>JADMIO010784988.1_pt1 | contig 64678 bp, 49 predicted proteins | sample 8958161 | NCBI WGS metagenome assembly JADMIO01 (sample SAMN16585339, study PRJNA669376) | soil metagenome | isolation source: Crop rotation soil | place: USA: Cullars Rotation, Alabama | collected 2011 | reverse complement strand
CTTTCCCAAAATCGCAAAGTCATCAAAAAACCGCAAAGTTGTTTAAAATAAGAGCAACACTACAAAAGGAGATAAGAAGAGCACATACCTCAGTCACTTATTATCACTAGCGCTCGCCGCAGCCGTGTAACCGAGCATAGCGAGCGAACTGGCGAGGAAGCAAAGAAGAACTGTTCTGTCAGATAGCTCTTACGCTCAGCGCAAGAAGAAATATCCACCGTGGGAAAAACTCCAGGTAGAGGTACACACGCGGATAGCCAATTCAGAGTAATAAACTGTGATAATCAACCCTCATCAATGATGACGAACTAACCCCCGATATCAAGTCACATGACGAAGGGAAAGAGAAGGAAATCAACTGTGACAAACTGCCCTCAAATTTGGCTTCCTTAAAAATTACAGTTCAAAAAGTATGAGAAAATCCATGCAGGCTGAAGGAAACAGCAAAACTGTGACAAATTACCCTCAGTAGGTCAGAACAAATGTGACGAACCACCCTCAAATCTGTGACAGATAACCCTCAGACTATCCTGTCGTCATGGAAGTGATATCGCGGAAGGAAAATACGATATGAGTCGTCTGGCGGCCTTTCTTTTTCTCAATGTATGAGAGGCGCATTGGAGTTCTGCTGTTGATCTCATTAACACAGACCTGCAGGAAGCGGCGGCGGAAGTCAGGCATACGCTGGTAACTTTGAGGCAGCTGGTAACGCTCTATGATCCAGTCGATTTTCAGAGAGACGATGCCTGAGCCATCCGGCTTACGATACTGACACAGGGATTCGTATAAACGCATGGCATACGGATTGGTGATTTCTTTTGTTTCACTAAGCCGAAACTGCGTAAACCGGTTCTGTAACCCGATAAAGAAGGGAATGAGATATGGGTTGATATGTACACTGTAAAGCCCTCTGGATGGACTGTGCGCACGTTTGATAAACCAAGGAAAAGATTCATAGCCTTTTTCATCGCCGGCATCCTCTTCAGGGCGATAAAAAACCACTTCCTTCCCCGCGAAACTCTTCAATGCCTGCCGTATATCCTTACTGGCTTCCGCAGAGGTCAATCCGAATATTTCAGCATATTTAGCAACATGGATCTCGCAGATACCGTCATGTTCCTGTAGGGTGCCATCAGATTTTCTGATCTGGTCAACGAACAGATACAGCATACGTTTTTGATCCCGGGAGAGACTATATGCCGCCTCAGTGAGGTCGTTTGACTGGACGATTCGCGGGCTATTTTTACGTTTCTTGTGATTGATAACCGCTGTTTCCGCCATGACAGATCCATGTGAAGTGTGACAAGTTTTTAGATTGTCACACTAAATAAAAAAGAGTCAATAAGCAGGGATAACTTTGTGAAAAAACAGCTTCTTCTGAGGGCAATTTGTCACAGGGTTAAGGGCAATTTGTCACAGACAGGACTGTCATTTGAGGGTGATTTGTCACACTGAAAGGGCAATTTGTCACAACACCTTCTCTAGAACCAGCATGGATAAAGGCCTACAAGGCGCTCTAAAAAAGAAGATCTAAAAACTATAAAAAAAATAATTATAAAAATATCCCCGTGGATAAGTGGATAACCCCAAGGGAAGTTTTTTCAGGCATCGTGTGTAAGCAGAATATATAAGTGCTGTTCCCTGGTGCTTCCTCGCTCACTCGACCGGGAGGGTTCGAGAAGGGGGGGCACCCCCCTTCGGCGTGCGCGGTCACGCGCACAGGGCGCAGCCCTGGTTAAAAACAAGGTTTATAAATATTGGTTTAAAAGCAGGTTAAAAGACAGGTTAGCGGTGGCCGAAAAACGGGCGGAAACCCTTGCAAATGCTGGATTTTCTGCCTGTGGACAGCCCCTCAAATGTCAATAGGTGCGCCCCTCATCTGTCAGCACTCTGCCCCTCAAGTGTCAAGGATCGCGCCCCTCATCTGTCAGTAGTCGCGCCCCTCAAGTGTCAATACCGCAGGGCACTTATCCCCAGGCTTGTCCACATCATCTGTGGGAAACTCGCGTAAAATCAGGCGTTTTCGCCGATTTGCGAGGCTGGCCAGCTCCACGTCGCCGGCCGAAATCGAGCCTGCCCCTCATCTGTCAACGCCGCGCCGGGTGAGTCGGCCCCTCAAGTGTCAACGTCCGCCCCTCATCTGTCAGTGAGGGCCAAGTTTTCCGCGAGGTATCCACAACGCCGGCGGCCGGCCGCGGTGTCTCGCACACGGCTTCGACGGCGTTTCTGGCGCGTTTGCAGGGCCATAGACGGCCGCCAGCCCAGCGGCGAGGGCAACCAGCCGAGGGCTTCGCCCTGTCGCTCGACTGCGGCGAGCACTACTGGCTGTAAAAGGACAGACCACATCATGGTTCTGTGTTCATTAGGTTGTTCTGTCCATTGCTGACATAATCCGCTCCACTTCAACGTAACACCGCACGAAGATTTCTATTGTTCCTGAAGGCATATTCAAATCGTTTTCGTTACCGCTTGCAGGCATCATGACAGAACACTACTTCCTATAAACGCTACACAGGCTCCTGAGATTAATAATGCGGATCTCTACGATAATGGGAGATTTTCCCGACTGTTTCGTTCGCTTCTCAGTGGATAACAGCCAGCTTCTCTGTTTAACAGACAAAAACAGCATATCCACTCAGTTCCACATTTCCATATAAAGGCCAAGGCATTTATTCTCAGGATAATTGTTTCAGCATCGCAACCGCATCAGACTCCGGCATCGCAAACTGCACCCGGTGCCGGGCAGCCACATCCAGCGCAAAAACCTTCGTGTAGACTTCCGTTGAACTGATGGACTTATGTCCCATCAGGCTTTGCAGAACTTTCAGCGGTATACCGGCATACAGCATGTGCATCGCATAGGAATGGCGGAACGTATGTGGTGTGACCGGAACAGAGAACGTCACACCGTCAGCAGCAGCGGCGGCAACCGCCTCCCCAATCCAGGTCCTGACCGTTCTGTCCGTCACTTCCCAGATCCGCGCTTTCTCTGTCCTTCCTGTGCGACGGTTACGCCGCTCCATGAGCTTATCGGGTCCACTCGCGAACGCAGAAAGGCCCACCCGAAGGTGAGCCAGTGTGATTACATTTGCGGCCTAACTGTGGCCAGTCCAGTTACGCTGGAGTCACTAGTATTTAGGTGACACTATAGAAGCGGCCGCGACAACTTGTCCACGTGGAATTCTAAGCTTAGGATCCCAATGTGCTGGAAAGGAGCTACTGACGACCCTGGACCTCGTGATCGAGGCGCTGGCCTTGCAGGGAGCAGGAAAAACCGACGAGGCTCGCCGCACGCTGGCGCAAGCGAAACCGCTGATCGAAAGCTACGTCCCCGGAATCGACGGCACCGATTGGTGGTCGGACTGGCTGGCAGCGCACATGCTGTACCGCGAGGCCGTGGGTCGAATCGCGGCGAAGAAGGCCGAAGCCAAGTGAAGCCGGCTGTCGCTCCCGGAATGGGCGCGGTGAAGACCGACCCGAACAACCCCTGCGTGACAGGCATTGCGGCATTCTACCGGGCGATGAGCCTGTATCGGCAGGGAGAGAAGGACGAGGCCCGCAAGCTCGCGATCGCGGGCACAGCGACGATGAAGCCGCCGCCCAAGGACGAAAACAACCCACTGGCCGACGACGCCTACTACGATGACCTGATCCTGTGGCTGGCGTACAAGGAAGCGAAAGCCATGATCGGGTTCGACGCGGCCCCGCCGGCGAAGGCGGAGAACGGCACCTCCTCGAACGCTTCGAGCCGGTGTGGAGAACCAAGTGCACGGTTTCGCGGCGATGAACTGGCAGATCAAGTACGCCTGACCATCTCCTCGCAGTTAGGCGTACCACTCGACAAACTCAGAGATGAGTCGCGCTGTGTTGAAGATCTGGGTGTCCGCACCGGGGCTTCGCAGACTCCGGGCGGGCCACCCCGCGAGTCCTCGGAACGTGGGCGGGGTTAGAAGCCTGGGGAAGTTTTTCCGGCGCGGCCCTTTTCCTGCTTGATTTGGCCAACAAGTCCGGCATGATAGGGAAGCCGTAGGAAAATCCACAGCATTGGGGGTTGTTTTTCGGAAAGGATCCATTCTATGTCGCGAACTCGTTTTGCCCTGGCCCTGCTCGTGGGCGTCGCTTTCCTGGCCGGCTCCGTCCAGGCGGCGGATCTGACCAGCAGCCTGAAACAGGGCACACCCGACTTGAAGTCTGCCGGGGCGTTGGCTTTCGCTCCCGACGGCATCCTTCTCGTGGCGGATCCCCAAGGACCCGCCATCTTCGCCATCGCCACCGGGGACCAGGCCACGCCGTCTTCGGGGAGTCCCGTGACGATCGACGGCATCGACACCAAGATCGCCTCCCTGCTGGGAACCAGCCCGCAGGAGATTCAGATCAACGATCTGAAGGTCAATCCGGCTTCGGGCAACCTCTACCTGTCGGTGGCGCGGGGCCGGGGTACCGCGGCCACGCCGGTGATCATCAAAATCGATCGCACTGGCCAGCTTCACGAGTTCGCGCTGAAAAGCGTGAAGTTTGCCAAGGCCGCCTTGCCGAACGCGCCGACCGGTGCCAAGCAGCGTCAGGATGCGATCACTGACCTGGCCTATGTCGATGGCCGCGTTTTTATCGCCGGGCTGTCCAACGAGGAGTTCGCCTCGAAACTGCGGTCCATCCCGTTCCCCTTCACCGAGGCCGACAAGGGCACCAGTGTCGAGATCTTCCACGGCAACCATGGCCGGTTTGAGACCAACGCGCCGGTGCGGACGTTCGTGCCCTACAAGATCAACGGCGAACAACACTTGCTGGCGGCCTACACCTGCACGCCGCTGGTCAAGTTCCCCATCTCGCAGCTGAAGCCGGGCGAAAAGATCAAGGGTACCACCGTGGCCGAACTGGGCAACATGAATCGGCCGCTGGACATGATCGTCTACCAGAAGAATGGCAAGGATTACATCCTGCTCAATAACAGCGCCCGCGGGATCATGAAGATCACCACGGAAAACATCGACAAGATCGACGCCATTACCAAGCCGGTGAAAGGCACGGCCGGTCTGACCTACGAGACCATCAAGGAACTCCAGGGGGTCCAGCAGTTGGACCGGCTCAACAAGGATCAGGTGGTGCTGCTGGTCAAGACCGGCAGCGGCGCGCTGAACTTGCAGACCGTGCCCTTGCCATAAGCCTGTCGTCACTACTCGGAAACGTCGTGCGATGTCACCCACTCGAAGCGCCCCTGAGGGAGCAGGTTGTCCCTCGCGGGCGCTTCGGCGTTCGTTCAACAGGACCAGAACACCGTGAAGCGCCGTGATTGCTCCTGCCCCGCGCCAAACAGAGGAAGGTTTGCCCGGCTATCCGTACGCTTCGGCGCTGGGAGCGCGCAGGGATTGCCTTGGCTTGTCGGAGTGCTCCTGCTCACCGGGGTCGTGCTGCCGTACGCTTCCCCCTGGGGACGGACCTCGGCATCCGCCGATGGCGACAGCCAGGCCGGGGGGCAAGGAGCGTCCTCCCCGACACCGCGCCAGCCCACCATTCAGCTACACCGCGCGGAAACGAACACCGGCAAAGCAGCCTTCACCCTCACTGGCCTGGATCCCACCCTGCTGGCCGACCTGGCCAAGACCGCGCGGACAACGGAGCAATGGACCGCTTGCTTCGCCGTTTACGTCGATCAGGGAACGGCGGACCAGGTCAACCAGCCGGCGATTCTCGGCTCCTACCGCGTGGCGGACGGGGTACTCCGATTCGAGCCGCGCTTCCCCTTGACGCTCGGTCTGCGTTACCGGGCCGTCTTCGATCCTTCTCGGCTGCCCGGCTCCCGCCTTGCGGGACAGGCGACAGCGAAAGGAACAGCCGTCGGTACGAAGCCCCTCGTCGCGGAGTTCGTCCTCCCCAAGCCGGCCGCGACGCCAACCACCGTGGTCCAGCAGGTGTATCCCAGCCGGGATTTTCTGCCGGAAAACCAGCTGAAATTCTATATCCACTTCTCGGCTCCCATGAGTCGTGGGGAGGCGTACGAGCACCTCCAGCTGCTGGACGCCGCGGGCAAGAAAATCGACTTCGCCTTCCTGGAACTGGGCCAGGAACTCTGGGATCCGCAGGGCCAGCGCTTCACCCTGCTCTTTGATCCGGGCCGGGTCAAACGCGAGCTCAAGTCCCGCGAGGAGTTCGGACCGATCCTGGAAGCCGGCAAACGCTATACGTTCGTCATCGACCGTGCCTGGAAGGATGCCCAGGGGAATCCGCTCCAGGAATCGTACCGCAAGACCTTCCGCGTCGGGCCGCTGGAAGATCAGCCGCTGGACCCCAAAACGTGGAAGCTGCGGGCCCCACGGGCCGGCCAAATCGAGCCGCTGACCGTGGACTTTCCCAAACCGCTCGATCACGCCTTGCTGGAACGGCTGCCGCGCGTCCTCGACGCTCAGGGACAGCCCCTCCGCGGCACGGTGACGATCTCGCAGGAAGAGACGCGCTGGCAGTTCACGCCGCAACACCCCTGGCAGGCGGGCCGGTACCAACTCGTGGTCGAAACGACGCTCGAGGATCTGGCCGGCAACAAGATTGGTCGTGCGTTCGAAGTGGATGTGTTCGATCCCCTTCCACGTCCGACGCCAGCGGAAACGGTGCAGATTCCGTTCCAGGTCCAGGCAGCGGGTTCACCAAAGTAGTCTCTCCTCGGGGCGGTTGGTCCAGACGATGACTGCGGTGATCCATTGCCATCGATTGACCTGTCGAATAGGCTCCGGTCAGGGTGAAGCATGTTTTCCGCCGACGACATTCAGGCGCGTCTCCGCAAGCAGCCCTTCGAGCCATTGCGGGTTGTGACAAGCACTGGGCAGACCTACGATGTCCACCACCCCGACCTGGTTATCGTGGGCCGACGTTTCCTGATGATCGGGCTGCCCAGCGCCGAGAATCCCTCCCAGGCCGAGCAGATCACTCGGGTGGCGCTCCTGCACGTGACGGAAATCCAGGACCTGCCGATGCCGAACCCGATCCCGGGAGACGGCACTGTCTAACGGCCCAACTCAGCCGCACGGACCGCCGTGCCGGTTGGGCTGTGTATCTTGATCGTTCTCAGTACCAAGCAACCTTCGCCTTGATACGGCCCAATTGGCGGGTTGGCACCGGCAGTTGCTACAGCTTGCAGTCGCTGCACAGCTTCAGGTTCAGGGGCGCTTTGCCATGCGTTAGCGCCCATTTCTCCGCCCACTCCTCTAATTCCCGCCGGTTGGTCGAGCAGACCTTAAGCTTGGCGGTGAGGCTCCCCCACTCCTCCGGTCCGGTCTGCGTGTCGCCGTGATGCCAGCAGTTGGCGCGGTGGAGCATCAGGTCGTTGGCTGACTTGCAGTTCACGAAGAAGCCGGACGGATTGTTCCGCCGCCATTCCTGGAATTGTTCCTGCACTTTCCCAAAAAACCTAAGCCCAAGCCGCCAGTTTGAGTAGGCTGCGGCAGAGGGTCTGTAATTTCCGCGTGAGAGGACGGCGGCGGCCAGCCTTGCGGATTTCGGTTTGCAGGCACAGACGGCGCAAGGCGTTGCGGCGGTCCGCATGCGAAGGCCGCCGGTCGGCTTGGTCCCACGGGCAGTCGCGGCGGTCGCACAAGCGGCCGTGTGTCTTCGTCCAAGCCCACAACTCGATGAGCGTGTGTAGCCAGAGGTTCACGTGAAAGACCGCCACGTTGGCCCAGTAATGGCGCACCTGTTGCTGGCCGGCGCCGTGAACCTCCTTCAGGTCGTGGAAGTCCTGTTCCACGGCCGCGCGATCGGCGACCGCTTCGAGGATCTGCGCTACCGTGGCCTCCGGGTCGGTGCAGAAGAAGGCGGCCCAACTGTCGCGCTCGCGCACCAGCACCACGCGGATCAGCCCCCCGGCGGGGTGGTACGTGGCCAGGAAGGTCTTGTAGGTCTTGGTCACCGTCTCGCCATACAGAGTCAGGTCCGCCGTCTGCCAGCCGCGGCGGTGGCCGGCGCGTTTGGCCAGGCTGATCTTCTCCTTGCCGTACGTCGGCTTGGGGCCACGCTTCTTCGGCGCACCCGGGCGGGGCGGCACCGGCACGCTCCACAAGGCAGCGTCCTGGCGCAGCCGGCTGACGACCACGACGGCCGCGGCCTTGGCGGCTTTGAGGAAGGGGCGTTTGGCGTAGGCGCCGTCGGCCACGACCCACAGCGTCTTGCCCAGGTACTTCAGCCACTCGGCCAGCCAGGCGACCGCCTCGGCAGCCATCTCCAGCTTGGTGCGGAAGACGACCCGGTAGCGCGGTGGCAGCTTGCTGACGTCCTTGCGACGGACGTACAACCAGGCACGCAGCGGCAGGCCGATGGCACCCCAGCACGGGTGGCGCACCAGCCAAGCCAGCGTCACCCAGACATGGCCGTACAGGAACTTCTGGTCGGCCGGACCCGGCGTCGGGTTGTGGTGGATACCGGCCCCTTCGACCTTCGGCCCCGCGCGTTTGGTCGGCGTGTCGTCTAGGCCGAACAGCAGGCGCTCGCTGGGCACCACGACGCCGATAGCCAGACGCAACAGCAGCGCGGCCACCACACCAGCCCTTGGCCCCAGGCTGCCGAGGAAGTAATAATACTGGCGGAAGTCCTTGCCCACGCCAGCAGCGCGCAGCCAGCTGGCCACGGTGCGCCGGCCCTGGGCGAACAGCACGCCCCGAAGCAGCGGCAGCAAGCGCCAGGCCAGACGTCCGTGCAACGGTTGGCTCAGGGCGAGAATCCACGCTACCAACTCGTCGGGCAGTTGCCAGGCCACCATCCTCGGCTCTCCTGGTTACGACGGCTTCCGTTTCCAAAAGCCATCGTGGCAGGAGAGCCACTACGCGCCAACGCTCTTTAAGCGATCTCCACAGTTGGAATTAGGTTTTTTTGGGAAAGTGCAGATTGTTCGTGAGCGCTGACTCCCGCCTCGTCACAGAACTCTTTCGGCATGCAATTACCCCCAACACAATTGCTGATTGAGGTAAATTCACGTCCTACCTCAGCTCGGATGCTCACGGTCCTGTCCATCAAAGGATAGCATAGGCGCAATCGGCCGGCACCTGTTGAGAGTGATCCAGGTTATCCTGAGCACGGTATGCTGCGGGTTGTTGCTGCCCAATTGGAGCAGGCATCCGAATCAGCGCTTCTTCAAGGGAGATTCCGAATTGGGCAGGAGGGGCTGTGTCGCCAACAGGGCCAGCGTCGCCCAGCCGGCGGTGGAGAGTCGCTGCGCATAGCTTTCCGCGCCGGCGGGTCGTGTGGTTTCCGGCCAACTGCCATCCGGTAACTGCGTGGCGATCAGGTACGCCCGGCCACGCTGCCGCATGGCTCGGCTAGCCTCCTGTTCGGGCAGGCGCGTCAGAGCCAAGAGCACCAACGCCGTGTCGAACGGCTCCGGCGCGGCGTTGACATACGGTCCCCAACCGCCGTCCTTGCTTTGGCCTTGGCGGAAGAGCGCCAGGGCCTGGCGTCGCTGCGCGGTGGCTGCGGCATCGTCGCTTCCTTCCAGACCGAGCAGCACGGCCGCTCCTTCCAGCACGTTTTGCACCTTCACCTGGCGTAGCCACCGATCGGCTTTGGCGATGGCCGTCCGGTAGCGCTGCGGATCGGCCCGGAGCAGGATGCCGCGGGCCACGGCCGTGGCCAGGCAGTCGCCATAGGTAGCTGGCGAGCCGAGATTTCCCTCGGCCACGACCTGCCAGGAACCATTGGCCTGCTGCTGCTCGGCTACCAGCTCGGCCGCCCGGACGAGGGCTTGCCGTTCCTTCACCAGGCCGGCCTCCACGGCTTCCACCAAAACAGCGGCAAATTGGATGCGAGCCAGGTGCTGATTGCTCGACGGTCCTTCGCCCCCGTTGCGGTCCCACTGCTGCGGCTGAGCCAGCCAACGCGACGTGTCGTCCAGTGCCTGCGGCGGAACGGGATATGATAGCCGGGCCGCCGTGTACAAGGCGCGGGCGGCATCGCCGTTGTTATGGCATGAGAAACACTTGTTCTCCGTGGACCAGCGCGGTACTTCCCGCATTAGATAAGCCAGGGCCCGACTCTCGGGCGTGTGTGCCGTCTGCTTGTTGGCGCTGGGTTGTTCCGCGGCAAACGCCCGCCCGGCGAGGGCGACAACTCCGGCGGCAAGGAAGAATAAACGCATGACCATCTGCTCACATTTGAGGATTCCAGCTTGCCAATTTTCGTCCGCTGCTACCGGAGCGACTGCAAGTAGGCGACCAGGTCCGCCAGTTCCTGCCGGCTCAGCTGCGCCTCCAACCCCTGCGGCATGATCGAGACGCGGCCGAGCTCGATCGAGTCGATCGCGGCCCGGGGCACCCGGATCTCGGACCGCTCCGCCGTGTGCAGATACAGCGCCTCGGCCGTCTCGCGGCCGATGATGCCCGAGTGGATTCGGCCATCGCGCGTGCTAATGACAAACGGTTCGTACCCGCGCACGAAACTGGCGCTGGGGAAGAGGATCGATTCCAGCAAATCCCGCTTGGCCCGGATGGCGCCGATGGTCGTGAGATCCGGCCCCACGCGACCGCCTTCGCTCCGGACCGTATGGCAGGCGGAGCAGGCGGCCTTGGTGCCGAAGAAGATCTCCCGGCCGTGCTGGGCGTCGCCGGCGGCCAGGGTCGCTTCCAGTTCCGTCAGGCGGGCCTTCTGCTGCTCGGTATCAACGGCCAACTTCTGCAACAGTGGCTCGGCGGCTTCGCGGACCTCTGGGGGATAAGCCTGGAACGTCCGGCGCAGCGCTTCCGGCGACACGCTCGGCAACCCCGGCGCCTGGCCGAGAGCGGCCACGAGCCGCTGCCCTACAGTGAGATTCCTGGAAGTCTCGAACGCGGCCAACAGCTGCGGCAGTTCCAGAGCACCCGCGTTCGCCAGCAGCTTGGTCAGAGCCTGAAGTTGTCCGTCGTCGAGCCGAGCGCTGCCGAGGGCTTCCGCCGCGCTCAGGCGCCTCAGCGGCGGCACGTCCTTGTGCAAGCACTTGGTCAGAAACGCGAACAGCGGCGCGTCCAGCTTGCTCAAACGGGGCGCCGCCGCGGCCAGGGCCATGACCCGGAGGTCATCGGGACGACGCGAATCCCCGGCCAGCCGTAGTAATACGTGATCAAACTCCGTCACCTTCGCGGATCGGATGCAGGCGGTCGCCTGGCGGACCACGCGCTCGTCGGGGTGCTCCAGACTCCAGCGCAGCTCGCCGACCCAGATTGCCGGCAACTTGTCCAGCGGCACGCGGCCGATCGTCTCCAGCAACAGCAACCGCGTGGCGACCGGGGTTTTCTCCCGGCGCAGCACCTGGGCCACTAGGTCCTGCACGGCCGGGTCGGTGCAGAACGCCGACACGACGCTGCGCAGAGATTCTTGACGATCGGGATCCAGGTTCTCTTCGGCCAGCCAGGCGCGCAGCAGTCCCATGGTTTCGCCGGCCCAGCCGGGACGATTGCTGATGATCGTCAGGGCGGTCCGCAGCAACGCCGGGTCGTGGGTACTCAACAGCGGCGTCACCATCTCCCGCGTCAGGTTGCCGCCGGGCATCTGATCCAGAGCGATCAGCGCCGCACGCCGAACTAGCGGGCTGGGATCACGCAGCCGTTCCACCGCACTGGGCCGGTCCGCGATTTCGATCAACGCATAAAGGAGCGCATGCTCCAGGAAGCGGTCGGTGCCAGCGCGCAGCGCCTCGAAAAGGCCGGGCACCGCCGTCGGCTCGTGAAGGCGACCCAGGGCTGTGGCCGCTTGCCGGCGCAGCGCGGCGTTGTCCGCCTGAAGAAGCGCGGTCAATTGCGCCAGCGCCGCCCCATCGCGATAAAGCCCGGCGGAGTGAGCCGCCGCCAGGCGCACGCTGACCTCCTTGTCCTGAAGCGCGTCGCGAACCGCGGCCCGGGCCTCCGGTCCCTCGATGCGGGTCAGCGCCCAGACCGCGTTCCGCCGAGCGCGGATCGCGTTCGCCTGGTGCAGCACCTCCTTGAGGGCCGCGAGCGAGCTGACTCCTTGTTTGCCCAGGAGGTGGACCGCCCGATCGCGCACCGCCGAGCGGGTATCATCCAGCAGGTTGGTCAGCTCCTGAGCCGAGAGCCGATCCCACGCCAGCGCCAGGCCCCGAGGATCGGTCACGCGGGGCGCGCCCTGGCGCCGAATGCGGTAGATGCCGCCTTTGATCTCCGCTTTGGCGATCTTGGAAGTGGGGCAGCCGATGCGGAACCAGCCGCCGGTATCCACTACGAGCAAGCTGCCGTCGGCGTCTTCCAGCACATCGGTCGGATGGAAATCCATATCGCGGGAGACCAGGAAATCCTCATTCTGGGCCCGGAAGCCGCCGCCGTCGCGCTGCCAGACGTGTCGTTGAATGCGGTGCATGTTGAACTGGGCCGAGAACAGGTTGTCGCGGTACGCGGCGCCCAGAGCGGTGCTGCGATAGCGCATCAGGCCGGCCGGCGCGACCCAGCCGAGCTGCGTCATGGCCGGTAGCAGCTCGCCGGTCTGCTTGAATTCCTTGACGACTTCGTGATAGGGAAAGACACCGCCTTCCACGCAATAGATGATGGCATCGATTCGGCTCGGTCGGCCAATCAGGATGTCTACCGTGGCGAACGGCTCTCCCTCCGATGTGAACGCGACCTCGACCGGGTTGTCCATGCCGCCGCCGCAGACCACTTCGACCTCGCTGCCATCGGGCCGGCAGCGGAAGATCCGAGCCGCTTTGCCCTGGAGGAGCACGCCATCGGGCCGCTGGATCTCATGCCCGTGCCGGCCGTCGGCCCAGTAGAATCGGCCGTCGGGACCGAGAAAGGGGCCGTGGATGTCGGCCGCGTTGCCGGTGAAGCCGAATTTCGTCACCAGCTCCTGCCGCTTGTCGGCCACGCCGTCGCTGTTGGTGTCCTCCAGCCGCCAGAGGCTGGGCGGCGATGCGGAGTAGAGCGCCCCGTCGTACCACAGAGCGCCCATGGGAAGGGTCATCTTGTCGGCGAAGATGGTGCTCTTGTCGAAGCGGCCATCGCCGTCAGTATCTTCGAGTAGACGGATGAGGTTGGGCGGATTTTTGAGCAGCTCGTCGGCCTTCAGGTTGACGCCGGCGGCCTCGGCGACGAAGAGCCGGCCACGTTCATCGAAGCAGGCCATCATGGGATGTTGCACCAGCGGCGGACCAGCCACGTGCTCGACAACGAAGCCGGGCGGGACCTGAATCGTCGCGCGCTTGTCGAATGAGGTCGGCTCATCGGCAGCCGGCACTTCGTCCCGGGCGGAGCTGACGGCCCATCCGGTGGCGAGGGCGAGGCCGAGCATCAACAGAACGATGGCTCGCAGGTGCGGCGCTGGCATGATGGTCCTCCGGGTTCGAGATGGCCGGGGTCGCCGGCAAACGTCGGTGGAGATTGTACGGCGGAATCGTCACCGGCTCAATTGACAAGTAGAGCGGTAGAGCCGTGAAGTGGCCGGATTGGTAAGCGGCCTCGGCTGGCTGTGCGTTGTCCGCGCCTGTACACTGAAGAGGTTGTCCGTTAGACTATCCCCATGCGGTTTGAATGGGATGAAGACAAGAATCAGCTCAATATCCAGAAGCACGGCCTGGACTTTGCCGATGCCTGGGAAGTCTTCACGACCCCTCTGTTGACCGCGTTGGATGATCGCCAGGATTACGGCGAAGACCGCTGGATCGGCGTGGGACTCGTCCGCACCCGCGTAGTGGTTGTAATCTACACGGAGCGTGCCCAAGATATCATTCGCATCATCTCCATGCGCAAGGCGACGAGCCGGGAGTGTGAACAGTATGAACAAGCCCTCCGCGACCGACTGGACCCGGGTTGACGCCCTGAGGGACGAGCAAATCGATTCGTCGGATATTCCAGAGCTGCCAGAGTCCTTCTTTGCCAGGGCCACGTGGCGAACGCCGCCGGACCCAGTACAGCCCGTGACACTTCATATCGACGCGGCTGTGTTGGCGTGGTTCCAGGCACAAGGCGAAGGATGGGAGCGCCGTCTCAACGCCGCGCTGCGGATCTACATGGAGGCGCATCAGGCCTACTTCCAGCCCCCGGAGTCGGCTGTCTAATTGGACTGGTAAACTTCGCCATGCCGGACGGTATCATCTGCGGTTCGACGAAGCGATCCTGAATGGACGGGGCCTGGACGCCCCTTGATCTTCGACGGCCGTCTCGTACGCTTGGGGATGGCGGCATTCCCGGTAGCACTTCCTACTCGGATCGATCTCATGAGCCTACGCGCCTTCCTCAGTCTGCTGAGCGTGGCCCTTCTTCTCGTCGGCGCCGGGGCAGCCCCGGCGCCAGAAGCGTCCCGGCCCAATATCCTGTTTCTCTTCGCCGACGACCAGCGGGCCGACACCATCGCCGCCTGGGGCAACCGGTCCATCCACACGCCGACCCTCGACCGCCTGGCCGAGCGCGGCTTCAGTTTCCGCAACAACTACTGCTTCGGCTCCAACAGCGGCGCCGTCTGCGTCCCCAGCCGAGCGATGCTCATGAGCGGACGCACCTGGCTCGACGTGAACGCGGACCTCAGCGGCGTGAAGCTGCTGCCGGAGCTGCTGCGCGAACACGGCTACACGGTGTTCGCCACCGGCAAATGGCACAACGGACAGGCGTCCTTCCTGCGCGCCTTTCCGCGCGGCCAATCGATCTTCTTCGGGGGCATGGATGATCACACGAAAGTCCACGTGGCCGACGTGCAGGACGGGAAGGTGTTCAACCAGCGCGTGGCGGAGAAGTTTTCCAGCGCGCAGTTCGCCGACGCCGCCATTGCCTTTCTCCAGACGCAGCACGGCACCGCGCCTTTCTTCTGCTACGTCGCCTTCACCGCGCCGCACGATCCCCGCAACCCGCCGGAAGCGTACCGCGAGAGGTACTACCGCCAGCGCCCGCCGCTGCCGGCCAACTTCCTGCCGCAGCACCCATTCGACAACGGCATGACGAAAGGTGTGCGCGACGAAAACCTCGCCCCTTATCCGCGAACTCCGGAGGTCATCCGGGACCAGTTGTGCGAGTATTACGGCCACATCACCTACCTCGATGAGCAGGTCGGCCGCATCCTGGAGGCGATGGAGCGGTCCGGCCAGGCGAAGAACACGGTCATCGTCTACACCGCGGACCACGGTTTGGCGCTGGGTAGTCACGGTCTGCTCGGCAAGCAGAGCCTCTACGAGCACAGCATGAAAAGCCCGCTCCTTATCGCCGGACCTGGCATTCCCACCGGGTCCACGCGCGCCTTCACGTACCTGTTCGATCTCTTTCCGACACTTTGCGCCCTGGCCAACATGGCCCCGCCCGCGATGGTCGCCGGCCAGAGCCTCCAACCGCTCTGGGCCGGCACCCAGACGCAGCTGCGTGATTCCGTGTTTCTGCCCTTTACCGGACTGATGCGGTCCGTGCGCGACGAACGCTGGAAACTCATCGTGTATCCGCCCATCAACCATCGCCAGCTGTTCGACTTGCAGAACGATCCGGACGAGATCCAGGACCTGGCTGCCGACCCCAAGTACGCTGCGGAGATCGAACGCCTGACGGCGCGGATGAAGGAGTGGCAGGCCAAGGTCGGCGACCGGCAGCCGCTTCGCGTGGATCAGCCGAAGCCGAAGGAAGTGAGCTTCGATGGCTACCTCCGCAAGCCCGACCCATGGCAGCCGGAGTGGATCCTCCGGAAGTACTTCCCGCAGCCGTGAAGGAGCAGGTACCGGTCTCAAAAGTCGTTGATCGGCTGGCCAATGTCTCATCGGCCACATCCGTTTCCTCATTGACATTCCCACGCCGAGTTCGTAGCGTAGGGAGTTATGCAAAGCCGTGGTCTTCGATCTCTGGTCCTGGCTTGCAGCCTGCTCCTGGCGCTCCCGCGGGGCTGGTGTTGCCCATTCGTGAGCCCGACGCCGGCGACCACCACGGCGAAGACGCCGGCTCAAGCGGCCGGTGGCTGCTGCTGTCGGCACGATGCTCCGCCGCAGTCTACCTCGCTCCCGAAGCCTTCCGAATCTCCCTCCGAGCGCTGTCCCTGCACCGACCGGCAAACCATTCTACCAACCGGGACCTCCGTCGAGCCGGTGGACGCTGGTTTGGCCCTGGTCGCCGTGCTGCCTTTCACCACCTCCTTGGAGTCCCCCATTGGAGTCATGGAGAAAGGCGTCTGGAACGTCCACCCTCCCAGGCTCCAGCTTCACGTCTGGCAGTGTGTCTGGCGGTGTTGAGCTGCTCGGATCGCTTTCCATGCGACGCCGAAGCGTTCCATTTCAGCATTCATTCCGATTTCTAGTAATGGGAGAATGTCCATGCGTCATTGGCTGTTCGCCTGCACGGTCTTGGTCCTCGGGCTGGTCGTGGTCGGGGGCGTTTTGGCCTTCGCCCTGTCTCACACGACCGTTCAGGCAAGCGCCGTCGCCGCTGAGACCGCTGCGGCGGTGTCATGCTGCCCGGACGGGGTCTGCTGCTCGGAGGGACCGTGCTGTTTGAGCACGACCTGCGCCACGAACCCGGCGGTGCCGGTGGCGTACCTCTGCCCGCCGTGTCCCTTCTGCCCCGGCTGGTAGAAAACGCGACGCCTTCGGCAGACGACCTTGATTGTGGACGATACGCTTCCCCGGCGCGCCGCACCGTTTCCGGTGAGGCGTGCCTCCTTCCAACGCCGGCGCGGAAATACGGATCCGCCTTCGACCATCGCGTCGGAGGCGACTCCATCAAGAAGGAGAAGTTACCGATGGGGATCACTCACCGACACCTCGTGCTCGTCCTGTCCTTACCCGTGTTCCTGGTTGGCTGCACGGGCGGTTCGGCGAACCAGCCGAGGGCGGCGCAAGGGGACCGACCGGCCGTGAGCCAATCGGCCGATCAACCGGGCGAGGAGAACGGCATCCAGGAGGCCTTGGCGAAGCTGCCTCCTGAGGACCGGCGGCTGGCGGAAGAACAGCAGTTCTGCGCGGTCCTGAACGAGCACCGGCTCGGATCGATGGGAACGCCGGTCAAGGTCCTGGTCGAGGATCAGCCCGTTTTCCTCTGTTGCAAGGGATGTCAGAAAAAAGCCTTGGCGGAGCCGGAGCAGACGCTGATCAAGGTCCAGGAACTCCGGGCCAAAACGGCCGGCACGCCCGCGAAGTAAACCGCGGTGCGGGGCGGAAAAAAGAGCTGCGTGCTGCGTCCCCTTTGGCGGTTTTTGGTAGGCGCAGGGCGCGGCTCGCGCGATACTACCGGTATTCGGAACGAACTTCCTTTACCAGCGAGGGTGCCCCGCATGACCTCTCCGACTCGAGACACCGTTTGGCGACGGCCGGCCTTTACGCTGATCGAATTGCTGGTCGTCATCGCGATCATCGCCGTGCTGATCGGTCTGCTGCTGCCGGCGATCCAGAAAGTGCGCGAAGCCGCCAACCGCATCAAGTGCGCCAACAACCTCAAGCAGCTCGGCCTGGCCATGCACAGCTATCATGACGCGTTCGGCAAGTTGGCCCCGCAAACGGCCAACAACGCCAACAGCTGCTGCTATGGCACCTGGCAAATGGCCATACTACCGTACGTCGAGCAGGACAACCTGTGGAAGGCGTATCAGAACTATGGCGGGGGCAAGCCAAGCGTTCCCACTTATGAGCAGAGCGCCAATCTCCTCGTGGTGAGTGTGCAGCTGTCGATGTTTACCTGCCCCAGCGATACGCCCAACAGCGCCAAGAACGCGAAATACAACGGTCAAACGTATAACATCACCCAGCATAACTATCTCATTAATGTGGGCAATATCGACTATGCGCAGGGCAAAGACGGCGTCCTGCCCGACCAGCCGGCCGGACTGAAATTCCTGGGGGCGCCGTTCTCGCGCACCGCCCAATTTCGGTTGTCGGACATCAGTGATGGGGTCAGCAACACGCTGCTGGCCGCGGAAGTGAATCAGGGCCAGGGCCAGGATTTTCGCGGCCTGACCTGGTGGGCCGAAGGCAGCGGCTTCACGGTGTATCGCACGCCGAACAGTCCCGGCTATGACTATATCGCCAATGGGTCCGGCGCACCGGGCTGTGTGCCGACTGCGCAGAATCCGCTGAACGCCGATTGCAAGGCGTTTCCCAGTCCGCAGCCCAACTGGAACGTGTTCACCGCACGCAGTCGCCATCCCGGCGGCGTCAATGTGGTGCTGTGCGACGGCAGCACGCGCTTCGTCAGCAACGCCATTGCCTGGAGCGTGTGGCAGGCGCTGGGCACCAGCCAGGGGGGCGAGGTCGTTAGCGCTGATTGAACCCGACGCGCCAGCGAGGAAGGGAGGAGCGGGATCTTTCCTCGCTGGCGCGTCGGGTTCCGTGTCCGGCGTCAGGCGCAGGAGTATGGGCTCTCAACCGGCCCCGGGTCCGAGTCCCAGGCAGCGGTTCATGCGCTCGGCCACCTCTTGCAGCTCCTTCGGCCCGCCGCCGGCCACCTCGGCCGTGGCCCAGCCCTCGTAGCCGATCTCCGCCAACGCCTTCAAGATGTCCGGCCAATCTTCATCGCCTTCGCCAATCGGCACCCAGCCCTTGGTTTTGCTATAGCCCTTGAAGTCGAACTTCAGCATGCGTTTGCCGAGCTTGCGCATCCAGTCGCCGGATTTGACGCCGTACTTGACCATGTTGCTGCAATCGAAGTACGCTCCGATGATCGGATTCTGGAAGGCGTCCACGTACTGAATTAGTAGTTCAGGCGTGGTGAGGAAATCGTTCCAGACCACCTCGATGGCGATCTTCACGCCCAGTTTCTCGGCCAGCGGAATCGCCTTGCGGATTTCCTCCTGCGAACGGGCCCAAACCTGGTCGTAATTCTCCGTCGTGGCATTCGAGACGCGGCCGGGCACCAGCAGCACCGTGTCAGCGCCGTAGAGCTTGGCGTCTTCCAGGGCGGTGCGCAGGCCGGCCAAGCCCTTGGCGCGCACGTCGGGGTCGGGGTCGGACAGGCGGACTTTCCAGTGGATCGAATCGATGACGCCATGGATGGCGATGCCAGTCTTGTCGCGGGCCTGAACCAGTTCCTGGCGGTTGAGATTGCTCGGGCTGTTCACTTCAACACCCAGGAAGCCGAGCGATTTGATCAGCTCGAACTTGTCCTGGGCCGAACCCTTGATGCGGATCATGTCGTACTTGACGGCCTTTTTCAGCTTTGGTTTCGCGGCGGGCTGCGCCGCCAACGACTGGTTGCCGGCCAGCAGGGCGAGGCCGCCCAGGCTGCTGTGCAGGAAGGTGCGGCGATCGAGTTGCACGGACATCATGATCTCCTTTGCCAGTAGTCAAATCCTCCGTTGGCGGTTGCGATTCTAACCGCCGACACTTCCCCATCGAAACAAAATCGAGGGAAGGAACTGCGTGAGATCAGCCTGGATCCTTCACTTCGGGTGGTTGCTGCCCGTGCGCCGCCAGGATCTGTTCGACCTGGGACTTGAGTACGGGCAGATGCTGCTCGACCACTTCCCAGACCAACTCCAGCTTGACGCCGAGGTAGTCATGCACGAGCACGTTGCGAAAGCCAGCGATCCGCGGCCAATCGATTTGGGCATGCGCCGTCTTGAGGGATTCCCCAATCCGTGGCGTGGATTCGCCCAGGATTTGCAGCCGCCGCAGAACGGCATCCTGAGTCTTGCCATCGCTCAGGAACGCTTGCCGGCCCGCCAACGTGTATTCCTGCACGCGCGTGATGCACTCCAGAATAGGAATCAGGTAGAAACGGTCGTCTTTCACAGGAACCTTGCCTCCTGCAACACCCGTTCCCGAATGTACCAGTGCAAGGCGTCCGGTTCGACCACGTCTACCTTGCACCCCAGCAGCGATTCGAGATCCTGGATGAGTGCGACTTGGTCCAACAGACTACGGTTCGGCTCGAATTCGACCAGCAAGTCCAAATCGCTCTCGGCCGTCGCTTCGCCGCGCGCCACCGAACCGAAAACGCGGACGTGCCCCGCGCCGTGCTGGCGGGCCAGCCGTAGAATCTCCGCACGTTTGGCCTGGATCGTTGCTGCGAGGGACACGCTTAGCTCCTTGGGAATCGTTCTTCTCTGCTCACCTCCATTCTCGGGCGCGCTCCGACAGGACATCAAGCCAGGCGAAAAGTTCCAGTGACTTGCCGCCTCCGAGGCTTATGATAGAGAGGCTCTCGAACGTAACCACCTTGAGATCGACTGCCGTGCCTGGAAGGATCGTGCCGATGCGTTGTGCTCTTGTCCTGACGGTGTTGACCGCGTGCCTTCTCGTTGGACTGACCGGCGGCGTACCGGCCACCGAGCCGACGGCGACGATCAAGCCGTTCGGCCTCGACCAGCGCATCCCCTGGACGACCTCGCGCGTGATCGGTTCGCCTAATCCGCCGCTACCCTATCGCGTGCGCCGGGTCTTTCCCAAGCTCCAGATTCCCTGCCCCATCGGCGTCGCCCACGAACCGGGCAGCAATCGGCTGATCTTGATCTATCAGGACAAGGCCTGGACCGGGCGCGGCTCCCTCGTCCGCATCCAGGACGATGCCAACGTCGATCACGCCGAGGAGCTGCTCAAGATCGACGGCATCGCCTACGGCGTCGCGTTCCACCCCGATTTCGCGACCAACGGCTACATCTACGTCGGCAGCAACGGCCCGCTGCACGGCAAGCCCAAGACGACCCGCGTGCTGCGCTACACGATTGACCGCAAGCCGCCCTTCGCCCTCGACCCCAAGTCGGAAACGCGCATCGTCGAGTGGGAATCCGACGGCCACAACGGCGGCGACCTGGCCTTCGGTCGCGATGGCATGCTCTACGTCTCCTCCGGCGATGGCACGTCGGATTCCGATACCAATCTCACCGGCCAGGATCTGACCAAGCTGCTGGCCAAGGTGCTGCGCATCGACGTCGATCATCCCGATCCGGATAAGGGCTATTCGGTGCCGGCGGACAATCCGTTCGTGCACACGCCCGGCGTGCGCCCCGAAACCTGGGCGTATGGCTTCCGCAATCCGTGGCGCTTGCACATCGACCGCGCGACCGGCGACCTGTGGGTAGGCAACAACGGCCAGGATCTATGGGAACAGGCCTACCTGGTGCAGCGCGGCGCCAACTACGGCTGGAGCGTGATGGAAGGCAGTCATCCGTTCTACCCCAAGCGTCAGGCCGGCCCGCAGCCGTTCGCCAAACCGATCGTCGAACACCCGCACTCGGAGATGCGGTCGCTGACCGGCGGCGTCGTCTATCACGGCGCGAAGCTGCCCCAGCTACGCGGCGCGTACGTCTACGGCGACTGGTCCACCGGCAAGATCTGGGGTGTGCGCCACCAGAACGGCCAGGTGACCTGGCACCAGGAGCTGGCCTCGACCACGCTGCAAATCACCGGCTTCGGCACCGATTCCCATGGCGAACTGCTGATTGCCGATCACGGCGGCGGCTACTACCAGCTGGAGCCGGCTCCGCACGATGTCCCCATTGTCCCGTTTCCGACCCGGCTGAGCGAGACCGGCCTGTTTCTCTCGGTCCAGGATCATCAACCCGATCCGGCGCTGATCCCGTACTCGGTGAACGCGCCGCTCTGGTCCGATGGCGCGGAGAAGGAACGCTACCTCGCGCTGCCGGGGCTGTCGCAGATCGAGTGGAAGGCGAACCGCGGCTGGCAATTCTCCGACGGGGCGGTGCTGGTGAAGACGTTCGCCCTCGATCTCGAAGCGGGCAATCCCGCCTCGCGCCGGCGCATCGAGACCCGGTTGCTGACGCGCCAGGACGGCCAATGGTACGGCTACTCGTACCTCTGGAACGACGCCCAGACCGATGCGACTCTGGTGGCGGCCGCGGGGATGGACAAGGCTTACCAGATCAAGGACGCCCAGCTGCCAGCCGGCGGCCGTCAGCAAACCTGGCATTACCCCAGCCGCACCGAGTGCCTGGTTTGCCATTCGCGCGCCGCCGAGTGGGTACTCGGATTGACCACGCTTCAGATGAACAAAGACCACAAATACGGCCCGGTCACCGACAACCAGCTGCGGACGCTGGAACACCTCGGCCTCTTCACGGAGCCGCTGCGCAAGCCGCCCGAGCAGCTGTCCCGGCTGGTCAACCCCTACGACCCGACGGCGGATGTGGAGGCGCGGGCCCGATCGTATCTGCACGCCAACTGTTCGCAGTGCCACGTCGAAGCCGGCGGCGGCAACGCGGCCATGGAGTTGGAGTTCAACATCGCGCGGGGCAAGATGCGTCTCTTCGGCGTCCGTCCGCTGCACGATAGCTATGGCATCGCCGAGGCGCAGCTGATCGCGCCGGGCCATCCCGAACGCTCCATCCTGTACCAGCGCGTGGCCCGGCGCGGAGCCGGACAGATGCCGCCGCTGGCTAGCTCGGAGGTCGATGCGCAGGCGGTGCAGCTGCTGCACGACTGGATCCAGCAGATGCCGCCCGAGGGGAGCGAGCCGAGGCGCGGGCCGTAATGGACCGACCTACTAACATCTCACCGTGCTTCGGCGGCAGCAGGGCCCGCAGGCAGCGGACTTGCCTGGCGCCGCGCCGCCGCGGGTCGAAACCTAATTCTTCCAGGAGAAGACCTGGAGCAAGTTCGAGTAGTCGTCCGTGTCTGGAAAAGGCGACCGCCGCAACCCCAGCGCGCAGCCGGCGGTCAGCAGCACCAGCGTGCCATAGCCGATCTGCCAGAGCAAGCGCTGCCGCGCCAGCGTCAGGTTCGGCTCGATCACCAACGGATCGCCGAACAGCGCCAGCATGCTGCCCAGGTTGCTGGCCCCGTACAGGAAGACGGATGAGGAATTGAGGAAGTCAGGAAGTGATGCTCCGAGAAATTAGTTGATCCTGCGCGGCAACGTGATACGATTAGCCTCACGAGGCGCTACGTCCTCCACGCTCCGCCCGGAAGCTAGCCGACTTCCCTACCCCGCCCACGCTGATGAGAATCTTCCCCATGCGTGCTCCTCTGCTGTTCGCTGTCTGCCTCGGATTGTGGTTGTTCTCCGGGGACCTCCCGGTTGTCCAGGCGGAGGAGGCGCCACCGACGGCGGCGCAGGTAGAGTTTTTCGAAAAATCGGTCCGTCCCGTCTTGGCCGCGCGCTGTTTCGAGTGCCATGGTCCGCAGAAACAGAAAGCCGGCCTGCGCCTGGACTCGCGCGCGGCACTGCTGACCGGAGGTGATTCGGGACCGGCCGTTGTGCCGGGCAAACCGGACGAGAGCCGCCTCATCACCGCCATCCACTACGATGACAGCCCACGGATGCCTCCCAAGGGCAAGCTCAGCCAGGACGCCATCGCCGCCTTGACCACCTGGGTCAAGCAGGGCGCTCCCTGGCCCAGCACCGAGACGCCGGTGCGTGCCGCCGCCCCCAGCAGCGGCTACCAGATCACCGCGAAGGATCGGGCCTTTTGGTCGTTTCAGCCGATCTCCGATCCGCCGCTTCCCTCGGTCAGCGATCCCTCCTGGCCGAAGACTTCCATCGATTATTTTGTCCTTGCTCAGCTGGACGGACACGGACTTCGGCCGCTGGGTCGCGCCGACAAGCGCACCTTGATTCGTCGGGCTACCTTCGATCTGATCGGACTGCCGCCGACGCCCGTGGAGATCGAAGCGTTCCTGAAGGATGACCAACCCGACGCCTTTGCCCGGGTGGTCGATCGCTTGTTGGCCTCGCCGCATTACGGCGAGCGCTGGGGCCGGTACTGGCTCGATGTGGCCCGCTATGGCGAAGATCAGGCGCATACGTTCCAGTCGCGCAAGTATCCGTATGGGTTCCGCTACCGCGATTGGCTGGTCCGTGCCTTCAACCAGGACATGCCCTATGACCGCTTCGTCCAGGAACAGATCGCCGGCGATTTGCTCGACGGCCCCAACCGCATCGACCGCTTGCCGGCCCTGGGTTTCTTCGCCCTGGGACCCGTGTATTATGGCGATCCGAAAAAGCTCGATCAGCTGGATGACCGCATCGACACGTTGACGCGCGGCTTCCTTGGCCTGACGGTGGCCTGCGCCCGCTGCCACGATCATAAATTCGACCCGATTCCGACCCGCGATTATTATTCGCTGGCCGGCATCTTCGCCAGCACGGACTATCTCGAGACGCCGCTGGTCCCCCCCGAGGCGATGGCGGCGCACCGGCAGGCCCAGGCCGCCGTCGAGGCCCAGACGCAGCGCATCGACAAGCTGCTCGAAGCCGAATCGGCGCGGCTGCCGCAGACGCTGCTCGGGGACTCAGCCCGCTACCTGGTGGCGGTTTGGAAGTTGCACAATCGACAAAAGAGCAATAAATCGGTCACCGTGGCCCAGGTCGCCCGCCAGGAGCGGCTGCACAATCTCATTCTGGATCGCTGGGTCGAGTACCTGGGCGCTTCTCGCGGCAAGCAGCCGGCGCTGGCCGCCTGGTATGAGCTGCTGAAGCGTCAGGATCCCAAGGTGGACCTGTCCGCGGATGAGGCGGCGCTGGCCGAAGTGACGCGCACGGCCCAGGCGTTTCAGAGCCATCTGCTGGCGCTGTGGAGCCGCAAGCAGCAAGCCATGCCCCAACCGCCCCTGGACGAAGCGGAGACCGCGCTGGTGCAAGGACTCGTCGGCGCCCGGGGCGCGCTCATTCCCCCCAAGAATCGGCTCGAAGAGGTTCTGCCCGCCGAAGTCAAGGCCCAGCTGGCTTCGCTCCGGGTCACGCTCGAGACGTTGAAGAAGGACAAGGCCCTCCAGTATCCGCTCGTCCACACGCTGAAGGATGGATCGAGCCCCGTAACGATGCAGGTTCATCTCCGCGGCAATCCCGAGACGCTTGGCGAGGCCGCGCCGCACCATTTTCTGTCGATCCTCAGTGATGAGCACCAGGTGTTCACCCAGGGCAGCGGCCGGCTGGAGTTGGCCCGGGCCATCGCCAGCAAGGACAATCCGTTGACCGCCCGGGTGCTGGTCAATCGCGTGTGGCAGCATCATTTCGGCAAAGGCCTGGTGCGGACGCCGAGCAATTTCGGTCACCTGGGCGAACGGCCGACGCACCCGGAGCTCCTGGACCACCTGGCCAGCCAGTTCGTCGCTTCGGGCTGGTCGATCAAGCAGCTGCACCGCGAGATGATGCTGTCGGCCACGTACCAGCTCAGCAGCCAGTTTGACGCCCATAACGAGGAAGTGGATCCGGAAAATCGCTTGCTGTGGCGCATGAACCGCCGGCGTCTGGAAGTCGAGGCCTGGCGTGATGCCATGCTGGCGGTCGCCCAGAACCTGGACGAGACCCTCGGCGGTCCCTCGCAGGAGCTGACGTCGCCGAGCAACCATCGCCGAACGTTCTACGCCTCCGTCAGCCGGCACGAGCTCAACGGGTTGCTTCGCCTCTTCGATTTTCCCGATCCGAATATCACCAGCGCGGAGCGTACCGTGACCACGGTGCCGCTCCAGCAACTGTTCGTCCTCAACAGTGAGTTCATGATCCGCAACGCCAAGGCCCTGGCGGCCCGACTGGCCGCCGAGCCCGAGCCCGACGAGCGCGGTCGCATCCGCCGGGCGTATGAGCTGCTGTATGGCCGGCCGGCGACGGAACGCGAACTGCACCTGGGGTGGACCTTCCTGACAGCCGAGGAGCCGACGGGCGATGCGCGCGTCGGCCGCGGCGAAAATGCCTTGACGCGCTGGGAGCAATACGCCCAAGTATTGTTGAGTGCCAGTGAATTCCTGTTTGTCGATTGAGTCGATCAAGTCCGCGGTTGCCCCTTCGTGGGCTTGGAGGAGTGTTTATGGATCGTTCGAGCATGCGGTTGTCCCGCCGTGAAGTGCTGCGTCGCATCGGTGGCGGTTTTGGCGCGTTGGGGCTAGCGAGTGTGGTTGCCGAACTCGGACGCCTCCCCGTTGGGGCCGCGCCCCTCGCAGGAGTCGCGGCGGGCTCGGGGAATCCGCTGGCTCCCAGGACGCCGCACTTCCCACCGCGGGCCAAGCGCGTCATTTTCCTGTTCATGAATGGGGCGCCGTCCCACGTGGACACGTTTGACCCGAAACCGACGCTGGAGAAATACGCCGGGCAGCCGCTGCCGAACTCCGTGATCAAGACCGGCCGTCGCCGGGGCGGCGGCCTGCTGCCGTCGCCCTTCAAGATGCGCCAGTATGGCCAAAGCGGCATCGCGGCCACGGAACTGTATCCTGAAGTCGGCGGCTGCATCGACGATATCTGCGTGCTGCGCTCGATGTACACCGACAATCCCAATCATGAGCCGGGCCTGCTCATGATGAATTCGGGCAACATGCAGCCGATTCGTCCGAGCATGGGCTCCTGGCTTACGTACGCTCTGGGGTCGGAGAACCAAAATCTCCCGGGCTTCGTGGTGCTGTGTCCGGGCAAACCGGTGGTCGGCCCGCAGCTGTGGAGCAACAGCTTTTTGCCGGGCATCTACCAGGGAACCCATATCAACAACAAGACGCTCGATCCGAAGAGTATCATTCGCGATGTCAACAATCGCTATTTGACCCCGGTGGCGCAGCGCCAGCAGCTGGATCTGTTGCAAGAATTGAACCGTACCCATCTGGAACAGCGCGAGCACGATGAGCAGCTGGAGACCCGGATCGCGTCGCTGGAGATGGCCTATCGCATGCAGGCGGAGGCCCAGGATGTATTCGACATCGGCAAGGAGTCGGCGGCGACGCGGCAGCTGTATGGCGACGGCGAGTTTGCCAACGCCTGCCTGATCGCGCGGCGGTTGGCCGAGCGCGGCGTGCGCGTCGTCCAGGTGTACTACGGCAATGATCAGCCGTGGGACGATCACAAGGACATCACCAATCACCGCAACCACGCCCAGAAGAGCGATCGGCCGATCGCCGCCCTGCTGAAAGATCTGAAGTCCCGCGGCCTGCTCGACGAGACGCTGGTGATCTGGGGCGGCGAGTTTGGCCGGACGCCGACGTCGGAGGGGGCCAAGGGCCGCGATCATCACAGCCTGGGCTTCAGCATGTGGCTGGCCGGCGGCGGTGTCAAGGGCGGCCTGGTTCACGGCGCGACCGACGAGTTCGGCTTCGTCGCTGTCGAGAACCGGATGCACGTGCATGATCTGCACGCCACCGTCCTGCACCTGATGGGGCTGGATCACGAACGGCTCACCTACCGCTACAGCGGGCGCGATTTCCGCCTGACCGATGTGCATGGCCGGGTGGTCAAGGAGATTATGGTCTAGAATGTGGCTGGAGCGATCCCTGCCTGAATCCGGGTGGTACCGTTCTCCCCGCCTGTTGCTGGTAGAATGGCGGGGAGGAGGATACCGTCATGCCGCTCCGCGACCATTTCCGCCCACCCGTGTCCAAACGCTCGTCGTGGGAAGGGTTCCATGCGCTTTGGCCGGGCCTCATGGTTCAGCAACTCGTCGGCCAGCTACCCGAGGGGTATGTGGCCGAACCCCGCGTCCACCTCGGCAGCTATTTCGAAATCGACGTCTGCACCTTCCGCGAGGGAACGGGCGACGAAGCGGATACGACGGCCGAGCACGATCCGAACGGCGAGGTCGCCACCGCCACCTGGACGCCCCCCGCGCCGAGTCTGACCCTCGACGCGGACATCCCCGAGCCGTATGCGTATGAAGTACACGTCCTGGACGTGGAGCGCGATCGGCAACTGGTGGCGGCCGTCGAGATCGTTAGCCCGGCGAACAAGGATCGCCCGGATAGCCGTCAGGTTTTTGTCGCCAAGTGTGCCGGGTTGCTGCAACAAGGCGTCTGCGTCTCGATCGTCGATCTCGTCACGGTCCGTCACTTCAACCTCTACACCGAGCTCCTCGCTCTCATCGACCGCTCGGATCCCGCCTTTAGCCCGGACCCGCCTCCGATTTACGCGGTCACGTGCCGCAAGTGGAAGGGCAGCCACACGACCCGGCTGCAATCCTGGGCCTTCCCGCTCGCCGTCGGCCAACCGCTTCCGACCCTGCCGATCTGGTTGACGCAAACCTACGCGGTGTCGCTCGACCTGGAGGCGACTTATGAGGAAACGTGCCGGGTTCTCCGCATTCCGTAACCGTCGCTTTGCCCGAGCCAGTCTGGTTCCGTCAGGGCGCAGGCCGCGGTTCGAGCAGGCTCCGAAGTTCCGCCGGAAGGACGTTCCAGGTCGTCTGATAGGTCTCCTCCAACGGTACGGGGATGTACGACTCGCCGTAGAGGAACAGCGGCATGTCCGGCAACCGATCGCCGACGGCAACCGGCTCGATGTACGCGGTCCGGATCGGCTCGACCTGGTACGCGGCGAGGGTCAGCGGCTTGTCCGGCGACAGCTCAAACGGCAGATCGGTGAACGCGTCCACGATCACCTTGGGGATCCCTTGCGGATCATGGGGACCGGGTGGGAACGGATCGATGATGAGGAGGTTTACGTCCTGTTCCAGCAAATCGAGCGCCTTGTCTACGAATGATCGCAGCGAATGTTTGCGGTCCTTGTTTCCCGGCGACACCAGCTCGATGACGGCGACGACTTCCCCCAGTTCATGATGGATGGCGATGCGGTTGGCCTTGCGGGCATAACGCTGTTTCTCGGACGCCATCGGCACCACGAATCGGGTCTTCGGCCGCCCGGAAGCGAGCGCCACGGGGCCGTTGCTCTCCGACGGCGGTTGCGGCCGCGAACCGGTTTGCAGCGTGACTACATCCGTTTCCGGCTTGCCGATGATCTGCTCGGCCATGGCGAAAAAGCCGGGCGGGAGCAGTCCGGCATTAAGTCGATTGGTGATGTTCGACATCCACAATACGTGGAAGTTGTGATACGTTCCGGCCTTCACGCGTGTCCAGTCGTGGATCGGCATCTTTCGTCCCTCCGCGAGGACTGTTAACCAGAGACCATCACCGGCAGTCGCGCGATGAGGCGACGACCACGCGCGCTTTCGGGATACTTCAGGAGCGTGGCATGATCCGTGTCGATCAGGATCATTCGCCCGGCTCCTCACGGCGGGCCGCCGCGCGCTCCGCTTCGCGCCTGCGAAGGCATTCCTCGTCCACTTGGCGCCTGAAGTCGCTGTCGCGGAACATGCCGATGACTTTGCGCCAGTCTTTGGCAGGTGTCGGAGGTTGTCTCGCCGCCAACGCGATTTCGAGCGCTTCAACCCGTTTGGCCAGCGCTTCGAGGGTCAACTCGTTCATAGGGTTCTCCCTATAACCAGGACAGCTATATTTTACCACTTCACCTGCTGTCGGGAACATCGTTGCCTGCGGCGCATGGACTCCACTCGGGACCTTCGCCCGTCACTTCACCTTCCCCGCCGGCGCGGCCTCGGCGTGGGTCTTCGCCTTCTCCTCCCGCTCGGCCCGCAGCTTCTGGAAGTCGTCACGCTGCCGCAGCGGGTCGAGCCTGGCGTCGGTCCGCAGGTCGTACAGGTTTTGGTGTCCGGCGGCCACGGCCTGGCGCAGCAGGTCCATGGCCTTGTCGGCTTCGGTGGAGGCAGCGGCGGCGGGCACTCCCGAGCCGTCTTTGCCGGCCAACCCTGCTTGTATGGCGCGGCCGCAGGCCAGCTCAAAGAGATCCCGCTCAGTCAGATTCGGTAGGCCCTCGCCCAGGTGGGTGGCCTGCCGGTTCGCGGCGGCCGCTTCAGCGAACCGACCGGCGACGTGCTCCAGGAACCCGAGCCGCCGTAAGCTACTTGCCAGGCCGAAAGGATAGTACCAGACGTTGGGGTGGGATTTCACTAACTCCTCCAGGATCGCGATGGACCGGCCGTACCCGGCCCGAGCCTCGTCCAGCTGGCCGGTCGCGGTCCTCTTGGCTCCTGGTGTCGGCCTTCCTAATCGCTCGGCAAGCCGAGGGACCCCACTCACTCCACCTTGTCCTCCTCCGACCACACCGCTCGTTCAATCGTGATCCCCAATGCCCGAATCTTCGTGCGCAAGCTGCCCCGGGTGATGCCCAGGATCTTGGCCGCTTGCACCTGGTTGCCGTTCGTGTGCCGCAGCACGCGCGTGAGCAGGTGCCGTTCCATCTGCGCCAGCGCTTCGGCATACAGATCCTGCGAGCCGGCCTGCAAGCGCTCGTCCAGGAAGCGATCCCAATCGGGGCCGGGCGGGGACAGCGGCGTTTCCGCAACCTTCTCGCCATTGCGCACGGAAGCCGGCAGGAATTCCGGAACCAGTACCGGACCGCTGGCGTGCAGCAGCGCCTGCTTGAGGACGCTTTGCAGCTCGCGCACGTTGCCGGGCCAGGCATAGCGCTGCAGCAGGCCGATCGCTTCCGGAGTGGCGCGGTAGATTTCCTTGCCCAGCTCGCGGCTGAAGCGCTTCAGAAAATGCTCGACTAGCAAGGGAATGTCCTCGCTCCGCTCGCGCAAGGGCGGCAGGCGAATGGTGAAGACACTCAGGCGATAATAGAGATCGCCGCGGAACTGGCTGGCGGCCACCAGTTCTTCCAGATCGTAATTGGTGGCGGCGATCAGGCGGACGTTGGTCTGGATCACTTCATTGCCGCCGACACGCTCGAAGCGCTGCTCCTGAAGCACGCGCAGCAGCTTGGTCTGGGTCAGCGGCGCCATGTCGCCGACCTCGTCGAGGAACAGCGTGCCGCCGGAACACTGCTCGAATTTGCCGATCCGTTTGCGATCCGCTCCCGTGAACGCCCCTTTCTCATGGCCGAACAGCTCGCTCTCCAGCAGCGTCTCGGGAATGGCGGCGCAGTTGATCGTCAGAAAGGCGGCGTTGGCGCGGCGGCTGTGCGAATAGATGGCCCGGGCCACCAGCTCCTTGCCGGTGCCGCTCTCGCCCAGGATCAGCACGGTCACATCCTGCGGCGCCACCCGGCCAATCGCCTTGTACACCGCTTGCATGGCGGGACAGCGGCCAACGAGCACGTCGGACGATTCCGGCGCCGGCTCCTCCTCCGCCACCACGGCCGGCGAGTGCATCAGCCGGCTGATCGCACTGGCGCGGGCGACCATCTCGCGCAGCGGCGCCAGTTCCAGCGGCTTGAGCAGATAATCATACGCGCCCAGCTTCATCGCCTCGATGGCGGTATCGGTGGTCCCATGGCCGGTGATGAAAATGACCGGGATCCGCGCATCCAGCTGATGGATCTGCCGGAACAGGTCCAGGCCCGGCTGGTCGGGTAAGTTCAGATCCAGGATAACGACCTCCGGATGGCGCTGCGCCACGATCTCTAGCCCCTCGGCGGCGGAAGAGGCCGTCAGTAGCGTGACTTCCGGGGCGTGGAACGCACGCCGAAAGGCGTGCAGGATCGAAGGCTCATCGTCAATGACTAGCACGACGGACATGCTTATCTCCGGAAAGGAGGAAAGAGGAAAGAAGACAAATTCCGATTTCTCCTCCTTCCTCCTTCATCCTTTCTCCTTTCCGACTCTCCTTTCCGGCAGCCGGACGATAAAACAAGCGCCGCCTTCAGGGCGGTTGGCGCCCTGGATGCTGCCGCCGTGGCTCTCGGCAATGCGGCGCGAAACCACCAGGCCTAAGCCGAGGCCGGTCTCCTTGCTGCTGACGAACGGTTCGAACAACCGTGGCAGCACCTTGGGCGAGATGCCAGGCCCCGTATCCAGCACGCGCAGCTCCACTTGCCCGTGCTCGGCCCCGCGCAGGTCCACGGTCAAGGTTCCGCCGCGCGGCATCACATCGAGGGCGTTGAGGGTCAAGTTGACCAGCAGCTGCTGAATCTGTTCGGCGTCGGCTTCCACCGGGACCGGCTCGAGGGGATGCGTAAATCGGAGCTGGATCTGCTGCTTGCGGGCGCGGCCGCCGATCAAGGCCAAGGTCCGCTCGCCCACCTCGCTGAGGTTAAGGGGACGCCGTTCCGGTTTCGGCAAGCGGGCAAAGTCGAGAAAGGTCTGCAGGCAGCGCTCCATGCGCCGAATCTCCAGCTCGACGATGCGCAGGTCTTCGCCCGGTAGGCCGTGGGCCTCGCGCTCTTCGCAGTTGGCTTGCACCAGCATCTTGATCGACGTCAACGGGTTGCGTAGCTCATGGGCCACGCCGGCGGCCAGCTGGCCGACCGCGGCGAGCTGCTCGGCCCGTAGCAGCTCGCGATCCCGTTGCTGGAGCTTGTCCACCACCTGTTCGATGTCGCGCACCACGCCCTGCATCTGCTCGTGCAGGTGCTGCAAATCGCCATCGTCGGTCAGCACGACCGCGGGCAGATCTTGCCCCAGTTTATCCGCCGCATCCCGGACGCGCACACTCAAATGGTGAATGGAACGCTGCAAGCCGCGGGCCACGCCATAGCCGAGCAAGACGCCCGCGACCGCGCCAATGCTGCCGACGCCGGCGAGTCCCCAGGCCATCCAGCGCACCGTATGGCTGTGGATGGCTTCGGACGCTTCGATCTCCCGAGCGTTGAACTCGCGCAGCTTCATGCACGTGGGCACGGTCTCCTGCTCCAAGATCTCGATGGCCTCGGGAATCGCGTCCTTCGCCCGGGCGGGGTTGGAGTCCCGATGGGCTTGCCATTTCTGCTGGTAGCGCTCAAAGCTCTTTTCCAGTTGGGCGACCAGTTTGCGTTCTTCGGGCTTATCGGCATACTGCTGGGCCGTGGCGAGCTGGTCGTGAATCGCGACGTGCAGCGCATCGACCTGTTTGCTACCATCCTGCAATAACCGGATGACATCCCGTAACGTCCCTTCGAGCTCGTAAGCCGCTTTGCGGCTGCCCACATTCTCCTTCAGAATCGCGGACGTGGCCTGTTGCTGATGCGACAGAAACATAGCGCCTGCCGTGCACAGCCCGAACAGGAGCAGGCTGACAAAGATGGTCGGACCGGCCAGGCGCAGGGAGAGGTTCTGTTTCAGCATCGCCTGTTATTGTAGCAGATTGGAACGGGGGGAAGGAGGAAGGAAGTCCCTTCCGGTTGGCCTTCTCCTCGTTCCCCTCGTTCCCAAACTCGGTTTGGGAACGAGAGCAAGGAAGTCCCCTCGGGTTGGCCGTCCTCGTTCCTCTCCGTGTGCCGCTGGTCGTGGCACGACCACGTTGGTCGCTAGAAGGACAGCACCGAAGGCTGAAGGGGCCTTCGCGGCGGCGGATCGGCGAAGGAAAAATGCTCCAATCTTTTGCTGAATAAGCACTTGTGGCGTCTATTCGTGATTGGTACACGGTTTGCTTGAATCCTTGAGAGCAGGACCTCGCTGTTCGGACAGAGGAGGAACGATGGTTTCTGGAATGCGGTTGGCGGACTCGCTCCTGCACGTGGAGGGCATCATCCAGCGCGTGGATGCCCTGGCGCGCGAAGTCGCGGTGCGAATTGACGGTGTGGAAGTCATCTTTGATGTCCCGGCGGATTGTGTCGTTTTGCTGTATGGCGAACGGGTCAAGCTCCGGCTGTTGCAGCCGCAAGATCGCGCGGTCATCGCCTACTCGCCCCGCCAATTGCCACCGACCGCGCAGCTGATCGAGGTCATGAATTGGACCTAGGCCCTGTCTGCTCAAGGGGACAGGACCTCGAACATCACAGGTCCAGTGGCCTTGAGCAGATAGGGCCTAGCTGGTGTTCGCGCCGTCTCCGCGTGCCAACCCTCGGGGCCAGGTGAGTACCGTTCGGATTCGATCGCCCCAACTGTTGTGGTGCTTCGCGCAGATGAGGAACATCTGATGAGTATCCCTGCCCTCCCTCTGCTTCGGGCAGTCGCTGCCGGTGTCGTGGCCCTCGTTTTGGTGGGCATCTCGTGTGCCATGCCGCTGGTCAAGAACTGGCTTCAGCCGACCGCGGGCGAACCCCGGAGTGCGGCTCCCCAGGAGGACACGACATCGTTGCGCCTGGTCGATCCGGATACACTGGCGGTCACGCCGGACGTGATCAAGTCGCTGGGGGTGCGTACCGTGGAAGCCCGGCCGGCGACGAAGCCCCGGCCGCTGCCACCGTTGGCCGGCTCCCTGGCCCTGGATGCCGACCGCATGACCCGGGTCCACGCCCGCTTCCCGGGCGAGATTGTCCAGATTGGCACCACCGCTCAGCCAGAAACGGCCGGCGCGGCCTGGCAGCCCACAGTGCTTCGGCCGCTGCGGTTTGGCGATAAAGTCGAGAAGGATCAACTGTTGGCCGTCCTCTGGAGCAAGGACCTGGGCGAGAAGAAAAGCGAACTGGTCGATGCCCTCTCGAAGTTGTGGCTCGACCAGCACACGCTCGAACGGCTGGAGGAACTCCTCAAAAAGGGCGCCACCACCGAACGCAATGTGCGCGAGGCCGAGCGCAATGTCCAGGCCGACCTCATCGCGGTGGAACGGGCCGAACGTACCTTGCGCTCCTGGCGCTTGACGGAGGCGGAACTGGAGGCGTTGCGCACGGAAGCCGAACGCCTGGCGGGGCAGCGAGGCCGGCGGGAACGGAAAAAAGAAGACGCCGATTGGGCGCGGGTGCAAGTGAAGGCCCCGTTTGACGGCACCATCCTGGAAAAGAACGTGGCCCTGGGCGATATCGTGGACACCACCACCGACCTGTTCAAGATCGCCGACCTGAGCCGGCTCAACGTCCTGGCCAATGCCTATGAGGAAGACCTGCCGATCCTGGAGAGTTTGCCACGACCGATTCCCTGGACGGTGCGCGTCAAGAATCCGCATGCGGAACCGCTTCGGGGCACGGTGACCAAGATCGGGGATATCATTGATCCCAATCAGCACACGGCGCTGGTCATGGGCAAGGTGGACAATCCGCGCGGCGAACTGCGCGTGGGCCAGTACATCACAGCCACGATTGAAGTACCGCCCGCGCCCGAGGAAGTGGAAATTCCGACCAGCGCCCTGGTGGAAGACGGTCGGGAGAGTATTGTCTTCGTCCAACCGGATCCGAAGCAGTTCGCCTACCAGATGCGGCGCGTGACCGTCATCCGCCGCTATCACGATAGCGTTTATCTCCAGGGCCGCGCCCGGGGGGACACGCCGCCGGAAGCTTCCGCCAGCGAGCGCCCCTCCCAACCGGTGAAACCCGGGGAACGCGTGGTGAGCGCCGGTGCCGTCGAGCTGAAAGCGGCTCTGGAGGATCTCCGGGCCACCGCCCTCATGGAGAAGAAATAAACGGCCATCGAACTTATCACGGAGCAACACGCGCCGGAACGCCATGGAGGGCGTTCTTGACAGATGCCGTTTGACTGAATACATCTGTCAAGAATGCCCTCGCGGTGATCTGGGTGGCCGCAGGTTTTGGCCCTGGGAACAACCCGGGTCCGAGCCTGCGGCCGCAGTCGTTTTCTGAAGTCGACATTGTCGTGTCAGCAGAATCAAGGGAGCTGTTGTCGCCTCGTAGCCACAAGCGTCCTCGCTTGTGGGCTGTTCTAGCCACAAGCGAGGACGCTTGTGGCTACGAGGCGACCGATGGGCGGTTCTGGGCCCCAAGGTCATCATGGTTGGCAAACTGATTGAGTGGGCGGTCAGCAGTCCGCTCGTCGTCATTCTTCTGGCACTGGCTCTGGCGGGTGGAGGCGGTTATGCGTTCCTCCATGTTAATGTCGAGGCCTATCCCGACCCGGCTCCGGCCATTGTGGAAGTGGTCGCCCAGTATCCCGGCGCCTCGGCGGAGGAAGTGGAACGCCAGGTCACCATTCCCCTGGAGATTTCCCTGGCGGGAATGCCGGGCCTGAAATACACCCGCAGCAAGTCCCTGTTCGGCCTGTCGCACTTGCGCAACCAGTTCGACTACGGCATCGACTACCAGCAGGCCCGGCAGGAAGTGATCAACCGTCTGCAGACGGTTCAGCTGCCGAACAATGTCGTCCCGCAAATCTCCCCGGCCTCGCCGACCGGCGAAATCTTCCGCTACACCTTGCGCAATCCCAAGGACGCCCAGGGCCACGACATCTACACGCTCAACGACCTGAAGGCCCTGCAAGACTGGGTACTCCAGCGGGAGTTCCTGCGTGTGCCGCGCATCGCTGGCGTCACCAGCTCGGGCGGCACCGTCAAGCGCTATGAGATTCACCCCGATCCGTATCGCCTACGGCAATATGGCATCACCTTGCAGCAGCTCCAGAATGCCGTCGCCGCCAGCAACGCCAACGTGGGCGGCGACTACCTGGTTCAGGGCCATACGGTACAGGTGGTCCGTGGCATTGGCCTGTTCGGCAATGGCCAGGATCCGGCGCAGCAGGTTCTGGGGCTGACCGATCCCGTGGAAGCGGCGCGGTATCTCCGGGCCGAGGAAGAATCGCGCCTGCGGGAGATCCGGCAGATCATCATCACTTCCACAAACAACGTGCCGGTGCGCGTGGAGGACGTGGTCGAGGGCGGTCCGCTGCGTTCGCCGAGTGACGACATCAGTAAGCAAGGCGTGGTCGTCAACTACCAGACCCGGCTCGGCAAGGTAAGTCTGCGCCAGCCACGGTCCGAGGAGAAGGGCAAGGCCGGACAGGAACTCGGCCCGGAAGGCTGGATCGACGAAGCCGACAAGGTCCAGGGCATCATTCTGTTGCGCAAGGGCCAGGAATCGCTGCCGGCCCTCCGCGATGTGGAAGCCAAGGTCAAGGAACTCAACGAGACGCCGGGCCGACTGTTGCCCGGCGTGCAACTGGAGCCGTACTACGATCGCACCGAGCTGATCGGCATCACCACCGAGACGGTGCGGGAAAACCTGGCCCTGGGCATGGTGCTGGTGACGGTAATTCTGCTCACCTTCCTCAGCAATGTGCGCAGCGCCCTGATTGTCGCGATCAATATCCCGCTGGCGCTGCTGTTCGCCTTCTCCATGCTGTTCCTGCGAGGCAAGTCGGCCAACTTGCTGTCGATTGGCGCGGTCGATTTCGGCATCATCGTCGATTCGTCGGTGATCATGGTGGAGAACATCTACCGCCACATCAGCTCGGGCGAGCAAGCCACGCTGCCCTTGAAGGAACGCATTCGCCGCGCCTGCCGCGAAGTGGAAAAGGGCCTGTTCTTCTCGACGGCGATCATGGTCTGCGCTTTCATTCCGCTGTTCACCATGCAGGGACCCGAAGGTCAAATCTTTGGGCCGATGGCCGATACCTACGCCTTCGCCCTAGCCGGCGCCCTGCTCCTGGCCCTGACCGTTTCGCCAGTGTTGTGCCTGCTGTTCTTCAAACATCTCAAGCCGGCACGGGACAACTTCCTGGTCCGCTTCCTGAAGAAACGCTATCTGCGGCAACTGGAAATCTGTCTGAATCATCGGGCGTTGACGTTGGCGGTGTTCGGGGCGATTTTGCTGGCCACGTTGGTGATGGTGCCGGCGCTGGGTCGTGAGTTTATGCCGGAGCTCGAAGAGGGCAATTTGTGGATTCGGGGCACCTTTCCCGTGAACGTGGCCCTGGACGAGGTCAGTGATCGGGTGGCGATCGCCCGTGAGATCATGGGGCATTACCCGGAAGTCGAAACGATCGTGGCGCAGATCGGCCGGCCGGATGACGGCACCGATCCGACCGGGTTCTATAACGTCGAATTCTTTGTGCCGCTCAAACCCCAGACGGACTGGCCCAAGTTGAAACCGACCGCGGGCTGGCGAACCCTGTTCAGGAGCTCCCGGCCGCGCAGCAAGGCGGAGCTGACTCAGGAGATGAACGAGGAATTGAGTCGGAGGCTGATCGGCGTCGATTGGAATTTTTCGCAGAACATCCGCGACAACGTCATGGAGTCGCTGTCCGGCGTCAAGGGCGACAACTCGGTCAAGATCATCGGCCCCGACCTCGACGAGCTGGAACGGATCGCCGAGCAGGTCAAACGAACCCTGGAGGGCATCACGGGCATCGAGAATGTGGGCGTGTTTCGCATCCAGGGGCAGTCGAACCTGGAATTCCCCGTGAACCGGTCGGCCTGCAATACCTGGGGCATCAGCGTGGCCGATGTCCATAATGTCATTCAAACGGCGCTGGGCGGCAAGGCGTTCACCCAGATGATCGAGGGCGAGAAGACGTTTGATGTGACCCTGCGCTGGCCGGAGAAGCTACGCAATAACGAGCAGGCGATCCTCGAGATTCCGGTCGATGTCACCAATAACATCGTCACGCAGGGCACCGTCGCCGCCGTACCGCAGACGCCGCTGACCGGAGCGAGCACGGGCGTGGCCTTGACCGGCACGAGCGGGGCGATGCCGGCGCTGACGGGTAGTCAGTATAACGGCACCTTCAACAACATCAGCAGTGTCCCGCGCCGTCGCCTGGGCGACCTGGTCACGCCGGTGGACAGCAAGGGCCATCCCGATGCGAAGGGACAATTCATCCGTCCGGGCGCCTCGACGATTTATCGCGAACAGGGCAAGCGGTTGATCGCGGTGAAATTCAGCGTGCGGGGGCGCGATCTGGCGAGCGCCGTGGCCGAGGCCCAGGACAAATCGGCGCCCTTGTTGACCGCTCCGTATCGGGCCGAATGGAGCGGCGAATTCCAGGAGATGGAAGAGGCGGAACATCGGCTGCTGTTCATCATTCCGCTGTCGCTGGCGCTGATTGTCGTCCTGCTGTACCTGGCCTTCGGGTCGCTGTTGGACGTGGCCGCCATCCTGTCGAATGTGGTGGCGCTGTCGTTGGGCGGCATCTGGGCGTTGTTACTGACTGGGACCAATTTCAGCATCTCGGCGGCGGTCGGGTTCATCTCCATTTTCGGCGTGGCCATCATGGATGGCCTGCTGTCGGTGTCGTACTTCAATCATCTGCGGGTCCAGCGGCTGCCCCTGCGGGAAGCGATCATGCAGGGGGCCGGCAAGCGCGTGCGGCCGATGATGATGACGGCCTTGACCGCCATTTTCGGTCTGTTGCCGGCGGCGGTGTCCACGCGGATTGGCGCGCAAACGCAACAACCGTTGGCCATTGTCGTCGTCGGCGGCATGATCATGACGCTGCTCCTGAATCGCTACCTGATGCCGGTGCTGTACAGCTTCTATGGACATCGCGAACCGTCGGCGCAGGCCGCGGGCATGGCGCATTAAATAGTGTACGGACAACGATATGCAGTTGTCCGTAGCCACAAGCGTCCTCGCTTGTGGGCTGCGGCAAGCCCACAAGCGAGGACGCTTGTGGCTACGATCGGACATACGGGGATGCTGCGGACGACTGAGCCGGAGGAAAGAAAGACATCATGCACCGCTTGACTCTCACCGCACTTGCCTTCCTGTGGACAGCGCCGCTGGCGGCGCCGGCGCAGGACACCCGGCCGGTGCTGCTCAAGCCCGCGCGCGTTTTCGACGGCGTCGCTGCCGAGCCGCACACTGGTTGGGTCGTGCTCGTCCGTGGCCAGCGCATCGACAGCGCGGGGCCGGAAGGCCAGGTCAAGGTGCCGGCCGAGGCACGCGTCATCGAGCTGTCCGGGGCGACGCTGCTGCCTGGCCTGATCGACGCCCATACGCACGTGCTGCTGCACCCGTATAACGAAGCGAGCTGGAATGACCAGGTGCTCAAGGAGCCGCTGGCCCTGCGGGTCAGCCGGGCGACCAATCATCTGCGGAGCATCCTGCGGTCGGGCTTCACCACCATTCGCGATCTGGGAACAGAAGGGGCCGGGTATGCCGATGTCGGCTTGAAGCAGGCGATCGAGCAGCAGATCATTCCGGGGCCCCGGATGCTGGTCGTGACGCGCGCCATCGTCGCCACCGGCAGCTATGGGCCCAAAGGCTTCGCTCCCGAGTTCCACATTCCCCAGGGAGCGGAGGAGGCCGACGGCGTCGATTCGCTCACGCGCGTCGTCCGCGATCAGATCGGCAAAGGGGCCGACTGTATCAAGGTCTATGCCGACGCGGCCATGGGAGGCGCCACTATTCGGCCGTCGTTCTCGCTGGAAGAACTCAAGCTGATTGTGGAGACGGCACGCTCGGCCGGCCTTCCGGTAGCGGCTCATGCCATGTCGAAGGAAGGGATGCGCCGGGCAGCCCTCGCCGGTGTGACCACCATCGAGCACGGCAATGGCGGTGATGTGGAAGTGTTTCGCCTGATGGCCAACCGCGGCGTCGCCCTCTGTCCGACGTTGGCGACAGCCGAGGCGATGAGCAAATACCGGGGCTGGCGGCCGGGAACCGACCCGGAGCCCGCCGATCTGAAAAGTGTGCGCGCCGCCTTCAAGGAGGCCCTGGAGGCGAAGGTGACCATTATCAATGGCAGCGATATGGGCGTCTTCCCCCACGGCGAGGGCGCACGCGAATTGGAGCTGCTGGTGGATTATGGTCTGAAGCCTGCCGAAGCGCTGCGGGCGGCGACTTCCGTCGCCGCCCGCATTCTCCACTTCGGCGATCGCCTGGGGGCGATCAAGGCGGGGCTGCTCGCCGACCTGGTCGCGGTCGAGGGGGATCCCACGCGCGAGATCGCGGCGCTGCGGAAAGTCCGGTTGGTCATGAAGGGCGGCGTTCTTTATCGGGAGCCCTAAAGCCGGCGTGCCTGAAATAGGTTCGCTGCTGGGTGGCACGCCCTGAGTCGTCGAAGACTCAGGGCGTGCCACCCTTGGCGTTACCTCCAGATGGGCAAGGAATAAGGAAACATTCGACCTTCCTTATTCCTCAGGGCGCGTTCATTCCGGATACAACGGCGTACTCAGATACCGCTCGCCGAGGTCCGGCAGCACGGTGACGATCAGCTTGCCAGCGCTCTCCGGCCGGCGGCCCACCTGCACGGCGACGTGCGCCGCGGCGCCGGAGCTGATGCCGCAGAGGATGCCCTCCTCCCGGGCCATGCGCCGCGCCATCTCGAAGGCATCGTCATCCTTGACCTGGATCACCTCATCGACGATGTCGAGGTTGAGCACGTCGGGAATAAAACCGGCACCGAGGCCCTGGATCTTGTGCCGGCCGGGCTTGATCTCCTGGCCGTTCATCTTCTGCGTGATCACCGGACTCGTGACCGGTTCGACCGCGATCGCCTTGAAGCTCGGCTTGCGTTTCTTGAGCACTTCACTGACGCCCGTAATGGTGCCGCCGGTGCCGACGCCGGAGACGAGGATGTCCACCTTGCCATCGGTGTCGTTCCAGATTTCCTCGGCGCTGGTGCGGCGGTGGATCTCCGGATTGGCGGCATTCTTGAATTGCTGTGGCATAAACGAATTGGGAATGGTGCGCAGCAGTTCGTCCGCCTTGGCGATGGCTCCATTCATGCCCTTCTCGCCCGGCGTCAGAATCACCTCGGCGCCAAAGGCCTTCAGCAGCCGGCGGCGTTCCAGGCTCATGGTTTCCGGCATCGTGACGATGAGCTTGTAGCCGCGTGCGGCGCAGGTGAACGCCAGCGCGATGCCGGTGTTGCCGCTGGTCGGCTCCACGATGGTCGTGGACTTGTTGATCTTCCCCTCACGCTCGGCGGCGTCGATCATGGAGACGCCGATGCGGTCCTTCACCGACCACAGGGGATTGAAATTCTCCAGCTTGGCGACGACGGTGGCCTTGCTCTCGCCCGCGACGCGGCGCAGCCGGACTAACGGCGTGTGCCCGATCGTTTGGGTGATGTCGTCGTAAATCTTGCCACGAAAGGGTTGAGGAAACGACATGGTAAATCCTCCACGCGTGAGTGATGCCCTGGCGGGCGAAAGGGAACTCCGGGGCCCAAGCCATGGGCATTCCGCTGTTACTCTATGAATGCCTACCAACCCAGAGTAGGCGGATTTTCGGGCCGCTCCCAAAAAGGGGACGGGACCTCTAAAATCACAGGTCCCGTCCCCTTTTTTGGAGCGGATTTTCGGGCGCAGCGAAAAACCGAGCCAGACGACCTGGACCGGGGGCGCGCGAAGCACGGCTCCGCCGACTCATTTCACCGGGAGAAGAAGATTATCAATAGAACAAGAGTCCTGATGTCCATACAGCAGCGCTGGCGTCACTCCTCCCCGGTCCGGCAGAGGGGGCAGGTTTCGAGTCGTAGCGCCAAGCGTCCCGCTTGTCGGCTGCCAGCGGACAAGCGAAACGCTTGTCGCTACGGGTCCGGACAGCACCCACCCGACCGGGGATCAGATGCCCTCGCCGCCGCTGAACTCCATCTCGACATCAAGGCGGACCCGGCTGTTCTCTTCGGCGTAGGCATTCATATCGTACAGCAGCGTGTCGGCGTCGGCATGGTGAGCCTGGCTGCGGCGCGCGCCTTCGACACGCACGGGCACCGGCCGGCTGTGATGGATCAGGTAGCCGCCGTTTAAAGAATCATGCTCGAGCGGCTGTGTCTGGCCGCTCGCGGACGTCGCCCGCGCCAGCAGCGTGTACGCTCCCGGCTCGGCCACTTCACAGAGATATTCCCACAGGGTCCAGGAATACGGCGCCCGCGGACCGATTAGCTCGGCGGGATTCCAGCTTCGGCCGCCATCGCTGCTCACCGTCACGCCGGCCACGGCCTCTTCCCCGGCCCAGGCGACCCCGAACAGTCGATTCGTGCCCAGCCCCAGCGTGGCCCCGACGACCGGACGGATGATTTCCGATTTCACCGCCATCGGTCCGACGATGACCCGTTCCAGCTCATCCCGACGGCGTCGCTGAACGGTGTACTTGGTGGTTTGATAATAGCCCTGAAACGGCCGGTCCAGCACTTCGATGCGCCGCAGCCATTTCACGGAAGCGACGCCATACCAGCCGGGCACGAACAGGCGCACGGGAAATCCATGACTGGGTTCGAGTAGTTCGCCATTCATGCGCAAGGCCAGCAGCGTGTCGGCATCCAGGGCCTTGGCCAGCGGCAAGCTGCGCGCGAAGTACATCGGTTCGGGATGGTCGGCCTCGGTGCCTTGATCCCAGCCCTCGAAGAGCACTTCGACCGCCGAGGACCGAACCTGGGCACGTTCCAGAAGCGTCCGTACCGGCACGCCAGTCCATTCGGCGTGGCCAATCGCCCCCGCTCCCCACTGCACGCCGGCCGCCCGCTGCTGCAAAAAGGAACGGCCATTGCCGGCACATTCGACCGTGGCGAACACGGTCCGCTCCGGCAGGGCTGTCAGCTCCTCCCAGCTCCAGCTGGCCGACTGCGTCACCCAGCCTTCGACGCGCAGGCGATACTGGGCCAGGTCGAGCGCCGGCACCGCGAAGTGATTGCGCACGAAGAACAAGCGGTTGGGCGTTACCCAGCTGCGCACGCTCTCCAGCGGCGTCTCACTGTTCTCCGGCGTCGCGGTGACGACTTTGCGCTGTTCGGTCATCTTCCTCTCCTGAAAGGATGAAGGATGAAGAAGGCAGAGAAGATATGTCTTTCCTTCGTCCTTCCTCCTGCCTCCTTTTCTTCAGATTCCCGCGGCATCGCTGAATTCCGCGAGCCAGCGTTCTTCGCCCCGGGTGAGATCCGTCAGCGAATAGGTTCCCATGCGCAGCAGCGGCGGCGAATACACGTGCAGCGTCACCAGGTCCGCCGACCCGGCCTGAAGATTGGAGACCTGGTGCAGATCCGTATCCTCACTGGCGATGACGCTGCCGGCGGCAAACTCGCGCGAAAACACCGCCTTGACATGGCCATTGGGCGCAAATTCGAACAGGGTCTCCGTCAGGGTGCCGCGCAGCACGCGCACGGCGCAGCAGGAACCGCAGTGATCGTGGATCGGCGAGCGCTGACCATTTTTCCAGCACAGCACCCAGATATGATACCACGGACCGCTGCGGACCAGGTTGCGCATATAGTTCCGATCGGAAAAGCGGACAAAGCGCGCCACATCCGCACAATCGATTGCCAGCTCCTCCACCTGGGCCAGGAGCTCCGGGAGCACGGCCCCGCGTTGCAGACCGTCCAGGTAGTGGAAGAGCGCTGCGAGAGTCTTGGCCATGGTCTCTCTCCTCCGGCGTTAGCCGAGACGTGCCTGCGCCCCGGCCTGGAAGTCTACCACTTCCAGCTCGACCCGGCGATACCCTTGCCACTCATTGATGCGTGGCCGAAACACCAGGCAGCACTGGCCCCCGGCCGACATCAGCTCATCGTAGCGCTCCGCCATGCTGAAGGCAACGGCGCGCAACGTGGTCCCTTGTTGCCGGAGCTGAAAACTCATGTGCAGTTCGCCCTTGCCCATGCGGCGCGGAGCGCCGACCACTTGCAGGCCGCCGGCCAGGAACAGGGGCGGTGGGTTGCCCAGGCCGTCCACCGAGTCGGTCCCGCCGAGCCACGCTTTGCCGGTGCCATACGGCTTCAACTTGTCCAGCGCCTCCACCAGGCCGGGCGTCAGGGCACTGAGCGGAATCTCGGCGTCCACCACCAGCCCCGGCGTTGGCGGTCCGGACGGAAAGTACGCCGCCGTATAGCTACACAGACGCTCGCGGAATCCGTCCAGGAACGCATGCGGAATCTTGAATCCCACAGCGGCGGCATGCCCTCCATGGCTGACCAGGCCATCTCCACAAGCCCGCAGCGCTTCGTGCAAGGGGAATCCCGGCACGGAACGTCCCGACCCCTGCGCCGGATCGTCCCGGGAGGCGATGAGCAAGACCGGCCGGCTGTACTGCTCCACGAGCCGGCCGGCGACGATGCCGATCACGCCCTTGTGCCAGTCGGGGTTGGCCAAAACCAGGGCCGGCATCTGCTCCAGGTTGGAGCCGGCGATCAGCTCGCGCGCCTCGGCCAGGATCCGACGTTCGATCTGCCGGCGCTGATCATTCTGGCTCTCCAGGTAGCGGGCCAGGTCGGCGGCACGCTGCGGCGAAGTCGTCGTTAACAACTCGATCACCAGGCGGGCGCAGCCGAGTCGTCCGGCGGCGTTGAGACGCGGCGCCACCTGAAAGCGGATGTAATCCTCATCGAGCCGAGCCTTCGCCTCCGGGTCGGCGACGGCGAACAAGGCCCGCAGTCCCAGCCAGGGAGCTTGCCGAACCCGCTCGTGCTCGTGACGAACGCGCTGCAAGCCTTCCAGGCCGTGGCGGACGAAGATGCGGTTCTCATCGTGCAACGGCACCACGTCGGCAATCGTTCCCAGCATCGCCAGGACCATGCTGTCCATCAGGAAGTCGCGGAACGCCGGGGTGACGCGTCCGCCGCCGCTGGCCTGCTGGAGCAACGCCCACGCCAGCTTGAATGCGACGCCGGAGCCGGACAGATCCCGGAACGGATACGACCCGTCTCCCAGGCGCGGATGGACCAGCACCGCGGCCTGCGGCAATTCCGCCTTGGGCTCGTGATGATCGGTGACGAGCAGCTCCAGGCCGAGCTGGCGCGCCTGCTCCGCCTCGGCGACGCTGGCGATGCCGCAGTCCACCGTCACCACCACCGACGACCCGGTCCGAGCGATTTGGTGCAAGGCGTCGCTGTTGAGGCCGTAACCTTCTTCGAGACGGTTGGGCACGTAGAAGTCGGCGGGCGTCCCTAGCAGGCGCAGGGCCTGCCAGAGGATGACGGTCCCCGTGACGCCGTCCACATCGTAGTCGCCATAGACACACAGCCGTTTCCCCTGCTGGATCGCCCGCAAGAGACGGTCGGCGGCTTCGGCGATGCCGGGCAGCCGGGTCGGGGGATACAGGCCCGGCAGCGGCGCATCCAGAAAACGTTTGGCCGTCTCCGGATCGCGCAGGCCGCGGTTCAGCAGCAGCTGGGCCACGATCGGCGAGACGCGCAGGGCCGCGGCGAGGCGTTCAATGCCCCGGCCATCGTGGGGAAGAAGGTGCCAGGTTTTGGCCGCGTGGCGCACGCTTGACCTCTCGGGAGTCCAGGGGCGGGCTGCTGGGCCGGTGCCCTTTCAAGAATAAACTCTGTCCCAGCATGGGAACAGACCATTCATCGGAACCGGGTGTGCGGCGCGAGGCTGGGCAAAGTGGATCAAGAAGTACCAACGAATCCCAGGCCAAGCAGAAAGGCTCCCCGGCAAAGCCGGAGAGCCTCGCAAATCGCACTGGTTTTATCTCTCGTTTCGGAGGGCTAACCCTTCCGCGTTTTCCCCCAGCGCCCGACGTAGCCGATCAGCCCAAAGCTGCCGAGGCCAAGGAGAGTCAGCGCCGAGGGTTCCGGAACGGCCTGGACGAAGGTGAGCTGCGTAATCTGCGTAGCCCAGCGGGCCTGCGTCGTGCTCCCATCGGTGAGGGGGAATTCCTGGATCGTCCAGAAACTATGCGGATCGCTCGGGTCCAGCGTGGTCGCGCTGTAGTCGCCCCATCGTTCGAGGAGCATGGTGCCGGTGGGGTCGTCGATGTGGTAGTTGCCGACCACCCCTTGGCGGAGCAGCATGGGTGCCCCGAACGTCAGCACGCCGCCGGTCGTCGTGCCGGCCACCGCAAACGAGCTGATGTTCCCCGCCGCTCCCAGCGCCGTGGAATCGGACCGGTTGTAACCAATGACCACCTCGCCAAAGGTGTTGGCCAGGATGGACGGCTGGAAGAGATCGAAATTCGGATCACTGAGGGTACCTTCCTGAACCACCGCGTTCGTCAGCTCGTTGAGGATGCTCCAGCGGATGGCATCGTGGGTGCCGACGGTGATGGCATGAGCCAGATAAAGGAGGTTGCCGACCTGGTAAACGGAAGCGCTGAACCGGTCATCGAGGGCGTCGATGTTCCGCGTGCCGTCCGGCTGTCGCGCCGGGTTCGGGAAGCTCGTGGCCGCCACGTTGATGACCGTCGTCGGCGACAGGGTGGCTCCAGGCCCTCCAGGACCATTGATGGTGGTCCGGTCGATCCGGCCGAAAAACTGGTTATCGACCGCAATAATGACCCCGTGATTATCCGCGGACGGCGGACCAAAGTTGGTGGCTCCCTGAAGGGTGAAGCCCCGTGCATTGGCATCCAGATTTTGAAACGACGTCATATTGGCCAGACTGGGAGTGCTGGCCAGGAGGTCGGCCTTGGGAATTGAAAACAATGAGACGCCCGTGAACGCCTGAGTGGAGACGTCGGAAGGCTTCAGATCGGAGGAGGGTTGAGCGAAGGAGGAAGGGGGGAGAGCGACGGGATTGTTGGCGATGCGCACCCCATCGGCGGTCAGGGAGGTGAAGTTATTGGTGCCGATGTACACCGCGTTCCTGTCCAGGCCCAGAGTCGGATAGTCCGCACCACCGGCATTGCCGACGAAGCTGACCCCTTTCCAAGTCCCCGTGGGATCCGCCGTATCGGAACGGGCCAGCAAGACATGGTTGCCGGTGGAACGTACCGTAATCTGGGCCGCGAACCAGCGTTGGCTGTTCGGGTCGAACAGGATCCGGGGGTCACTCAAGCCTTCGCTGACAATGCTCGAGCTGATGCCGGCCTTGTTGATCCAGAAGTTGCTGGCGCTGATGGTGGGTACGGCAAGGCTCCCGTTCGCTTTGTTGTAGATCGCAAAGGCATTGTTCACGAACTCCACAAAGTAATTTGGGCCGATGGCGCCCATCGAATCCGGAGGACGGATCCGGGTACCAGGATTCAACGTGATGTCATCATCGAGCGTCACGCCCTGGAAATTTTGACCGACGACGAGGTCCGCGTACACGGGACCGCCCAAGAGCAGCAAAGCAACGGCGAGCGAAACTTTTTTCATATGTCAACCTTTGTTATGGAAACGGAAACCAGTTGTGCGGGAAAGGACAAACGCTGGCCTCTCCCGCCATATCGCAACCGGTGATCAACTCCTGCGGCCGCCAACTGCCGGAACCGACTCCATCAGCCCAGGCGGCGCGCGGACCCACCGCGCTCGATAGCGCGGGCGGAGCACAGCTCCCGGGCCTGTTCGCCAGGCAACTCCAGGGTCGCGTGCGGCACCTAGGACGGGATGGAGAAGCGGTTGAGTCGAGTCGGGTCTATTGCATAGCACCTGCCATACCAAGAAGCCGTTATTCCTTGATCCTTTTTCCGCCGACAGCTTACCTCTAGGGCAGCAATGAGCCGAAGCTGTTGTAGGCATCCAGTTTAGGTAAGGTCGATTCGCGAGCCGAGCGTGAAGCGGAGTACGGCATTGGCAGGAACCAAAGGGATGGAGTGGGGGATCATGTAAAGGGCTATTAACAGCCACGCTAACAATATGTTTCGCACCTTTACTGGCGGTTATCGCGGCAGGAAATGACCTCCCACTCCGGCTCTGTGGGAGCACTGGGTTCTGCCTCCAGCCCTGCAAACGGTTGTGCCAACGCAACCGTTCGCGGGGCCGACGCTGGGAGCGTTGTGACGCGGGACCCAAGATCTTTGCGGCAGAAGACGAACATATGAACCTTCCTCTGGCTCGGGCAGGCTGGGCAAAGTGAAGGAAGAAGTCTGGAAGTTACGGAGACTTGGCAGGTTTCGGACTTGGGGCAAAGTTGCTAAAGACAGGCGGCCTCGGTTGCCGAAAGTAAAGGCAGAGCCGGGGGAATCAGGCGGCCAGGAAAGGCCGAGGTTGACCGGCTCGGCACAACGGCAAGGGAAGGGAAATGGCGCGGGCTGGTTGGTCTTCCGGCGCGGAAGGCGCCCGGCTACAGCGGCCGCGGCCTTGAGCCGAGGTCAGGACCATAGGGAGGTTCGATCGTGAATACTGCTTTCTTGTTGGTAACGTCGGCCTGGCTCGCGGGCGCCGATCCGGCCCCCCCAGCGGGCATGATGATGCACGCCACCCCGGCCCCCGCCCCGGCGGGCACGATGATGTACGGGGCGCCGGCTCCGGCGGGATCGTGTTGTGGCGGCTGTGGTACCAGTTGTGATACGTGTTGTGACAGTGGCTGCGGCGGTGGCTGGCGGGCGAAGATGCGCGGCTGGTTCCATCGCGATGAATGCTGCGACACGTGCAACAGCTGCGACAGCGGCGGCGGCGGCTGGCGGATGAAGATGCACGGCCGGTTCCATCGCGAGGATTGCTGCCCCACGTGCAGCGGCGGCTGCGATACCTGCAACAGCTGCGATAGCTGTGGCGGCGGCGGTGGCCTGCGGGCCAAGCTCCGGGGTTGGTTCCATCGCGGTGAGAGCTGCGACACCTGCAACAGCTGCGATACGTGCGGCTCGGGGGCCTACGCTCCGAGCGCTTCCCACATGGGCGCTCCCATGATGGGTCCGATGACGGCCCCCAAGGCGGAGCCGATTCCGGCCCCGAAGGACGCTCCGGCCAAGATGCCCAGCGCCGAGAAGAAGGCCGCGCTGGTTCCGCCCCGTCCCTTTGCTCCGGGCCAGGGCCTGACCCTGGAGACGGAAATTCGGTAAGACAGTGGTCCGTGGCCAGTGGTCCGTGGTCCGTGGTCCGTAGCAAAGAAGGACCAAGGCGGGTGATGAGATCCGTAAGGACATCATCACCCGCCTTTTGTCTTGTGCTGCTGACCACGGACCCCTGCTGGTCATCGTACCGTCCAGCGGGAGGCCACCGCCGACGCTTTGTGTTTGAATTCGCCGCCGTTGACATTGACGATCTCGAGCTTGACCAGGCGGTTCTGCCCCGGTCCGACTTCGCCCAGGAACCACGAGACGGTTTGCGTGGTGGGTTCGTGGCGTCCGCCGTCGCTGGCCGACACAAAGCGGAAGCCGGCCGGCACGACCTCGCTGACCGTCACGCTGGAGGCGGAGGCATCGGCCGCGTTGGTGACCTTGAGCGTGTACACCGTCTTGCGATCCCCGGGAGCAGCCTTGGTATCAACCACTTCCACATCGAGCCGTGGGACAATCACCTGGACGTTGGCCTGATCCTTGCACTTGAGGCCGCCGTCGCCCTCGATCGTCGCGTCGCATTTCTGGACGCCGCCCGCTTTGCTGACGCAGAGCAGTTGCAAGGTGCGGGTTTCGCCGGGCGCCAACGTGCCGACCTCAAATTCGGCCTGCGGGCCGCGCGCATGTTCCAGGCCGTCGGAGAGCAGCGCGTGTAGCTTGACCTGTTCGACCGGTCCGTCGCCGGGGTTGCTGGCCGTCCAGATGAAGCTGACGGCATCGCCAATCAACACCTTGGCCGGCGCCGCGGTCTTCAGCTGCAACTTCGGCTCACGCACGCGCACTTGCAGGGCCGACGCTCCGGTAAACGTGACCCAGGCCCGACAACCGATGTCGCCTTTGCTCTCCGGGACCAGGCGCACTTGCAGGTTCATCTCCTGTTTGGCCTGGAGAGTGCCTAACTCCCACATGAGGACGTTGCCTTCCATGTAGGCTTTCGGCTTGGTGGCCGCGATCAGAACGCCGGCCGGCACCCGAACGCGGACCATCACCTGTTGAACCGGGATAGTACAGATATTCCGGACCGTGACCGTATAATCCGTCGGTACGCCGACGCGGCCCATGGTCGGCCCGGTCCACTCCAGGCTAACCGCCGGTTCCTGCCGGCCGACGAGACTGTCCGTCAGGACACCCGTGGCGTCCGCGTTGCGCTCCTCGGTCGTGGCCGGCACCACGCGCGTCCGGTCCTCGGTGGTGGCATTCACGGGACGCAGGCGTTCGTCGTCGGAGGATCCTGGCAACGCCGCGGGCGGGACGTACAGGCGCGAACTCGAAGCGGGGAACGGCATCGGGGTCGAAGGATTGACACCCGGCTGGACCAGGGGAGCGCCCATCGTTCCGGCGGGAAACGCTTGCGGCGGGGGAGTCACGTTGGGGCGGGAGTCGGCCGGCGACTCGCTCGGGACCGCCTCATTGGGTGGCAGTTTGCTCAGGCTCTGCTGAGCCCCAGCCAGGGCAACCCAGCCTACCAGAGCCGCGGCGAGCGCCCCCAGGCCGGTCATGGCGTAACTCCGTTTCATCCTTGCTCCTCCCCACTTCGAGCGCCCTACTTCGTGGCGAGGGGGAAGCGTCAACCCCACGCCTCCGCTTCGCCTGCCCCCGGCCAGCTCGCTGTCAGGTTCCGGAAGGGAGCGGCACTATAGCGAGGCCGTCAGCCCAGTCAAGGCCGAGTCGCTGAGCCCGACGCGTCCGCGCGGACGCGTCGGCCCTTCCGCGCGGGCGCGTCGGGCTCCGACGCTTACCGTTTGCGATTCCAACTGTCCTGGGTGTATTTGCTGGTGACCAGTTTCTGGAGGCGTTGTTGTTCCGTCGCGGTCCATTCCGCTTCGACCAGGTGCCATCCCGTTTGTCGGACGAAGGCTTGTTGAACGCTCGGGCAGATTTCCGCGGCCGTCAAGGCCTGTCCCGTTAACTCGCGGATCCCCGGCAAGATCGGAGTCGATGGGCTGGCGGCCAGGAGAATAGCGCCGTGTTGCAAAAGGGCGCGCCGCTGCCGCCGCTGGGCGCTGCCGACGATCTTCGCCGAACCGAGCAGCAAGTCGCCCGGCGTGAAATGCTGAAAGCACAGAACGAAGGGATTCGGTTCTTCCGCCGGGACCTCGTGGAGGCGGGCCACGACTCCCAGGGAGCGGAGGGCCTCGGCGATGAGGGCGTGCATGCGCCGCAGCCACGGTTCGCCGGTCTGCCAGGGGGGACCCGCGGGCAGCCCCAGAGCATAGGTCACTTCATGCTCGTGTACCAGGGTGGCGCCGCCCGACGGCCGGCGGACGTAGGGCAAAGCGGCCAGGTGAACGTCCGTCTGCCGCAGCCTCTCCGCCTGAAAATAGCCGAGGCTCAGAGTCGCTGGCGACCAGCCGTAGAAGCGCAGCGACGCCACGCCAGTCGCCGCCGTTTCCAGAAGCACTTCATCGGCGGCCATCTGGTGCGGCCCCTCGGCGCGGATGTACGGGAGCAGACGGCAGGTGAGGCGCTGTGGGGACATAAGCTTAGAGCTAGCGGTCAAACCTGTGGCGGCAAGTTTGGAACTTGCCGTTGCTGAGCAAGTTCCAAACTTGCTCCCACATTTGGTCCGGTACCTCTCAGTCTTCGGACACGAACCGCGCTCCCACCTCATAGACCTCTTCCCCCCACCGGCGCCAGCGCACTAGCTGGGCCGCCACCGCCAGGGCCGTCTCGCGCGCGGACGCCGGCAGGCGGATCAGGACCTGGTCGGCAGGAATCTCGTACGGCAGAAGGATGCCGATGCCGCTGAGCGAGACATTCAAGGCCAGCCCTTCGGTGGCCTCGATCAGTCCTCCTTCCTCCTGCGTCGGTACCACGCACACGGCGTTCGAACACGGCAGCCGCTGGTGCTCGCGGCGCTCCGCGAGGACGTGCAGATACGACCGGAGGTCCTCCAGCAGGGTTGGACCGACCTGTTCCACCAGCCGCACGCCTTGGGCTTTGCTGCAATCCAGCGGTTGGAGAACGACGCTCACCTCGACCAGGCCACCGCTGGACTCCTTCGGTTTTGAGAAGGAGAGGCTGACCTTGAGTCGGGGAGACCAACCGAGACAACGCTGCCAAAAAGTGCCAGTCCGGGTCAGGTCGATCAGGAAACTGCCCTCTCCAGTGCTGCGCAGGTTGGCCTGCCATTCGCGACAGAAGCCGGCGAGCTTCATCCGCACCAGGCTCGGCAGCAGGCGCGTCTGGTAATGATGTTCGAGGGTGCCATCGGGGCGGATCGCATAGCGGAACGAGCGCGCCGTTTCCAGCGGCGGGGGACTGTCGGCGCTCTCGACCAGGGCGCTGATGAACAGGCTCGGCGACGCCAGCGTCACGTTGGCCAGGGGAGAAGCCCGCGTGGCCAGCGCCTCCGCGGGGGAAAGCGCGTCATCGGTCAACGCCAGGTGAAGGCCACTTTGGTGGGCGCTCGCTTGCTGAAGGGCCTCGATCAAGGCGGTGCAGCTACGGAAGCGTTCGTCAGGATCGGTACTCAGAGCCCGCGTCAGGACCTGGGCGTCGGCGGTGGACAGGACGGACAGGTCCAGCTTGCCGCGCCATCCCGACGTGGCCAGTTGGCGACGCGTCTGGCCTCGGTGGGGATGGGTGTCGGTGAGCAGCTCCAGATAGATCAAGGCCAGGCTGTACGGGTCGCAGGTCGAGTTGGTGTGCCCGACGTACAGTTCCGGCGCCGCATACCGGACGTTGAACTGATAGGCCGACCAGCCCCCCGGCAGCCAGATGAGCGGCACCAGGCCGTTCTCCATCACGCGCAGCTCTTCGTCCACCAGCACCAGGTTGTCCGGGTTCAAGCCGAAGTGCCGCAAACCGTACTGCGCCACCAGGTCATCGAGGATCTCCGCCGCGCGGCGCAGGTGAGCGATCAGCTCGGCCCGCGGGATTCCCGGTTGGCCCCGGGTCCGGTACGCGCGGGCGTAAGCGCGAAGCGTCTGGTCATACAGTTCGGTCTCCAGGACGAGCCGGCCGGGTTCGCGCCGGAGCAGTTCCACCGCGCTCAAACCCGGGTGAGACAAGGCCAGCAGCTGCGTCAACTGCTGGTCGTTCGGCCAGCGCCCGACTCCTTCCCCACCGTCGACGAGCAGGTGGGCCAGCGCCGCATCCGCGCCCCGGTTATCCAGGTGGCCGAAGCCCCGCGCCCGCAGGCGATCCAGCGCCGCATCGTCGAGGTGCTCTTCCGGTTTGCCGAAGCTATCCACCAGCTGGATCAACCGCGGTTGGCCCTCGGGCGTCTCCGCTCTCCAGGTCTCCATCAAGGGCGTCCGGCTGAGGCAAGTCAGAAAGCGATAGCCCGGCAGAAAAGCCCAGCTGGCACAGGCGCCTGGCGCGAGGCGGGATTCGCCAAAGGGACTCGGGTGGCTTCGCGGCGCATCCTCCTCACGGGAGGAATTGAGTTGCGGGACGGGGCGGAACACCGACATCATAGTTCGCTCCAGGACAATTCGCACAGGCTGTGGGCGAAAACAACCCAACGACGTGGGGGAGACCGGTCGCGACCTGTCAACGCCATTCGAGTTCTCGGATCTCCGGATCCGGCTGCCGAGGGCTGCTCTTTCCTCTTCCCTGCAGGAACAAGGAGCCAGCCCTTCGGACTCGAACCTGGTCTGGCTAATGCAAGGGCGGTGCCAGATCCGCCGCGGCGCCGCACCGAGGAAGCGAGGGGCGCCCTAACGCAACGGCCCGAAGGACTTGGGACACGCGAGCCGTGGCCCGGGCTTCGGCCCGTTGGCCCGCCGCGGTTCGGCGGCGCTTCTCACGCGAAACACGGTTAGCAGGGCGCGTCCAGAAGACTTAACCCGGCGAGCCGAGCGCGCGGGCCGCGTGGCCCCTCCCGGAGGCCGCTCACTCGGCCAGGTTTTTGTGCCGGAGCACCTTGCCGGCCAGCGTGCCATTGTACTTGCCCTGGTCGATCACCAGCTTGCCGTTGACGAACAGGTAGCGCACGCCGTTGGCATACTGGTGCGGCTGGTCGAACGTGGCCTGATCGCGATACGTTTGCGGATCGAAGACGACCACATCGGCGAAATACCCCGGCTTCAGGTAGCCGCGCTCGGGCAGCTGGAGGATGTCGGCGGGCAAACCACTGGCGCTACGCAGGGCATGCTCCAGCGCGATGACCTGGTCCTGCAAGGCGTAGCGGCCGATCTTGCGCGCGAAACAGCCATAGCTGCGTGGGTGCGGGACCGTGTCGCCGGGCACCTGGGAGCTGCCATCGCTGGCCGTGGCCACGAACGCCTGCTTCATGATCAGGCGCACGTCTTCCTCGCTCATGTTGAAATTGACGATCGACGCGCCGCCGTGGCGCTCGATCTCCAGCACGATGTCGAGCACACTCTTCTTCTCCTGCGTGGCAATGCTTTGAAGGTCTTTACCTTGCCAGGCCCGCCGCGACGGATAGCGGGCAATCCGCACACTCTTGCCCGCCTGCCGGCCGTCGATCGCCGCCTGGATCGCCTGGCGCACGCGCGGTCCCTGGACGGGGTCGTCCAGGCGCGCCAGGAACTCCTGCGGCGTGCCTTCGCGGAATTGCGGCGGCACCAGCGTCGCGGCCAGCGACGTGCTGCTGGCCGTATACGGATACTGATCGGCGCTCACCACCTGGCCCTTGGCCCGCGCCTCCAGGATCAAGGCGATCTCGTCGGCCGCCTTGCCCCATGCCTGCTGGCCCGAGGCCTTCAGGTGCGAGATGTGGACCGGCAAATGGGCCTCGCGCCCGATGGTCAACGCCTCGTGGATCGCGCCCAGGACGCCGACGCCCTCTTCGCGGATATGACTGGCGTAGAAGCCGCCGTGCCGCGCCGCCACCTTGGCCAGGGTGATCAGCTCCTCGGTCTTGGCGTAGGTGCCCGGGTTGTAGATCAGTCCGGTCGACAGTCCCCAGGCGCCGTCTTTCATGCCCTGATCGACGAGCTGTTCCAGATGCTTCAACTCCGCGGCCGTCGGCAGCCGATTGGCATTGCCCATCACCTGCTGGCGAATCGAATTGTGCGGCACCTGGTGAATGACGTTGCTGCCGATGCCATTGAGTTCCAGCTGGCGGAAGTGGGCGGCGACCTTGGTCGGCCCCGAGCCGCAATTGCCCGTGACGACGGTGGTCACGCCCTGGAGCAAGTAACAAAGGTTGGCCCGCGTCGTCGGCTGAAGCAGGGCCGTGTCGCTGTGCGTGTGCAGGTCGATGAAGCCGGGCGCGACCACCAGGCCGCTGCCCTCGACGACGCGCGGCTGGCCGGCGACGGTGAAGGTGCCCACGGCGACGATGCGTTCGCCGCGCAGGGCGAGGTCGCCTTTGCGGCCGGGCTGGCCGGTGCCGTCGTACAGCGTGGCGCCGCGGATGACAATGTCGGCGGGCACGGCGTCGGGATCGGCGGGGAGCAGGGCGAGGAGAGCCAGAGCGCTCAGGTGCAGCATGGGGAGTGTTCCTGTTGGCCAAGTGCTTCGGATCTTCTTCAGGGCATCGGGCCTACCTCTGTGTCCTGGTCACATTGTCACGATTTGAACCAACTTCGCAATCACTTCCTGAACTTTCACCGCGCTCAGCGAGCCGGTTTGATAGAGAATGATCTTCGAGTCAGCCGTGAATAGGCGATTGGGACGTGCCGGGCTAGCGTGACGAAGTCCTCCCGCGACAAAATCGCCCTTGGTAATGGAAATAGCGTACGGGTCGGTGTGAGCTCGACTGGTGATCTGGCACAGGACGACGTCATCCCCTGTCAAGACGGCCACGACCAATGCCGGGCGACCTCTTGGACAAGAGCCTCCGGCAGCTTCCGAACTTTGGCGATCGTGCTTTCCTGAATGGTCATAGACGCTTCTCGACGCTGCTCGGGGCGATCGGTCCAGTCAACTACCCTGCATTCTACCACCGTCGGGGCCGGACTTTTCTGCCGATTCTTCGTCCTGTATTAATGACGGCTTTCCGTATCCCATATAGGATTTAGCACCACAATGACCAGGTCCCCGTGGTCAACACATAAGCCGCGATCAAGGCGTTGGTGGTAGCGTGGGCCAGGACGGCTTCCCCAAGGTCCTTGCGCCGGTACAACGCCACGGCGTAGAGCATGCCGGCCAGGATCCCAGCAAACCAACGGCCGTGAAGGGCGCCAAAGACCAGCGAGGAGACCAGGAACGAAAACCAGGAGAAGCTGCCCAGGGGCACTTCCTGGAAGTCGAGCGCCATCAGCCGTCGGCTGAGATAACCGCGAAACGCCAATTCCTCCGCCAGGGGCACCGTGATCACCGAGCCGACGACGCGGAACACCAGCCAGGCGACCGCCCAGCTGGTCGGCAGACTGGCCAGGCTGGTCGGCAAGCCCATTTCCCCCGTACCGGATCGGACAGGTTCCAGGGCCATCCACACGACAAAGACCACGACGCCGATCGCCACGGCCTGCCATGACCAGCCCCAGCACCGTTCCGCGTACTGCCGGCGGAAGAACCAGACGGCGCCGATCACCGCCAGCACGCGCAGCGGGTAGAGGTAATCAAAACCGCTACACAAGGCCGTGGTGAGCATGGTCACCAGGACGATGGCGAGGAGCGGAAGCACGTACGCGGCCGTGTGATTGGTCCGGGACGGGATGGTCGCCGACGGATCCGCTCGGACAAAGAACCGACTCTGGTGCGTCAGGGCCACCAGTCCCAGGGCCACGGCATTGAACGCCAGCCAGCCGGCTTGCGAGTGAAACCCGCCCAGGGCCACGGCCGGCGAACCCCAGGTGCCGATGGCGACGAGAGCGGCGATGCGCCCGACATTCGCCAGCCAAATCACCACGGTTCCCACCGGTAACAGCAGCAGCGCCCGGGGAAACCGCAACGCGTGCCGGTAATACCAGAGATAAACCGCCAGGAACACCCACGTCAGGCCAATGCCTTCGTACCCCGAACAGCTCGGCGCGATCTGCACCGCGAACGATCCCGTGCCAACCACGGAGGCGGCCGGATCGCAGACGACCTCGCTGAATCCCAGTCGCAACAAGCCGTGGACCAGCGCGAGCGTCGAGCGTCCCAGCGGGTACCACAGCGTATCGGTCAGGTGGCCCGCCCCCCAGGCCAGCCCGCCGATGACGACACTGGCCAGCAGCGGTCCGCTGGCCCGGCGCACGAGCAGCTTGCAGACGCTGGCCGGCAACGCACTCGCGACCAGCAGTGCCAGCACGGCCAAACCCAGCACCACCCAGATCAGGAACCAAATCCCCGCCGCCCGGGAGGAACCCAGATCGCCCTCCATGATCAGGCCCGTCAGCTGAGCGAAGCTGACAAAGGCGAGCAGATGACCGAGGAAGTAGGGCATCCAGGAACGCGGCTGATCCAGGTGGCCGGCAAGCTGGTGCAGCTCGTCGCGCAGCCGGGCCCCGCCAAAGACCAGCAGCGCGGTGGCGACCGCGATTCCCACCTGAGGAACCAGGTACGCCTGGCCGAGCAGTTCCGCCCACCAGTGGTGATTCCCCAGGAGCGTGACGCTGTCATAGCGGAGCGTGAGCCCGATGATTTCGGCCAGCAGAAGCGCCACCAGGCCGACGCAGCGGACCAGGAGCAGGCGGCGCGCCGTTGGGGACTCTCCAGCAGAAGCGAGATTCAGGAGCATGGTAAGGACCTTGCGAGAGCTGCTCGGCAGCGGGGGTGGGAAACAGGGTTCGGTCCGGGTTGGCGAGACCATCCGGACCGAACCCCCAATCGACTCCGTTCGCGCCTTCCTGGCGCCAGCACACGGCGCTGATAAACTCGGGAGGACGGATTTCCCATCCGTCCTCCCTATCAACCGACGCTTGAAGAACTACTTAGTTACGGCGCAACCGGTCGCCCAGCAGCAGCAGGCCGCCGACCAGCAACGTCACGGCGCTGGTCATCGAACCCGGATCGATCTCCGGCACGGCGGGCAGATCGACCGCGGCGGCGGTTCCGGCGCACGCCGTCAGGACCATCAGCAGGCCGGCCAGCTTGAACGAACCCCGCACCACCTGGTTCACGCGCGACATCATCTCTGTTCCTTTCCGATAAAACAGGTTCCGAAACTATTCTCAATACCCTAGCTTCCCGTGATACCTGAAGAACGACTAGAGCGGTTGACATCTGGTTGTGGCGGCAAGTTTGCAACTTGCCTTGAAACACCGGCAAGTTGGAAACTAGCCGCCACCGTCAGACCGCTACACCCGACCGCAAACCGCTCTAGTTACGGCGTAAGCGGTCGCCCAGCAGCAGCAGACCGCCGACCAGCAACGTCACGGCGCTGCTCATCGAACCCGGATCGATCTCCGGCACGGCGGGCAGATCGACCGCGGCGGCGGTTCCGGCGCACGCCGTCAGGACCATCAGCAGGCCGGCCAGCTTGAACGAACCCCGCACCACCTGGTTCACGCGCGACATCATCTCTGTTCCTTTCCGATAAAACAGGTTCCGAAACTATTCTCAATACCCTAGCTTCCCGTGATACCTGAAGAACGACTAGAGCGGTTGACATCTGGTTGTGGCGGCAAGTTTGCAACTTGCCTTGAAACACCGGCAAGTTGGAAACTAGCCGCCACCGTCAGACCGCTACACCCGACCGCAAACCGCTCTAGTTACGGCGTAAGCGGTCGCCCAGCAGCAGCAGACCGCCGACCAGCAACGTCACGGCGCTGCTCATCGAACCCGGATCGATCTCCGGCACGGCGGGCAGATCGACCGCGGCGGCGGTTCCGGCGCACGCCGTCAGGACCATCAGCAGGCCGGCCAGCTTGAACGAACCCCGCACCACCTGGTTCACGCGCGACATCATCTCTGTTCCTTTCTGATAAAACAGGTTCCGAAACTCTTCTCCACACCCTGGCTTCCGACGAACTTGAAAGAACGACTAGTTGCGGCGCAACCGGTCGCCCAGCAGCAGCAGGCCGCCGACCAGCAACGTCACGGCGCTGGTCATCGAACCCGGATCGATCTCCGGCACGGCGGGCAGATCGACCGCGGCGGCGGTTCCGGCGCACGCCGTCAGGACCATCAGCAGGCCGGCCAGCTTGAACGAACCCCGCACCACCTGGTTCACGCGCGACATCATCTCTGTTCCTTTCTGATAAAACAGGTTCCGAAACTCTTGTTCCACACAATCGCATCCGGCACAGGTAGAGCGGCGCTCGGTATGTGCCGGTTTGCACACGGGCCAACAGTGGACAAGCCCACAGCGCGTCGTTCGCGCTGTTCGGGCGGGGGCGATGCTGCTTGCTCGGGAGACGCGCCCTGGCACGGTTTCCGCGCCGGGCTGCGGGGGAGTGTTTCTGGGGGCGAATCGGCCGCGGGACAGGCCTCGGGAGGATCCGAGCCTGTGCCATCTGGGGTGCGGCACAAAGGGGAGAGTCTTCGTCCTGGTCGCGGCCATCCTTGCCACGTTGCCCGGGACGCTGCTCGTTAAATGCAAGTGCTGTGCCGAAGATCCATCCGCACAAGCCGCTCCAGAACCGGAGCGACCGAACCGCTGAATTCATCAATGGTTACGGATATTTCGATCGGAACGCGGTCGAGCAGCCGGGAGTCGGGAACGATCCGATTGCTTACGGCGCTAACGCGCGCCTGTAAACCTGCCGTAACGCCGCGGGCACATGGAGCCGCTCCCCAGACGGAAGCACCTTTCGAGAACGAGCGCCCCCCGGCCAGAGCAGGACCTCTGGCCGGGGGGCGCTGGGGGTGCGATCGGACGGTCGCGCTCAACCGCTGTCGCCCGCCGAGTTGATGGCCTCGAAGAGATCGTTGGAGTCATTGCCGAACATCTGCAATCCAGCCGGCGACGCGTTCACGTGCTGGAGCAGGAAGCTCACAGTTGGCGTGGAATTGTTCGCCCCGCCGAACGCGGCTCCATGGCTGCCCACGTTGAAGGTCGCCGCTCCTAGATTGCTACCCAGAGTGAACCCGAATTGCTGGCCCGCTCCCGTGGTATTGAACGTGGCAGCGGTCGTGGCGGTGGCCCGAGCGACCGCCAGCATCTGCGCCTCCGTCTGCTGACCATGGACACTGAACAGCTGGAGGAAGAGCGCCGCGATATCGGCATTGGTCGCATTCGTCAAGTTATGCGTGCTGCCTGGTCCATAGAGATTGGGGAATTGTCCCGCCAGATGTCGTGATTTCCTCAATTGGCCGGGATGCTTCGGCGGGGCTGCCGGGTGCCGCCGGCCAGGAAAATCCAGCAAGTGGCACCGCCCTCATGGTCCTCGAACCCCGGTACTGTTGCCGGAAGTTCAGCGGCGCTAACTAGCGCCATAAGCTGCTGGATACATCCAGATATCGAAGCTCAACAAAGTACTTAAAAAACAGTCTCTCCGCAAGTGCTCATCCATTCAGAAGTTGCACCGGCCCAACCGAGAGTGTCCTCGACGCCTTGGGCGTTGGCACGCGGCTTGCACTTATCGACCGGCGTCATCGGCCAAGCCAGGAAGCTGGGCCACGGAATGAACGAAGACTCTCTCCTTCGTTCCTTTTTCGATTGGGAGCGATCGGATCCGCCGAGCGAACCCCGCCGATAAATTTCCTCCTTTTTTTCTCCCCAAGCCAGCGCGGAAGGCGCGGCTAGCGTCGATTCCCACAAGAAGCCTTCTCCGGACAGACGCAGCGGGCGAAGCCCCTCTGGTTCGCCCGTTGCGAGGCTCACGTGTGACCCGGCCTGCGCGGAGTGGCCCTCCGTGTGGGCGGGAGTACGAATGGTGTTGGGCCGAACTTTGAGAACCTAGTGGTGAAAGGAACAGAGATGCGTTCGAATCGTTGGAGCCAGGTCGTTATGGGCATCCGCTCCGTGAGTTGCTGGGCCGCGGGCCTCGCGCTGGTCCTCGGCGCCAGCGCCGGCCGTGCCGCCGCCGTGGACCTTCCCAGTGTACCGGAAATCGACGGCGGTTCGATTGCCAGCGCCCTGGCACTGTTACTTGGCGGCACGCTGCTGTTGACCGATCGCCTGCGCCACAAGTAAGAGCGCTTCCGCCGTCTCCAGCCGGGTTCGCGGCAGCCGCGTGCGCTAGGCCGCCGCGAACCCGGGTTGCTGGCCCCGCCGCGGCCCCACTTCTCCGTTCGGGCACGGGCGGGGCGTTGGCGCGCGGGCGCGAACTCACCCCGACGAGGCGGCGAGCGCGGTCCTCTGCGCGTCCGCCGGTCTTGCCCCCAGCCGGAAACTCTTCTCCGAACGAACGCGCCCCCCCCTCGCTTGCCTTCCGGCGACTCCTGGCCCAAGCGCCAATTAAAGATATTTATCGACTATAATGGCAATTCTATCGCGCTAACACTTGTAAATGCGTTGAAGTTAGCCCTGTTCAGGTTTGGCAACTCCGCGCGGCGCCGGCAGCCTCCAAAGAGGGTAAAAATAGCGATTCGATGGCGCCGCGCGTCACCGGCGCGGGTCCCCGGGCTCGGAACTCGGCGTAGCGCCTTAAGTGTTTGAGGAACCAATGCGTTACGCTGCCGATCCTCGTGTGGACGCGCGCCCCAGGCGGTTCCGGCGCCGCGGCCCGTGTCGGATTCTTGAACCGAACCCGCCCGAAATCGGCGTCATTGGCCTCAAAAATGCATTTCTCAGGGACCATTCTCTTGAAGGCTCGCCAGAGCGCGCCAGCGGCGAAGTGGCTTCCCGCTTCCGCTCTGTGGAAGGGACCTTCGCTGGCGTGCGGCCCAGGGGATCTCGCCCAGACCCAGGTAGCTACGGCGCCACCGGCACGAGGGCCGCGCCGCCTCGGCGTGGCAGGATCGGAACGGAACGTAGGTCCCAGCACCGTGCCGGCTCGGGCTTTCTGACTACCAGGAACCGGAACCTGTCCTTTGGAGCGGGGCTTAGGTTGCCCCTCCACAGGGAACTATTGTCTTTTTTCTAATTGAGAGAGAGGAATAGTCCATGATGATGTGGCCATTCACGCGTCGTTCGGCTCGCGCCCCCAAGCACCTCCAGCGGGCCACGCCGCGCCGCGCGGGTACCCCCGAGATCGAGCTGCTCGAAGACCGCCGCCTGTTGGCGAGCAGCCTCCTGCAAGGGTATGCTTTCGTTGACGCCAACAACAACAATCGGTTCGATGCCGGAGACATGCCCAAGCAAGGGGCGACCATCAAGCTGCTTGACAGCACCGGCAATCCGGTGCTCGACAGCATGGGCCACGCCATCACGGCCACCACCAACGCCGATGGCTATTACCGCTTCGACAACGTGGCGCCGGGAACGTATCAGCTGGTCGAGCTGCCGCCGTCGATCTACACCACCAAAGGGGTCCAGATCCAGAACCTGTTTGATCCCGCCATGCCGATCAATGGCGGAACGGCGATCCAGGTCACGGTCAAAGACCCGACGAGCTTGACCGACGTCACCGTGAACCGCCAACAACCCGGAGGACCTCCGGGGGCCATCGCCCAATACACGCTCGCCGGCGGGCCGTTTAATGGGATCACCGGGCCTGGGGGCAGTCCCGGCTCCGACATGGTCCATCAGTATCAGATCAATCTCACCGGCTCCAGTGTGCTCCCGGCAGCGCAGGGGGTGAATTTCTACTCGTTCTGCGTCGATCTCCTCCACGCCAATCCCGCGGTTTACAAGGTCTCCCCCAGCCTGACCCCAGCGGCTCCGGGCCTGGCCACCAACATTGGCCAGATTGGTTATCTGTATAACCATTTCGGCACCGGCTTGTTGTCCCCCACCAACGGAGCGGGCCTGCAACTGGCCATCTGGGAGTTGGAATATGACGTGAGCCCGAATCTGTCCGCGGGCAACTTCGTGGTCACCCCGCCGGGTTCCGGGTCTCCCACCGATGCCGGCGCGTATGCTGCCGCTCAGAATTATCTGAGCCTGTCAACCGGCAAGGACGAACGGACGTTTTTCCTGAACGTCAATGCCGCGGCGGATGTGGTACCCAACTACACCAATCGCCAGGGCATGATCGCCAGCGAGTTCTTCAGCTTCGCCAATGTGCAGGCCACGTCGGACCTGAAGATCCAGAAGACGGACAACGTCGGCGGCGTGTTCAGTACCGCCACGAACAACACGACCGGCGGCACCATTGTCGCGGGCCAGGACAACGCGGTGGTCTACACCATCGTCGTGACCAACAAGGGACCGGGCACGGCCACCAACCAGACGGTGACCGACAACACCCTGACCAGCATCAGCACCAGCGATAGCTGGATGGCGGTGGCGTCGCCCGGCTCGAGCGTGACCACGCCCAGCGGCACGGGTAACATCAGCGACACGGTGACGCTGCTGCCCGGTGGCACGGTGACCTTCACGGTCACCGCCACCATTCACCCCGCGATGACAGCGACCAGCGTGGTCAACACGGCGAGCGTGACGCTGCCCACCGGCGACACCACGCCCGCGGACAACACGTCGACCGATACCATCACCGTCACTATCGCTGGCTCCGGTAACGGCCCCCAATTGCACGTGACCAAGACGGCGGACCAGGCCACCATCAACACCGGTGACACCGCCGGCTTCACCATCACGGTGTCCAACACGGGCCAAACCGCCGCCACCGGCGTGACGCTCAACGATTCCCTGCCGAGCGGGCTGGGACACGATATCAACTGGATGATCGACACGGCGCACAGCTCCCTGAACGCCTTCACGATCACCGGGGCGTTCGGCATGCAGGTGCTGCACCTCTTCGGACAGCCGATTACCTTGAACGCCGGTACCACGCTGACGGTACACATCACCGGCGTCACCAGCGCCAACGATGCCAACCCCTGCACGTTCATGGGGACGCTCTGCAACACGGTCACGGTCAGCGCCACCAACGCAACCACCCAGCAGGCCAGTGCCAACATTACCGTGCTGGCGCCCGACGTGGATGTGACCAAGACGGCGGACAAGGCGACCATCACCGCCGGAGACACCGCCGGCTTCACCGTCACGATCTTCAACGAGGGCAAGGGCCTCGCCCACGGCGTGACGCTCAGTGACCCGCTGCCGGGCGGCCTGGGCAACGACATCAACTGGATGATTGATACCCACACCGGCAACCCAGGCGCGTTCATCATCAGCGGGGCGGTGGGCCACCAGACCCTCAGCCTGAATCCGTCGAATATCGACCTGGCCGCCGGGGCCAGCCTGACGGTCCACATCACGGGTGTCACCAGCGCCGCGGACGTGGGCGCCACGGGGCCGGTCACCCCCACTCCACCACTCAGTGGTCCTTTGCCCGGTACCGTCCTGAATGCCGACGGCTCCGTGGCTTCCAACCACGGTACGCAAAATGTCACGCCCGAATCGCAGAGTCGACCGGAGTTCACCGTGACCGATGTGAGCTTCCGGGTGCAAACGGGGTATGTGGTCCTGCTGGACAGCTCGATGGACCCGAATATTCCGGAAGCGGGCCCGCCCGGTGGCGTGGCAGGAGTCACCTCCAGCATCGAGCGGAATCGGCCCCAGGATTGGAGCGACGTCGCTCAATTCGTCATGGTGACCGACTGCACAGGCACTCATGGACGAATCTACTGGGTTTCGGATCCGGAGGGCGCCAATAAAGCGGACATTGGCACCGCCCTGGACACGTTCGCCGCCAACCAGGGGATGAAGAACCCCGGACTTAAGGCGCCCGGGCCCAACGACCCGATCGTATTCCTGTTGGAACGCGAAGCGGGGAATTCGGGGGACACTGGGGCTGGGGAATCCAACCCAGCTAATAAGTACAAGGCCAATAATGTCATCTATAACTTCCACAGTGATCCCCCCGGCAAGGTCAACATGCCCCGGATGGCGACCTTGCAAAATACGGCCACCGTCAACGCCACCAATGAGGCGGCCAGCGAGCAGAACGATCATGCGACGGCCACCATCACCATCGTTAGCAACCAACAGGGCAAGAGCAATAAGAGTGGTCATAAGAGCAACAAGACGGGCCAGGTCAAGAGCGACAAGAGCGGCCAGCAGGGCAAGAGCAACAACGGAATGAAGAGCGGCAAGAGCAACAACGGAATGAAGAGCGGCAAGTGCGACAATGGAATGAAGAGCG
>JADMIO011826985.1_pt1 | contig 64690 bp, 58 predicted proteins | sample 8958161 | NCBI WGS metagenome assembly JADMIO01 (sample SAMN16585339, study PRJNA669376) | soil metagenome | isolation source: Crop rotation soil | place: USA: Cullars Rotation, Alabama | collected 2011 | reverse complement strand
AACTCCCGCCAGTAGCGTCGGTATCGACGGCGGGGGCGGAGGAGGGGGAGGCGGAAGCGGTGGTGGAGCGGGCGGCGGAGCCGGAGGTGGCAGCGGTGGTGCATCCGGCGGAGCAAGTGGCGGCGGCGCATCCGGTGGTGCGAGCGGCGGCGCTGCCGGCGGTGCAGGTGGTGGAGCGGGCGGCGCGGCGGGTGGTGCTGCCGGCGGCGGTGGCGGCGGCTCGAGTTCGGGCGGCGATGCCATGGCCGGCGGTGATTTCGTCGTTGTCCAAGACACCGAGTATGTTCTGAAAACGGTTGACCGGCTGATCGAGCAGCTCGATGTCCAACCGGTTCAAGTCTTGATTGAAGCGGTCATCATGACCGTGACTCGCACGAACTCGAAGGATTTGGGTATCAACTACGCCGTGCTGGATGGTGCCGGCCGAGTCCTCGCGTCGGTCGGCAGCGGTGCTGCGATCAATGCGGCTGCGGGATTTGATCCCACGCAAGTTCTCACTGCCGGCTCAAACATCAACACGATCGGCACGACACTGGCGTCGAAGGGGGGCAAATTGGCGGGCAGTTCCAGTGCCGGGTTCGCCGAATCGCAACATGGGATCAGGTTTGGATTTGTTGACAATAACCTGACAGGATTCATTCGGGCACTGGAAACGATCGGCGAAACCGACGTGCTGGCCAGCCCCCGCCTGCTGGTGTTGAACAAACAACGAGCCGAACTGCAATTGGGTGATCGACTGGGCTTCAGAACTTTGACTCAGACTCAAACCAGTACGGTTCAAAAAGTCGAGTTCATGAACGTGGGCACCCAGCTCTACCTGCGTCCGTTCATTTCGAGCGACGGCATGGTACGCATGGAGATTCATCCGGAACGAAGCTTCGGCTCAATCGTCGACAATATTCCCCAGACCACGACCTCGCAGCTCACCACGAATGTAATGGTGCCGGATGGATCGACCATCGTGATCGGTGGATTGATGGAGAATATTGATGACAATCAGATCCAGGGCGTTCCCGGCCTAGCCCGCCTGCCCTGGCTTGGAGCGCTGTTCCGACAATCGAAGAAGTCAACATCTCAGAAAGAGTTGATCGTGCTGTTGACGCCTCGCATCTGGCGGCCGCACGAAGAACCAGCACCGGTCTACCCGCCAACCGCCAGCATGCTGGTCCCCCCGACGACCACGCCCAGCATGCTAGTCCCGCCCACGGACGCGGCGCCGACGAACGCACTGCCGACGGTTCCCACGCCGCCCACTCCGATGCCGAGCAATTAAGACCGCAAAAAGCTGTCTGCGTCATCCCGTATCGACCTTGGCGAACTTAACGGTCGTAGCACTTGCAGCGACAGGCGGCGCCGATTCGATGCCCCAATGGCTTTGCCCAATTCTGGAATAAGTCGCGTAGGACGGGTCTCCAGGCCCGTTCGGAGCGGCTCGAACGGGCCTGGAGACCCGTTCTACGCGACTTGACCTCGGCCAGCGTCGACAATTTGCATCATTAATTGCTGGGTTCTACGCGGCCACAACTCATGACGGCAGCGACCGTTATGAAGTGGCACCATTCCTCGGCACATGCTTCTGTTGCCTGAAAACGACATCGCAGATTTGACAGTCGAAGTTTGTGACATATGTAGTAGTATCGTGAAATGTTTCGTAGTCTGCCCACACTGGGGAGCCGGAAACAGTTACGGGACCGAATCGCTCAACACACAAACCGCACTGTTGCTCGTGGCTCAACGTGATTCCTTACGACTTGCCCCCCTACTTCGCGCTCGTCTGGTTGTTTCTTCACGGGGCAATTCTCGGTAGCTTTCTGACAGTTTGCGTGCATCGCCTGCCGCAACACGCTTCGATCTTCGCCGCCTGGCGGTCGCTGGTCCATAACCCGTCACATTGCGATCGCTGCGAACAGAAACTGCAGGCTCGCGACAACATCCCCATCTTGGGATGGATACTGCTGCTGGGCCGATGCCGGTTTTGCAAGCAAAGCATTCCAGTCCGCTACCCCCTGATCGAACTGGCAAATGGACTGCTGTTTGTTCTCATCTACTTCATGGAAGTACCGCTCAATCACTGGACTCCCCTCACGTCGTGTTCACTAACATGTACGATGGGACCGCCGACGTTTGAGAACAGCCTCGGGCTGTCGTCCATGGCGATTGTAAATTGCCGTTACCTGTACCATTTGATTCTGCTGGAAACACTATTTGTCGCCTCGCTGATCGACTGGGATGCGAAAAGGATACCAGGTGCAGTCACACTGCCGGCAATGTTGTTCGGAATCGCTGGTGCAGTGACGTTTGCGAAATTCTGGCTGGTACCGGTCTGGTTTCAGGACATCCGTGTGGCCCAGGTGATCCACGAATCGTTGCCGGGGGGCGAAACGTGGTATGCCCTGACGAAGCAGATCCCCTCGTGGATTGGCGCACATCCCCAATGGCACGGTTTGGCTGTCAGCATCACCGGCCTGATTGTGGGCGGAGCCTTGATGTGGGTAGCACGCATTCTGGGACGCATTGCATTTCAGCGTGAAGCAATTGGATTAGGAGATGTCATGCTAATGGCCACGATCGGCAGCTTCATCGGCTGGCAGCCCGTTGTCGTCGTGTTCTTCGTGGCTCCCATCCTCGCGCTGACCGCCAGCCTGTTGACAAGAACTTGTGACGACACCCGCGAAGCATCCTACGGACCATACTTGAGTCTGGGAACGCTGTTAGTCCTGCTGAGCTGGTGCTGGATCTGGCCCTTCGTGGAATGGTATTTCTCCTTGGGGTTTCTGTTCATTGTGACGGCCTTCGCGCTGACGGCGGCCCTCTTTGCCATGCTGTTGGTGGTGCAGCGTATCAACTATCGCTGGGGATCTGCGGTGAAAGTCGCGCAGCAACCTGAATTGCACGTTGCTTCGCAACTGTAATGCCGGTACGTGCCCCATCGCGACGTGTGTTGGCCTGGATTATTCATCAGTTGGAGGGCGCTCACCCAATTGCACTCATTTTGTCGCTGACTGCATCTCAACCCGGCGCGTAAGCGAGGGCTGTCAAGAAAAGGCCGACATTTGACGCCCTCGCTAACGCGTCGGGTTACAAAGCGCATGCCATTTGGCTGATGCCACTCAACTCGTTAGGCATCTCTCAGCCACGCGTAAGTCGCCAGACTGCTTTGGCCGGGGGTCAGGTCTTCACTTGATGAGCACACGTGCGGGTCCTGTATTAGTGCTCACCTTAAGACGCCACAAAGCAACATTTCGGTTGTTAAAGGCAATGGTTCTCTGCACGAACGCCACATTGATGACTAACGGCAACAGATTCTCTTGTCCACGTTGCCTAAAAAACACATGACGCAATTTGACGACCTCAGAATCGTGACCTAGATATGAGTACCTTCAGTTGATGAGTTTCGGGCCAGTTCAGTCCTCCAGTTTAACGCGTGAGGGCTCGACAAAGGCAAACCAGTCGCGAGGCTGGGGCGCAAAGCCGTGAATCTCGGTTCTTCCGAGAACGTCAGGCTACCGAAGGCTGCCAATTGAGTGCCGGGCCAATACTGCATGTGAATGATCTGCACGAATGAGAATTCGGGCAAACAGATTCCAGCAGCAACCCAAGTCGGGGTGGCTCGGTGGAGATGTCCAGGGTGTACCTGGCGTCTCATGGTAATGTCGCGCAAATGCGTTAAATGGTTGCACAGAACAAAAGGGGTAGTGGAACATGAATGTGAATTGCACAGTCGCAGGTCAGTCAATTGGTGCCAAGGTTCGACGCGGATTTACGCTGGTTGAATTGGCGGTCGTCATCGTGATCATCGGTGTTTTGGCTGCCTTCGGTGTGCCGCGGTTCATCAAGTCGGTCGAACGTTCGAAGGCCGCTGAAGCTTTCGCTTACGCCGCCGCCTGCCGGTCCGCTCAAGAGCGATATCACGCTCGTGAAGGTACCTACTCGGCCACCGTTGCCGATCTCGACATCAAGTTCTCGGTGCCCAAGTACTTCACCGTCGGCACCGTTGCCGCTGGTGGCACCGCTTCGCTGCAAGACTCCTGGACGCTGACCCTGACTCGTACTGGTGCTTCGGCCGGTTATGGTGAATACACCATCACCTTCACTGAAGACGGTTACGACAAGGTCAACAGCACCATCGAAGGTATGCCAGACATCAACCCGATGGGCACGTAATTGATGCAGGCTGATTGACAAACACTTTGTCCGCCAACCGTCAATAGAATCGAATGCCACGGAGTATCGTGGTAATCAGATCGAGTCGGTGGGCGATTGACAAATGTCATCAAACGTAAGCGGGCGGCCTGAAATATGGCCGCCCGTTTTTCTACAACAACACCGGGAGTTGTGATGAATACTATTCGTGTAACCGGTACCTCCCTGATTGCCGGGGGGGCGGCACTGGTGGGAGCCATGTCGGGTTGGGAATTGGGGCCCTGCCGACTGGTGATTTCCCAAGATATCCTGGCCCTGTTCGGTGCGTGCATCTGCGGCGTCCTGGCTATGGCTGCGTGCAGCCTGGCAGTCGATCGTTCAGAAGCTCACACAAAGCGGCGTGGGACAATGCAACGCTTATCGCGGCTGCTGTTTCAGACGCCCGAATCGACTGAGAGCAGCTTGAGACTCGCTGCCCAACCCAGTACCCCTCGGTCGTCTACCAAGTCCGGCGAGCGTAAGGAGAGCGGATCACACCTGTTTAAGAGCTGCGGAGCATGATCGTGAAGTCCCTGCTGGCCAGATTCGCGCTGCGGAAGGGAATCGGGGTGTACGTGGGCGAGCGTGAAGTCGTCGTCAGCAAGGTGGCGGCGACAGTGATGGGACCCGTGCATCTCGAATCCCACCGTGAAGCGTTCGCTCCAGACGAACTCGATACGGTATTGAAGCGAGTGTTGACGCCTCTGCTGGGTGTCCGCAAGCGATTCCCCGTCCCGGTCGGGCTGGGGCTTGCCGGTCAGCGAGTCTTCTTCTCCACGCGTCCGATTAAGTCGTCCAATGCAGATGCCTCCCCGGAGATGTTACTGCACGAGATGTTCCAATCGTCGAGCATCTCGGTGGACGACATGTCCCTGGACGTCGTGAAGGGCAAACCGGAACAGCGTCCGCTGGCCAGCATTGCCTCCTGCCGTCGTAAGTATCTCACCGGCCTGTTGGCCTCGTTGCGAGGCTGCGATGTGAATCCCTATCGTGCCGAGCCTGCACCATGTGCGTTGCTGCGAGTGGCCGTGTTGGAACATCGGGCTCCGCGCAGGGCAAAAACTGTCCTGCGGATATTTCTTGGTGGCGAACAGGGTCTGGCCGTGCTGGCGGTGGCGAACTTGCCGTATGTCTGGCGCTATTTCAATCTGAAAGCCGGCGACGAATCGAACGCCATTCTGTCAGTCTGCCGCACTTTGGTCACACTCAGCAAGCCGTGTGGAATCGAAGCGGCACTCGACGCGGTCATGATTCATGGTCGAGTGGAATTGCGCGATCAACTGAATTTCGAGCATCTGCAGGAAGACATTGGAGTTCCCACGTCGTGGCTCAACAGTCCGGCGCTGGATGATTCCGCGATTGCGTATGGCCTGGCTTTGGGATGTGTCAATCAGACCGAGTCATTCGACCTGGCACGCTCGCTCAAACCCCGCCGCTCGCTGTGGGAACTATTTCCCTGGAGTGAAACGGCCATGCAGGCCGTCCTGTTGTTGTGCATGGGCCTGTTCCTGGAAGATCGCTCGGCCAGTGCCAAGCATTCGTATGGGGCCGTACAGAATAAGATTGCGGAACACGTCTGGATGGATGGGGTCACAGAACCTCTGCTCCAAAAGGAAAAGAAAGAGCTGGAAGCGAAAGTCGAAGCCATCAAACGGTTCATGGGGACGCGCGTGCTGTGGACGACTTACACGCACGACATCCCGACACGGTTGCCGGCGAATGCCACGATTAACGGGTTCGAGGGGATCAGTGACCTGGAAATCCTGGGTAAGAAGAAGGAAAGCGGCGTCAAACTGAAGAAATCGTTCCTGCTGCGGCTGGCTGCGCCCATCAAGAATGACGGCACGATGCCCTCGGACATCGACGATTTCCTGAACCAGCTCCGCGAACATCCCTTGTTGAAGAAAGACTTCCCACTGGTCGAATTAGTGGACCTGAAGTGGTATCAGCCATTCGTCGGTGCTAAGCCGACGGCCTTCTTTACGGTCATCTGCCTGCCGGTTGTCAATAAACCCGTGGCCAAACCCGCAGCCGAGGAGAAGAAGGAATAAATGGAAGCTTCATCCAAATCCAGCCCGGCCAAAGCCAAGCTGCAAGATCACCTGTATAACCCGACGAAATTGCGGTCTCTGGTGACGGGACTGATGATCGCAGTCGGGTATATCGGGATCTACATGCCGTTGAGCGGTGCTATTGAATCGACCACAAAGGACCGCAGCAAAGAACAGAAACGGCTGGACCTGGCCTGTGAAGTCGAGCACCTGCGTCAGCAGTTTGACAACTTCAAGAAACGGTTACCCGCGAAGCGAGACCCCAATGAATGGGTCCAGTATGTCCTGGGAGGCGTACGCAAGCTGCCGTTGAAGTTGGCCAAGATGGATACGGAAGATGCACGCGACCTGGGACCGTACAAACTGGTCGTGTTGCGCCTGGAACTGGAAGGCTCGTTCACAGACATGGATTTGCTGCTGAATTGGCTGGAAACCAACGAGCGCATGTTCCGCGTCGATTCGGTCAAGATTGCCCCGCATCGGAGCGGAAAAGGCATTCTGATCATGCAATTGGTCGTCCTCGGAGTGATGGGCTAACATGGCTGTCTCAATCGGAAAATACGCTCCCACGGCGATTGTCATGGCGGCCGTCGGCTATTGCTGCTGGCCTTACCTGGATGACCCCGGACGCGTGAAAAACCAGGAAGCGGGGAAGCTGCCCGAGATTTCCGCCTCGACATTATCACCCACGATCGCTCCGTCACTCGGTCGCGATCCGTTCGGCTTTAAGGGGGAGCGGCACAACTTCGTCGATGGCCCCGTGGACAAGAATAAAAAGGCGACCGGCCCGGCTGCTGGAAAGACAGACGCAAACGGAAAAGCCATAGCGGGCGGTAAGAATGATCCTGCAGCGAAGGGTCCCCCGGAAATTGATCTGAAGACGGCGGTCAAGGGGGTCACGCTGAACGCCACCTACATGCGAGGCACACGGCACACGGCGATTATCAGCAACGAACTGTACGTGGAAGGGGCTCTGCTGGACCAGAAGGTCGCGAGCTTCAAATCAATCAAGGTCGCGCAGATTCTGGAACGCCGAGTCGTGCTCGAACGCAACGGCAAGACGGTGGACTTGCTTTACCCCGACATTACATCGCGGCCGTCCCTTGCTGCCGCACAGGCCGCACCGAAGGCGACTACGGTGACTGGCACCATGAGCAGCATGATGAGCAGCCTGATGGGCACTCGCTCTGCTGCTCCTGCACCTGCGGCACCCGTTTCTCGTGCTCCGTCGCGCACCGCAAAGTCGAGCAAAAAGAAGGATGGGCAAATCAATATGCTCTCTCCCCAAGCCTGGATTGAAGACAAGGATTCGCCCCTCTCGTGGATGAAGGACAATATGGATGCGTATAAGAAAACGATGTACCAGAACGCAGATTAATTGAGAGTGGGACAGCAGCCCTGCCGCTGGGAGCAGCCGGCCTGCTAACGCACCGCATGGCGAGCGACATCCGGTCGTGACGCCTCTGACGGACGAACCGTTGCCGGGCTGCCACACACCGGAAATTCGCTCACAATTCTCATTTCCCGCAGGTCAATTCCACCCCGGAAACTAGAGTTGCGGAGACATCCCGGATGCCCCACGCGAGAAGCCGTCAGCTCAACGCAGAAAAATCTTGGCTGGAATTCAATCGGGAGTCGGTCGTATCGGCAACTTTGGACCCAAGTTTTTCTGCGCAATTAACACAGTGAAGCCATGAAGAAAACCGCCGACGCCAGCAGCTCACAACCTCTGCTGCTTCAACTGCTCCAAAAGCGAGGAGCGATGGAGCCGAAGAAGTTGGAAGCGCTGCGCGCCGAACAAGTCAAGAATGATGATCCCCTCGAACAGGTCCTGATTAAGCTCGGCCTGGCGAGCGATCGCGACATCGCCGTGGCATACGCCGATTACATGGCGACCTCGATATTTGATCCGGGTGACGACACACCCGAACTCAACAAGGAGCTCAGCCGGCTACTTCCAGAAAAGCTGTGTCGCGAAGAACTGCTCGTGCCGGTGGCCTTGCAAGGCGGAACCCTGGACGTGGCCTTCGTGTCACCCCTGTCGATGTTGATCGCCGACGAACTGCAGCTGCTGACCGGTTTGAATATCCGGCCACTCATTGCTCCGTTGTCGGTCATCGAACAGTCGTTGGAAACCCTGTTTCGAAACGGTGGCGTGACCACCGATTTCGGGGGTGCCGCCGAGGAATTCACCGATCCGGAAGAGACGCAGGAACGCGACGCGAATGGCGCCGACGAAGAAATTCTGCAATTGGATCAGCCTCCACCACCGGGCAGCAATGGCCGCATCATCCGCCTGGTGAACCAGATTCTCGAGCAGGCCTTGCGCTCTGGGGCCAGCGATATTCACCTGGAACCGTTCGAAGACGAATGCAAGATTCGATTGCGAATTGACGGATCCCTGCAGGAATTGTCTCCACCATCACGGGCGCAATTCATCCCCATTGTCTCGCGTTTCAAGATCCTGGCGAAAATGGACATCGCTGAGAAGCGTATGCCTCAGGACGGTGCCATCGCCCTGCGAACTGGTGACAAACGCATCGATCTGCGCGTCAACACGGTCCCGACTGTGTACGGCGAAAAGATGGTTATGCGTATTCTGGACAAGGGTGCGATCCCGATTGAACTCACGGGTCTGGGCTTCGACGAACGACAGTCCACAGACCTGATAGAATCGATCAAAATGCCGCACGGCTTGATGCTCGTCACAGGCCCAACGGGAAGCGGCAAGAGTACCACGCTCTATGCATGCTTGAACTTGCTGAACGAGTCCGACACCAACATCTGCACGGTTGAAGATCCCGTTGAATACAAGTTTGCCGGAATGAATCAGGTTCAGGTGAAAACTCAGGTGGGCTTGACCTTCGCGAGTGCCCTGCGTGCCTTCCTGCGGCAGGACCCCGACATCATCATGGTCGGTGAAGTCCGCGATCAGGAGACGGCCCAGATCTGTCTGAAAGCCGCACTCACCGGACACTTCGTGCTCTCCACGATTCACACCAACGATGCCTTGTCCGCGGTCAGCCGCTTGCAGGACATGGGCGTCGAACCGTTCTTGCTGGCCTCGACGCTTCGCGTCCTCGAGGCCCAGCGTCTCATACGCCGCCTCTGCAAAGTCTGCAAGGAACCGTATGACGTCGATGCAGAAACAGCTAAGCGAAACGGCTTGGAGCCGGGCGAAATGCTCTATCGACCGAAGGGCTGCGAACTGTGTCGCGGGCTGGGCTATAAGGGCCGGTTGGGCGTCTTCGAAGTCATTCGCATTACGCCGAAGATGGCAAACCTCGTTCAATGCCGTACGCCGTTGCCGGAATTGCGTGATGCAGCGCGGGCCCAGGGAATGAAGCTCCTTTCGGACAATGCCTTAGACAAAGTCCGGATGGGTATGACGAGTTTGGAGGAAGCATTGTCCGTGAGTATGGCGGAGGAATAGGACGTTCGGGATCATGGCATTTGAAGATTGGTTCATCGCGCGGGCTCGAGTTGCCAGTAAGGGGCACAAGCACGTCACGATGGATGACAAGATGACGTTTTTCCAACAGCTCTCGACGCTGATCTCTTCCGGTACGCCCCTGCTTCAAGCAATTAACATCTGTGCCGAACAAAGCCAGAGCACCAAGATGAGCCAGGTGCTGGCAGAAATAGCCGGACAGATCTCTGCGGGCAGCGCGCTGTACTCGGCCGCGGCGAATCACCCGAAGCTCTTCGAACCGCACTGGATTGAAGTCATCCATACCGGTGAAATCACCGGCAAGATGGGTACGGTCCTCCTGGATCTCAACAAACAGATTCGCGAGTCGCGCGAGACGCGACGCAAGGTGACCGGAGCGCTGATGTATCCGATCATCCTGGTGATCGTCGCCATTTTGGCTGTCACGATCATGCTGTGGCTGGTGGTGCCAACGTTTGCGGCCATGTTTAAGGACATGGGTGCGACCCTGCCTGGAATCACGCAGTTCGTGGTGGACGCATCAGGATTCGTCGTCCAGTACGGGTTCTACGTCGTGCTGGGCATCGGTGCGGTGTCTCTGGCTTTCCGGCAGTATATGAAGACAGATTCCGGGCGGCGGCGTGTCGGCGGCATTGGGTTGGCCCTGCCCCTGGTTGGCGACTTGATGGTTCAGGGAGCCATGTACAAGTTCTCTTCGAACATCACCTTGCTGCTGAAGAGCGGCATTCCCATGCTGGAAACGATGACCGCACTGCGGTCTGTGTTTTACAACAGTCCGATCTATCGCGAAGCCCTGGAACACGCAGCCGGCCGCGTGTCCGCCGGCCGGCCACTGGCTTCCGCCCTGGAAGAAACCGGGCTATTCACCACCATGATGACCAACATGGTACGGATCGGTGAAGAGTCGGGGCAACTGGCCGTCGTCATGGATCAGATCGCCCCCTATTACAAAGAGAAAATGGAAGGCTTTATTGCAAAGCTGACGAAGTTGTTAGAGCCCATCATCATCATGGCCATGGGAAGCACGGTTGCAGGATTGATGCTCGCTATCTACCTGCCGATGTTCGAAATGGCCGGCAAGGTAAAATAGGCGCTAGTTCTAATTCCTAATTATTGATTCCTAATTGTGAAGCTTAAGGGCCCAGAGTCATGAAACAGTTAGTTCCCCGTAAGTTTGACCGCAGCCGATTTCTGGTTGATGTGGAAATTAGTGTTCACAACAGCGGCAGCATGTTCGTGGGACATGCGCTGAATCTGGCACAGTCCGGGATTGCCGTATTCACGAACCGCTATGTTCCCGCCGGTCAGCGTGTCGAATTGAAGTTTCGATCGGGTCGAAATTCCTTTCCGGTCGGAGACAACAGAATCTTCGGCACCGTGGCCTTCGCCCGCATTGAAACAGATGGCAATATCCTGGGAATTGGGTTCGCCGCGCCCTTGAGTTCCGTGGAAATGCAAGCGCTGAAAACTGCCTTGGGAGTGACCGTACGACAATGAAACGGGCCCTTCGAAAACTTGATAGCAATCAGCCTCACTGGAGTACCCGAATTCGTGAGAATTCGGATCGGGATACGAGTGGTCCGAAGTCTCACGACTTCGGCTACGAAACGGACTGCGCCTCAACGAAGATCGTTCGGCGTGGGCTGTCGCTGGTCGAGCTGATGGTGGCGGTGACCATTATGGGGGTGCTGATGTCGATGGCGGCCCCGTCATTCCACCGAGCGGTGGACCAATCGCGAGCCGATATTGCCGCCGCAAACTTGCGTGCCATCTGGTCGGCTCAACGCTGCTATTGGCTAGATAACCGCACCTATAGCACGGACCTCGCCCAATTGCAGTCGGCCGGGTTGCTCGATTCCAGCATTGTGTCGGCCGCCACATTTTACACGTATGCGATCCCAGTGGCCGACACGACCACCTTTACCGCAACAGCCACGCGAATCAATAGCACTAGATGGGCTGGGCAGTTTGTGATCGACGAGACAGGAGCAGTCACAGGGGCCGTGACGGCGACGGGGGAATTGAGCCTGATACCTGGATTCCAGTGAAACCGCGTAAGACCGCAGAAGAACTTAGCTATGCAAAGGCGACATCCTAGAGCGGGTTTTTCGTTCGTTGAACTGCAAGTTGCGTTCATCGTGTTCGCTATTTCCATGGCCGGACTCTGCCCTCTCGTCGTGATGCAATCGAAACACCTCAAGCGGATCGAGGGCCGATTCAGTCACGGAAACACCTATTTCCTGAAGCCCTCAAATGACGCCTGGGCTCGCAAGCTGGGCTCGAGCGCCTCGTTGCTGACCAGCGACCCGGGTGGATCAGTAGCAGCTCCGGTTCTCGTTGTCGATGATGGGGACACGGCCTTTAACACTCAGGGGACCGGCTGGCAGGAGGTAGCCAGCGCCGATTCCTATCAGGACGATTGCCAGACGATCGATCCGGGTGATGGTTCCAAGGTGGCAACGTGGCAATTTACCGGACTGGCTGCCGGCTGGTACGACGTCCGCGTGACCTGGTTGGAAGACGATGAGTACTCTTCAACGGCACCATTCGAAGTCTTCGACGGCGCGGACAGCAAGGGTTCCTACGCCGTTAACCAGCAGGCCCCTCCCACGGGCGACGAGATTGACGGCCGGCCCTGGCAGAGCCTGGGGATCTTGGCCATCACCAGCGGAGTTGTAAACGTCGAACTTAAAAACAGCGCCGCCGACAAAGTTGTCGCCGACAGCGTGCGATTGATTCCCGTGCAGAATGAGGTCCGCATTTCCACGGTCGAGAAATCGCAGACCAGCGAAGAGGCCACGGTACACGTCTCGGTCACGGTACTGGTGCCACAATGACTAAAATAATATCCACTAAATTGTTGTCTCGGCGTCGCGGATTCAGTCTGCTGGAGGCGACGATCGTCAGCATGTTCACGGCCATTCTGGGGATTCTGGTCTCCGCGACCTGGGGCGCGTTTCTGCGTCCCACGGCTGATATCGCTGAACGCTGTCGAGTGGCCCAGGAAGCCACCCTGGCCCTGGCATCGTTGTCTCGAGATTTATCCGGCAGCTATGCGGAGAATTCCACCGACAGCAAATCGAAGTTCAAGCTTGTCGGTCGGATGCAACCCGACAATTCCCAACTTCGCCTCTGTTTTGATGGTGGGACAACTCCCAACGGAACCGCGGATTGGGCCGCACCTGACATGGTTGTCACTTACTACGTGGAAAACAACCGGCTGATCCGCTGGGATGAAGATTCTGGAGCCATCTTCGTGGTAGCCCGTGACGTCGATACGCTGCTGGTGGAAGACCAGGGCAGCGGACAAGTCCAGATTCAACTCACGTTTCAGTTCCGGCGGATAACTCAGACCTATACGCTGATTGCGAGTGACCCATGACGGCCAAATATTTGAGGGCCAGGAAATCAAGGTCCGGATTTGCCCTGATGCTCGTCCTGGTATTCATCGTCCTGTTCCTGGCGATGCTGGGAGTGGCGTGTCGTCAGACGGCGGCCGCCCTGCGCATCGAGACAATCCGCACATTGCAGATACAACGGGACGAGGGCACCCTGCACGCCCTCGCCAAGGGGTTGGCTTTACTGGAGACGGGCGTTCCCCCGGCGGATCCGTATCTCTGCGGAGTGGACATCACCACATCGATCGGCGTCCGATCCTTTACGGTGACATTCACTGTGGAGGGTGAGGGTTTGTGGTCGGTCCGTTCCAAGCCGACTGAAGAGGGGGAGTATCCCGTCCCCATGCCAGCCATGTTTCTGCCCGTGCCGCCGTAAGGATCCGCCGAGGTCGTTTTTGTGCAGTATATTTGATGGGGCCGCTTTGATTCATCCAATGATAGGCGACAGGTATCGAAGGTTGATTTATGCAAACAAACGACAACGCGCCTCAGCCGGATCGAGACCGCTCAGATCGTCGACAGCAACCGACCAGTCCCTGGTCGGCATTCTTCCGTGGCGGACGCAGAATTCAGAACCGACGGGCAGATGAGCATAGTCAGCCGTATTTCGTCGATCAATTCCCTTCCACGACGCTGGCCCTGATTGTTGTTCTACTCGTGTTGTCGGTCAGCGACGCTGCGATCACACTGATTTTGCTCGAAGACGGCTGCGAAGAGATCAACCCGCTGATGATGCATTTGCTGAACATCGGCCCGCTGGCCTTCCTGCTGGGTAAGTATGTCCTGACGGCGATCGGAATTCCGCTGCTGCTCGTGTTTAAGAACCATTACCTCTTCGGTACACGCTTCCGAGTCGGATATGTGATCCCCATGTTTGTCGTGATGTATTTCGTGCTGATCGGCTACCAGTGCTGCCTGCTCCGCTCATCACCGAGTGTCACGGTTCCCACTTGGGCAGCAGCGGCAGCTTCAGCGGGTTACTACATGGGCCGGTACTGAGTGAGAAGAGTGGTACCGAGTCACGGTGAAATAACCCGTACCCGGCAATCCGTTCGCCGCGATGCGTGGTGGTGGACCCGGAGCAACTGGTGCAGGCCGGGTGGTCACAATCCAGATCACGATCAGCTTCGTCACCAGCGCGATCAACAGCGCGAGCATGGCGACGATCTTCAGAATCCTGTTGGATCGCTCTAGTGCTTCGAGTCGGCGTTCAATATCGGTTAGGTCAGTCATATTTCCAGTCTACCGCCAGCGACACGTGGCACGCGACAGAAAACAGCCGTCCGACTTTCACCTGAGACCGTGAATCGACAGTAAACCGCAATAAAAAAGGGGAGAAAGCGGAGAGTCGAACGGAACTGTTCTACTCTCGGCTTTCTCCCCTCAACTGCTCTTTGCGGCGAAGCCGCAGTGAAATCTTCGCGGCGAAGCCGCAGTGGACGCAGCAGGATTCGAACCTGCGACCCCTACCATGTCAAGGTAGTACTCTAACCAACTGAGCCATGCGTCCTAAGTTCTTGCAGAAAAACATCTTACCGCGAATTCCACAGGCCAAATAGCCATTGAAAATCGAACTGATATCCTGATTTCTGCCCGCATCAAGCGGAGTGCCCGGCCGGTGGCTGACACGTGATGTAATGGTACACAACCCGCTTCCGTTTGCAACCCTGTCCGCTCGTATAAACTGCCTCTTTTTACCTGGATAACCAGCAACGCATCAGACACCAATTGGCACCTATCGGTTCGGAATGGGTCCGAGCTCCAGCCAAAATCGGGCATTGGCCTCGATCTTGAAGCATTTGCGATCGAAAACCGAATCAATCGACACAACCGTTAAAGTTTGCCTGTTTTAACGTCGATAGGAAGGAAAGGTCATATTGGCGCGCCGTGAAGGGCTTTCGTGGCCGGATTCGTTAGAAAACGGACAGGCGGGCTCGGTGATCCGAGATCTCACGATTTCGGCCACGTGTCTGCCCAATGCGGTCGTGAGCTAGACGTTTGATCGCGGCACTGGGGCCAGAAAATGTCTCCTGGTTGCCCGCGTAGCGAATAATGTTGGACAAGGTTGTCATCATGCGGATGCAATTGAGCTGGGTGCTGGTTCTGGCAGTGGTCACCTCATTTTCCGGTTGCTGCTGTCCGATGACTTGTGCCCCAATGTGTTGCTCGAATTCATGCTGCTCGAATCCGTGCTGGCTGGAACAGTTGCGAGAGAATTGCGATGACACAGCGGCCGCAATTGAAGATCAGGCCTACCGCATGAATCACGCGGTTGCCTGCAAGTTCCAGCAACTCTCGAGCAGCCAGGACTCGACGCAGCTCTGCGACGATTGTGCGAATAACGTCGGCCCCGAGAGTCGCAACTGTCAGGATCAGACCTGCGAGAACTATACCCAACCAGCCGCTCCCGATGCCCACTCCAAGGCAAAAGGTCTGCGACAGCAGCGCGACCCGGCACCGGTGATGGTCAAGACGAAACGCTGCAAACGCTGCCGGCAAGTTCCTTGTCGTTGTGGATACTGCGAAGGTTGTGATGGCTTCGAGCGGGCCGACCAACCGTATTCTCCGGCAACCAACCCGATCAACGCCAATTGTGCCGTCCCCGGCAACAATGGGAACTCAAATTCGAACTTCCAGGCACTCCCCGAGCCACCTGATGAGATGCCTCCACCGGCACCCGCTGCCGGTCCGACACCGATTCGCCCGCCGCCCCCACCCAAACCAACGCCACTGCAGAACAACCCGTCGACCAGTATCCAACCACAGCCACTTCCGGTTACATTATCCGAGACGTTCGAGGAGGGCCCCAAGCTCGAACCGGTCGACTTCGAAGAACTTGAACAACCCCAAAAGCGCCAGGGCTGGCAACCGGTCAAAGGCTCCAAGCCGTCTCGATGAGCTCCCCAGAACAACTGATGCTGACGCTGGAATCGTCGTGTGACGAAACGGCGGCCGCGATTGTCACTCAGGATTTGCGAGTCTTATCGAGCGTCATCGCAACACAGGATGAACTGCACCAGCGGTTCGGCGGTGTGGTCCCGGAAATCGCGGCTCGGGCACATCTGGAACGCATTCTGCCGGTCATCGACGAAGCACTGCACAAGGCGAATGTCACGTTGCACGACCTGCAGGCCATTGGCGTGGTGACTCAACCGGGCCTGGTGGGATCGCTGCTGGTGGGTTTCACGGCTGCAAAAACTTTGGCGATGGTATTGGATATTCCGCTCGTCTCCGTGAATCACATCGAAGCCCACATCTACGCTTGCCGCATGGCTGCCGGGCGAGAAATCTTTCCGGCAATCGGACTCGTGGTGAGTGGCGGTCATACGAATCTCTACGATTGTCACGGACCTCTCGATTTTGAGATGTTGGGAGCCACAACCGATGATGCCGCGGGTGAAGCGTTTGACAAAGTCGCCAGCCTGCTCGGACTGCCCTACCCTGGCGGCCCTGCCGTCGAGAAGATTGCACGATCGGGCAATCCGCGCGCTCATGCCTTCCCGAGATCCTACTGGAATGATTCACGCCTGGAGTTCAGTTTCAGTGGATTGAAGACGGCCGTGTTGTATCTGGTCCAGGGGCAGCCTCCGTACCGCCGAGACCCCGCGACGATCACGCCGCAGGTCATTGCCGACGTGGCCGCAAGCTTTCAGGAAGCAGTGGTTGACGTGTTGATCCACAAGTGTCGCCAAGCCCTGCGGCAACGCGGACGCCAAACATTGTGCGTCGGTGGAGGTGTGGCCGCAAATGGCCGATTTCGTGAGGCTCTGCAGAAGCTGGCTGATGATGAGCAGATCGAAATCTTTACCCCACCCCTAAACCTGTGCACGGACAATGCGGCCATGGCGGCCATCGGTTGGGAAGCCCTCAAGATAGGACGCACGATCACACTCGATTCAGACGTTGTGCCAGGCTTGGTTCGCTGAGAATCTTCCGGCATAATGGCTTAGGAGTTGACACATTTCTGGCGTGAGCTAGGATGGGGTACAGTCTCGGCTAATATCACTGGAGAAGTGTGCTTGATAGTCTGCTCCCTCTCCTCCCCAGTGCAGGGCCCCTTATGTTCACTGCTGCCGCTCCACAAGTCACAATTCAAGACGGTGTAACGATTGTTTCTTTGGTCGGGCCCGAGTACGAAAATCTCGACGAACGGCTACTTGACGGAATCCGGACCGCTTTGTTGGACATTGCACAAGGGGTGTCTCCCCCGTTGCTGGTGCTGGATTTATCGCACACCAAGTTCTTCGGTTCGGCCTTCATCGAAATCTTGTTTCGAGTTGCCAACCGCATCAAGAACCGCGGCGGCAAGTTCGCCCTGAGCGGCTTGACCGAGTATTGTGCGGAAGTGATCCACATCACCCACTTGGATTCGCTGTGGCCAGTTCTGCCAGAAAGCTCGGCCGCCGTGGCGAAGCTGAAAGAGTAGCTTCGCGGTGTGGATCTGGTATCAAGCATTAAAGCCCTGAGGGGGCATACTGAGACGGTGGGACGTCGTCTCAGTATGCCCCCTCAGGGCTTATCATTTACAGTGATCACGACACCGAGCATTAGCTCTGGTTCGCATGGATTGCCCGTTGGCGGGTTGATCCAAAAACCTGGTGAGTGAATCACACGGGTATCAGACCTACGATCTCGTTAGCGCGGCAGACAAGGACTTTCCGCACCAGCTGCCAGCAATTCGTAGAACTCTTCGCCCGAGACGGGACTGTAGCCGTCATCTGCGTCTAATTGAAACAGTCCCAGTCCGCCTTCAGTGTCCAACAGTGTCAATCGTCGATTTCCGATGATGATCGTCTCGCCAACTGCGAGTACCATTTCTCTGTAGGAATTCACCAAGACTATCTCCTCAGTATCCGTTCAACTTCGCGAATGCAGGGGCATTTTGCGGATGGGTCGAGACTATAGCAACGACTCTCCTGGCCCGCAAATCACTCAACAACAAAATTGACGCGACAGCTCAATCGGGACGACAGTGAAACGTATTTTGATCAAGATTAAGACATCGTGAACTCTGAATGAACTTCAGATCCACGGGTTGTCGCTCAGTCCGGTCAACTTGTCAATCCTGAATTGGCTGTTGTCAGCGCCAATTTAAAAAACCGATCCCATTTTCGACGACCACCGCTGTGTTGTTGAATGCCGCCACACAATATTCTGCAGGCGACAAGTGTTTCCTTTCGAGATAAATTGGTGAGCTCCGGACGATTACAAAGTGATCGAGACAGGCCATGGATCGCGCATCGACTGCAACGACAACAGACACATGACGAGTGCTTTTCGCGAAACAGTCCGCACGGGATCGCCACGATAACAGTCAAACCAAAATCCAAGCATGGTTCCCTCCGTATGCTGCCTCCCCTCCGATTTAAGCCCTTGATCAAGCGTCTGCGTTGGGGTGGAACGCGACTGGGCTGCTTGCTCGGCAAACAGATTGGCACGATCACTGATGCTGCGGAGAGTTGGGAAGTCGCAGATCATGGTACGGACCAAAGTGTAGTGACCGGTGGAACGTGGGATGGATGGTCAATCGCTCGATTGCTGAGTGAATCTGCTTCAGACTTGTTGGGGATTCACAACAAGCAAACCACGTTCCCATTGCTGGTGAAGTTTCTGGATGCGCATGACCGTTTGTCTTTGCAGGTCCATCCCAACGATCAGCAAGCGCCAGCACTCGCTGGGACGAAACACGGAAAGACCGAAGCCTGGGTGATTCTGGATGCCGTGCCAGGCAGTTTGATCTATGCCGGACTGCGGCGCGGAGTCACTCGGGACCAATTGGAAACGGCCATTCGTACAGGCACGTTGCCCGAATGCGTGCACACTTTTGAGGCACAGGCTGGCGACAGCTTTCTGATTCCAGCGGGCACGATACATGCCATCGGCGAGGGCATCCTTCTCGTCGAAATCCAGCAAACCAGTGATGTGACATTCCGTCTTCACGACTGGGACCGCCTAGGGACAGATGGTCGGCCTCGACAGCTCCACATCCGCGAGGCAATGGAGTGTATCGACTTCAACCGCGGGCCTGTCGAGCCCCTCGTTCCGCGATTGATTTCTGGCGTCTCTGAGAATCGCGTCGAAGAACTGGTCTCTTGCGAGCACTTCGTTATTCGCAGACACGAGGGAGCTCAGCCGTGGGACTTAAGGGACCACGAAAGCTTCCGTGTTTTCTTGATGCTGAAGGGCCAAGCGGAATTGTCGTGGCACGATGGGGTGGAGTTGCTGAAGACCGGTGACACGATCCTGATTCCCGCAAGCAGCCCAGATTGCCGGATGGCTCCCCAAGGGCCATGCGTAATGCTCGAGACCTATTTGCCCCCATAGTCGTTGATCGCTCTTCGCCCATCCACACGCCAGCAAACCTTGGTAGAATCTGGTTGGTTCCAACTTAGATCAAACTGAACGCCAAAAGGATGGTTCATGGCGGAACGTGAAGCCAACTTGCCGGTCGACTCCTTCGAGATCGGCCCTCACGACGAACAGATGATCTCGGTCGAGCTGGGATCGCTGTCGCTGTTTGAGGGCCTCAAGAGGGTCCCCACGTTTTATAAATTCCCGGGCTCGACGGTTCTGCGGAAATGCGTTCCCGGTCAGTTGATGTGCCGCCAGGGCGAGGCCGGCGAATCGGCGTTCTACATTCTGAGTGCGCAAGACGTAGTCGTACTGCGACGACAGCAACTGGGCTTCGTCGAAATGTTGTTACAGTCAGGCGGAATCAAGGCCGACATCCCGCAGCGGTTCCAGAAGCTCGGCCGGCCACAGCTCCTTTCTCTGCAGCGTCTGTTGCAACAGGAAATCACTCAATTCGGTCAACGACAAGCTCAAATTGAACAAGCCGCCGATGCCGCCGAGAAGGAGCGGCTGACCACCGTGGCCAAAGTGAAGCTGTTGGTCGCGGATGGCCCCGATCGGCCCCGGCGAGGTTTGCTCCATCGACTGGCGGCATGGTTGAAACGCCCCGTGCGCGACGAGGCTACGATGGCGTTTATTCCAATCGACGGACCTGTCGCATTGGATGCCAAGACGCTCGAGGCCCCGTTAATGGAGCGAGAAGTCTTCGGCGAGATGAGCTGCCTCAATCGAGCTCCCCGTTCCGCCACGGTGATCGTCACGCAAGAATGCTACATGCTGGAGTTCCTCCGCAACGTCCTCGACATGCTCTATAAGGACCCGCAGTACAAGCTGAAGATGGATACCATCTACCGCTCGCGGGTGCTGGACAAACAAGTCCGGCGGATGTCGGTGTTCAAGGATCTGTCCGATGATGAATTTCGGGACCTGCAACCGAAATTGGAACTGGTCGAATTCGACGCGGGGCGAGTGATCTTCGACGAACACGAAGAGTCTGATTGCCTGTACCTGATCCGTAGCGGGCTGGTCAAAGTCGTCAAGCACGCTTCGGCATTGATCAGTGCCGACGAACGCAGTCGCATCTCGTGGAACAGTCTGGCCCAGGAGTACCTTGCGGGACGCGGCCAGCCGCAGTCACCTGCGGGACGTATCTGGTCCAAGCTGGCTCCCGCCACTCAGACGCTGCTCATCCAGCTAGCCACCGGCGACCCGATCAATGCGGCCCAGCAGGAGCAAATCACCGCCGACCTCAATCGCTACATTCGAGCGGGCGAATTGCTGACGGCATTCGGCGACAAGCGAGCTGCAATCTCAGCAACGCTGGATATTCTCGCAATCGATGAATTGACCGCGGACTTCCCGGAGAAGGTCAAGGATTGGTCCGAACCGCGCGTGCGACTGTTTCACCGTGCGTTGCTTGAAGCCGTTTGTCCGCGAGGACTGCCGCGCCGCGAACACCGCACTCCGCGAACGTTGAACTATCTCAGCAAGGGCGAAATCCTCGGCGAGATTGGCCTGCTCAACGGCCAACTCCGCAGTGCGACGTGTCTCGCCTTTGACCAGCGAGACAGGGGTCAGCATCTCTCCAAACAAGACCTCGAAGCCAACCCCTCGCGAGTCGAGCTTGTACGTTTGAAACGCCAGGACCTGGCGGCGGTCTCGCCCACGTTTCGACGGGGCCTGGAAGCAGCCAAGGAGAAACGCGTCGCAAACTTGAAGGAAAACCAACCGGTCCGCGCGGCTGGCGTACGTTCGCTCCAAAGTCAGTCCGAGGAATTCGAGCAACTGGGACTAGTCCAGGGCCAGAAACTGATGCTGATCGATCTGGAAAAATGCACGCGCTGCGGTGCGTGTGTGGAAGCCTGCGTCGACGCACATGCGGATGGACGCAATCGACTCTATCTCGATGGACCACGATTTGACAAATACCTCGTGCCAATAACCTGCCGCAGTTGTCTCGATCCGGTCTGTCTGATCGGTTGCCCTGTCGGAGCCATCTATCGCGGTGACAACAACGAGATCCGCATTCGCAACCATTGCATCGGCTGCTCGCTGTGCGCGGATCAATGCCCCTACGGCTCGATCCACATGAGCGAACGTGAACTGGCTCCTGAACCCGCAATGGGCCTATTTCAACTCGAAACGGGTGTCGTGTTAAAGGAATTCACACAGCAGGCGGTGGTATGCGACATGTGCAGCTCACTCGGTAGCAAGGATCCATCGTGCGTCTACGCCTGCCCCCACGACGCGGCATTGCGTGTCGACGCCCGAGCATTCTTCGGAGCGACTGAGTAGGATTGGTCTGTTGTAAATGGTCCGTTATTGGCATGCAAACACTTCCGCCCCGCTCGCGAGATTCCATGCAGGCGGCTCATCACAAACGAGCACGTTCAAGACCCGTCAATTCTCCCAAAGAGATTAGCGCAGATTAGTGTAGATTAGTTGTTTCCAATAAATCTCAAACGTGAGATTTCGAATTCCAAATTGAGAGTGCTTTTCCGGAGGGCTTCCCCTGATGAGACCAACTGGAAATCCCATTCGATTGTGCCCCGACTTTCGTGTTGGATGGATCTTATTCGCAGTCCTGTTGGTCCCATCGATCTCTCAATGCCAAGAGGCCACTCCGTCAACCGAACGCATTAATCCTGCCGGGGTTCATGGCGCCCTCGTCATTTGCGGTGGGGGGAATTTTCCGAAGGCGGCTCGCGAACAATTCTTAAAACTTGCCGGGGGCGATAAGGCCAAGCTGGTCATCATCCCCACGGCGCGCGAAGACGCAGATCTGATTAACGGCGAGAAGGGATTGAAATCATGGGAGGCCGACAAACCCGAATCGCTCGCGATGCTCCATACTCGGTCGCGCGACGAGGCGAATCAAGAGAACATCTACGGACCTCTGAAACAGGCGACAGGTGTCTGGTTCGATGGTGGCAGCCAATCGCGGATCGCCGAGGCGTATCTCGGAACTGCAGTTGAACGAGAACTGCAGGGGGTGTTGCAACGGGGTGGTGTGATCGGTGGTACCTCGGCAGGTGCGGCGATCATGTGTCAGGTGATGATCGCTCAAGGCAATCCTGTTGCGGAAATCAGAACGGGATTCGATCTGCTTCCCGGCAGTGTGATCGATCAGCATTTCACCGAACGTAACCGCAAACCGCGGCTGTTAGGTGTGTTGAAAAAGCATCCGCAATTGTTTGGCCTCGGGATCGACGAAGGGACTGCCGTCATCGTTCGCGGCCGAGATATGGAAGTCGTAGGATCGGGACAAGCTACGGTCTGTCTGCCCGAATCGTCTGCTCGGACCGTTCGAGAAATTACATTCAAATCGGGCGAGCAAACCGATCTGACTCGCTGGCGACTGGCCGCACTGGCACGGACGCAGCCTCCCTTTCCTCCTACAAAAATTCCTGTTCCCAAGCTGGATCAGGGAAGCCTGGTGATTGTTGGCGGAGGTGGCATGCCCCCCGACATTACCAAGCGATTTATTGAACTGGCAGGCGGCCCGGAATCAACGATCGTCTGCCTGCCGACAGCCAATCCCGATCCGCTGCCCAATCCGCCACGCGAAGGCCGGTTCTTGGAACGAGCTGGCTGCAAACATGTTGTCACTCTTTCCGGACGCACGCTGGCCGACGTCACTTCGCCCGAATTCCTGGCAACGCTGAAGGAAGCTCGGGGTGTCTGGTTTGGTGGCGGCCGGCAGTGGCGATTCATGGATGCCTACGCAGGCACGCCAGCCGCCGAGGCCATCCACGATGTCTTGCGTCGTGGTGGAGTCATCGGCGGCAGTTCAGCTGGAGCGACTATCCAGGGGGACTACCTGCTCCGCGGCAGCCCTCAGGGGAACTTTGAAATGATGGCCGAAGGTTACGAACGAGGTCTATGTTTCCTGCCAGGAACGGCCATCGATCAGCATTTTACTCAGCGCAAACGCTTGCCCGACATGTTGCGAGTCATGCAACTCTACCCGCAACTTCTAGGCATTGGCCTGGACGAAGCCACCGCGATCATCGTGCAGGGGCATGTGGCCGAAGTTTTGGGAAAAGACCAGGCCCACTTTTTTGATGGGCGCTATCAGTCACCAGATGAAGACGCGATGAGCGTGTCATTGGAGGCCGGAAAACGGTACGACCTGATTCAACGCAAGAGCATCGAAGACAAAACGCGGTAGTCCGTAGTCAAACGCCGTACGACGGACGTCCACGTCCGTCGAATCTCAACGACCGGGTGGCACGTCCCTGAGGTACTCCGAAGGGCGTGGCTATCAAACGGACACTCGCCACGCCCATCGGAGTACCTCCTTGGCGTGCCACCCGATCGGAAAAACCGACGCAATCGCGTTCTGCAATTAGCCCCAGCAGCCGGGCTGCTTCTCGGACTAAGGCCGCCAATTACGCACAAAAATCCCGCCAGCCTGTTTCCGGGCTGGCGGGATCTCAATTCAAATCGATCGAGGAATCCTCAACTATTCGAGGATCTTCTTGGTCTCACCAACCAACTTCTCGATGGTCTTTTCGTCGAGGGTCGGCTTGTCGAAGGCTTCGTTCACCTTGACGGTCGATTCGTTCCACATCATGACGGTGACGGCGGCGTCCTTCGAGAGGTTGTAGTTCTCGGGGCCGGTCTTACCTTCGATGATCGTCAACGGAACGTTCTTAATCTTCTTGTCCTTGGCGATCCCTTCGAGTTGCTTCTCGACCTTGTCGGCATCTTCGGTGATGACAACGACGAACGCAGCCATCTTGGCGTCCTTGTTCTTGCCCACAACACCATCAACCTTGGAGATCAGGTCGGTGACCGAGTCATTCACTTCGCGAGTGAAGATCGTCACAACCGGGCGGCTGCCGTACTTGCAGCGATAGCACAGGGTTTCGCCCTTGGAGGGGCCCGTAATGTCACGCACGTTGAAGGCCGGAACCTTGTCGCCCACGGGCAGACCAGACTTCAATTCGCCAGCAAATACAATCCCTGCCGCCAGCATACAGACCGCCATTGCACCGATCATCTTCTTCATTGAATCATCTCCTGCGTGTTCAACAGATTGACTCGCGGTCCACCCGCGTGTCGTAACTCCGATGCCGACAACCCCCATCTGGTGACAGCAAACTCGCCGCAATCGACGAAAAAACCGCCCCCTACCAAACGGACCAGCATCGGAAAACTCGCCCTACGTGAAAAACCTCACGCCGACCGTATTCTGGCTGATCCAACACGCGACTTCAAGTCTTAGCTCGGGTAAACGCGAATTTCATCAGCCACGCCGACACTGGGAATGATCCGTAATTTGGGTCAAATTGACGCGAAGTCGGTGCATATTTGAATTGCCTTTGAGTGGCTATGAGGCACAGTTGAGATGGTCGGTCTCGTGCCAGCTATGTAGGTCAAGTGAATGATGTTGTGTTAAGAGTTGCCACTTCAGTGCGGAGCTAGATAGGGAGTAAGCGATTGGACGCAACAATGCGGTCCGACCATGTCTCGCAAAACCCCCTCAAAGCATTTGGAACCTGAGAATGCACCGTTTTGGCTCGATATTGGTCGCGATCGGCGGCGGATGGATGGTCTTGGCGGCGGTGGCGGTCATCATTTTTCTCCTGTTTGAAATGATCACCGGAACAACTCCCCAACTTCCTCGTTTTCACGGGGTTGAAGTGGTTGGACTTCTGCTCTACTTCGGAATCATATTCGGTTTTTACTTGGGGAGTTGGACGTTTATGGCCAGCGGGATGGCGCTCATCTTTCTCGACACCCTCATCGGCGCTATTCGCCGAAAATCACGGCGATAGCAGGTAAGTGGAGGTAGTTTTATAGCCGTCAAAGGTGGGTCGAATAATGGTACGTTGACGAGCGAATTCAAAGGAGCGTAGCGACGTATACTCCCCCCCTTACGAAGGGGGGGCAGGGGGGGTTAAGGCGTGCCTGCCAGGTTCGAATTCAAAGTAGCGGCAGATCCGGAATCAGAGCGCACTGCATGTTCACGGTATTCCACAAGTGCAACCCGACAGACGCTCCTAACCCCCCCGGCCCCCCCTTCGTAAGGGGGGGAGCAATTACGGAGCTTCGCTCCGCATCTAAGTTGTCCCTCCTTTATATGTATTGTCCCACCTTTTGGCGGCTGCACCGGAACACAGGCTGCGAGCGAGATTGTGATACACAGACGCCGACTGGTCGATTAAGATAAGCAAACACCGTTGCGTTAACTGTCGTTGTTGATCGATGCCCCCGAGAACAAACATGCGGAACTCCCCGGCAGATTCACGTTCCCAGATCGGTTGCGGACACGTTGCACGTCGCACCTTTCTGGCCGACTGTGGAATGGGCTTCACCGGCCTGGCCTTGGGGGCTCTCCTGCAGCGCGAGGGTTACGCCACGGAAGAACCTGTCGAGCAATGGGCGCCACCGACCGGAATACCCCACTTCGCTCCCAAGGCCAAGAGCGTGATCTGGTACTTCATGCTCGGCGGGACCAGTCATCTCGAAAGTTTCGACCACAAGCCCGAGATCAACAAACACGCGGGCAAGACGGTCGAGATGTCGCCATACAAAAGCGCGGTGCTCGACTCCCCCTATTACCGCAAGAACGTCCGAGACTTCGCCGGCGGCCCGCGAGCCCTGATGGCAACCTTGTACCCGCTGCAGACCGGCTTCCAAAAACGAGGCCAAAGCGGGCTGGAGGTCAGCGACTGGTGGCCGCATGTCGGCAGTTGCATCGACGACATCGCGGTCGTCCGTTCGATGTGGACCACCGACAACGATCACGCCGCTCAACTGCAGTTTCATACTGGTCGCCATGTGTTTGATGGATTCTTCCCGTCGATTGGCTCGTGGATCCATTATGGATTGGGGTCGCTGAACGATAACCTGCCGCAATTCGTCGTGATGGGTCCGCCCCCGGGCGATTGTTGCGGCGGAGTCGGAGCCCACGATGGCAGCTACCTGGGTCCCGAACATTCCGGCGTGCCGATGGCTCTCGATCCGAATAACCCCCTGCCCTTTGGCACGCCCGGTAACACGGTGTCGATTGCCGAACGCCGCAACCAGTTGGATCTGTTGAATGAATTGAACAGCCTGGCTGGAGTCGACTACCCCGACGACCAGGCCATGCGAGCCCGCATTAAGTCCTACGAACTCGCCTTTCGGATGCAGATGTCGGTGCCGGAAGTTGTCAAACTGAGCGACGAAACCCAGGCCACTCAAGACATGTACGGCCTGAACGACCCCGCCACGCAATCGATCGGCCGGATGAGTCTCACCGCCCGCCGCCTGGTCGAACGAGGCGTCCGCTTCGTCCAGATCTACGACGACGGCTGGGATGCTCACGCCAAGTTGAAAGAGAACCACACGACACGCAGCAAAGCCGTCGACCAACCGATTGGCGCCTTGTTAAAAGATCTCAAACAACGAGGCCTCTTGGACGAAACATTGGTCGTCTTCGCCACCGAATTCGGCCGCACCCCCGGAGCCGAAAAGTCCGACGGCCGAGACCACCACCCATACGGTTTTTCCGTCTGGCTGGCTGGCGGAGGCATCAAAGGCGGCCAGGCCCACGGAGCCACCGACGAAATCGGTTTTCACGCCGTCGAAAACCGCCACTACGTCACCGACATCCACGCCACAGTCCTGCACCAACTAGGTCTCGACCCGCATCGCCTGGAAGTTCCTGGAAACAAGCGCCTGGACATCGATTTTGGCAAACCAATCAAGGAGATTCTGGCGTAATCTCACTAGAACAATTGGTGCATTCAATATGTGCACACATTTTTTAGTGTTGAGTGTCACATCACATGGCGAGAGCAGACGCAGACACGAACTTATCGCGATTCACATTCCGTTGCGGAATCATCGCAGTTCTTCTGCTTTGTGTCTCAGTCTATGTGACAGCTTACATCCTTTCTGTGAAGCGTTTTTATTACATCCCGCTGAATCTTGGATCCCACTCACCTACCAGTACAGGATCGCCAAACGAATTTGCTGGAGTAGACTACAGCATAGACGATCCTGTGATAATGGACGTGGAAGTGTTTTCGGTCGGATCATTCTTCAGGCCATTGCACTGGCTCGATAGGAGTGTGATACGGCCGAGATTCTGGGAATCGGGCGAGGAACGATACAAGCGAATATCGGAATCAAATTCTTCCGCGGAGTGAAACGACAAATCGAGTGATCTGGGGTCGGGCGCTCCGCATCCTGTGAGTTCTTGTGGCACAGCCTTCCAGCCCGTCATCGTTTTCCAAGGAATTGACAGGCTGGATGCCTATCCCACGACAAATAATCCCAGCCATCCCGGACTCGCATGTTCACTAATACTGCACGCCAATTCTGCCCGAACATTGAATCCGACAGTCGGTTACACCAAAACCGACGAGGACCAAACTTAGTACGAGGATCGTGCGCGCGTCGAGTTTTTTCGACGCCTTCGACGTCTTCGACTTCTTTGTTCGTTTGATCACCATTTCAGCCGAGTAGCCCGTACCCTAGCCCGACACGCCAGTTTTGAAGTTGCGATGTTTTGAAATCTTTGAGGAAGGGACGCATCATGTTCCAGACAAAAGGAGCGTAGCGACGTTAGCTCCCCCCCTTTATAAGGGGGGACGAAGGGGGGGGTACGAGAGTCTTGCGACGTGCCGTGCTGAAATAATGTTCGTCGAACGATTGGCGAATGAGATTTCCCGTGGCAACCTCGTAGGCGAGAACCAGATCTCACGCAAAGGCGCGGAGGCGCAAAGGTTGGAACTTGTGTGTGGGATTCCTCAATCTTTGCGCCTTCGCGCCTTTGCGTGAGTTTCAAATTTCGTAGAGCTGGCTTTGATCTGACATTTGTGTAGATACCAATGCTTATAAAGGGCGGCGCCCCTGTCGCTGCGCTTCCTTTGTTGGTTATCGCTATTCCCCAAATCAGCGCAACTTCCAAACTCGTCCATTGGGCGACTGTGGATTGATCGCCACTGAAAACGAACAACCCCCGCATCATACCATACGACTTTTTCACGACTGCCCCAAAACGCCTCTCAACCGCGTTCCCGCCGCATCAAATCCAAGGCCAAAAAAATTTCGAGCCCTCGCCAAAACGCGATTTTTGACCCGCTGCCTCCCCGCAACTTCTTAAAAACGACTGCCACTGACCAGAAAATGACTTGCCATCGCTGCCCGTGGCAGATTATGAACGAGTTGGGGCAATTTCACTGATGTTCCGGCGGATCAATCTCGCCCACAATTTGGATCCGTCCGCAGGACATTCGTGGAACAGGGGGCAGCAAGTCAGGGGCGCATCTTTTTCGCGACTAAGTGACCGATGACTGACTTCAGACAGTCGGTCTAAACCACGTTATTGATCAGCCGGAGGGCGCTTAGCCCCCGGTTCGTGCTTTGTTGGGCGATTCGTGAGCGGCACGGCGCTAGCCGCCGGTTTAGGAAAAACAGTGACTTTAAGACCGGGGGCTAGCGCCCTTCCGCTCACAGCAAGTGCCATTTGGCGCTAGCACCCGGTTCGTGTTTTGCTGGGCGATTTCCAAAAAAACGGACGCTAGCGCGTACCGGCGAATTTCAAAGGCCACCTGAATATTCCGGGTCTAAACCACTCTTATCGAAACGAGTATCAAATGGGCCACCGTCAGCCAGGGTTGGGGATTTCTTTGTCGGCTTTCTGGTCGAGTGTACGGCGTTCGCTGGGGGATCGCAGTCGCCCTCGAGCGGTCGCGCAACGCGGTCGGCATCAGTGCCACTCGTTCGGCACCGAAATTCAACAACTCGAAGAGCGGATGGTGTTGGCGCGGATTGTCTACTTGTCGGGCGTTCCCACCGGGGACTCTTCATATCACTTCTCCGCCCCGAATGAAGACCCTCCCAATGTTTTCGAATCGTCCGTCATGACCCAGATCGATGACGACAATTATGTGACCTCGCCTGAACGCGATAGCAACGAATATCCCGTTGCTTTTGCCGATGCGTTCGTATCGACTGGTGGAACATCGCTGGGAGCGCCCCAGGGCCATACACCGATCTACAATCGCTATCGCATGAATGTCGAGGGCTTCACCAACACCGGGGGCGTCACGTCGTCGGCAGACGCGTTTCTAGACATCTCTGGAAATGGCACTCCCGTCACCTATGTCATTCAGGGCGACAATCCCAACGAACAAATCGGCGATCGTGTTCGAGTTCGATTCCAGATGGAAGCGGTATTGGGCGCCGGGAACTTTGGTGGAACAGCAGAAGGAACCGTGCTGACGTATCACGTGGGGTACCAGATTGGTAATTCCGACGCCGCGGTTGATATTGGTACGGCCAACGTCCGGACGGGTGCGGGTAGCTACGAGGAAATTGATAAGGATTTCGTCATCGAGGCCAAGATTGGTGATGTCATCATCCCCATTCTCACCCTGGAAGGATCAATCGCCAGTGGAACTCGAGGGAATCCACAAATTCAAGCCAGCGTGGACTTCGGCTGGCAGATTGACTCGACCGTCGATTTGTGGGTGTGGAATACCCGGCTGAACGAGACAGGGACGCAGTTGTTATTCGACTACAACGTCGATAACGAAGCCATCAGCATTTTCGACGATCCGGTGATCCGGTTTTACTTTGCCAACGGCAATCATGTGCATCAGGTCTACAACTCGTTCAATGGAAACTTTCTGCCGGCAGACGCAGCACAAAGTCCGGCGCAAGCCGAATTCCATATCGACACTACCGACTTGAAGACAATCGGCACGCATACCGCATCGGTCAATTTGTCGGTATTTGGAGCACCAACGGTCGCACAGGATTCACTACTCGTGTATATCGATCCGGACGACGTGGTCGACGAGTATGTCGAGGGGAACAACTTCTGGTTGGTGACGAACCCCATCGCACCGGTCGCGGTATTGAATATCAATGGCCCGGAAGTGGTGTACTTCAACAGACAGTCACCGATCACCGTAGCCCCGTTGCTGCTGGTCAATAATCCCATCTCACCCGATACCTTAAGTGGCGCCACGCTGGAGCTGCAGATCGTGACGGCGAACACCGCCAAGAAGCAGTACGACACCTTCGGCATGAATTCCCCGGCCTCAATTGGCACGGTAGAGGAAAACGGCAGATCCGGTGACGTGCTGGCGTTGACAATCGTCTTAAAATCCGGCATCACCGCCGCCGAGGTCCAGGCATTCCTACGCAGCGTCACGTTTTCAACAACGAAAAAAGGCCTGGGGCTGGAGAGCCGACACGTCACGGCCAAAATCACAGATTTCAATGGCCAAATCGGCCTCACAACCCAAATCATTCACGTCCTGAAAAAACTCCCCAAACCAGGCCACAGCACCCATGCCGAGCCGCATGCTGGGACCTAGAGCGCATTAACTTCTCGTTTGCGTGACGAGCAACCAACACGAAAGATAGCTACCCTCTCCCCGGTACCCCGGGGAGAGGGGCTGGGGGTGAGGGTGAGGGGAACGGATAGTCTTTCGGATTTCATGCGCAAATCTTCTGTTAGAACGCTCTAATCTCGCGCGACAGGCTTTCCTTCCTAGCCATGATCATTCATCAGCCGGAAGGTGCTCGCCCCCGGTTCGAGTCTAATCCAAAGATTTCCACACGAGTCGTTTGGCGGCACTCACGTTGTCGCCGACGGCATTCCAACCCGACGCGTCAGCGAGGGCGTGTCAGGTAAATGCTGCCTTTTGACGCCCTCGCTAACGCGTCGGGTTACAAACTGAGTGCCATTTGGCGCTAGTCACTGCTTCGGTCGGTGGGGGATTCGATCGGGAAAGTCGCCTGGCCATCTGAGCCGGAAGCCGCGGCACGATCAAGATTCGTAATGGAGCGCCACTTTGGCCAGCTTGTTGGGGCTCTTGATCCTGTTTAGTTAGAGTCTCATGTTCCCAACGGAGTATGCTGCGTAATTACCTGATAGGAACTTCGAACTGCACCATTTTCATCTATTTCGAGCCGGAGCAACACACTTCGAAGCGGTCGTTGCTCTTGTGATACCCAATTTAGTATACGCCTCGCTCGCAAATCATCGGCACTTGCTGAATTGAAGTGCTGAACGGCCACTTCCTTATGCCCGAAAAATCGGGGAAGCACGCTGCTTAATACGCAGAACGAGCCAGCCATTAGGTCCGGAATGGCTGCAAGATCCTCCGCCCATGCTGGAGCTTCAGGAGCACCAGTCGTGACGAAAAGTAAGTCAGCCGATTCGCGCCAGTGTGCGAATCCGAACGTCAGGTACGACGTCAGTCTTGCCAGGCCCTCTCGTTTGTCGTTGGTATCAAGGGTTTCGTCATCATCACTCACCCAATATGCCGTTTGATCTTCACGCCGAAATCCCGCGACTAACATCGCGAGAAGTGACGAAAGTGTTACCATTTTGTCGACCGTGCCGGACGGAGTAGTCGCTGGGAAGCAATCAGGGAAACTCTCAGTGAGCTCGCACGTGTTACCGCCGATGAATGGTCCGACCCGCTTGTCGACCATGATGGTTACTAGATTCCCACGCAGCCCGAAAGCAGTTTCTAGAAACGGTATTAAGGCGCGGGACCGTACGCCATCTTGCAAGCGTTTGAACGACATCCGCCGACCGTCAGGAAGCCATTTAGAGCGGAATTGGGCTTGTTCAGACATCCAATTGCGGAGTTCCGAATCCGTCGTAATTAGGAAAGAGTATGCCTCATGGCTCGCCTGACGGTGTTGACCCGAATAATCACTTGTGATTACGAGCGTGCCATGCCTTACCGATTGAAGAAAATCTGGAAAACGCCATGCCAGTATCGACATGGCCTCACTAAGGCTGAACGCGAATCCTGCTTCGCGATTCTCAATTCGGGTCCACACTTGCATCGGTACTCTTTTGCATATTCTAGATACTGCGATGCAGTGAAAAACGAACGACACAACTCACCAACAGGACACAAAGGCGCCGTAGATGGTTCAGTGTATGCACACTGTCGGCGATCTCCTTGAAACACAACAGGCTTCCATTATTGGGCTCGCAGAGTGAGCGAGTGGCTCTTCCCACGTTGTGGAACTCTCTGTCGCCCTGTCAGGCCATCGATCTTTATTCGAGTTGCTTGCTGCTGAAGCCACTCTTTGAGATCGCTCTCCCAAACCATCGGATAGCGCAACCATGCGTTCCATGCGTCGTCGTAGTCGATTCGCCCTTCAATGTTGAGCGCTGTCTCGACGTCTGCGATCGCGAGTTGCCGATAGCGATCGCGCAGCATGCGAAAGTACGATGACTCTGGTGCATCTTCTGCGTCAAAAAACTCACGCTGCTTGGACTTCGCTTCACGAGTTGACTGTTCCAATTTCGCGCGAGCAGTTTCCATGTCTACCATTGATTTTTTCTCGGCATCCTTGAAAACATCCAAGCCTTTGGGATGCCGTGAGAGATAAATCAGATGGAAATGACTTCGATCTTTTATTGGATTAAGGATTCCCGCGATGCCGGGATATCGGAATTGTCCAGCACTACTTACAGCATCACGATACTTGAACACTGCGGCATCTGCTCGATCATCCTGCCTCAGGTGTTTAAGATCCTCAGCAAAGTCTTTCGAGCCAAAGAGCCGCTCGAAACTTGCTTGCGATTCTTCATGTTCAATGAACCGAATGATATGCTGTGTCATGAAGTTGATCAGAACTTCGCAGGGGTTCAATACAAGTAAAGGACGGACAACATCAAGCGCGAAGCCCGTCCATCCCTTCGGGTCGATGAAGATGAATGGAAACGATTTATGCTTGGAAGTCCGAACGAACTCGCAAATCTTACCAATGGAGTCTTCAAAAACTCCGTTGTGAATCTTGATCTCGATGTCATCGATTCGGCTCTTGTACTGTTCTAATTGAGCAAACGATTCCTTGTTCTCCTCGATGAAAAAGGCTCTCAGCTCGATATCGATACCATCGATTGCCAGACGATCCCGCGCTTCCCTAAGTTGCTTGATGGCGATTGCGAACGAAGTGTCCTCATAGTCCTCCGACTTGGCGTTCCACGGCCCAGAAAACCCGTCCACGTACGTGATGGACTTCCAAATTGGGCCCGTAATCAGCGCGAAACGTAGGAGGTATCGCTTAAGGATCAGGTGCTTAACGTGAGATTGTTCACGACCTTTGTAATGCGATTCGTCCATGATTCGGATTGAATTCCGGATGAGTTGGAAAGTGATCGTGCCGCAGGTTTGACTTGAGACTATAATGCTACAGACTTGGCGATATGTTCACAACTGGCCTATTCCAGGGATGGCAGGGAGATTATGGCAGAAAACTCGAAGATTGGTTGGACCGATCACACGCACAACTTTTGGTGGGGCTGCCACAAAGTGAGCGAAGAATGCCGATACTGTTACATTTCGGGAATCATGCGCCGTGGCGGACATGAACCGTTCGCCGGCCCTATGCGAACTGTGAATTGGTCGAACCCAAGAAAATGGAATCGCCAAGCCGAGGCCAATGGCGCTCGGTTGCGGATATTCACTTGTTCTATGTCGGACTTCTTTCATCCGGAAGCAGATGAATGGCGACCTGACGCCTGGCGCGTTATCAAGGCTTGCGATTGGCTTGACTGGCTCATTCTCACCAAACGCCCGGAATTGATCGAAGAGCGGTTGCCGGATGATTGGGGTGATGGTTATCCGAACGTCTGGCTGGGTGTAACTGCGGGATGTAAGGCATCGTTGTCCAGAGTCGAAAAACTCGTCGAGATTCCCGCAATTCTTAGATTCGTGTCGGCCGAACCGTTGCTCGAATCGGTTGACTTCAGTCCGTATTTACAATCAATTGATTGGGTTATCACGGGGTGTGAAAGGGCAAAGAAAGGCAATCGGCGTTTGATGAACCTCGATTGGGTGCGAGAAATAGACGGCCAATGTCGGTCTGCGGGTATCGCTCATTTCTTTAAGCAGTACTATTGTTGTGACGAAGGCGTTCCGTGCGAAGACGGGATGTTGGACGGAATCGCCCGGCAGGAGTGGCCCCGAACTCGTCACCCGCTTGAACTTGCCTTGCGATAAATAGTCGCATGGAAAACGGTCGACTTTGATCAGTTTGGTCTCGGATGCAAAGCCTTTCCGTGCGGGGTGGCCCAGGTTGCTGTTGCAACTTGGGTCTACAGGAGGCACTTCAATACTGGGGAATGCGATCAACGGGTTGCATATCATTCAATCCAGCTAATCGGCACTCCGACCGATCTCCGCTCCAAGTTCGACCGAAAGATCCCTCTCTGCTGGCCTACTTGGATCGTGCTGACTGGGAAAAGAATGCGTTGATGTCGGGGTCGGACTTGCCAAACGCGATTACCTCCGCCTCGTCAGAGGGCAGCTTGGACGGATCTCGGCTGAGTTGTTTTACTCGCACGTCACCATCTTGGGCCGAAATCAGAAACAATGCACCGTTCGCAAAGTCGTAGGTCTGGCTTGCGATGGTAAACTTTCCCTGCTCGCTGGTGTTGACTTCATAAGAATATTTAATTTCTCGGTCGAAATCGTTGCCTTTTCCACCGTAGAGCAATCTGCGATCTCCATTCACGAAGTTTGTTGGTGGCGGAATGTTGTTTGCCGATAGGTAGCTTTCACCACCTGCATACAACCGAGCATCAGTCCACACCATGAAAAATGGTTTCTCAGCCGAAGTCTTGCGGAGCTGGATGAAGTGCAGGTGGACATTCGCATGATCGCTCCACTCGATTTGGGGCCGTTGCAAACTGAAGCTATTGCGGATATCGCCTTGTTCAACGGGTTTCTTTTCTTTTGTCTCACCCGCAGGCAAGGTACCTTGAGCGACTGTTGATTGTGGCTGAGCGGCAGCGGCAAGTTCCGTCTTGGGAGCTTCTGGTGCAGCCTTTGCTTTTGTAACTGTGGCCTCAGCATCGGCCCGAGCTTTCGCCTTGGCACTTTCCGCGTCGTTGGAGCCGCTGCACCCGACCGCAGCCGTAAGACAGGTGAGAAAGACTGCGAGCCTGCGAGTCATGCGAACTCCCATCCGAGACGCTGTGCTGATTTCGATCCAGAACGTGAATCAGGAAACCTGGGGACGATGTTATGCCCTGATTGTCTCAAGTTCAAACCGTGATTCGCTGGAATGCCACAGAGGGGTAGCTAAGCGACAGCGGCTCGCCCCTTTATGAGCATTGGTATCGACACAAGTCGAAATCCCGAGACATTATCGTGAACCTCGTAGGTGAGAACGAGATCTCACGCAAAGGCGCGAAGGCGCAAAGGTTGGAAATTGAGTGCGGGACTCCTCAATCTTTGCGCCTTCGCGTCATTGCGTGAGTTTCAAATTTGGCAGAACTGGCTTTGATCTGCCATTTGCGTAGATACCAATGGGACGAACCCAACGGTGGCGGATGGGGGGCCGTAGCACAGTACAATCAGCCCCACCAATTGGCCGCTGTACCCGCCACGGCGTTGACACCAATCGAGCAAACCGGTCAACCTCGGTCACGTTCAAAAAATGGGTGAGTCGGCTGTTTGCCTCGGATTGTGCCTGGCCAGAATCCACTGATCGTCCAATCCTCACCCAAGTACCGGCCCAGGATCAAAGTGAATGTGGCAAAGTCATCGAAGTCTCGGAACAGCATCGAGGTCACCTTAACCGATGTGTCGTGACGCATGTCGGTGCAAGTGAGGTCGTACACACGCCAGCCTGTTAAGGTTTGCCACACGATTTCTGCTTGCAGGTCATCCCAGGCGATCAAAATGGTCTCGGACGTGAATCGCCCTTTCGGCAAACTCAATCCCCATGTGGTGACCATGATGAACTGCGGGTTCCGACGACAGTAGACTTCGATTGCCACCAGCATGCCGCAGAGTAGCCAGAAAATAGGACAGATCACGTACATGACCACGCTCGGCGGCACGCGGATGTCTCCGATCAGAGGGCCCTCTCCAAACCACGCGGCGCGAATGAAAAAGAGTGCAGGAACCAGCAGCAGGAACGGGATGATAAAGTACAGGAAGAATCGCGGTAGGTTCCGATACGAAGTCGCAAAGATGAGTTCATGCTGGTCGGCAGCGAACGATTTGTCATCGGCGTGGTGCATGGAAGCAACTCCAAGCAGTTGTCGGTTGTCAGTCAGTCACAAGTGCAAAAACGCTGACGCTTGACTACGGGACCCGCTATGGGGACCAGGAATGGGCATCCTACGGGGTGGGTGGGCTGCTGGCGTCCTCGGCTGGTGGGCTGTTCGCTGGCGTCTCTGGGGGCCAATCTACGAAGGCTAATGTCATCAGGGTGACCATGGCGCTCACGGGGATCGGTGGAAGTAAATACTTGTACCAGAACCACGGCTGTAAACGTGTGATCACGAGAACGATATCCAGCACCGCTGCCCACGCGACAAATCTTCGGGGAAATCTGGTCTTGGCCAGCAGTCTCGACAAGCCCCACAAATAGAGGACATAGAGGATCGGGTGGATGATGACGAGAATGAGTGCAAACGGATTAACCCCGACTCCGACGAATTGCATGGCCCGCACTTCCTTTGGCTTCCGCGACGGTTGCAAAAGCGACCCGACAATCTTATATACTTACATGTGTAATATTGTCAGATTGATTTCCAGGCGATCTATCCTGGACGGGAAGACTTTCAGGCGAATCGTACTCAGGGGTTTCCTAAATGTCGATGAACTGGCGGTCGTCTGGTTGGCGAGTATGGACGTGCGATCGGAGACGATCGAGCCGCGGTTTCACGTTGATCGAGCTGCTCGTGGTGATCGCTATTATTGCGATCCTGATCGCCTTGTTGCTGCCTGCCGTGCAGCAGGCGCGTGAGGCTGCGAGACGGGCTCAATGCAAAAACAATCTCAAGCAAATCGGTCTCGCCATTCACAACTACGAGAGTTCCCACCGCCGGTTGCCTTCGTGTGGAGAGGGGACCGATTACAGCACGTCCCCCCCATCGACCTGGTTTGGCCTCCATTCGCTCTTCAGTCAGATCCTGCCCTATGTGGACCAGGGAAATACTTACCAACAGTTCAATTTCGGGGTCGCCTACAATGCGAGTCCCCAAAACATTGCGGCGGCCAAACAGGGCATCGGGATGTTTGTGTGCCCGTCCGATGCCTGGCGCCCGTCGACGACCGATCAAAATGGATTCGGAGCCACGGATTACGCGGCCAGCTTCTACGTCGATATTGATCCCGCCACGGGACTGCGAAACAAAATGCTGCGAGTGGATGGCATCATTACTCGTGACTGGCGTCGCTTCGCCGACGTGACCGACGGTCTCAGCAATACATCTCTCGTCGTTGAGGACGCGGGTCGCGATGAACGGATCCAGCCGGGAAACATTTATCTCGATCCGGTGGATGGTCAGCCGCGCAGAGACTGGCGCTGGGCCGAACCTGACGCTAGCGGAATCGGGATCTCGATGATCATCAATAACAACAAGACACCCGCCGGAGGCCCAGCAAGTTGCCCCTGGACGGCCAACAACTGCGGACTGTTCGAGGAAATCTTCAGCTTCCACATCGGTGGAGCTCACATGCTATTGGGCGATGGCAGTGTACGCTTCCTCTCGGAAAACCTCGATTACCGAACATTACGCGCGCTGATAACACCGCAAGGCGGGGAAGTAGTCAGCGAGTTCTGATCGATACAGCGAATCAGTCCGAGCGTCAGTCCACGTGCTCATCAACGACAATGTCATAGGTGCCCAGTAGGGGGTCTTGCTTCGCACCACACAGGACTTTGCGCACCTGCGGAAAGGCGAAGAATGATCTCAACAAATTATCCATCGCTCGCGACTGAATCTGCGACTTATTGAGCCACCTCGATAATGTCGCCTCGGCGATGCCCAATCGCTTCGCGGCCACCTTTTGGGACATTCCCACGCGTTTGAGGCCTTCGTCGATCTGCTCGGGAGTGAGAAGGTTCAGGTATGATCGCAGTGCGTCGTTTACTTGATCATCAACGTCTTCCGTGAAGACTTTTTCGCCGCACGCCTGACAGATCGGAAGTTTCAAATCGCGGACGGTGAACTTGTAAAGGCGACCATCATGCCGGACTTCGACCTCATATTCGGTCGTATCGAGGATGACCTCGACCTTACCGCATTGACGACAGCGTCGTGGAAATGGTCGTTCTGCGATTGAAGATTTCTTCGGCCGTGGGGCACGCTTACGGAGCATGGATATTTACCACCAGAACTGTTGATTCATCTTTCACAATCGGGCATTGATGAAAGAGGCGGCTCTCAATATAGACGCGTTTGTCATCAATGGTGAATCGAAGATCGTAGTGAAATTCGAAGTCCTGCCACTCAGTCCGAGTCTCTCGAACTTCGTCGATTTCGCCGCCAGATTCGACGTACTCATACATGAGACGACCGATGTCTTTGAGCGTGATGTTTCCCAATTCCCGTTTGATCCATCGGTATGCTGTCTCGGTTAACTCAAACTGGATATACCCTTTCACGCCCCAATTGCGGAGCGCGTCCTTAAACGCGGCAAGCCGATCCGGATCAACAAGCGGGGCCAATGCGAGCCCTCTCGAAATCTGATTGGTGCCGGCAGTTGGGATGAAGCAACATCAGGTTGGCTCACACAATTGATGTATGTCAATCGAAATCAATGATAGGCAAATATTGATATAAGTCAACTTCTATCTCGGTTTTCCAATTTGCGAGCGGATTGATACTATGAACGTGTGCCGCGAAAGATGTCGTGGCTGGTTGACTTTGTTTTCTTTCGAGTTCGAGTACCTCAATGTCTCTGGCGACTGCTCCTGCGTCCTTGTTTCTGCATCCTGATGACAATATTGCCATTGCGGCTCGGACGATCCCCAAGGATGCTCCGCTTGATCTGGAGGGACCGGTCGCGGAAGTCCGGACTCGTGAGCAGATTGATATGGGGCACAAGGTGGCCATCGTCCCCATCCCCAAAGGTAAGCCCGTCAGAAAGTTCGGGCAGATCATTGGATTTGCCACCACGGATATCTCACCGGGCCAATGGGTACATGTGCATAACATCGAGGCCGGCACGCTCAGCCTGGATTATGCGTATTGCTCGGACGTGCCCGCCGATCCGACGCCGATTGTCGGGCAGACGTTCATGGGGTACCGCCGAGCAGACGGACGGGCGGCGACTCGGAATTACATCGGCATCATTTCATCCGTGAACTGTTCGGCTCATACGTCCAAGCTGGTCGCAGCACATTTCGACAAGTCGCTGCTGGCGAACTTCCCGAATATTGATGGCATTGTCCCGCTGATTCACAAGGCGGGGTGTGCGATGGAATATGGGGGCGAGGATCACCTGCAGTTGACTCGGACGTTGGGGGGATTTGCCCGCCACCCGAATATCGGGGCCTACATCATCCTCGGTCTGGGATGCGAGACGGGGCAGGCTTCGTTCCTCGCCGAACATGAAGGGTTGCATCAGTTGACGTTGCCCGGCCAGAAGGAGGCTCCGTTGCCGCTGGTCATGAACATCCAGGACCTGGGCGGCATCCGTAAGACTGTCAATCATGCGGTGGGAGTGCTGAAGGATCTGCTGCCGGAGGCGAACAAGGTGAAACGGGTCCCGATCCCGATTTCGGAAATCATGCTGGGCACCAATTGCGGCGGCAGTGATGGGAATAGTGGTGTCACGGCTAATCCCGCGTTGGGGATTGCCAGCGATATTCTGGTGGCTCATGGCGGTACGTCGGTGTTGGCTGAAACGCCGGAAATTTACGGGGCGGAGCACTTGATGACTCGGCGGGCCAAGACGCGAGCGATTGGCGAAAAGCTGATCGAGCGGATCAAGTGGTGGGAAGATTACACGGCCAAGTTCGGCGTCGTGATCAATAACAATCCGTCCGTCGGAAACAAGAAGGGCGGCCTGACGACGATCTATGAAAAGTCGCTCGGTGCGGTAGCCAAAGGTGGCAGCACGGCGTTGACTGGCGTCTACAACTACGCCGAGAAGGTGACCGAAAAGGGCTTCGCCATCATGGACACGCCAGGGTACGACCCGGTGTCGGTGACCGGCCTGGTGGCTGGCGGCTGCAACGTCGTGTGCTTTACGACCGGTCGCGGCAGTTGCTTCGGCTGCAAGCCGGTCCCCTCGATCAAGATCGCGACGAACACTCCGATGTACGAGCGGATGGAAGAGGACATGGACATCAATGCCGGAAAGATTCTGGATGGCGTGCCGCTCAAGGAAGTGGGCCAGGAAATCTTTGACATGATCGTCGCTGTGGCCAGTGGACAGAAGACGAAGAGCGAAGCTCAAGGCATCGGGGAAGAAGAGTTCGCTCCGTGGCCCATCGGGCCGGTATTGTAGAATTCGTCCCAACCCCTCCATTTCCGTCACACCGGCGCAAGTTTGCATGCGTGGGCCCTGGAATGTCGGGCCTCGAAATCAATTGGTTTGATCAAAAAAGATTAGTGACAATTAGCGTAGATTAGTGTTCCCTAAAAGTTTTTCGCATTCGAAGCCTACAGTCCGAGAAATGAAATCGAAACACGAGATCAAGAAGATTGTAGAACACTAATCGACGCTAATCTTCGCTAATGCAAAGGAACATTCCCATCTTCGGACTTGGTAATTGGCTCAAGCCCGTTAGAACCCTGAATTTTTCGTAGAAAACAATCATGATTCGAATTCTCACAATCGCTTGTGGTTTGCTGATTGGCGTGGGTTGTCTCGGCCTGCTGAATGCCGGTGAATATAACGAGACGATGAATATCGGCGATGCGGCTCCGGAGTGGAAAGACTTGCCGGGGGTCGATGAGAAGAAGCATTCACTCGCGGACCTGAAAGACAAGCCGATGGTGGTGGTGGTCTTTACCTGCAACAGTTGCCCGGTGGCGAATGACTATGAAGAGCGAATCAACGAGTTCGCCAAGAAGTATGCCGAGACCGTCGCAGTTGTGGCGATCAACGTCAACAATGTTCCTGCCGACAGTCTCCCCAGAATGCAGGACCGGGCCAAATCGAAGAAGTATGAGTACCCATATCTCTATGACCAATCACAAAAGATTGCCAAAGCGTATGGTGCCGCGTTCACTCCCGAGTTCTTCTTGTTGAACAAGGAGCGAAAGGTCGTCTACATGGGTGGCCTGGATGACAACAGCAACACCAAGTTCATCAAAATGCGTCACTTGGAAGCGGCCGTCGAGGCCGTGAAAAAAGGCGAGAAGCCGCCGGTTACCGAATCGGTAGCGATTGGCTGCCGCATCCGGTATGCACCGGAACGGAAGAAGAAGTAGGGCGGGGATTCTTATCTGACGGGCTGGAAGCCTATCCCACGTGAAGTCGCTCCGGCCCAGACGGAACCGGGCTCGCCCGCCCAGTGTGTCGTTCACGCTAAATCTTCGTGTGCCCCTGCTTTGCCGGATAGCTTAGAGTTGTAAACAAGGAATGAGGAAGAGGAGCTAGCCACAGATTGACACGGATCAAACACTGATTAAGAACAGCTCTGCGAGCTGACAGGAATTGACAAATCACTTCCGCACAAACACGAGTTACTATGCAGATTCATCGCAATCAAAGGGTCTTAATCCGTGTTTGATCCGTGTCAATCTGTGGCCAAATCTTTTCTTTCACCTGCACCATAAGCGTTGCAACTCGGTTAACGGCGTAGAGTGGCACACAACCCGAAAACTTAGCTTTGTCAGAGCGCTAGTTTCCTCTGCACTTCTACTCAGCTTCCAGGATTCTCTGCACCCTCTTCCGAAACTTCGGCCTTCGTGGTTGCGTCTTCGGGTAACGTCACGAGAGGCTTGTTCTGGGCCGCTACGAAGACCTCGCGCACGGACTCCAGGGCTTCGCCGGGATAGGTTACCGTGCACAGCGTTGTGGTGGACGATTCGCCCTTACTGTTGACGGTGATCTTGTCGAGTCGAACATCAATGGGAGCTTCGGAACCACAGTTCGGACAGGCAAATACCAAAGCGTTGACAGTGTCGCCCGGTCCGACGTGAGTTTGAATCGCCGACAGATTGCCGTCGATCAGCGAGTCCTTCAGCTCGATCGGGCTTCCCAAAAATGAACTGATCGGCTCCGACTTCTTCCAAGTATCACACGAGGTGCAATAAGGCTCTTCCGCCGCCCCTTTCATCAAGGCGAAGGCGAAACCTGCAATCATAAAAAGTTCTACTCCCCAATAGATATAGCTGCCGGTGTACCCCAGATTCACCCCCTTGCCGCCACCCCCTTTGGCCCGGCTGATCTCGACCCCTTGATGGGCTTTCAGATCGACGAAACTCAACAGGTCATGGACCGCCAGGCCCTGCCGCATTTCCTGATCCGCAGCTAGCTTCTTTAACACATCCTGGGTGTCTGGATCGAGCTGATTGAGTTGCGGTTGCAGCCGATCAAAGTCGCGGGCGAGTTTGCGGATTTCGGCTGGAACATCGGCCAATTCCAGCTCAAACTGGTAGTACTCAAACCCATGCATGGCCAGGACGGCGACGCAGCCACCGAGGAATCCGGCGGTGCCGCACACGATCGGCATGCGGACCTTGCCGACTTTCACTCCATAAGCCCCCACCGCACCAATCACCACACCCATCCCGATCGGAAACAGCACGACTAGGAAAAACCATTGCGAAATGAAACCCGCGAATAGTCCGATCACGCCACCTGTCAGACAGGAGATCAACGTCAGGATCGCCAAACCAGAGAAGGAGAATCCGCCATCCGAACGAAAGGGCTGGGCGTTGTACGAAGGCCACGAGGACCTGCCTGTCTCCGACGTGATGCTGGCCAAGATGCGGTTCCTCTGCTGAAATGAACTGAGCTGCTCTGGAAGAGGGCTGCTCGCGACGGTCAGGCGAACGCACAACTGCCGCGGAAACGGAAGATCACAGAATGCACTTCATGGTAATTGGTTTGCTCGCGGTTTCAATCCAAACACTGCTTGGCAAAGCTAGCTCGAATGGCGACAATAGAAAGGCTATTTGAATTATTCATGAAGACCATTGATTTGTGGTCCCAGGAATTATGCCGCACAACAAAGGCGCCCGAATGCGAAGTTGGAATCAGATGGTCGGAAGACTCACGCCGGGTGCCTGTTGTGCGGTTCTCGCCCTGTTCAACGTCAGCGGATTGCTTGCTGCCGATCCCGCTGCGGAGGTCTTCGAACGGCAGATCGAGCCGTTGCTGAAGGGGCATTGCCTGAAGTGTCACAATCCGGTCGATAAGCAGGCGGGCCTGGATCTGACGACTCAGAAGAAAGCCTGGGCCGGTGGGGAATCGGGAGCGGTTATCAAGCCGGGTGAGCCCGATGAGAGTCTGTTGCTCAAGCGGGTGGAAGAAGGCGAGATGCCTCCCGACGAGCCGTTGACGGCGGACGAGATCAGTCAGTTGAAGCAATGGATCAAAGGTGGTGCGGCTTACCCTCGCGACATTCATTTCGAGACGAAGCGGGCAGGGAAAAACTTCTGGACGTTGAAGCCCCCTGTGCGGATCGAACCGCCCGCTGTTCCCGATGCCGCCTGGCCGCGGAATACGATCGATCGCTTCATCGCCGCCAAGCTGGCCGAGAACAAACTGTCGCCGGCACCGGAATCAGATCGCCGCACTTATTTACGCCGGGTGAAGTTCGATTTGCTGGGGCTGCCTCCCACGCCCGAGGAGCTGCAGGCCTTCGAACAGGATACGGCTCCGGACGCGTTCGAAAAGCTCGTCGATGGATTTCTGAAATCACCGCAGTATGGTGAACGATGGGGACGGCACTGGCTGGATGTGGTGCGGTTCGGCGAGAGCCACGGGTATGAAACCAATCAACTGCGCTACAACGCCTGGCCCTATCGCGACTATGTGATTCGGTCGTTCAATGCCGACAAGCCGTATCCTCAGTTTATTCTGGAGCAGTTGGCCGGGGATGTCGTCGGTGCTGGAAACCCTGACATCGAAATTGGGACTGCATATCTGGTCGGAGGCACGCACGATGTCGTCGGAAATCAGGCCATCGAGGGCAAACTGAAGCAACGCAATGATGATCTGGACGACATGATCGCCACCACCGGCTTCACCTTTCTCGGGCTGACGCTGGGATGTGCTCGCTGTCACGATCACAAGTTCGATCCGATTTCTCAAAAGGACTATTACGGATTGCAGGCGATCTTCGCCGGAGTGCAACATACCGAGCGGGCTTTGAAGCAGCCGGATGATCCCAGCCGTCAGCAACGATCCGCCGAGATCGTGGCGCAGCTCAGCGGGTTGGATCGACAGCTCGATCAGTTTGAACCGATTGCCGTTCTGACTGATCCTCCCGCAAGCAAGCGGGCCGCAGTCAATTCGCGGCGGAACGTCGAGCGATTCACGCCGGTCACCGCGAAGTATGTGCGGCTGAATATCAAGGCCACGGCAGACTCGTCGCAGCCGTGTGTCGATGAACTGGAAATCTACACGGCGGAAGCGGCACCGCGCAACGTGGCCCTGGCATCGACCGGAGCGGCTGCAACCGCCTCGTCTGTGCTACCCGGTTATGCGATCCATCAGATTGCCAACTTGAATGAAGGACAGATCGGCAATTCCCACAGTTGGATCTCGAATGAAGGGGGACAAGGCTGGGTGCAGATCGAACTGCCGCAGCCAACGGCAATTGAACGTGTCGTCTGGGGTCGGGATCGCGAAGAGAAATTCAAAGACCGACTGGCCACCGACTATGTTCTGGAAGTTGCTACCGAACCGGGAAAGTGGCAGGCGGTCGCGACGAGTCGTGACCGGGCTGCGGGTTCGAGTCCCACGCCAACGACAGCGTCAAATGACGTGCAAGCGGCCGAACGTCAGGCATTGATCAAGCAGCGAGAACAACTTGTCGCGCAGTTGGCAGAGCTAACCAAGCCGCCGACGGTTTATGCGGGGACCTTCCAACAGCCGGGGCCGACGTACCTGCTGCAGCGCGGTGACGGCATGTTCAAGGGGGCGGAAGTCTCGCCATCAATGGTTCGTGCGTTCGGTGGGGAGATCCTCGATAAGAACCTACCCGAGCAAGAGCGACGACTGGCACTCGCGCGCTGGATCGGCAGTGAACGCAATCCGTTAACCGCGCGGGTGCTGGTGAATCGAGTCTGGCATTATCACTTCGGTCAGGGCATTGTGAATACGCCGAATGATTTTGGATACAACGGTGGCCGGCCTTCGCATCCCGAGTTACTCGACTGGCTGGCGACGGAGTTCATGGCACAGGGTTGGCAGTGGAAACCTTTGCACCGGTTGATTGTGCTCTCGGCGACGTATCGTCAGAGTTCCCAGTCGCGGCCTGAAGGAATCGCGGCTGATGCCGGCAACCGCCTGCTGTGGCGTTTTCCCCCGCGACGACTGGAAGCCGAAGTCATTCGTGATACGGTTCTCGCAGTCACTGGTAAGCTGGATTTGACGATGGGTGGCCCCGGCTACAATATTTGGGAGAAGAATACCAACTATGTGACGATCTTCCGCTACCGCGACGAACTCGGTCCGGAAACGTTCCGCCGGATGGTGTATCAATTCAAACCGCGAGCCCAGCAAGACGCGACGTTTGGCGTGTTTGACTGTCCCGACGCGTCATTTTCGATGCCGCGCCGGTTTGCCTCAACGACCGCACTGCAGGCCCTCAACTTGCTGAATGGCGGCTTCATGCTAGCCCAGTCGCAGTACTTTGCCGAACGCTTGCAGCATGACGCAGGAACGGATGTCGCGGCCCAAATCCGCCGCGCGTTCCAAATCGCGTTTCTGCGCGAACCTACGCCCACGGAATTAACATCGGCCGAAAAACTGATTGCACAATTCGGATTGCCAGCGTTTTGCCGTGCTTTACTGAATTCGAATGAAATGATCTTTGTCCGCTAGAGTTGCGAATCATCGTCGTAAAATGCGATCAACCAACAATGAATTCTTATCTTTATTAGCGTAGATTAGCGAAGATTAGTGTTCCAATACTTTTAACTCTGAGTTCTGAAATAGAAGAAGAGATGGGAACACTAATCTACGCTAATCTTCACTAATGTATCTTATTGCAGCCCTGGAATGACAGATGCTTTCAACCGCCGCTTATCATCTTTTGAATCGACGTAGTTTTCTGAGTCAACTAGGCTCTGGCCTGAGTAGCATCGCGCTGGTCAGCCTACTTCAGGGGCAGGGTGTTCTGGCAGAGGATGACGAATCTCCCATTCGCCCGCAGATCAATCCTGCGATTCCCAATGCCCGTCGAGCTCCGCTTTTTGCGCCAAAGGCAAAACGCGTGCTGCAGATTTTCTGTTCGGGAGCCTGCAGTCATCTCGATACCTGGGACTATAAACCCGAATTGATCAAACGGGACGGCCAGCCATTGCCAAGCACAGAGAAGGTCATCACCTTTCAGGGCGAAAATGGGAACCTCACGAAAAGTCCCTATGCATTCAAGCAACGTGGAGCATCGGGCAAATGGACTTCGGACCTGCTGCCGAATCTGGGCGAACTTGTTGATGAGATGTGCTTCATCCACTCGTTGACTGCTCGCAGCAATACTCATGGTCCTGCCGAACTGCAGATGAATACCGGATTCACTGCCGAGGGTTTTCCCAGCATCGGCGCGTGGACCTCTTATGCGCTGGGGACGGAGAACCAGGACCTTCCCGCATACGTGGCAATCACAGATCCACGCGGGGTCCCTCAATCCGGCCCGTTGAACTGGACGAACGGCTTTCTGCCGGCAGCGTTTCAAGGGACCAATTTCAATGCAGATCAACCGATTGCCAATCTTGCGCGCCCGAAGACGGTGTCGGCCGATGCGGATGTTGCGACTCGCGATTTTCTAAAACTCCTCAATGATGAGCACCTGAAGCAGAATCCCGGAGATACCGAACTGAGTGCCCGGATTGCGGCATACGAACTTGCGGCACGCATGCAGCTGAGTGCTCCGGAGGTTTCTGATCTGTCGACGGAATCCAAGGCAATGCAGGAGGCTTATGGAGTCCACGATGCCAATCCGCTGCTTGCGGGATTTGGCCGAAACTGCCTGCTCGCCCGACGGTTGCTGGAACGCGACGTTCGGTTCGTCACGCTATTCAATGGGGCTTATGCGATGGGCGAAGGAGTCGGCAATTGGGATGGCCATAAGATCCTGAAGTCGGATTATGACCGCCACGGTCCAATACTCGATAAGCCGGCAGCGGCACTGTTGAGAGACCTAAAACAGCGTGGCTTGCTGGAAGACACGCTGGTCGTGTGGAGCACCGAGTTCGGTCGGATGCCCACCTTTCAAAAGGGTTCAAACGGTCGAGACCACAATCCGCACGGCTTCACGGCCTGGCTGGCGGGAGCGGGGGTCAAGCGCGGGTTTAGTTACGGAGCGACGGACGAATTCGGACACAAGTCGGTGGAAAATATCAGCACGATCTACGACCTGCACGCCACGATCTTGCATCTACTCGGTTTGAATCACAAGCGATTAAGCGTGTACCATAACGGGATAGAACGGCGTCTGACCGACGTGCATGGGCATGTGCTGAATGAGATGCTGGTGTAGCTGGGACATGTCTTCCGTAGGATGGTCGTTCCGGCCGTCGGGAGTCGCAAGATCCGGTACTCCGGAGCGCGGCGAAATCTCCCAGCGAGGACGCCTCCTGCGGAGTACCGCCGTCGGCCTCTGGACGGGCAGGAATGCCCATCCTACGATCACCGTGATCTTTCCTCATCCCAACCCTCAATTTGATTCGCCACGCGTCCCGTTGGGCGCGGGCGATTTCGGGGTAACTGCGACGGTGGTATCGGATCGGCCTCTGTTGCTTCGGGCTCGGATTCTGTTGGCGACTGTTGTTCGGTCACGGAATTTGATAGCGATTCCAAACGCTGTTGCAGCCCGCCATCAATCCAGACGGTGTATGACAGCATGAACAATAAGCCATACGCAAAGATATTTGCCGGCCAGCTCTTACCGGTGAGTTTCACGGCACTGCCGGCAAACTTGTTGAGCTTCACCCGCATCCCACGCCATTCGACCGCGTAGAGTTCATCCAGCAGCAGATGCGAAAAAAAGCCGATCATGATCCCTGTGCCCATCAGCAGCTTCATGCTGATCTGGTCACTCTTATAGCCCAGGAACGCCATCTCGCCGGCAATGATCATCGCGGGGATACTGTGATACATGCCGCGGTGGACGGCGAATATTCCCAGTAACGTTGCCCCGCCATAGCGGACCGCAACATATAACAACACGGCCAGTAGCATCGCCCCGTCCGTGTTACCGCCCCATTCCAGCAGACGCTGCATCATGACAAGCGGGGCCAGGGCGGCGGTCACGCCAAATACTTCGCGAACAGGACGGCCCGATTCGGAATCCAGGTCGGGCAGGATGCCCCCGATGCCGGTAATCGTGCCGGCCAGCACGCCTTGAACCGGGGTAAATCCGAGTGCGATCGCGCCCGCGCAGACTCCAATACCCAGCACGCAACTGGTGGTAAGATGTTCGCGATATGCAGCCATGACGGCGTCGTCCTTGATGCCGAAGAAAAACACGCACCCGTTGCGGCAGAAATTTAACAGAGACAGGCCAATTGGGGCAACTGCGGTTTCCGGAACGAAAGCTCAATCCATAGCCGTAACTCGATACAGCGTGTATACTTCAAGAACTGCGGGGAGACCCGCCCCGGTACCATTGAGACTGAACCCAGCCATAACGAGACACTCCGCATCGTAGTATTTGGTGAGCCATTTGGCGTGTGATCGGTGAGCGGCACGGCGCTAGCCACCGGTTTTGCAGGAAAAACCGTTATTTCAAAACCGGGGGCTAGCGCCCTTCCGCTCAAAGTGAGTGCCATTAGGCTTACGCCACCCGGCTCACCAGGAATGTCTCGTTAAGGTTGCGTGCGGCGAATTGCCAGTGAACTTGTCCCCAGATTACGGATCCGTGTTCGATGAAACTGCTTGAGAGTCTGAAACAGTTCTTTCAGCAAAAGCCCAAGATTCAGAAGGTCGACATCACCAAGCGCTTCGACTTGATCGGTCGAGTCGGCCAGGGCAGTATGTCCAAGGTCTGGCGCGCTCGCGACACCTTGTCGGGCAAAATGGTCGCGCTGAAGGTTCTGGACAAGGTCAAGACCGAGAAGCTGGAAGCCCGCTTCACCGGCCGCAACAAGCCGAGCGAAGGCGAGATCGCCATGCAGCTCCGCCATCCGAATGTCGTCAAGACATTGGAACATGGCATGACCACCGACGACGAGCCCTTCCTGGTCATGGAGTTTGTCGAAGGGGTCAGCCTCAGCTATCTCGTCGATGTGCAGAACGACCGCATGAAGAAGTTTCGCCTGAATTACATCATTCAGTTGGGTGAAGCTCTGGAATACTTTCACCAGAAGAACTGGATTCACCGCGACCTGTGCCCGCGAAACGTCATGATCACCGAGGACAATCAGGTAAAGCTGATCGATTTCGGCCTGGTCGTTCCGAACACATCGGCATTTCAAGCCCCCGGTAACCGCACCGGGACGGCCAACTACATGGCACCAGAATTGATTAAACGCCAGCGCACCGACCAGCGCATCGACGTGTTCTCATATTCGGTCACTTGCTACGAGATGTACTCCAAGCGCTACCCTTGGGACGCTGGTGTGGGTGAAACGCTGGAAATGGTAATGCAGCACATCAACCAACCGCCGATTGATATTCGCGACGTCGTGAAGGACATCGACGATCAAGTCGCCGATACGATCATGAAAGGCTTGGCAGCCAGTCCCCACAATCGCTGGTCACGCATGATCGAGATGCTGCAGGAATTTCGGGCGGCCGAGTCCCGGTTGGCCAAGAAGAAATAATCTCTGTACGTTAGCTTTTCCAGACTGACCCGAGCGCCATGACCAAATCATCTGCTTCGACATTCGACGATAAGTTGGCACTCTACGAGAAGCTCGTCGCGACCAAGCCGGGTCTGGAGCGCAAGGGTGCGACGACGCCTTACACGTCCGTAAACGGCCACATGTTTACCTTCCTGACCAAGACCGGCACGCTCGCGCTCCGTCTTCCGGCGGACGCGCTGGACGCCTTTCTCAAGAAGCATAAGACGAAGCTCTGTGAGCAGCATGGCACGGTCTTGAAGGAATACGTCGAAGTCCCGGATGCGCTGCTGCGAAAGACTCTGGAACTCGCGAAGTATTTTGAAGTGAGCTACGCCTATGTCAGCTCCCTCAAACCGAAGCCGACGAAGAAGGCCGCGAAAAAACGGGGAGCCTGAATAGATGATCCCAGGCAGGCGAGCCCGATCCCCTAAGACGTTGGGATCTACACGAGTCGGAAGACAAACAAAACGCAAGAGTTTTGGCTCCCCTCGCACCGGTACTCCGGGGAGAGGGGCCGGGGGTGAGGGGCATCGCAGTCTGGCGAGTTTCATCGCACTTTTTCTGCTGAATTCGATACAAACCATCGACTCTGAAGAGGATGCTCGATGGTTTGCCAAGCCCCCCTCACCCCCCAGCCCCTCTCCCCCCGAGTACGTTGGGCGAGGGGAGCGAAGTTTGCTAGTTTTTCTGGGATTTTGAACTTCGCACCACTTGTGTAGAGACCAATCCCCTCACGGGACCCCCTACAGTCGCAAAACAGTGGCACGAATACTGGATGCGTAGGTGTAGGGTTAAAGCGAGATAGTGTAACGCCCGAGCGTTATATGTTGAATGTGCACCGAAACCCCGTTCTTTGTCGATGATCGTTAGTCTCGATCCAAACTGCTGCGCTTCCCGAGGTTCTGTCATGTCAACTGCCTTGCTCTTGTTCTCGGCTCTCGTATTGTCCGTGGCCCCCGACGGCGAAGCCAGCGCGGCACCGACGGATGATCAAGTGCGTCAGGCCGTGCAGCTCAGCCTGCCGGTCATCGAAAAAGGGGCGATCGAATGGCGCGACAATCGCAAATGTGTGACATGTCATCGCCTCGCTGTTGGGATCTGGGCGAACAATGAGGCCAAGCGGCACGGCTTGACGATTAACGAGCCGGTTGTGGCCCAATTGACAGAATGGTCATTGGAATTCTGCGGAACGAATAAGAACAAAGAGGTGCTCACCGGGGGCTTCTTGAACACGATGGATCAGATGATTCTGAGTCAGCAATTCGTGCCTCCCAGTGACAAGGCTGTGCAGACGTTTGAGATCTTTATGCCCATCCTGGCACGCGTGCAGAAGCCAGACGGTTCATGGGTCGAAGGCAATCAAATCAAGCGACCAGGGGCTGAGCGTGAAGCGGCCGAAGTCGACACGATGTGGACCGTGCTAGCCCTCAATTCTCTGCAGCCGATCGAATCGCGCTTCAGCGAGGAAACGCGCACCACGTTAACCCGAATTCGCGATTCGGCTCGCACGTGGTTGAAGGAAGCCAAACCGGGTCAGCGTACTGACTGGTTCAATCTGCGGTTGCTACTCGCCAAATCCGAGGAGCGGCCGGACGAAGTAACCGCGCTGCGTCAGGAACTGCTGTCTCGCCAGAACGCCGATGGAGGTTGGTATTTTCTGAAAGATGAAGGCAGTCACCCCCACGTGACTGGCGAGGTCATGTACGCGCTCCGCGCGACAGGCCTGGAGCACAATCATCCCGCTCTACTAAAAGCGCGCCAGTATCTACTCAGCAAGCAGGAAAAAGATGGCTCATGGCAAGTCTCCAGCCGTCGTAGTCGCGACAAAACGTACGACATTACCAACTACTGGGGCACGTGTTGGGCCACGATTGGATTGTTGCAGACATTGCCGCGCTGACGTGACTCGTGTTTAGGGTAAGTTTGAAGAGGGGAGGGCGAGGCTCCCGCCGAGCCTAATACGAGCTTCAGCTCGGTGTCTTCCGGTGGCTTGAATTGGGGCCTCCGGCGGTCGCCGATCTACGGTCGTCTTAGGCTCGGCAGGAGCCTCGCCCTCCCGGTAACTGGCTTTTCAAACACCCTCTAGGGTTCAGCCGACCCGTCATCGTTGTCCGGTGTCGTTGCCATCGCCTGTTGCGGCAGCCGCAATTGTGCGGCGATGAGTCTGTGATCTGAGCCGCCGCTGTGACCGATCCAGCAGCGTTCCACCTGCCACTGGTGACTCGACAGGATGTGATCCACCTGCGCCCACGGAGTATTGTTCGGCCAGACTTTCTTGGTCTGGCACGGGCTGGTGTAGCCGTAACCGACCGCCGCCGTCGCGTAGGCGTCGGTCAAGTCTCCCCAGTGAGTCCGAAATAAACTGCTGTCGTTCGGCATGTTGAAATCGCCGGCAATGATTGACGGTTGATTCGATTTCTTCGACTGGGTAAATGCCCGGGTTTTCATCGCTTCCACATCACGCAACGTCGTCTCCTGCTCGACCGATTCGACACCAGATCCCGTCAATAGGGACCAGGGTTTCAGTTGCGTCAACGATCGTCTGGGCGATGTCTGGTGGACGTTGAAGATGGCCACCGTCCCTTGCGGTGTTTCCAGTTCGTAGTGAACGACGGTGACTCGTTCAAAGCCGGGGACAAAGCAGGTATCGATGAACTTCAGTGGCATTTTCGAGGCCGCCAGGTACTCGTCAACGCGATGCAGATTCCAACCGTTAAACAAGGTCTCGACCAGGGGATGATCTTCAAAAGCTTCCTGGAACAGAATCACGTCTGGATCAATGCGGTGCAGTTCGTTGACGACCTGTTGAAAGTCGGGTCGAAAAGTTTGCACGTTACAACTGACGACCGTCAAGCGATATGCAGTACGGTCGATCGCTGGTCGAAAGAAGCCATTGCCTTGAAAGTTCATCACCGGGCCGAGAACCAATAGCATCGCCACGAGATTGATGAACGACGTTTTCCACGCGTAGCGAATGGAAACCGGAATCAATATCAGTGACGGCAGGATCCACGGAATTCGCGGCAGATACACAAACACCGTGCTCAACCACCAACCTTCCGAGACCAGCTGCAACAACAGGAAGACTGCGGAAATCAGTACGAGATTGGTCCACGAAATCCGGGTCACCCACTGCACGATGCGCGCGTGATCCAATGGCCTGGGAATTGATTCAAAGGAGTGTTCATACATGGGGACACAGCCTCTCTGTGACCAGAGCATTTGATCGCGGAGCAATCAACGACTCTACGGTACCAAGCTCAGGTACGGCTTCTCCTCGCTCAGCCTGGTGAACCAGCTGCGCCATTTCCCACGCCGTGACGTAGTGATAGTGGAAGTTCGGATGCTGCTGGGCATGTGTCGCCAGATCCGCATGAAACCGTTGAGTCTCCGGGCCGAGCCAGGTATCGATGTTGCCGTCCTTGCAACCGTGAGTATGCAGCTTAACGAATAGCCAGTCAGGCCGGCCGGGTACGTGAATGCCGGCCCGCGTCCAGTCCTGAAAGCGTTTCCAAGTCGGTGGACGGCCGCCATGGATATCGCTGTTTTCGATCCGCGGAAAGATACCGAACTTGGGATTTCGCCAATCGGGCAACAACGCTCCCTGGATCATCAACAGATGATCCTCTGGCGCGATCTGCCCGACACGCGACGGAATCCCCCAGTTATGCGAGCCGCACCGGCCGGGGATATCTCGCGCGTAGTAGATGCTGTTGATAATGCCAGTCTGAGTATTGCTGGGGGCTGACGGCAGCGTGAAATCGGCATAGCAGCCAGTCTCTTGCAATACCGTCAATTCCTGATCGACTCCGCACCACCGCCGATCGGGGCGTGAGTTACACAACGCCCAGTTGCCATGAATGAATCCGTAGACGATTTCATTGGTCAGTGGATCACGACGCAGCAGTCCATGCCGCTCGTAAAGAGTCTGCTTGAATTCATTCAGCTTCTCACGCAACGAATCGGCCGTGTCTCCGTCGTGATGCAGGTGGACGTCGACATCCCCCAAACCGCGATGGACTAATTCCGCCAGCATATCGAGGTATACGGGCTTGTATTCATCCTGCGGGAAGAAGTACGTGTGCAGTGGTGGCCGGCCCGATGAGTCGCGGAATTGCTCGAACAGGCGCGGATATTCATCCACCCAGCGTTGGACTCGGGCGACGGACGTTGCGGCAGACGGGCGGCCCCATTCGGGTTCATAGTGATCGCAGACGGCCAGGAACACGTGAACCGGTTTGTCTTCATCCAGACGCTGGGCTTTCGGACGGGACGAGAAGTAATACGCGTGCAACCACAAGTGCATGTGCCGTCGCCGCAACGCATACCAATAAGCCGCGGCGCTCAATACCACGAGACCACAGGCAATCATGCTCCAGATGAAAAGTGGATTCATTTCGAAGTCACCTCCAGGGGCTGAGTCCGTTCAGTCCGCTTCCACGTCCCGCCACGGATGCCTCGGATGGATCGCCACAGGCCGATTAATAGCGCACTGTTCATGCCAACAAACATGGCCGGCAGACGAAGGGCTCGAGGCAGCCGATTGCCCGACAACCAGGTTAGCCCCACGGCGGCAAGCAAATAGAATCCCAACTGTGCCAGCAGCAGCGTCAGATATTGCGGTTGCGATGCCAACGCAATATTGGCAATCAATGCTCCCAGCATGAAGAGCGGACAAACCCAGCGCAGAATCTTGTGCGACCAGAAAGTAAACGCGATCCAACCCCGCAGTGGGCTGAGCAACGGCCATAGCCACTGCAGACTTTGAAAGCCACCCGCTCCGATGCGCGACCGCCGGTGAAATTCCTGCCCGATGGTGTCGGGTGTCTCTTCCAGTGCGACGGCAGTTGGATCGTAAACCAACCGTCGGCCTTGGAGATGAATCCGCATGCCAATCAAGAAATCGTCAACGATGGCGTTAGTGGGGATGGGTTGGTAGAGCTCCTTTCGCATGGCATAGATGCCGCCATTCACGCCGAGCAGACCATTGATGCGGCCTTCGCAGCGCTTGAGAAAGTTCTCGTACTTCCAATAGATTCCATCGACGTTCTGGCCACTAGCCGGGTCGATCAATTCGAGTTTCCCACACACGGCCCCGACGCGTTCATCTGCGAAGTGTTGCACAAGTTGCTTAATCGAATCGGGCTGAGTCATCGTGTTCGCGTCCGAGAACACGATGATCTCACCGCGGACTTGCGGGACCGTATCGTTCAAGACGGATGCCTTGCCGCGGCGGACCGGGTACTGCACCAGACGGACTCGTGAGTCCTGGAACTCGCGGACTAATTCACCCGTACAATCCTCCGAGCCATCGACACCGACAACGATTTCCAAGCGGTCCGCGGGATAGTCGAGCAGCGTGGCATTCACCAGTCGCGGTACAATCACTCGCTCCTCTTTGTAAGCCGCGATCACCAGCGACACCATCGGCCATTCAGCTGACTGGAGAGCTTCAGGTCCACTCGCCGCTGGATCGCGATAGAAGCGCGAGACCAACCACACCAGCAGCGGGTACCCGGCATAGGCATAGACAACTCCGCCAGCACAGAGCCAGAACGTGATTTCCAAAGGATTCATGTGGAGACTCCTGTATCGACGGTCGCTGTTTCTTCAGCGGAGTTGAGGGATGCATCGGCCGCGACGTCTCGAAGTCGCAGGACTTTGGCTGGAATGCCACCCACGGTCGCGCCGTCGGGGACATCATGCAGGACCACGGCATTCGCACCAATACGTGAGAATCTTCCGATGCGGACTGGCCCAATAATCTTGGCTCCGGCACCGATAAAGATGTTGTCGGCCAGCACGGGGGTCTGATTCTTCTCTGCCCCAATAGTGACTTGATGTTCAATAAAGATCTGGCGACCACCGCGGACGTTGCTATTGATGACGACTCCCTGGCTGTGAATCAACACAAACCCCGAGCCGAAGTCGGCATTGCGGCCGATGATACACTGACAGCAGACGGCATTGATCTTGTTAAAGACCATCGCCAGCGGAGCTAGTCTCCACCGCTGAGCCCATTGCATCGCGCGATACCAGAACATGGCCGCGGTGCCGTCGGCCAGCAACGTCTGGAGAGTGGCCTTCCAGCTCGAAGAGCCGTAGCACCAGACTGCCTTTTGTCGAACATCTTCTGCGAATAATCGGAACATGGGTTATGTCTAGAGGTTAGTAAGGGAAGCGAAGCGACCCGAACTCCCCCCCTTACGAAGGGGGGGTAGGGGGGGTTACGTTAGTCTTGCTGACGTCATTTGATCTTAATACCAACATAAAGTTTCACAGGCGCCGATCGCTCCGCGATCAAACATGTTTAGAGCCGCCCTTTTGGATCTCACCTTCCAGACACATGAGTAACCCCCCCTGCCCCCCCTTCGTAAGGGGGGGAGACACGGTCGCTGCGCTCCCTAGTTAAAAACACACCAAGTCTTGTTAAGGACAAACCGAATCCTCGCTCAACAACACTCCATCCAATACCTGTGCCAGTTGCTGGGATTGATGGTATCGAGTGAATTCCGTGAGATCTGCGGCCTCTCCTCGATCGAGGTCACTGGCTCCCGTGCCGGGAAATGTTGCGAGTTGGTCACAGATCCAATTGGCAATACCCGCCACGTTGTCCGGCTCGAACTGACTGCCCGGGAAGTAGCGACGGACGATCTCTGCAGTCTCACCACGCGGTGTGATCGACAGGATTGGCTTGCGCAATGCCAGGTACTCGAATAGTTTTGCAGGTGCAACCCGTTCGGCCCCCGGCACGGCACTCAGCAGCAGGCACAGAGCGTCCGCGCTGGACATCAATCGCAGAGCTTCTGAGTGATCGCAGTAATCGCGAATGTCGAGCTTGCAGTGCGTGACACGTAGTTGCTCGAGCAATGCCAGTTGTTCGGGCGTTTTGCGGCCGACAAACACCAGCTCGAGGCGGTCCAGGATTTCGGGACACTCACACTGCAGCCGATCGATGGCATCCACCAGGGGCTGCACCGTCGTCAGGTTCCACAGCGTGCCGGTGTAGACCACTCGGAATCGCTCACGTTGAGCGTCCGTACGCACAGGCTCGGCGGACAGGTGTTGAAAATCATCGGGGTCAAAGCCGTTATATATGCAATAGGCGGGAGCAAGGCTGCCGGCGTTGGTGGCTCGATCGTGAAGTCTCGCACAACTGCCCTGCGTGGTGGCGATGATTGCATCGGCACGGCGTAAGACGGATCGCTGCATGCGTTCCTGCACGAAACACGAGAACCAGTCGCGACGGCTATTCTCGAGGTATTGGCTGCTGAGATCCCACTCGTCACGATAGTCGACGATCAACGGCAAGCCCGTTCTGCTCTTCAGCATGGCCCCGAGGATCAAGTTGGAATAAGGGGGCGCCGTGGCCAGGATTGCGTGATGCGGCAGACGCCGCAATAACCGCTTGGCGGCGGCCAGAGCATTCGGGACCCACAGCATCTGAGGATCGGGCTGCAACAGCACGCTGGCAGCACCTTTGACCACACTTCGTGCCAGTCCCTTCATCATGGACAACGCCCCGCGACGGCCCTGGCTGGCCTGTCCCAGTTGCTGCTTCACTCGGTAGTCGGGTTCCCAAGTCCGTGCTTTCTCAATGACGAGGTCCTCCGGTAAATCTCGACAGAGGCTCTCGTCAAAGACTGGCACAGACGGATTCGCGGCCATTAACACGGACACGTCCCAGCCGAAGCGACGCAGATACTTCACGAATTTCAACGGCCGCTGCACACCGGCCCCGCCGACGGGTGGAAAGTGATAGCTGATCAACAACAGCCGCTTGCCCGTACGGGGAGCAGTCTGATTGATGTTCGCGATCAATGATGAATGTGTGATGCTCATGGTGTCCTTCTCTACTTCGGTATCTGAACCTGACCGCTGGCGGTGGTCTGCAGAGTTAATTCTTCAGCGTTAGGCCGGGCGAGGCGTTTGTGCGTCGCGAGCCACTCGTCGACGGTGGCAAACTCGCCCAGACTGTGCCGCTGCACCAACTGCACCAGCGGTTCAATCGCCGCGATGCAGTGAGGATGTGTGTCATGCATCAGGATGATGTCGCCGCGTGAGGGCTGATACTTATCAATCCACGGCTGGATCCCGCTGACAGCACTGGCCTGGTAATCGCGTGGATCTTGATTCCACAGCACGATGGTTTGCTGAAGTCGCCACAGACCCCACGATTTGGCGATCGTTAATTTGCCCTTCGGAGGTCGAAACAAAGTCGGCCGCACGCCGGTGAGATCTTCGATCAGTGCTAACGAACGATGTACCTCGATCAGCAGCTTTGCCGCGTTGGTTTGTGCGGGCTCTGAATGAGTGTATGTGTGAGATCCAATCGTATGCCCGTCCGCCACAATTCTGCGCGTCAGCGCGGGGTTTCGTTCTACGGCCTCGCCGACGACGAAAAACGTTGCCCGGAGTTGCAGTCGCTGGAGTTCGTCCAGCAGTGCCGGCGTGTATTCCGGATGCGGACCATCATCGAATGTCAATGCAATACCGGTGGCCGACGCAGGTCCGCGATCGAACATGCGATCGCGCGACAACACGCTCGTCAGGACTTTCTTGATTCCTTGCCGAAAGAGGTTCATGTCATCCTCCGGCTGGAAGCTTCCAGTTCATTCGTCAATCCGGTGTCGCGTGGATTGGCCGTTTCGCTCATTTTGGCTGACTCAACATCGCTGACCTCCGGCCTGCGTAGTGACTTGGCTCGGCAGCCTTGGATGATGTTTGTGACCTGATCCGCCGATTGCTGACAGGAGAGTGGCTGGATCCGGGGCGGTTGCTGGATTGGTTCGCAGTTCAAGCGTTCCTGTATGGCCCGTGCCATTTCCTGCGGTTGCCCGACAGACACGAGACGATGGTGAATCGGATCTGCAATCTCGGGAATGCCGCCGACTCGGGTGGCCACGAAGGGGGTTCCACTGGCGATGCCTTCCAGCAGCACATTGGGAATACCCTCGGATAGGCTCGGTAAGACAATCAGGTCGGCCGCTCGATACCAATCGGCCAATGCCGCCTGCGATTGTCCGCCTTTCAGGAAGACTTTCCCGGTCAGGTTGAGATTCTGGATTTGTTGCTGCAAAGTCGCGTGCAGCGGTCCGTCTCCCAGCAAGTAGCAGCAATGTGCTGATAGACCGTCCTGTTGCAGCAATCCGCAGGCGGAGATCAGCGTTGGCCAATCCTTGACCGTCACCAGGCGACCCACGCCGATCAGGATCTGAGCGTCCAAAGGGAGTCCCAGTTTCTGGCGTGCGGCCAGCTTGTCTCCGGGATGAAATAGTTCCTGATTCACGCCGCGGCGCACAACGTGTACCTTTTCCGCTGAGACACCGTCGGCCACGATCTTCTGAGCAATGTCTTCGCTGACTGCAATGACGGCATCTGATTGCGACAGCGTGTTCAAAATGACGCCCCGGCGTTGGCCGTCGCGACCAAGCAACAGAACATCGGACCCGCCCACCATCGTGACTGCGGGAATTCCCAATCGGCGGGCGATACGAACGGCAACCGTACCATCGGGATGAGCCCAATAGGACAACACTGCATCTGGCCGGAATGTTTTCAAATCACGAGTGAGCCGACGCTGAACACTCCATTCCAAAAAGCGATCGAATTGCGAACGTAAGATCTTCGGCGGATACCAGAACGTGGGGTATGAGGCCGTGACAGTTGGGTGGACCAGCACCGGTTTTGGTGACAGCCGGATGTGCCTGGAACGGAGTCGATCCACCCACGAGACCGGGCACACCACATGCACATCGTGCTGTCCCCCCAACGCGCGCACGAGAGCCCCGTTGAAGGTTCCCTTACCGGGAGCCAGCGGATTCGGATGCACGTTGGAGAAGAAGAGCAAACGCATATCAGTCCTCAGATGTGGTGGCCGCCCCGGAATTCGCGGCCGCAGTCTTTCCCAACCGCGATTTCTGTCGCAGCTTCTGATACCAGCCGATCACCTTGATCAATTTGCGGCCTGACTGCCGCAACACTCGCGAACCGTTCAGGAATGCGACCAGACTGCGGCCCTTGAAGCCTGGTGGCACCAGCCAGATGTTGCCCGCCTTCGTCTCGACGTTTGCGAACATCCGCTTGTAATCGGCGTCACCCATACCGAAGTCGAAGCATTCCGGCGTGTTGTCTGCGAACAGGTCTTCGAGCACTTTAATCAACAATGTCTGGCCCGGTGACAAGGCGTGATGCTTCCGATCGAATCCGACTTCTTCATAGCGATACAGTCCGCGATGCTGATTGCCGATGATGAACGCCATCGGAGTATCCCCCTGGTACAACAGGTAGGACCTGAGCGAACCCTGCGACGCCAGAAAGGTAAATTGTGCCACGTCCGCCGCATCATTCTTGACGCGTAAGCCGAACTGTTCTGTCTGCCACGTATTGACCGAAATCTGATGTGCGTCGCGCAAGAATTCAGGAACTTGATCTGCCGTCGAACAACGCACCATACGAATCGCGCCGAGTTTCTTTTCCTTACGCCGGAACGTGTTTCGTGTCTTCGAGGAAAACTTCCCGAAATATTCGGCACCGGTTCGCGGCAGTTGAATCTTCAGTCGTTCTTGGAATGACGTGGGGGAATAAATTCCGAATCCGCGCCGGGGATAAGTGTTCGCCAGCTTCAACAGATTCGACTCCTGATCGACATCTTCGATCAGCAGAAAGCTGGCTCCCCGGCGACTGACTTCCTGCATCGCCGCTTCCAGCAACTGAGCCTGAATGATCTCGTCGCCGCCACATAAGAACCGATTTCCAATGAGGCGATAGCCCTGCAACTTCCAATTCGGACCAACCCCTCCCACGTAGCGTGTGCGGCTGATCTTGGGCAGCAAACCACCGAAGCCCACGAGCTGGCCATTCCGCCGACACAGCAGCAGCAAACTCGGCAATCGACTGGCGGGCAGGAAGTTCAATTCACTCCCGGTGTAATCGGGATGATGAAAGATCAACGCATCGGGATCTTTTTCGAACAACGTCAGCCATTCCGCGCGAATCGTCGAGAGCGGATTGTTGAACTCTGACAACAGGTCAACGACTTCGACCGTCGCCGGAGGAACTGTGGGAATTGACTTCGGCCGAGAATAGGAATCCACGTTGGATGATGCGGACACGATGATAAGCCTTTAGGTTCTAATTGATGTCACTAATAAGTGTGGTTGATCGTCGTTGATCAATCTCCGGTCAGTTCGAAGTGATCCCGAAGTGATCAACCACTGTGTGTCTGACCTTTGTTCTTGACAGCGAGCAGGTCCTGGTAAAGAGCTTCGTAACTGCTGACCATCAGGGTGTTGGTAAAATGCTGTTCCACTCTTAACCGGCCTTGCCTGCCAAGTTCCGGCCAGAGGGGTTGGGAATGAACCATTCGGATCAGTGCCGCGGCCAGAGCATCGACATTGGCCGACGGCACCAGAAAACCGGTCCGTGCTTCTTCCACGATCTCCGGGTTCCCGCCAACATGAGTTGCGAGAACAGGCAAGCCGCAGGCCATGGCCTCCAGCAACGTCAGCGAAATTCCTTCGGTCAGCGTCGCCGTGGCATAGAAGCCGGCGGTCGCCAGCAGATCGGGAACGTCCTGACGTTCACCCAGCAATTCAATCCGTGAACCCTGTCCCAGTTCTGCAATCAGTTGCTCCAGTCGCGGTCGTTCCGGGCCGTCCCCTACAATCTTCAGCTTCAGTTCGGGCACAACCTCAGCAGCGAGAGCCACGGCTTTGATCAATGTGGGAAAATCCTTCTCGGGCGACAGCCGTGCCACGGAAATCGCCACGGGCTCTCTCGCCGGTCCGCGAAATGTGAACCGCGAGAGATCGATCCCATTCCAGATCCGCGACACGCGGCCGGACGGCAGGGAAACTTCGGTGCGGCAGAGTTGTGCTGAATCTTCAGACACCGCCACGATGCGGTCGGCGAGCAACCCGGCCGCCCAGAACAAGGTCCGTGCCTTCCACGTATTTCCGATCCGGCGTCCATGTCGGGTATTCACGACCACGGGAGTGCGGCACCAGCGAGCGGCCAGTGTGCCATACAGATGCGGGTAGGCATTGTGCGTATGAACGATGTCCGGCTGCAATTGTTTCAGGAAGCGAACAAGTTCCCGCCATTGCGACCACGGCTTGCCGCGTCGATCGGGCAGCAGATGGACCTGACAACCGGCAGCACGTACGTCTTCGGCAGGTTGACCCAGATTGTGCAAGGCGACGAAGTGTAGTTCATAACGTTTCGGATCATGACACCGTGCAAACTCCACCAGCAGGCGTTCCATCCCACCCGTGCACAGTCCCAAGCTCACGTGACAGACGCGCAATCGCCGCGCAGCCGAGTTAGCGACGGCTTGCGTCCCGTGCGTTAAGTCCTGAATGTGTTGCGTCGTCTCTGTCACACTGCACCTTACTTAGAGCGGTTTAACTATTCGGCTACCCGGATCACTGGTTTTTTCTGACTCGTGCCACTGCTTTGCCCTGGTATTGTTTTACCTGTACTCGGCGGTCAAGCAGTCCCGCAGAGGACCGGCTATCGCACTGGTTGACGACTGAGTACAGTCGCAAACCAGTGGCACGAGAATACTGAATTCCAGCGTCGGCTCTGTCACACTGCACCTTAGTTAGCTCCTACAACTCATCGAGATATTTCTTAAATGCCCGCAGACCATCGATCACCGCGTGTTTCACGCTCGGCTTGCGCCACTTGACCCAGTACAGCGTGTTGTGGTGGGTCGACAGCACTCGCTTGTATTGAGCATCCCCGGCCATGAAATCAAATGCGTCGTATCCTCGACGGGCACCCTCCAGCATGGTCAAGTACTGCGTCACATTGCCCAGGCTGAGTTTGGATGTGTGCTCGGGAAGCCCCGACTGGTAATACAACAACCGGTTGTCCTCAATCAGGATGTAGAGGATTCCCAGGACCCGCGTTCCCTGGCGTGCCCGCACCAGAACCGCTCGACCTTGGGGAACAACAGTGGTGATCAGGTCGCGATGAAATCGACTGAACCGCAGACTCGCAAAGGCACCTGGCTTGCCACTGGCGTTCCAGCGTTGTCGGTGGTATCCGATCATCTCTTCGTAGTAAGGGAGGGCCTCATCCAACGAGTCCGCCCAATCCAGTTCAATGTCTCCGAGTTCGCGCAGGCTACGTCGCAGATTGCTGCGAGTGGAGACACCAAACAGCCGCCAGGGTTCTTCCGGAGCGGAACGTATCTGGTTAAGATCGCAGTAATAGCTGGGACGTGCGTCGATCTCCGTCGGTGTTTTCAAATGGATGAAAGCATTCGCGTCGTCCTGCGTCATTCCATCGAGGACCAGTGTCTCGGCCCTATGCGTCTCGGAGTGCGCCATAATGAGCCGCACGAACTCGGGTTGCGAGTCGGGGGATGTTAGCAGGCGGTTATATTCCACGCAGACGCTCTCGCGTTCAGGCTCGCCTGCGGTGCCGACATGCAAAGTACGGACACCGAATGGCCCCTCACGCTGGCCGATACCTTCGGTCAATAAGCACATGCCGCTGATTTTGCCATCCTGTGTCAGCACGGCAATTCGATGCGGTACCAGTGAACCGTAATGCTGCAGCCAGATTCGCGTCCATTCCATTGAGCAACTGAGTTGGCACGATCGCAGCCGTTCGGCCAGTGCCTGCCATTCCCGGAGCCACTGCGCAGAGACGTCGACCACTCGTAACCCGTCCTGTCCTGCGGACTGGCTTGGTGGTGGCGTCGATCGTGAGTTGGTGAACAAAACAGTCATGAAGCGTGGGTTTTCTGAGAACTGCGTGGGTTTCGGTGATTGACGGCGGTTGCTGCATCGCAGTACCCGAAGTCATCCAAATCGAGCAAACACTTTCACAAACACGTACAGGAATCCCAGCAGCCCAATGCTGAAGAAGATTAATTTGTCAACATGCGGTCGGTTCCAGGCGACCAGCCAGCACGGGGGATTCAGCCGAGGTCCGGCGAGCGCGATGAAACTTGCCGCCATGCCGAACACCATGTAAGTCGGCACGACATAACAGCGTGACAACGTAAACAGCCCGACTCCCCAACCTGCCAGGATCCCGGCGAGGTAGGGCGCAAACCGCTTGAGTTCCGGATTGGTCAGCTTGACTTTGGGATCGGTCACCCGAAACAGTGCCACACCCGCGAAATAGAAACACCCAAAAAAGAACGTTCCGCCGAAAATGCCGAGCTCGACGAAGGCATGCACGTATGAGTTGTGTGCGACCAGCCCTGCCAGATCGGCATACAGGCCCTGCCCGATTCCGAAGAAGATGTCCGACGACTTGAGTGCATCGAGCCCTTCCGCCCACATCTGGATGCGTTCCTGGCCGGTGCCTCCTTCAATTTCGATGTTTCCCTGCCGGCCAGCGATTACTGGCAGTGCAAGCAATCCCATCACTCCGGCCAGTAGACTCCAGCCACGCCCATAGCGCAGCAACACATAACTCAAGACACCGGATCCCAGCGATAACAGACCACCTCGAGATCGCGTGCAGAACAACCCGAACTTTCCAGCACAGTGGGATCCGAAGCTTGGAATTCACGTGACTTGAAGTCGCGGCC
>JADMIO010830161.1_pt1 | contig 64690 bp, 50 predicted proteins | sample 8958161 | NCBI WGS metagenome assembly JADMIO01 (sample SAMN16585339, study PRJNA669376) | soil metagenome | isolation source: Crop rotation soil | place: USA: Cullars Rotation, Alabama | collected 2011 | reverse complement strand
CTTTCCCCGACCCGCCGTAGCTCGCACCGTAGTAAATGCCCGCGAGCATGATGAGCGCCGGTGTCGGCGGCAAGTTGAACGTGATCGGCAGCAGCATCGCGATGGTGGCAACCGGACCGATGCCGGGCAGCACGCCGATCATGGTTCCCAGGAAACAGCCGATGAAGCAGTACCACAGGTTCTGCAGGCTCAGCGCGACCTGGAAGCCGAACAGCAGGTTATGGAATAGTTCCATGACAGGCTCCGTGAATTCGTAAGGTTCAACGTCAGAATGACCAGGGCCAAATCTTGAACGGCAACCCGAGCCCGTAATAGAAAATCCCGACGGTTGCGGACGTCAAGACGACTGCGTCGACGATCTGTTCTTTCCAGTAGAATTCGTGGCCGCCGAACGCGCTGAGCAGTACGATCGCAATCGTCGCGATGACGATACCGGCCGTTCCCACGAGCGCCGCGAAGGCCACGACCGCGCCGAGTATGAATACCATCGGCCGCCAGTTGGTTGGCGGCGGCGGCTCGCCGTCGATGAAGAAAGACCTTACGAAGACAATCAATCCCAGCAGGGCGGTTAGCCCTCCCAGTATCGTTGGGAAATACGCGGGCCCCATGCGTACCGCCGTCCCCATCGAGTAACCGGGAAGGCTTGCGATGCCCGGCACTCCAGCTGCAATGATCAAGAACAAACTGCCGCTGATGATGAACATCAGGCCGGCGTTGAAGTCTTTCTTGTCACGAATTTTTAATGCCATGTGATTCCTCCAACTGATAAGAGCTAATTCTTGTCGTCCGGCCGCCCGAGTGCCGCCCCCCTCCGGCGCATGATATCCGCTTTCCAGACGCCAATCTACAACTCCGCGTCCTTTCGGCGAGGCCCAATTTGCCGGGTCCGCGACTGTAGCTTGAGCTGCTGTCGCCAACCTTACGCGGCGAGGGATTCCTGCTCCATCTCCGTTTTGTAGCGTCCGCAACATGCCGCGCTATTGAGCTTCGCTCGGTGAAAGAGCGCCCGCTGCGCCGCCGGCACGTTGGCCGAGTGATCTCTCCACGAGTTGAGTGCAGGCGCCTGCAGCGCGCGCGCCCGTGAGAGAACGACAGCACCCACGGCAGCGTTGCGTCCATCGCGTTCATTGCGTTGAGGTGTGCAGTGGCGAGCTCGGGAAACGGTTTGCCGTCGGGCTCGCCTGCTTGATGTCTCGTCGTAGAGAATCATCCCGCTGATGTTTTGCGACAGACCGTTGCCGGTGATCAGCAGATCGCGATAAGCGCGCCGGTTCTCGACGGAGGACTCGAGATGGATGCTGTCGAAGCGCTTCTTGATGGTGCCGCTGGATGCGTCGATCGCGAGTATGCCTTTGCCGGCCGCCACCATTGCCGCAGCGGTAGTCGCAAGCTCGCGTTCAAACATATACACCCCCTGCGACCGTTTTATTCCGGAACGAACGAGCGATTGCCGAGGCATGCCCGATCCCGCGGGACGGTTATTCTACCGTCGCGGCTCGCGTTTTGACCATGTGCTGCGCCTTCAGCACGAATGTTTTTTCCGGTTAAACGGGCTGGACGAGGAGCAATTTGCGCTTCGCCGAAACGATCCGCTCAGCGGGATGCACTATCCTTGTGCATGCTGATCGTTGCGTCGCTCGCCCGCGTCGGCGCTCGCGCGCGGGGCTCCCCTGCGCCGGCGCTCACCAGCGCCGGTGCTCGCCGGCGCGATCTTGGTCTCGGCCGCTCCCGCTTAACTTCAACATCCAAGTTAGCCTCGCCCAGATCGTCGCGCGGCTCACCACCGTCGGTGCTCGCCGGCGCGATCTTGGTCTCGGCCGCTCCCGCTTAACTTGATCATGCCGAAGTTAGCCTCGCCCAGATCGCGCGGCTCACCAGCGCCGGTGCTCGCCGACTTTGACGATCTTCATCGTGTTGGTGCCGCCGGCTTTGCCGAGCGGCTCGCCGATCGTCAGGATGATGTAGTCGCCTATCTTCACGGCGCCGCGTTTGAGAAGTTCGTCCTCGGCCAGATTGAGCGAGCGCTCGGGATTGCGCGCGCCCTTGAAGGTCACCGGGTACACGCCGCGGAACAGCGTGACGCGGCGGCGCGTTTCGACGACTGACGACAACGCATAGATGAGCACGCTCGAATTCATGCGCGACATCAGCAGCGCCGTGCGGCCGCTTTGCGTGAGCGCCGCGACGGCCTTGATGTGCAGGCTGTTCGCGGTGAAGATCGTCGCTCGTGCAATCGCGTCCTCGACGCCGTCCGGCGTCACGCCGGTCATGCGGCGTTCGATGACCACCGCCTCTTCCTTCTCGGCTTCCAAGCAGACGCGCGCCATCGCGGCGATCGTCTCGACCGGGAATTTGCCGGTCGCGGTTTCTGCGGACAGCATCACGGCGTCGGTGCCATCGAGCACTGCATTCGCGACATCCGACACTTCCGCGCGCGTCGGAATCGGGTTGGTGATCATCGATTCCATCATCTGCGTGGCGGTGATCACGAGCCGGTTGCGCTCGCGCGCCATGCGGATCATGCGCTTCTGCAAGGCCGGCACGACCGCGTCTCCCACTTCGACGGCGAGGTCGCCACGCGCGACCATGATCGCATCGGACGCGTCGAGGATCTCGGCGAGCGCCGGTATCGCCTCGGCACGCTCAATCTTGGCGCATACCAGGCTCTTGCCGCCGGCCTTGACCATCAGATCGCGCGCCCATTGGATGTCGGCGCCCGAGCGCGGAAACGAGACTGCCAGGTAATCTGCCTTCAACTGCGCCGCGGTCTTGATGTCCTGCACGTCCTTGTCGGTGAGCGCCGGTGCGGTGAGGCCTCCGCCTTTGCGGTTGATGCCCTTGTTGTTGGACAGCGCGCCGCCCTGCGCGACCACGCAATGGATGCGTCCGCCCTTCACCGACTTGACGGCGAGCACGATGCGCCCGTCGTCGAGCAGGAGCGTGTCCCCGGGCGCAACGTCCTGCGGCAGATTCTTGTAGTCGAGGCCCACCGTGCTTTCATCGCCGAGCGCGCACTCGGCATCGAGCACGAACCTGGCCCCGGTCGTGAGCGTGATCCTGTCGTGCTTGAAGCGGCCGATACGGATCTTCGGTCCCTGCAGATCCACCAGCACGCCCACCGCGCGGCCGGCCTTGCGCGCGAGCGCGCGCACGAGATCGACGCGCTGCGCGTGCTCCTTCGGTGTGCCGTGCGAAAAATTCATGCGCACCACGTCGAGACCGGCCTCGATCATGCGCGCGAGGGTTTTCTTGTCGCTCGATGCTGGACCGAGCGTAGCGACGATCTTGGTGCGGCGTGGCATCGGCGTAAGATTTAATGCCCGCGCTGGGCGTCGACGCTAGGCGGGCGTACCGGCGCGCTGCTCGAGGATCTCCACTGCGGGCAGCTTCTTGCCTTCGAGCATTTCCAGAAACGCGCCGCCGCCGGTCGAGATGTACGAAACCTTGTCGGTAATTCCGTACTTGGCCACGGCCGCGAGCGTGTCGCCGCCGCCCGCGATGGAAAACGCCTTCGACTCTGCGACCGCGCGCGCGATGCGCGCGGTCCCGGCACCGAACTGATCGAACTCGAATACGCCGACCGGCCCGTTCCATACAATCGTGCCGGCACGGCCCAGGATACGCGCGAGCTGCTCGCTCGACTCCGGTCCGATGTCCAGTATCAGGTCATCGCCCGCGACTTGGTCGATAGGTTTGAGCGAGCCGCTCGCCGCCGCCGAGAGTTCCTTCGCGCATACGACGTCGACGGGCAGCGGCACTTCGGCGCCCCTCGCGCTCGCGGCCGCTATGATGTCTTTCGCTTCCTGGACCAGGCCCGCCTCGGCCAGCGATTTGCCGATGTTGCGGCCTGCGGCCAGCAAGAACGTGTTGGCGATGCCGCCGCCGACGATCAGCTGATCGACTTTCTGCGCGAGCGTCTTGAGCAGCGTGAGCTTGGTCGACACCTTCGAGCCGGCTACGATCGCGACCAATGGTCGCTGCGGGCTCTGCATCGCTTTACCGAGCGCATCGAGTTCCGCCGCCATCAGCGGCCCGGCACATGCAACCGGCGCATATTTGGCGATGCCGTGCGTCGTGGCCTCGGCGCGATGCGCCGTGCCGAACGCATCGTTGACATACACGTCGCATAGCGCCGCGATCTTGCGCGCGAGCGCGTCGTCATTCTTCTTTTCGCCGCGATTGCAGCGGCAGTTCTCCAGCATGACTACTGCGCCGGGCGCGACACTGACGCCGTCCACCCAGTCCCGCTTGAGATCGACCGGCACGCCCAAAAGCTCGGAGAGCCGCTGCGCGACAGGTGCCAAGGAGTCTGCCGGTTTGCAGTCGCCCTCCGTCGGGCGCCCGAGATGCGATGTCACCATCACCGCGGCGCGCTGCTTCAATGCGAGCTCGATCGCGGGCACGGATGCACGTATGCGCGTGTCGTCGGTGATGCGGCCGCCTTCGTCCTGCGGAACATTGAGGTCGGCGCGTATGAAGACCCGCTTGGCAGCGAGGTCCTGGTCGGTCATGCGCTGGAAGGACATAGAGCTGGATCCGGAGACTGGGACCGCGGAAGATGGGGTTGCTGGTACCCGAATCGCCAGTCCCTAGCCTCTGATTCACTTCGCGTTCATCAGCGCCACGGTCGTGTCCAGCATGCGGTTGGAGAAACCCCATTCGTTGTCGTACCACGACAGGGCCTTGACGAGCGTGCCGCCGGTGACCTTGGTCAGCGTGGCGTCGAACACGCTCGAAGCGGGATTGTGATTGAAGTCGACCGATACCAGCGGGCCCGTGCTGTATTCGAGCACGCCTTTCAAGTCGCCTTCGGCCGCCGCGGTTTTCATCACGCTGTTGACTTCGTCGACGCTCGTCGGGCGCGCGGCCGTGAAGACCAAATCGACGAGCGAAACGTTGATCGTCGGCACGCGCACGGCAAAACCGTCGAGCTTGCCGTTCAACTCCGGCAACACCAGCCCGACCGCGGCAGCCGCACCCGTCTTGGTCGGAATCATGGACATCGTCGCCGCTCGCGCGCGCCGCAAATCCTCGTGATAGACGTCGGTCAGCACCTGGTCGTTGGTATACGAGTGGACCGTCGTCATCAGGCCCTGGACGACGCCGATCGAGTCGTGCAGCGCTTTCACCATGGGGGCGAGACAATTGGTCGTGCACGAAGCGTTCGAGATCACCGTGTGGCTGCCCTTGAGCGTCCGGTGATTGACGCCGTAGACCACCGTCGCATCCACGTCCTTGCCCCCGGGCGCCGAGATGATGACCTTGCGTGCGCCCCCCTTGAGATGCGCGCCGGCCTTTTCCTTCGTCGTGAAGAGGCCCGTGCATTCGAGCACGACGTCCACGCCGAGGGATCCCCACGGCAACTCCGCGGGGTTACGCTGCGCGAGCACCTTGATGGAATCGCCGTTCACGACCATCGCATCGCCCTCGACCGCAATCGTGCCGTTGAATCGGCCGTGCGCGGTGTCGTAGCGGGTGAGATGGGCATTGGTTTCCGCGTTGCCGAGATCGTTGATCGCCACGATCTGCAGGTCGTGCTTCTTGCCGCCCTCGTAATGCGCGCGCAGGATGTTGCGCCCGATGCGGCCGTAGCCATTGATCGCTACTTTGATGGTCATGTGTGGCTCTCCGAGAAAACGACAGGGCGCTCAGCGCCGTAATGATGAACTACCGCGAGAAATCGGGCCGCCGGTTTTCCGCGGCAGCGATCTCCCTATAAAACGCTCTTCACCGCCTTGACGACGTTCTCCGCGGTGAAGCCGAAGAACTTGAACAGATCCGCAGCGGGCGCGGACTCCCCGAACCGGTCGATTCCGACGACCGCGCCGGATTTCGAGTCGACGGCGCCTACGTATTTGCGCCAGAAATCGGTGACCCCGGCTTCCACCGCGACGCGCGGGACCCCGGGCGGCAGGACGCTCGTGCGGTATGCCGCATCCTGTGCATCGAAAAGCGACGTGCAGGGCATCGACACGACCCGCACACCGATGCCTTCCTGTTGCAGTTGGCCATGTGCGCCCATCGCGAGCGGTACCTCGGACCCGGTGGCGATGATGACTGCGCGCGGCTTGCCCTGCGGTGAGTCCGCGAGCACGTAAGCGCCGCGTTCGATATTTGCGATCTGCTCAGGGTCGCGCTTCTGGAACGCGACGTTCTGCCGCGTGAGCAACAGACAGGTCGGGCCATTTGCGTGTTTGAGCGCAGCGCCCCATGCGACGGTCGTTTCCACGGTGTCGCACGGACGCCACACCGTCATGCCGGGAATCAGACGCAGGCTCGCTGCATGCTCGACCGCCTGGTGGGTCGGGCCATCTTCGCCGAGGCCGATCGAGTCGTGCGTGAACACGAAGATGTTGCGCAGCTTCATGAGCGACGCCATGCGCAGCGCGTTCCTCGAATAATCCGAAAAAGTGAGGAAAGTGCCGGTCTCCGGTATCAGGCCGCCGTGCAGTGCGATGCCGTTCGTGATCGCGGCCATCGCGAACTCGCGCACGCCGAAGTTCACGATGTTGCCCCCGTGATCGCGCGCCACCGCGATGCTGCCGGGCCAGTTGGTGAATACGCTGCCCATGAGATCCGCCGAGCCGCCGATCAACTCGGGCAGTTTCGGTGCCAAACGCGTGAGCGCCTGCTGCGAGGCTTTGCGCGTCGCCACGGTCTCCGCCTTGGCGTGAGCGCCTTCGATCGCGGCTTTCAGCTCCGCGTCGAAGTCCGCCGGCAGCTCGCCCTTCATGCGGCGGCTGAACTCGCGAGCGAGCTCGGGATATTCGGCTGCATATTTTGCGAACCGCGCGTTCCACTCGTTTTCGGCAGCGGCGCCCCGCGCGTGCTGATCCCACCCCGCGTATACCGATTCCGGAATCTCGAAGGCCGGGTGGTGCCAGCCGAGATTTTCGCGTGCTGCCGCGACTTCCTTTTCGCCGAGAGCCGCGCCGTGGGTATCGGCGGTACCCTGCTTGTTGGGCGCGCCCTTGCCGATCACCGTCTTGCAGCAGATGAGGCTCGGCCGGTCCTTGACCGCGAGCGCCGCGGTGAGCGCGCGCTCGACCGCATCCGAGTCGTTGCCTTCGACGTTCGGCACGACGTGCCAGTGGTACGCCTCGAAGCGCTTCGGCGTGTCGTCGGTAAACCACCCCTGCACTTCGCCGTCGATCGAAATGCCGTTGTCGTCGTAAAAGGCGATCAGCTTGCCGAGACCGAGCGTGCCCGCGAGCGAGCATGCCTCGTGCGAGATCCCTTCCATCAAACAGCCGTCGCCGAGGAGCACGTATGTGTGATGGTCGACGATGGCGTGGCCCGGCTGATTGAATTTCGCGGCGAGGAGCTTCTCCGCCAGTGCCATGCCCACGGCGTTCGCGAGTCCCTGACCGAGGGGGCCGGTCGTCGTTTCGACGCCGGGCGTCAAACCGAATTCAGGGTGTCCGGGCGTTTTGGAGTGCAGCTGGCGGAATCGCCTGATTTCCGCGAGCGGCAGATCGTATCCGGTCAGGTGGAGCAGCGCATACAGGAGCATCGAGCCGTGGCCGTTCGAAACCACGAACCGGTCGCGCTCGAACCAGTGCGGGTTGGCCGGGTTGTGACGCAGATGGTGGTTCCACAGCACTTCCCCGATCTCGGCCATGCCCATTGGCATTCCCGGGTGGCCCGAGTTGGCCTGCTGCACGGCGTCCATTGCCAACGCACGCAGCGCGTTGGTGAGTTCGGGACGGGAACCCATTCGATGCTCCTGGCGGAAAGGCGTCCTGACTTGCGGGAGCCGCAATTATCTTAGGGAAGCTCTGATTAAGCAATTCTTGCAATTTCAGCTTGCTCTGACACGGGAGAGTTACAAGGGCGCATCGCTCCTTGTTTGCACATTCTTTAAGCCGGTCCTCGGCCACGGTGCACGGCCCCATGCCCGCCCGCGCGCTCAGTCGTCGTTCCGCCGCGTGAGCTTGACGCCGAGCTGTTTCAGCTTGCGATAAAGATGCGTGCGCTCGAGGCCGACGCTGTCGGCGACCCGGCTCATGTTGCCGCCTTCCTTCGCGATGTGATGCTCGAAATACACGCGCTCGAACGCATCGCGGGCCTCGCGCAGCGGCAGATCGAGCGGCAACCCCGGCATGGCAGTGGCCGGCGTGCCGAACAGCGAAAGCGCGTGATTCACATCATTCACGCCGATCTCGTCGGAGAGCGCGGTGAGCGCGAGGGTGCGCACCGTGCCCTCGAGCTGGTTCAGATTGCCCGGCCAGTCGTAGTTGCGCAATGCATTGAGCGCGGCGGTGCTAAAATGGCGCGGCGCGACTTCCTTCGCCTCGATGCTGCGCAGCAGGAAGAGGTTGGCGAGGTCCGGAATATCTTCGCGGTGCTCGCGCAAGCTCGGGACGTGCACCGTGACGGTTGCGATCGCGGCATAGAGCCGCGCATCGAACGCGCCCTGCGCGACCAGCTCGGGCAGCGCACGTGTCGTCGCGCACACGAGCCGCGTATTGTATTTTTCGAGCTTGCCGATCACCAGCAGCAGTCCCTTCTGCTCCATGCGGTTCAGCTCGCCCGTCTCGTGCAGGAACAGCGTGCCCTCGCGCGCCTGCTGGAGCAGATCGAGCGGCGCCTCGGCCAGGACCGCGAGATTGTCCGGCGCGACCCACGCCGCATTCGGCGGATGCAGAAATTTGGCGCACAGCTCGGCGCCGCACCCCGGCTCGGCGGTCAGCAGCAACGGGGATTTCAAATTGGCGACGCGCTCAAGCCGCTGCTTGAGCTCGGTCACGACGGGCGCCCGCCCGAGCGTGGCGAGCATGAGCGTCGGCTTGACCTGCTGCTCGCCGCTGCGCAGTGCACGGCCGACGGTCGCCAGCAGCTTCTGCAGGGCGATCGGCTTCTCGAGAAAATCGTAGGCGCCGATGCGGGTCGCCTCGACCGCCGTATCGATCGTGCCGTGCCCGGACATCATCACCACGGGCATCGTCAGCAGCCCTGAGCTCGCCCACTCCTTGAGCAGCGTGATGCCGTCGGTATCGGGCATCCAGATGTCGAGCAGCACGAGGTCGGGCCGCGCCTGCGTGCGCAGCGTGCGCGCCTGGCTCGCGTTTTCCGCGAGCCGCACCTGATAGCCCTCGTCGCGCAGGATCTCGGACAGGAGCTCGCGGATACCGATTTCATCGTCGACTACAAGAATCTGTTGCATAACCGAATCTGTCTCAGCCGCGCGCGGCGCTGCGGTTTGCCGCCTGGTGGGCGACGTGCGCCGGCAGCGTGAAAGTCACGCGCGTCCCGTGCGGCGCGACGTTCTCGATCTGCACCGTGCCGCCGTGTTCCTCGATAATTTTCTTGACGATGACCAGGCCCAACCCCGTGCCGCGGGGCTTGGTGGTTACGTAAGGCTCGAAGGCGCGCTGCATTAATTGTTCCGGAAAGCCGCTGCCGTTGTCCGTGATGGTCACGCGCAGCGCCCCCTCCACGCGCTCCGAGCGCACCACTATACTCGGATTGCGGGTGTCGGCGAGCGCGTCCTGCGCATTCTGCAGCAGATTGTGGATCACCTGGCGCAACTGCGCCGAGTCGCCGACCACGGGCGGCAGATCCGGCGCGAGCTCCACGCGTATCCATCCCGCGAGCGATTCGTAGAGCGTGAGCACTTCGTGCAGCACCTCGTTGATATCGAGCGACTGCATCACGGGCTCGGGCATGCGGGCGTACTCGCGAAACGCATCGACCATATTCTTCAACGCGCCGACCTGGTTGACGATGGTCTGCGTCGAGCGCAGCAGCATTTCGGCATCGCCGGCGGCGAGCTTGGGTTCGAGCTTGTGCTGCAGGCGCTCGGCCGAAAGCTGGATCGGTGTCAGCGGGTTCTTGATCTCGTGGGCGAGCCGCCGCGCGACCTCGCTCCACGCTGCGTCGCGCTGCGCCTGTAACACGTGCGTAATGTCGTCGAACACGACCACATAGCCGGTGCCGCGGCCCGCAGGCAACCGCGTGCCCCGGGCGAGCAGCATTTGAATGCCGTTGCGCCCGGCCCGTTCGATCTGCTTTTCCCATTCGGCTTTTTTCGCCGCATCGAAGGCCGATACGATATCCGCGGCGAGCTTGCCGAGCTCCGGCGAGCGCTCGTGCCAGTGCTGGAGGGCGACACCCGACAGGCTTTCGATATCGGCATCGAGGATGTGGGCTGCGCTGCGGTTGAACGACCGCAGCTGCATGTTTTCGTCGAACGCGAGCACGCCGGCGGAGAGATTGGCCAGTATGCCCTGCACGTATGCGTGCGCGTTGGCGAGCTGCGCCTGATTGCGCTCGCCGATCGCGCGCGCCTCGGCGAGCTGCTGGCGCATGGCATTGAACGATTGCGTGAGGATACCGAGCTCGTCGCGGCTCGCGACCGTTTCGCGCTGGCTGAAATCCCCCTGCGCCACCGCGCGCGTTCCCTCGACGAGGAAGCTGAGCGGCGCCGACATCCGTTCGCTCAACAGGAATGCGAGCGAGAACGCAGTGAGCAACGCCAGCAGCAGCGCGAGCGTGAGCGTCAATCCGTAGAGGCGTTTGAGTCCCAGCCGTGCGAGCACGAGCTCTTGATACTCGCGCTGGCCGTTCTGAACGATCTCGGCGTCGGCGGCCAGCTGCTTCGGCACCGGCTGCAGCAATTGGAGCACGCGCGAGTCTTCGGCGAGGCTTACGACGTCGACGGGCATCAGCACGCGCAGATAGAGTCCTTTGTCCGGAATCGCCTCGATCGCGCTATACGGCTGCCGTTGCCGCAGCTGGCGCAGCGCGGCCGCGCTCGGTGCATCGGGTATGAGACGGCTGCGCTCCGTGCCCGCAAAAGCGATCACGCGGCCGCGCTGGGTGAAGAGCGTCGCTTCCTGGACCCCCGACTGCTCACGCAAGGCGTTCAGCACGGCGCCATGCTCGGCGGGCGCGCGCACCGCAAGCGCCGCCGCCATCATGTCGGCCTTCGCCGCGAGGTCCTTGAGCAGGTTGTCGAGCGCGCTGCGGCCCAGGTTGAGACCGCCCTCGAGCGCTTTCTCGACACGCACGTCGAACCACGATTCGATGCTTTTCGCGACGAACTGTACCGAGACGCCGTAGACGATCGCTCCCGGCAATATCGCGACGAGCGCGAATAGCAGCACGAGGCGCAGCGTGAGCTTGGCGCCGAAGACCCCTGCCTTGAGCTTCTGCCGGAGCGAAAATAGCTGATAGGCGAGCAGCAGCGTGAGACAGATCGCGAGCCCGCCGTTGAGCGCGAGCAGCAGCGGATAGTGCTGCGCGAACCTTTGCGTGTTCGCCGTGGCGGTCGCGAGCAGATAGAGCGTGACGGCCCCGACGACCGCGCAGACGATCAGCAGATACTTGACGGCGCCGCTTTGCAGCACAGGGCGTATGCGCGGCAGCTCGAGCATCATGGGGTGACGCTCCACCGATACCAGTCGGAGGCGAGGTTCCAGTCGCGCGATGCGAGCGCATTCAGCTGAAAGGGCTTCGGCAGCTGCGACACGTCGAGGCGCATACGCACGCCCGCCGTGTACGTGTTTCCCTTCGCCAGCACCCCGGCCTCCAGCACCTGCCGGCGCCGCACCCGCGTGAGAAAGTCGAGCGCCTCCGAGATCGCGGCGAAGTTATGGTACAGCGGGCCCACACCGATGCGGTATTGTCGCGTGAGCGCGTTGTACGAAAGCCGGTATTGCTGCTTCGTGTCGAAGACCTTGTCATTGAACCAGTACCAGCGCGGACGGATGACTTCGAACTCGAGCAGAAAGTACAGCGGAACGCCCTTGTGCAGCGCGTCCTCGAGCGTGGGATTAAGCCCGATCTCGAAATCGGCTTCGAGAAAGTATCCCTCCTCGGCGGCCACCAGCGCCGCCCGGCGAACCTCGATGCCTTCGGCTGCTCGCGACGGGGCTGCCATGAACGACAGCGCGAGCGCAATGAATACGGACAGCCAGCTATATTTTTTGCAGCAGCGCGTAAAAAAAGCCGTCATGCTCGCTATCAGGCAAGAGCTGGCCGTCTGGTGTCCCGTCCTTGGTCACTCCGCAGAGCGGGATGCGCCTGGCGTCGTCATGCCGCCGGAGAAATTCCGCGATCTGCTGCGAGTTTTCTTCCTGGAAAACCGAACACGTCGTATACAGCAATTTACCATCAGTCGCCAGTAGCTGCCACAGCGCGTCGAGGAGTGCGCGCTGTTGTGCGACAAATTGCGCGACGTCGGCGTCGCGCCGCAGCCACTTGATGTCGGGATGACGGCGGACGACACCGGATGCGCTGCAAGGCACGTCGGCCAAAATGCGATCGAACGGCGCGCCTTCATGCCACTCCGTACAGGAAGCGTCGGCGTGCACGAGCTTGGCCGCGAGCCGCATGCGATCGAGGTTCTGCCGCACGCGCTCCAGCCGTCTCACATCGCTGTCGACCGCGACGAGCTCGATGTCGGCGATCTCGAGAAGATGCGTGGATTTTCCACCCGGCGCTGCGCACGCGTCGAGTACACGCATGCCGGACTTCACATCGAGCATCGGCGCTGCCAGCTGCGCCGCCGCGTCCTGGACCGATACGATGCCTTGCGCGAATCCCGGAACGCGGTCGATCGGCAACGCGTGTTCAAGCACGACCGCGTCGGCGCCCGATGCCGTCGCGGCAATTTCGTGCTCGGCGAGCAGCACGAGATAGTCGCTGCGTGTGATGCGGCGGCGGTTCACTCTCAGCGTGAAGGGCGGATGCCGGTTTCCGGCTTCCAGCACCGCTTCGAAGTCACGCGGATACTGCGAGCGCAACCGCTCGATCCACCATCGCGGGTACGAGTAGCGGCCCTCGTCGCCTTGAGCTGCGGCCTGCAGCAAGGCCTCGCGCTGTCGCAGAAAGTTCCGCAATACCGCGTTCACGAGGCCTGCGGCGTGCGGGGCGCCGAGGCTTGCGCTGCAGCGCACCGCGTGATCGACGATCGCATACGCGGCCGCGCGTGTATAGGCGAGCTGATACAGCGCGACGAGCAGCAGCCATCGCACCGGCTGGTCGCGCAGGGGCTTCCTCAACAGCGCATCGAGCACTTTTTCGAGCCGCGTGCCGAATCGCAGCGTGCCGTAGGAGAGGTCGGTTATCGCGCCGCGCTGTTGCGCCGTGAGCCGCGGATGCCGCGCCCAGAGATCGAGCAACGCAGCGTTGAGACTGCGGCCGTCGCGCACCGCCGCGACCGCGGCGCTCGCCAGCCGCTGGGTTTCGAGCACCGGCCCGCGGCGCGCCGGAGGTTAGCGCGCCATCGCCCGCAAGCGCGCAATGCGCTCCTGCGTCGACGGATGGGTGCTGAACAGGCCGGCGACGCCGCCGCCTGAGAGCGGATTGATGATCATCATCTGCGCGGTTGCGGGATGCTGCTCGGCCGCCTGCAGCGGCAGGCCTTGCGCGTAGCGCTCCCATTTTTCGAGGGCCGAAGCGAGGGCCGCCGGATCGCCGCTCAACTGCGCACCGCCGCTGTCCGCGCCGAACTCTCGGGAACGCGAGATGGCAAACTGGATGAGCATTGCCGCGATCGGCGCGAAGATCATGACGAGCAGGCCGACGATCGGATTCGGACGGTCTTCGCCGCGCCCGCCGAAGAACACGAAGAAGTTGGCCAAACTCGACACTGCGCCCGCAATGGTCGCGGCGATCGTCGAGGTCAGGATATCGCGGTGCTTGACGTGTGCGAGCTCGTGCGCCATCACGGCGCGCAACTCGCGCGCCGACAACAGCTGCAGGATGCCGGTCGTCGCAGCGACGGCGGCATGGTCCGGGTTGCGGCCGGTCGCGAACGCGTTCGGCTGCGCTTCGTCGATTAAGTAGACGCGCGGCATCGGCAGGCCGCCCTTCTGGGCGAGCTCGCGCACCACGCCATAAAACTGCGGCGCGCTCGCCGCATCCACTTCCCGCGCGTTGTACATGCGCAGGACCATCTGATCGGAAAACCAGTAGGCGAAGAAATTCATCGCCGCGCCCAGTACCAGGGCGATCAGCATACCCTGCGCCCCGCCGAGTACGGCACCGACGGCGCCGAACAACGCGACGATCGCGGCCATCAACAGTGTGGTCTTGAGCCAGTTGCCGAACATGTGAACGCCTCGCAAAACGCGCTTATGCGCTCCTGGAATATGGGCGCAAAACGCGGAAATTCAAGTGCCTAGCCGCATGCCGGGAACCAGCGGATGACCGCTGAGGAACGCGTCTGCATGAAGCCGTTTGCCCCCGGCAAGCTGTAGTTCCGCGAGCGTGATCGCGCCCTGTCCCGCCGCGACGGAGATGCCGTTGGGGCCGGTCGCGAGCACCGTGCCCGGCTCGCCGCGGGCCACGCTGTCGACCGCGGCGCGCCAAAGCTTGAGCGGCTTGCCGCTCAGGCTGGTTGCGGCGCCGGGCGCCGGGTTATACGCGCGAATCTGGCGCGATATCGCCAGCGCGGGCTGCGTCCAGTCGACGTGCGCGTCCGCCTTGGTGATCTTGGCGGCGTAAGTCGCCGCGGCCTCGTTCTGCGGCTGCGGCACGTGCGGCTCGCGCAAGGCCTCGATGATCGTGCGGGCGCCGAGCCGGGCCAGCTTGTCGTGCAGGGTGCCCGCCGTGTCATCGCCTTCGATGGATAGCGATCGCTGCAGGAGCACGGGGCCGGTATCGAGTCCGGTGTCCATCTGCATGATGCTGATCCCCGTCTCGGTATCGCCGGCGAGCAGCGCTCTCTGTATCGGTGCCGCACCGCGCCAGCGCGGCAGCAGCGACGCATGGATATTGATACAGCCGCGGGGCGGAATTGCCAACACCGCCGCGGGCAGGATCAGGCCATAAGCAGCAACGACCATCGCCTCCGCGCGTGCGCGGCGGAGCTCCTCTTGCACCGCGGGATCACGCAGGGTCGGCGGCTGGAATACGCGTATTCCGTGTGCCAAGGCGAGTTGCTTCACCGGGCTGGCGTGTTCGCGCATGCCCCGGCCGCCGCGGCGATCCGGCTGAGTGAGCACTAACCACACGTCGTGCCCGGCCGAAGTCAGTGCAGCCAAAGCGGTCGCGGCGAACTCGGGCGTACCGGCGAAAATCAGCTTCAAGCGCGACGCGGGCGCAACGAGAGCGCTACATTACCCGCCGTTGTTGTTTCTTCAGCTTGGCGAGGATACGCTGCTGCTTCAGACGGGACAGGTATTCGACAAACACCTTGCCCTCGAGATGATCGATCTCATGTTGGATGCAGACAGCCAGCAATCCGTCGGTCGTGAGCTCGAATGGCTTGCCTTCCTGATCGAGCGCGCGGACGGTAATCGACTCGGCGCGGCTCACTACCTCGAAGATGCCGGGCACGGACAAACAGCCCTCCTCGCGCTCGGCGCTTCCGGAGCTAGCGATGATTTCGGGATTTACGAATACTTGCAGCTTATCGCGCGCATCCGAGACGTCGATGACGATGACGCGCTTATGGACGTCGACTTGGCTGGCGGCCAGCCCCACGCCAGGAGCGGCGTACATGGTGTCCGCCATATCGCGGATCAGCTGCTTGACTTCATCATCGACGCGCTCGACCGGGGTCGCGACGGTGTATAGGTTGGGATGCGGGTACTGCAGAATAGGGCGTAATGCCATAAATCTTGCAAATTTAATAAACTAGGGGCAGAATTTAAACTAATCTATGATCTTGCCGCCCGCACGACTGCCAGCGAGTCCGGGCCTGCAACCTTAGATGGGGTGCGCAATGGTGAAGTCAATCATTTCCCTGATTATATGGTGTAGTTGCGCGACGGCCGCGCTTGCCGCGACTGCGGTCGACCTGGTCGTCGACGCGCCTGACCGCTACGTGGTCGTGCGCGGCGATACGCTGTGGAGCATCGCCGGGCGCTACCTCAAGGATCCGTGGCGGTGGCCCGAGCTGTGGCGCATGAATCAGGCGCAGCTGCGCAATCCCCATCGGATTTACCCGGGTGACGTGCTGGTGCTCGACCGCACCGCCGCGGAAATGCGCCTGTCGCTCCAGCGACGCGACACCGTTCGGCTTTCGCCGCAGGTACTAGCCGCTCCGCTCGAGGCGGCACCGATTCCGACGATTCCGACGGCGGATATCGAGCCCTTCCTGAGCAAGCCGCTCGTCATTGCGGGCGGTGAGCTCGACAACGCGCCCCGGATCGTGCGGACGCAGGAAAATCGCGTGGCGCTCGGTGCAGGTAACGTGGCCTACGTCGAGGGGATTGCGAAGGAGCAGGGTGATTACTTTTACTTGTATCGCCCCGGGCCGGCACTGGTCGATCCCGTCACGAACGAGCTTCTCGGTTACCAGGCCATTTACCTCGGCGATGCCCGTGTTTCGCGGTTCGGCCAGATTTCAACCGTCGAGATCGTCAAGTCTCCGCTCGAGATCACCGCCGGCGACCGTCTGGTGGCCTCGCCGCGCGATGTTCCGGTCGAGAGCTATGTCCCGCGCGCGCCGTCCCGGCCGATCGACGGACGCATCATCGCGGCCTACAACGCGCTTTACGAGGTCGGCCCCCCGAGCGCGATCGTCGCCCTCAGCAAGGGCGCGCGCGACGGTCTGGAAGTCGGGCACGTGCTCGCGATCTACCGCAATCTCAACGCGGCGACTTACGCGTTGCGCGAAAGCGCGCTTTACGGGCGCACGGGTCTGTTCTACGACGAGAAAAATCCGACGCGGCCTTACTACAACGAGCCATTGCGCGGCCGCGACGGCCCCATCTACGGGCGCGTAGGTCCCTTCGGCGCGCAATTCAAGGACGACAAGAGCAACCTGCCCTCGGCGGTGCTGCCCGATGAGCGGTACGGCCTGCTGATGGTGTTCCGCGTCTTCGACCGCGCGTCTTACGCGATCGTGTTGAACGCGGACCGGCCGGTCAACGTGCTCGACGTCGTGAGCAACCCGTAACGGCACCGGTTCCCTCGCGTTTGCCTGGCGCCGCTCGACGGCGCAGCAGCCCTGCGTGAGCACCGCGGACCCGCATGATGTCGAAACGTGGCTGCGCCTGACGCTCGTCACTGGCGTCGGCGCTGCGGCGCTGCGGCGGCTGTTGCGCGAGTTCGGCTCTCCCGGCGCGGTCCTCGCGGCCACCCGCGCTTCACTTCTGCGCGTCGTCGAACCCGATGTTGCGGCCCACCTTGCGGCCGGCGCTAGTGCCGAAGCGGTTGCGCTCGCACTGCGGTGGCTGAAGGACCCCTGCAACCGCGTGGTGGTGCTCGGCGATGCCGACTATCCCCAGCTCCTGTTGCAGATCTCCGATCCGCCACCGCTGCTGTACGTCAAAGGTCGAACCGACCTGTTGAACCAGCCCGCGCTCGCCGTGGTCGGCAGCCGCAATGCGACTGCCCAAGGCGTTGCGAACGCCGAAGCCTTTGCCCGCACGCTCAGCGCCGGCGGCATCACCGTCATCAGCGGTCTCGCACTCGGGATTGATGCCGCCGCACACCGCGGCGGGCTCGCTGAGGCCGCGAGCAGCATTGCCGTCGTGGGGACTGGCCTCGATGTGGTGTACCCCGCGCGCAACCGCGACCTCGCGCACGATCTTGCGGCGCGCGGTGCTCTGATCTCGGAGTTCGCGCTCGGAACGCCTGCCCTCGGCAGCAACTTTCCGCGCCGCAACCGCGTGATCAGCGGCATGAGCCGCGGCTGCCTCGTGATCGAGGCCGCCCTGCAAAGCGGCTCGCTCATCACCGCGCGGCTCGCCAACGAGCAGGGGCGCGAGGTGTTTGCGGTTCCCGGCTCGATCCACTCTCCGCTTGCGAAAGGATGCCACGCGCTCATCAAGCAGGGCGCCAAGCTCGTCGAAAGCGCGAACGACATACTGGAAGAGCTGCGCCTGCCGACGCCCGCGGTGGGGACTTCGGCGAAACGACCCGGGCTCGACGCGGCTGCCGGAACGCTCTACCAGCAAGTCGGCTTCGATCCGACGAGCTTCGACACGCTGTGCGCGCGCGCCGGCATGCCGGCCGAAACCGTGTCGGCCCTGTTGCTCACGCTCGAGCTGCAGGGACTGGTCGAGACGCTCCCGGGCGGCCGCTACCAGCGCGTCCGCGGCTGAGCCTTCCCAGCCGCTCGAGCGGCTGAGGACCGTGGTGAATCATTAACTGCGTCATGAAGTTAGCGTCCGTCACAGACGGCTGCCTTGCTTTGCCGGATGTTTGTTTTTATCATCTGCCGCTCTTTGCAGCCAGGTGCGCTCGACCCCGATGGTGAAGAAAACGGTTACGGCAAAGAAAGCGGCGGCGCGCCAGCCGGCGCCCGCGCGCGTCGCCACGCACGACGGCAAGAAGCTGATCATCGCCGAGAAACCTTCGGTCGCCGGCGACATTGCGCGCGCGCTCGGCGGTTTCACGCGCCATGGCGACTACTTCGAGAGCGATCACTACGTCCTTTCCTCGGCGGTCGGCCACCTGCTCGAGCTCGCCGTGCCGGAAGAGTTCGAGGTGAAGCGAGGCAAGTGGTCGTTCGCACACCTGCCGGTCATTCCGCCGCATTTCGACCTGCGGCCGATCGAGAGGTCCGAAGACCGCCTGAAGCTGCTGACCAAGCTGATCAAGCGCAAGGACGTGACCGCTCTCGTCAACGCATGTGACGCCGGCCGCGAGGGCGAGCTGATATTTCGCTATATCGCGCGCCACACGGGCACCCCCAAGCCGATCGAACGGCTATGGCTGCAATCCATGACGCCCGCCGCGATTCGCGAAGGCTTTGCCCAGCTGCGCGGCGACAAGGAGATGCTGCCGCTTGCCGATGCCGCGGTTTGCCGCTCGGAATCGGACTGGCTCGTAGGGATCAACGGCACGCGGGCGATGACGGCATTCAACTCCAAGTCGGGCGGCTTTCATCTGACGACCGTCGGACGCGTGCAGACTCCGACGCTCGCGATCCTCGTCGAGCGCGAGGAGAAGATAAAGAAATTCGTGGCGCGCGAATATTGCGAGGTTCATGCCGCGTTCAGCTGCAAAGCCGGCAGCTATGCGGGCCGCTGGTTCGACGAGCGCTTCAAGAAGGCAAAAACCGCCGACGACAGCGAGCTGAGGCCGGAACGGCTGTGGGACCGCGAGCGGGCAGACGCAATCCGCGCCAAGTGCGAAGGCAAGCCCGGCACGGTGGAGGAGGAGAGCAAGCCCTCGACGCAGCTTTCGCCGCTGCTCTACGACCTGACGAGCCTGCAGCGCGAGGCGAATGCGCGCTTCGGCTACTCCGCCAAGACCACGCTGTCGATTGCACAGGCGCTCTACGAAAAGCACAAGGTGCTCACGTATCCCCGCACCGACTCGCGCGCGCTGCCCGAGGACTATCTGTCGACGGTCACCGCGACCATGGAAGCGCTCGACCAGTCCTATCAGCGCTTCGTCCAGCAGATCCTGCGCCACCACTGGGTGCGGCCGAATAAGCGCATTTTCAACAACGCGAAGATCTCGGACCACTTCGCGATCATTCCGACCTCGCTCGCGCCCAAGCATCTGAGCGAAGCCGAGGCCAAGGTCTACGACCTAGTGACGAAGCGCTTTCTCGCGGTCTTTTACCCCGCGGCCGAGTTTCAGATCACGACGCGTATCACGCGCGTCGAGCAGGAGCCCTTCAAGAGCGAGGGCAAGATCATGGTGAACGCCGGCTGGCTCGAGGTCTACGGCAAGGAAGCGCAGACCGACGACACGCCCGCGCTCGTGCCGGTCGATCCCAAGGAGAGCCCGCGCGCCGATGAAGTGACGGTCGTGGCATTGCAAACCAAGCCTCCCGCGCGCTTCTCCGAGGCGACGCTGCTCTCGGCGATGGAAGGCGCCGGCAAGCTCGTCGAGGACGAGGAATTGCGCGACGCGATGCGCGAGAAAGGATTGGGCACGCCGGCGACCCGCGCTGCGATCATCGAGGGACTCATCCACGAGAAATATGTGAACCGCAGCGGCCGCGAATTACAGCCGACGGCCAAGGCGTTCTCGCTGATCACGCTGCTGCGCGGCCTCGAGATCGACGAGCTCTGCTCGCCCGAGCTGACGGGCGACTGGGAATACCAGCTCGCGCAAATGGAGCACGGCAAGTTGAAGCGCGGCCAGTTCATGCAGCAGATTGCCAGCATGACGCGTCACATCGTCGAGCGCGCGAAGGAGCACGAAAGCGACACGGTGCCGGGTGACTATTCGACGCTCACCACGCCGTGTCCGAAATGTGGCGGCGTGGTCAAGGAAAACTACAAGAAGTTTCAGTGCCAGGCGTGCGATTTCGCGCTCTGGAAGATTTTGGCCGGCCGTCAGCTCGAGCCCGTCGAAGTCGAAACGCTGATCACGGAGCGCAGGGTCGGCCCGCTGCAGGGATTTCGCAGCCGCATGGGCAAGCCGTTCGTCGCACTATTGAAGATGACGCCCGACTTCAAGGTCGAATTCGATTTCGGCCAGGCCGGCACCGACGCGGATGCCGCGCCGGTCGATTTTTCGGATCAAGAACCGTTGGGGACCTGTCCGAAATGCGGCAACCGCGTCTTCAGCCACGGCGTTGCCTACGTCTGTGAAAAGTCCGTCGGCCCCGACCGCAGCTGCGATTTTCGCTCGGGCAAGATCATCCTGCAGCGCACGATCGAGCCGGAGCAGATGAAGAAACTCCTCGCCACCGGCAGGACGGACTTGCTGCACCGGTTCATTTCCAAGAAAGGCCGGCCGTTTTCGGCGTTCCTGGTGCGCGGGGCGGAGGGCAACGTTACTTTCGAGTTCGCACCGCGCGAATCGAAGGCGGCCAAACCCAAAGCCGTGGCCAAAGCCCGCAAGGCCGTCGCGAGCTGACCGACGCGCGCTATACGCGCCGGCGTCCCCGCTCAGACGTCGAGGTTACGCACGCCCAGCGCGTTCGTTTCGATGAAGGCCCGCCGCGGCTCGACCATATCGCCCATCAGGGTGGTGAAGATCTCGTCGGCGGAGATCGCGTCCTCGATCTGCGCGCGCAACAAGCGTCTCACTTTCGGGTCCATGGTCGTTTCCCAGAGCTGCTCGGGGTTCATTTCGCCGAGGCCCTTGTAGCGCTGGATGCCGAGACCCTTCTTCACTTCGTCGAGCAGCCAGGTGAGCGCGTCTTTGACGTCCAGGATCGCGTGCTTGTGTTCGCCACGCTTCACGTAAGCCCCTTCGCCGAGCAGGCCCTGGAGCACGTGCGCTGTCTTCTTGATCTGATCGTAATCGCCGCTGATGATGAAATCGTGGTCGAGGGCGGTCTGGTGGGGATTACCATGCTGCGTACGGTTGATGATCAGCATGTAGCGCTCGTTCTTCTCGTCGTAGCGCGGCTCGATCGAAACATCCGCGCTGTGCAGCGCCGCGTTCAGCTGTTGGGCGGTCGCCGTCGCGCTCGCCTCGCTCGACAGGTCGATCTCCGGGTCGACCAGCAGATGCTGCAGCACGGCCGGATCGATGAGGCGGCTCAGGCGTTCGATGACGGCCTCGGCGAGGAAATACTGCTTCGCGACCTGCGCCAGCGCTTCCTTGTTGAGCGCTCTGGCCGACGCCTCGGGATAAAGTTCTGCATCCTCCAGCGCGAGCTTGAGCAGGTACTCCTTGAGCTCGTGGTCGTCCTTCAGATAACGCTCGGTCTTGCCGTGCTTCAGCTTGTAGAGAGGCGGCTGCGCAATATAGATGTGGCCGCGCTCGACGAGCTCGGGCATCTGCCGATAGAAAAACGTGAGGAGCAGGGTGCGGATGTGGGAGCCGTCGACGTCCGCGTCGGTCATGATGATGATGCGGTGGTAGCGCAGCCGCTCGATGTTGTACTCGTCCTTGCCGATGCCGCATCCCAGCACGTTGATGAGCGTCGCGATCTCCTGCGATGACAGAAGCTTGTCGAATCGCGCCTTCTCGACGTTCAGGATCTTGCCCTTGAGCGGCAGGATCGCCTGGTTCTTGCGGTCGCGTCCCTGTTTGGCGGAACCGCCCGCCGAATCACCCTCTACGATGTAGAGCTCGCTCAGCGCCGGATCCTTCTCCTGGCAGTCAGCCAGCTTGCCCGGGAGGCCGAGCGAGTCGAGAACGCCTTTGCGGCGCGTCATGTCGCGCGCCTTGCGGGCGGCCTCGCGCGCGCGCGCCGCTTCGATGATCTTGGTGGTGATGATCTTGGCATCGAGCGGGTTTTCGAGCAGGAACTCGCCGAGCTTCGCCGCTACGACTTCCTGCACGACCGGCTGAACCTCGCTCGATACGAGCTTGTCCTTCGTTTGCGACGAGAATTTCGGTTCGGGCACCTTCACCGACAGCACGCAGGTAAGCCCTTCGCGCATGTCGTCACCGGACGTCTCGACCTTCGCTTTCTTCGCGAGCTCGTTCTGCTCGATATAGTTATTGAGCGTGCGCGTCATCGCCGCGCGCAGGCCGGTGAGATGCGTGCCCCCATCGCGCTGCGGGATGTTGTTCGTGAAGCACTGCACCGACTCCGCGTACGTGTCGTTCCACTGCATCGCCACTTCGACGATGATCCCGTCCTTGGCGCCCTCGGAATAGAAGATCTTCGGGTGCAGCACGTTCTTGCTGCGATTCATGTACTCGACGAACGCCTTGATGCCGCCGCTGAACGAGAAGGTTTCCTGTTTGGCGGTGAGCTGGTCGACGAGCGTGATGCTGACGCCGTTGTTGAGGAACGAAAGCTCGCGCAGCCGCTTGGCGAGGATGTCGTAGTGGTACTCGATGTTGCTGAAGGTGCGGTCGCTCGCGAGGAAATGCACTTCCGTTCCGCGCTTTTCGGTCCGCCCGATCTCCTTGAGCGGCTCGACCGGGACGCCGTCTTTGAATTCGATGAAATACGTCCTGCCGTCGCGTCGGATGGTCAGTCTCAGCCACTCCGAGAGCGCGTTGACCACGGACACCCCCACGCCGTGCAACCCTCCGGATATCTTGTACGAGTTGCTGTCGAACTTGCCGCCGGCATGCAGCTCGGTCATCACGATTTCCGCGGCAGTACGCTTCTGCTCGTCGTCTTCCTTGACATCGGTGGGGATGCCACGCCCGTTGTCCTGCACGCTGACCGAATGGTCGGCATGGATGGTGACGGTGATCGTATTGCAGTAGCCGGCGAGCGCTTCGTCGATCGCGTTGTCGACGACTTCGAACACCATGTGGTGCAGGCCCGTGCCGTCGTTCGTGTCGCCGATGTACATCCCCGGGCGCTTGCGAACCGCCTCGAGGCCTTTCAGGATCTGGATGCTGTCCGCATCGTAGTCGTCGCCGTTGGGAATGCTCGGATTTTTGTCGGTCATGTGCTTTGCGTCGTGGTTTCGTCGGTGGCGCCGCGTTCAGATACGCATCGGCATCACGACGTACCTAAAGTCCTTGTCTTCGGCGATCGTGATCAGGACGCTGCTGTTCGCGTCGCCGAACGAACAGACCACCTCCTGCGCTGATAGGTTCCCCAGCACATCCAGCAGGTAGGTCACGTTGAAGCCGATGTCGAGCGCGTCGCCTTTGTAGTCGATCTCGAGCTCTTCGAACGCCTCCTCCTGCTCGGTGTTCGTGCATGCGATGCGCAGATTGCCGTCGGTGAGCGTCCACCGCACACCGCGGAATTTCTCGTTCGACAGTATCGCCACGCGTTGCAGGGCCTGCTGCAGCAACACCCGGTCGATTCCGAAAGTCTTCCTGTTCGCCGTCGGTATCACGCGCGCGTAATCCGGAAATTTGCCGTCGACCACCTTGGTGATGAGCACCACCGGGCCGATCTCGAAACGTGCCTGGCTCGGCGAAATCTCCACCGCGACCTCTTCGTCGCTGTCGTCGAGCAGCTTGATCAGTTCCTGCACTGCCTTGCGTGGCAGGATCACTTCCTGCCGCTGCGTTTGCTGGGAGGTCTCGATGCTCGCGAACGCCAGGCGGTGGCCGTCGGTCGCTACCGCCTTGAGCGCGCCTTCGTCGATCACGAGCAGCATGCCGTTCAGGTAGTAACGGATGTCCTGTTGCGCCATCGCGTACTGGACGAGCAGCAGCAGCCCCCGCAGCGCCTTCTGCGGCAGCCGAATCGAGGTAACGGCGCCGGCCGACACCGCCATCTTCGGGAAGTCCTCGGCCGGCAGCGTCTGCAGGCTGAACCGGCTCTTTCCGGACTTCACCTGCAGGCGGCTCGCCTGCGTTTCGAGACTCACCTCGGCGCTCTCCGGCAACGACCGCAGGATCTCCTGTAGCTTGCGCGCCGACACCGTGATCATGCTGCTGTCGTTCCCCTTTTGCTGCACTGGAAAGCTGGTCGCGACCTGGATCTCGAGATCGGTCGCGAGCAGGTGCATGCGCTCATTGCCACGTTCGAGCAGGACGTTCGAGAGGATAGGGAGGGTATGCCTTTTCTCCACGATCCCTGAAACGGCATGCAACGGTTTCAACAGCTCGTCGCGTGGAGCTTGTACCAGTTTCATGGTTATCTCTTTTTAGTAATAGTAATTACAGTCGCTATTGTTGTGTGTAACTGCGTCTGCGCGAGACAGCACGGCCAATTGCGGCGATGACGATCGACCGCCAAGCTGTCATTTGGCTGTGGATCGATTGTTGATGATATCGCGCGTGCGGTCGAACTGGCGTCTATCCACAAACCACGCACAGGAACGTCAGCTGCGCAGCACCTTGAGCAGCGACTCGAAGTCGCGCGTGATCTCGTTGCTCGTCGTCTTGAGCGCAGCGATCCGGCGGCACGCATGTAAGACCGTCGTGTGGTCGCGTCCGCCGAAAGCCTCGCCGATGTCCGGCAGGCTGAGCTGCGTGAGCTCTTTGGCGAGCGCCATCGCGATCTGGCGGGGCCGCGCAACGTTGCGGCTGCGCTTCTTCGAGTACATTTCCGACACCTTGATCTTGTAGTAGTCGGCAACCGTCTTCTGTATGTTGTCGATCGAAACCTGGCGGCTTTGCAGCGCCAGGAGATCGCGCAGCGCCTCGCGGCACAGCGCAATGGTAAGCGGCTGGCCGGAAAAACGCGAATAAGCGAGAATCCGCTTGAGGGCGCCTTCGAGCTCGCGCACGTTGGTCTGGCTGTGGCTCGCGATGAAGAAAGCAACCGCTTCGTCGAGCACGACGTCTTCGGCGGCGGCCTTACGCAGCAGGATGGCGACTCGCATCTCGAGCTCGGGCGGCTCGACGGCGACGGTCAGGCCCCAGCCGAAACGGGAAATCAGCCGGTTTTCCATGCCCGTGATTTCACGCGGATAGGTGTCGCAGGTGATGACGACCTGCTTGTGGGATTCGATCAGCGCGTTGAACGCGTAGAAAAACTCTTCCTGCGTGCGGCTCTTGCCGCTGAAGAACTGGATGTCGTCGATCAGCAGCAGGTCGAGCGAATGGTAATAGCGCTTGAAGTCGTCGAACGCCTTGTGCTGGTAGGCGCGCACCACGTCGGATACGTACTGTTCAGCATGAATGTAGCGGATCCGGCTTTGCGGATGCCGCTCCTGCATCATGTTGCCGATGGCGTGCACGAGGTGCGTCTTGCCGAGGCCTACGCCGCCGTAAATGAACAGCGGGTTGTACGCGGCCCCGGGACGCTCGGCGACCTGCACGGCGGCCGCGCGCGCGAGCTCGTTGGCCTTGCCAGTGACGAACGTGTCAAAGCTCAAGTCCGGGTTGAGGCGTGAGATCTCGCGCGTGCTGGGCTTGGCCCCTTGCGGCTCCGGCACGAGCGGTTTCGCCGCGACGGCCGACTCCTTGTCCATGAGCTCGAGGTTCACAGTGACGCCGTCGCCAAAGCGCTCGGTCGCGAGGCGGCGGATCTCGTCGAGAAAGCGATCACGAATCCACTGCAGAACGAAGCGATTCGGCGCGATGAGGGTGTACGCGTTGTCGGTGCCGTGAAACTTGAGAGGCTTGATCCATGTCTTGAATTGCTGCGGCGGCAATTGCTGTTCGAAATGGCCGAGGCAAGAGCGCCAGAAGCTATTCATTGCGATAGAGAGGAAAGGTGAGGTGAGGTGAAGCGAGCCCAAATTTTAGCGTTTTCAGCCGCAGTTATCCACAAGCGTCGGGTGCTCTTTACGCCGCCCGCTCGCGAGCGGGGCGCGATTGACAGACCTGAGGGTTAGCGGTTGTAATAGCGGGCTTTTCACTCGGGAATCGGGATTATCATGAAGCGCACCTTCCAGCCATCGAAGACCCGCCGCAAACGCACTCACGGGTTTCGCGTACGCATGAAAACGCGGGGCGGACGCGCTGTGGTGCGAGCACGACGCGCCAAAGGGCGCGCGCGCTTGGGCATTTGATTCGCAACTCCGCGCCACGCTCCTACACCCGGGCTTCCCGGCTCGACGGCCCTGCTGCATTCGCGGCGGTCTTCGCGTTCAAATGCCGTGTCGACGGCAAGTTGTTCCAAGTGTATGCAAAGCCGAATGGAACTGCCCGAGCGCGGCTCGGTATCGTCGTCAGCAAGCGCGTCATCGCGCGCGCGGTGGCGCGCAATTATTGCAAGCGCGTGGCACGCGAGGTGTTTCGCGCTGAACGCAGCGCTCTTGGCGGGGTCGATTTGATCGTTCGACCGCGCGTCGCGGTCAGCCGTGATGCCTCAGCCGGCGCGCACGCTGAGATGCGTGACCTGCTGCATCGCGCCCGAGCCCAGTGCTCGAACCGCGATTCGACGCCGCGACACTAACACTCGCAACCAGCTATGGATACGCAGCGACTCGTTCTCTTCATGGTGTTCACCTTCTCGGTGTTTTTCCTGTTCGACGCCTGGCAGAAGGATCAACATCCGGCGACGCCCCAGACGGCACCCGCAACGTCAGTGCCCGTACCGGGCGCAGGCGCGCCGCCGACGGCGACACCCGTTCCAGCGCCGAGCCAGCCGCTGTCGGTGCCGCCTGCGCCGCCACCCTCGGCGCAAGGGGGGTTGCAGAAAGGCGAGGTGGTGCGGGTCGAAACGGATCAACTCGTGGCGGAGATCAGCACCGCCGGCGGCGATCTGCGCAGCCTGGAATTGCTGGCGCATCGCGACACCCTCGACCAGCACAAGAATTTCATCCTGCTGCAGGAGAAGGGCGACCATACCTACGTTGCGCAATCAGGCCTGATCGGCAACAGCCTGCCGAACCATCGCACCGTGTATGCCGCGAGCGAGCGGGAGGTGAAGCTCGCCGCGGGCGCCGAGAGCGTCACTGTGCGTCTCGCGGCGCCCCCAGCCGACGGCATTCAAGTCGCGAAGATTTACACGTTTCATCGCGGCAGCTACCTGATCGACGTCAGCTACGAGATTCAGAACAAGTCGGCCGCGCCGATCCAGCCGGACGCGTACTTTCAGCTCGTGCGCGACGGCAAGCCGCCGGCCGGTGATTCGGCCATGCTGCCGACCTATACCGGCTTCGCGGTGTACACCGAAAAGGAAAAATTTCAGAAGGTGCCGTTTGCCGACATCGACAAAGGCAAGGCCCACTACCAGAAGAAGAGCAACGACGGCTGGGTTGCGCTGCTCCAGCATTATTTCCTGAGCGCGTGGCTGCCGGCGAACGACCCGCCGCGCGAGTTCTTCCTGCAGAAGCTCGACGGTTCGCTTTACGCGGGGGGAGTGATCGTGTCGGCAGGGCGCATCGAGCCGGGCGCGAGCAATACGCTCACCGTGCGCCTGTATGCAGGGCCGCAGGAGCAGGATGAGCTCTCCAAGCTGGCGCCCGGTCTCGACCTCACGGTCGATTACGGATGGCTTACCGTCATCGCAAAGCCGCTTTTCTGGTTCCTGCAATGGTTGCATAAGTGGGTCGGCAACTGGGGCGTTGCGATCATCGTGCTCACCGTGATCATCAAGGCGCTGTTCTATCCGCTCTCGGCCGCGAGTTACCGCTCGATGGCGAGGATGCGCGTCCTCGCGCCGCGGTTACAGAAGATGAAAGAACAGTACGGCGACGACCGGCAGCGCCTGAACCAGGCGATGATGGATCTGTACAAGACCGAGAAGATCAATCCGCTCGGAGGATGCTTGCCGATAGTCGTGCAAATCCCTGTTTTCATTGCTCTTTATTGGGTATTGCTGGCCAGTGTCGAGCTGCGGCACGCGCCGTTCGTGCTATGGATCAAGGATCTTTCTACGCCCGACCCGTATTTCGTTTTGCCGCTCCTCATGGGTGCGACGATGATCTTCCAGACCTATCTCAACCCGGAGCCGCCGGATCCGGTGCAGGCGAAGGTGATGAAGATCATGCCGATCGCGTTCAGCATCTTCTTCTTCTTTTTTCCCGCGGGCCTCGTCCTGTACTGGCTGGTCAACAATGTGCTCTCGATCGCGCAACAGTGGCAAATCACGCGCGCGATGGAGCAGCCCAAACCAGCGCATGGCAAATGAGCCCATAGCTGCGATCGCCACACCTCCGGGACGCGGCGGCATCGGCGTTGTGCGCGTTTCGGGAGCCGGATTGGCGGCGATGCTGCGACCGCTGGTCGATCGACCGCTCGCAGCGCGTCGCGCGGTACTGACCCACTTTCACGATGCCGCGGGTAACGCGATCGATCAGGGACTCGCGCTGTATTTTCCGCAGCCGCACTCGTATACCGGCGAGGATGTGGTCGAGCTCCATGCGCACGGCGGCCCGGTCGTTCTCCAGCTCCTGTTGCGCCGCTGTCTCGAGCTCGGCGCCCGCATCGCCGAGCCCGGCGAATTTACCAAGCGCGCATTCCTCAATGACAAGCTCGACCTGGCGCAGGCGGAAAGCGTTGCCGATCTGATCGACGCGTCGACGGCAGCGGCGGCGCGATCCGCCGTGCGCTCGCTCCAAGGCGAATTCTCACGCCGGATCGAAGCGTTGGTGCAGGACTTGACGGAGCTGCGGATGCTGGTGGAAGCGGGACTCGATTTTCCCGAAGAGCAAACGCCGACGCTCATGCATACCGAATCGAGCGTGCGGCTCCTGCGCCTGCGCGAGCAGCTCGGGCAGGTCCTGGGCGCGTCGCGGCAGGGCAGCCTCCTGCGCAACGGCATTCATGTCGTGATCGCCGGGCAGCCGAATGTAGGCAAGTCCAGTCTGCTGAACCGCTTGGCCGGCGATGACATCGCCATCGTGAGTGAGTTACCCGGAACCACCCGCGATACCATCCGCCAGAGTCTCGACATCGCGGGCGTGCCGCTGCACATCGCGGACACGGCAGGCCTGCGCGACTCGAGCGACACAGTAGAAAATATAGGCATTACAAAGACTTGGGATAACATATCACGTGCCGATCTGGTGCTGTGGGTAAGCGACCTTACACGTAGTGACACCGAGCCGTCGGACGCGGGGTTACTAAAGCGCATTCCCACAGGGACGCCGGTGATCCATGTCGGCAACAAGGTCGATCTGGTGCCGTGCTGGGAGTCGCCGCCGGTTTCACCCATGGTAGCGATTTCAGCCAAAACGGGTGCCGGTATCGAGCGCCTGCAACAAGAAATCCTTAAAGTTGCGGGCTGGGAAGGTCACGACCAGGGCGTCATTCTCGCCCGGGAACGGCACGTGCAGGCGCTGCTGGCCGCCGCGGAGCACTTGGACGGCGCCGGCTATTTGGCCGATGCGCCTGAGCTATTTGCGGAAGAGTTGCGGCTGTGCCAACGTGCCCTCGGCGAGATCACGGGGGAAGTGACGGCGGACGATTTGCTTGGCCGGATCTTCGCCCGATTTTGCATCGGCAAGTAGCGATGTTCCACGTGAAACGTGCGCCCGCGCCTATTCGGCCCGGTTGACTCGTTTGCACGCGAGTTTTCCGGTATCATAGCGGCCCTCACGCGCCGCTATCTCCATGCATTTTACTGAAAATTTCGATGTCATCGTAGTCGGAGGCGGCCATGCCGGTACCGAGGCTGCCCTCGCGGCGGCGCGCAAGGGGTGCCGCACGTTGCTTCTGACCCATAACATCGAAACGCTGGGCCAGATGTCATGCAATCCGTCGGTGGGCGGCATTGGCAAGGGCCATCTCGTCAAGGAAATCGACGCGCTGGGCGGCGCGATGGCCGCTGCCGCGGACGAGGCGGGCATTCAATTTCGCATCCTCAACGCGAGCAAAGGCCCGGCCGTCCGGGCGACGCGCGCGCAGGCCGACCGTCTGCTCTACAAAGCGGCGATCCGGTCACGGCTCGAGAATCAGCCCAACCTGCGCGTGTTTCAGCAGGCGGTGGACGACCTACTGGTCGACGGTGATCGCATTTCGGGCGTCGTCACCCAAATCGGGCTGCGGTTTTCTGCGAACACCGTCGTGCTCACCGCCGGCACTTTTCTGTCCGGTCTGATCCACGTCGGACTCGAGAACTATGCCGCGGGGCGGGCCGGCGATCCGGCCGCCGCTAGCTTGGCCGCGCGCCTGCGCGAGCTGCGATTGCCGGCCGGGCGTCTCAAGACCGGCACCCCGCCTCGAATCGACGGTCGCAGCATCGACTTTACGCGACTCGAGGCGCAGCCGGGTGACACGCCGGTCCCCGTATTCTCGTTCCTCGGCAGCCCGGCGCAGCACCCGCGACAAGTTCCTTGCTGGATCACCCATACGAACGAGCGCACCCACGAGATCATTCGGGGCGGTCTCGACCGCTCGCCGATGTTCACGGGGGTCATCGAGGGGATCGGACCCCGCTACTGCCCGTCGATCGAGGACAAGGTGACGCGCTTTGCAGCGCGCCACGGACACCAAATTTTCCTTGAACCTGAAGGACTTACGGTAACGGAGTACTATCCGAACGGGATCTCGACCAGCCTTCCTTTCGACGTGCAACAATCGCTCGTGCGCTCAATTGCGGGGCTCGAGCGTGCTCATATCACGCGGCCCGGTTACGCGATCGAGTACGACTACTTCGACCCGCGCGCGCTCAAGAGCTCGCTCGAGACAAAGGCGATTGCGGGACTTTTCTTCGCCGGCCAGATCAACGGCACGACCGGTTACGAAGAAGCTGCCGCTCAGGGGCTGCTCGCCGGCATCAATGCGGCTTGCTTCGTGAGCGGCGAGGCCGCCTGGTGTCCGCTGCGCAGTGAGGCGTACCTCGGCGTGCTGGTTGATGACCTGATCACGCGCGGTGTCTCGGAACCGTACCGGATGTTCACGAGCCGCGCCGAATATCGCTTAAGCCTGCGCGAAGACAATGCCGATATGCGCCTGACCGAGACGGGACGCAAGCTGGGCGTTGTCGATGATCGCCGCTGGGAGCGCTTCGCCCGCAAGCGGGATGCCGTGGCACGCGAGCAGGAGCGGCTCAAAACCACCTGGATCAATCCGAAGTTCGTCGAAGCCGGTGAGCTGGAACGGGTACTGGGCCAGGGGATCGAACGCGAATACACGGCGCATGACCTGCTGCGTCGTCCCGACGTTACCTACGAAAACCTGATGACGCTCGCTGCGGCAGGCCCCGGCGTGAGCGAGCCTTCAGTCGCCGAGCAAGTCGAGATCCAGTGCAAGTATCACGGCTATATCGAGCGACAGGATGCGGAGATCGCGCGTCAGCAGGCGTTCGAGACGATGCGCCTGCCGGCGGATATCGACTATCGGCGCGTGCAGGGATTGTCGGTCGAGGTCCAGCAGAAGCTGAACCAGCATCGCCCCGAGACGGTAGGGCAAGCCGCGCGCCTGTCCGGCGTGACACCGGCAGCCGTATCGCTGCTGCTCGTACATCTCAAGCGCGGCTTCGCACCCGCGCCAAGGCGGCGCAAGGCATGAACCTCGCCGGCAAACTCGCGCAGGGGCTGACCGCGCTCGACATCTCGCTTGATGCGGACACCCAGCGTCGGCTGCTCGACTACATCGCGCTCATCGGCAAGTGGAATCGCGTCCACAATCTCACGGCCATACGCGAGAGCACGAAGATGGTGAGCAGCCATCTGCTCGACTGCCTCGCCGTGATGCCGCACCTCGCGCCCGGCACGATCGCCGACGTGGGCAGCGGCGCCGGACTTCCCGGCATTCCGCTCGCGCTCGCGCGACCGAAGCACGCCGTGACGCTGATCGAGCGCAATCATAAGAAAGCCGCTTTTCTGCGCCAGGCGGCGATCGAGCTCAAGCTCGACAACGTCGACATCGTGAGCGAGCGCGTCGAAACGTGGCAGCCGCGCGAGGTTTACGACATCGTCATTTCGCGCGCATTTTCCGATCTGCCGGAATTCGTCCAGCTCGCCGGGCGCCTGTGTGCGCCTGACGGGACGCTGGCCGCGATGAAAGGCGTGCATCCATACGAAGAGCTCGCGCAGCTTCCCGACACGGTCAAATTGCGCAGCGTCGTGCCGCTCAAGATTCCCGGGGTGCGCGCGCAGCGTCATCTGGTGCTGCTCGAGCCGGCGCGGTAGCGCGATGGCGAGAATCCTGGCCGTCACCAATCAGAAAGGCGGCGTCGGCAAGACCACTACGAGCGTGAATCTGGCGGCGAGCCTGGCGGCAACGCGGCAGCGCGTCCTGCTTGTCGATCTCGACCCGCAGGGCAACGCGACGATGGGTAGCGGCATCGATAAGCGAGCACTCGCACGCACCGTCTACCATGTGCTGCTGGGTGAAGCCTACATCCCGGCGGTTCGCGTCACTTCGACGAGCGGAAGCTACGACGTGGTGCCGGCCAACCGGGAGCTCGCGGGAGCGGAGGTGGAGCTCGTCGATCTCGAGCATCGTGAAGCGCGACTCAAGCACGCGCTGTTGCCGCTCGCGGACGATTACGAGTTCATCCTGATCGATTGTCCGCCGGCGCTGAACCTGCTGACCGTCAACGGGCTGACGGCGGCGCACGCAGTGCTGATCCCGATGCAATGCGAGTATTACGCGCTCGAGGGACTGAGCGATCTCGTGCAGACCGTGAAACGAGTGCGCGCTCACCTCAATCCGCAGCTCGAGATCGAAGGGCTGCTGCGCACCATGTACGACCCGCGCAACACACTCGCGCAGCAGGTATCGGCGCAGTTGCAGCAGCATTTCGGCGACAAGGTCTATCGCACCGTGATTCCGCGCAATGTGCGGCTCGCCGAGGCGCCAAGCCATGGCGTGCCGGCGCTCGGTTTCGACAAGACTTCAAAGGGTGCGCTCGCCTACCTCGCACTTGCGGGCGAGATGCTCAATCGCGAAGCGCAGCGCGCCTGACGGCGGCGGCTTATGGCGAAGATCAAAGGGCTGGGCCGGGGTCTCGATGCTCTACTGAGCGGCGATCAAGCGACGGACCGCGCCGCTTCCGATCGCCCGGCGGAGCTCGAGGTCGACGTGCTGCAGGCCGGCAAGTATCAGCCGCGCACGCATATGGACGAGACGGCGCTCCGTGAGCTCGCCGATTCCATCAAGGCGCAGGGCGTGATGCAGCCGATCCTCGTGCGTCCGGTGAGCGATGGCCGCTATGAGATCATCGCGGGCGAAAGACGGTGGCGTGCCGCGCGTATTGCGGGCCTGGATCGCGTACCGGTGCTGGTGCGCGAAGTTGCAGACAATACGGCGCTCGCGATGGCGCTCATCGAGAACATTCAGCGCGAGGACCTGAATCCGCTCGAGCAGGCGAACGGAATACAGCGGCTCATCTCCGAATTCGGCATCACGCACGAGCAGGCGGCAGGGATGGTCGGGCGCTCGCGCAGCGCGGTCACGAACCTGCTGCGGCTGCTCGCGCTCGCCGCGCCCGTGCGCGATCTCGTGCAGCAGGGCAAGCTCGATATGGGGCACGCGCGCGCGCTGCTCGCGCTCTCCGGGATGCAGCAGATCGAAACGGCGCGCGCGATCGCCGCGCGCGGCATGTCGGTGCGCGACACCGAGCGCTGGATCGGCCGGCTGTTGAAGAGCTCGACCGCCAGGAACGCGCGCCGGACCGCCGACCGCGACGTGCTGCGCCTGCAGGAAGAGCTGTCGCAAGCGCTCGGCACCAAAGTCGTGATCAAGGAAGGCCGCAAAGGTCGCGGCGCGCTCGTCATCAGCTATACGAATCTGACCCAGCTCGATGCGATCCTCGCGCGAGTGCTGCGGTGAGCGCACCCGCGTTGCCCGTCGGTCCGGCGGTTTGACGCATCGTGGCCGACTTCAGTACAATCCGCGAGTTTGCTCTGGGGGCAACCCAGTGATTTTCGGTATCACGAGCAAACCCCTCCGGACCGTGTTGCGCTGGCAGGCTTATGCCACCGTATTGATGGCGTTGGTGGCGGGGCTGTGGGCCGGTCTGCACGGCGCGCTTTCGGCAGGGCTGGGAGGCCTCGTGAGCGGTCTCGCCGGGCTCGCGTTCGCAATCATGGTGTCGGGCAGCACGGTGCAGTCTGCGCACGCGACACTGCGTACCCTGTTCAGGGCGGAATGCGGCAAGCTCATTCTTGTCGTCCTGCTGCTTTGGATCGTGCTCACGACCTACCGGGAAATCGTCCTGTTGGCTTTTTTTGTTGGCTTCATCATTTCGGTCCTGGTGTCGCAGCTGGCGATCCTGGTGCGCGAAAGCCCCGTCGATTAGGAACATGGAATGGCCGCTCGCGAACAAATGACCCCGACCGAGTACATCGGTCACCATCTTACCTTCGACACCAAAGCAGTCGGCGACGGCGCCTTTTGGACGCTGAACGTCGACACGCTCGCGGTTTCGATTCTGGTCGGGGTCGTGGCCTGCGGCTTCATGTGGTGGGCGGTGCGCGGCGCGACGACCGGAGTGCCCGGAAAGCGACAGGCTTTCGTCGAGCTCGCGGTCGATTTCGTGGACGAGCAGGTCAAAGGCATATTCCACGGCGAGCGCAGCTTCATCTCCCCGCTCGCGCTAACGGTGTTCATCTGGGTGCTGCTCATGAACGCCATGGATTTTCTGCCCATCGACTGGATTTCACTGGGCACGCATCACCTCTCCGAGCATGGCTTTCGGATCGTGCCGACCGCGGACGTGAACACGACGTTCGCGCTCGCGCTGACGGTATGGGCGCTCATGATCTTCTACAGCGTCAAGGTCAAAGGCCTCGGCGGCTGGATTCACGAACTTTTCTGTTCGCCTTTCGGGGCGAACCCGCTCTTGTGGCCCGCGAACTTCCTGTTCAACCTCGTCGAATACGTCTCGAAACCGTTGTCGCACTCGCTGCGGCTCTTCGGCAACATGTACGCGGGCGAGATCATATTCCTGCTCTTGTGGATGATGGCCGCGACGAGCCTTGCCGGCACCATGTTCGCTTCGGCGCTGGGGCTCGCCTGGGCGATCTTCCATATCCTGATCGTCGCGCTGCAGGCCTACATCTTCATGATGCTGACCATCGTGTACGTCGCGATGGCGCATGAAAGCCACTGATCGCTGTTTCACCCTCACCCGTACTAAGAAAGGAATCAAAATGGAAAAGATGCAACTGTTGGCGATGATTCAGGCCTATACCGGCGTCGGTATCGGCCTGATGATCGGTCTCGGCGCGCTCGGCGCGTGCGTCGGCGTGGGCATCATGTGCAGCCGCTTTCTCGAGGGTGCCGCGCGCCAGCCGGAACTGATGCCGCAATTGCAGGCGAAGGTGTTCTTGCTGCTCGGACTGATCGACGCCTCGTTCATCATCGGCGTCGGTCTCGCCATGTTCTTCGCATTTGCCAATCCGCTGCTTACCGTCCTGGGTTGAGTGCGGCGGCCGGGGTGCCGCAAGGGAATACATCATGAATCTGAATCTCACGCTCGTTGCCCAGGCGATCACGTTCGCGGCATTCATCTGGTTCACGGCCCGCTTCGTCTGGCCGCCGCTCATGCGCGCCGTGGAGACGCGTCAAAAGCAGATCGCCGAAGGCCTTGCCGCCGGCGAAAAGGGTCGCCAGGAGCTGGAAGCGGCCGGCAAGCGTTCGGCCGAAGAGCTCGCCAAGGCGCGTGAGCGCGCCCAGGAGATCATCGCGCTCGCCGAGAAAAGGGCGGCGCAGATGATCGAAGAGGCGAAAGGGGTTGCGCGTGAGGAAGCCTCGCGCGAAAAGAGCGCGGCCAAGGCCGAGATCGAGCAGGAAGCGTCGCGCGCGCGCGAGGCGTTGCGCGAGCAGGTCGCGGGATTGGCCGTCGCGGGCGCCGAAAAGATATTGCGCCGCGAAGTGAATGCGAAGGCGCACGGCGATCTGCTCGAGCAGCTCAAACGCGAGATCTGACGGATGGCCGAACTCGCAACTTTGGCGAGACCGTACGCGGAAGCGGTCTTCGGGCTCGCCGACGAAGCCGGCCGCCTGACCGAGTGGTCGCGCGCGGTCGCCGCCATGGCGGAAGTCGTCGCGCATCCCGAGGTGCGGAGGTACGTCGACGATCCCAATCTGGCGCCCGACGAGCTCTACGCGATGTTCGCTTCGCTTTGCAGCGTAGAGCTCGATGCCGATGCTCAGAATTTCCTGCGCGTGCTGATCGCTAACGACCGGCTGCTGTTGCTGCCGGAGGTGCGCCGCCAGTTCGAAAACCTCAAGCACGAGCGCGAAGGCGTGGTCGAAGCGGCCATCGCCTCCGCATTCCCGTTGTCCGACACGCAGCGCGCGGATCTCGTCTCGAATCTCGAGCGCCGCTTCAAGCGCAAGATAGATCCGCACGTGACCGTCGACCCGTCCCTGATCGGCGGCGTGCGCATCGCGGTCGGCGATGAAGTCATCGATGGCTCGGTGCGCGGCATGCTCGCCGCGATGAGCGCGAGCCTGCTCAAGGCATAAGCCGCGAGCACCAGCGATACAAGGAGCAGCCATGCAACAACTCAATCCTTCCGAAATCAGCGAACTGATCCGCGGCAAGATCCAGAACCTCGCGCTGTCGGCCGACGTGCGCACCCAAGGCACGGTCGTTACCGTGACCGACGGGATCTGCCGCATTCACGGCCTGTCGGACGCGATGGCGGGCGAGATGCTCGAATTTCCGGGCAACACGTTCGGCCTCGCTCTCAACCTCGAGCGCGACTCGGTCGGCGCGGTCGTGCTCGGCAACTACGAGCACATTTCGGAAGGCGATACGGTCAAATGTACGGGCCGTATTCTCGATGTGCCGGTCGGCCCGGAGCTGATCGGTCGGGTGGTGAACTCGCTCGGCCAGCCGATCGACGGCAAGGGCCCGGTCAATGCCAAGCTCACCGACGTGATCGAAAAAGTCGCTCCCGGCGTGATCTCGCGCAAATCGGTTTCACAGCCGGTGCAGACCGGTCTCAAGGCGATCGACTCGATGGTCCCGATCGGCCGCGGCCAGCGCGAGCTGATCATCGGCGACCGCCAGACCGGAAAGACCGCCGTCGCGATCGACGCGATCATCAACCAGAAAGGCAAGGACCTGATCTGCATCTACGTCGCGATCGGTCAGAAAGCGTCGTCGGTGGTCAACGTCGTGCGCAAGCTCGAGGAGCACGGTGCGATGGCATACACCATCGTCGTTGCGGCGACTGCGTCGGAGTCCGCCGCGATGCAGTACATCGCCCCCTATTCCGGCTGCACGATGGGCGAGTATTTCCGCGACCGCGGCCAGGATGCGCTCATCATCTACGACGACCTGACCAAACAGGCATGGGCTTACCGCCAGGTCTCGCTGCTGTTGCGCCGTCCGCCGGGACGCGAAGCCTACCCCGGTGACGTGTTTTACCTCCACAGCCGGCTGCTCGAGCGTGCGGCGCGCGTGAACGAGGAGTACGTCGAGCATTTCACGAAGGGGGAGATCAAGGGCAAGACCGGGTCGCTCACCGCGCTGCCGCTGATCGAAACGCAGGCGGGCGACGTTACGGCCTTCGTGCCGACCAACGTGATCTCGATTACCGACGGACAGATCTTTCTCGAGACCGACCTCTTCAATGCCGGCATCCGGCCCGCCATCAATGCAGGTATCTCGGTGTCGCGGGTCGGCGGCGCGGCACAGACCAAGGTGATCAAGAAACTCGGCGGCGGCGTGCGTCTCGCGCTCGCCCAGTACCGCGAGCTCGCGGCGTTTGCACAGTTTGCATCCGATTTGGACGAAGCCACCCGCAAGCAGCTCGACCGCGGCCGCATGGTGACCGAGCTCATGAAACAGCCCCAATACGAGCCGCTGCAGGTGTGGGAAATGGCCCTCACGCTGTTCGCAGTGAACAACGGTTACTTCGACGATATCGACGTCAAGAAAGCGCTCGCTGCCGAGCGCGCGATGCGCGCGCATCTCAAGAGCAAGTATGCCGAGCTCGTGAATCGCATCGAAAGCACGAAAGATCTGACCAAGGAAGACGAGGACAAGCTGCACGAGGCGGTTAAGGATTTCAAGAAGGACGCGAATTACTAGATCGCGCGTGCCGAGCCAGAGATCCGAAAGCATTAGAGCGGAAGCCATACATGCCCGGAAGCAAAGAGATACGCAACAAGATCAAGAGCGTGCAAAACACGCGCAAGATCACCAAGGCGATGGAGATGGTCGCCGCATCGAAAATGAAAAAGGCGCAGGAACGCATGCGCGCGGCGCGTCCGTACGGCGAGAAGATCCGCAACGTGGCCGCGCACATCAGCCATGCGAACCCCGAATACCGCCATCCTTTCCTCATCGCCCGCGATACCGTCAAGCGCATCGGGATCATCGTCGTGACCACCGACAAGGGCTTGTGCGGCGGCATGAACACCAACGTGCTGCGGCTCGCCGTCGCCAAGATGCGGGAATGGGAGGCCGAGGGCGAACAGTTCGAAATCTGCACCTTCGGCAACAAGGCTCTGGGCTTCATGCAGCGCCTTGGCGCGAACATCGTCGCGCAGGTGGTCGGGCTCGGCGACAGGCCCAACATGGAAAAGCTGGTGGGTGCGCTCAAGATCATGCTCGACGCGTACAGCGAGGACCGCTTCGACCGGCTGATGATCTTCTACACGAAGTTCATCAATACGATGAAGCAGGAGCCCGTCATGGAACAATTGCTGCCGCTCGCAGGCGACAAGCTCGGCGTTCCGACCGGGGCCTGGGATTACATCTACGAGCCTGAGGCGAAAGTGGTGCTCGATCAGGTTCTCAGGCGTTACATCGAGGCGCTCGTGTACCAGGCCGTTGCCGAGAACATCGCGTCCGAGCAGAGCGCGCGCATGGTCGCCATGAAGGCCGCGTCGGACAACGCCGGCAATGTGATCGGGGAGCTCACACTGATCTACAACAAAACGCGCCAGGCCTCGATCACCAAGGAGCTCTCCGAGATCGTCGGGGGCGCCGCCGCAGTATGACCCTGTGCCCGCAACGACGGGCAAACAATCGAAATCCGTGAATCGAATCGAACGCTAGGAAGAAGACGATGAGTCAACAAGGAACTATCGTGCAATGCATCGGCGCCGTGATCGACGTCGAATTCCCGCGCGATCAAATGCCGAAGGTTTACGACGCGCTCAAGATGGACGACATCGGGCTCACGCTCGAAGTCGAGCAGCAGCTCGGTGACGGCGTAGTACGCACGATCGCGCTCGGCTCGTCGGACGGCCTGCGCCGGGGTATGAAGGTAGTCAATACCAACGCGCCGATCTCGATTCCGGTCGGTCCCAAAACGCTCGGCCGCATCATGGACGTGCTCGGCCGGCCGATCGACGAGGCGGGCGAGATCGGCGCCGAGCAGACGGCATCAATCCACCGGCTGGCGCCGAAATACGAGGAGCTTTCGCCCAGCCAGGATCTGCTCGAAACCGGCATCAAGGTGATCGACCTCGTATGCCCGTTCGCCAAGGGCGGAAAAGTGGGACTCTTCGGCGGCGCGGGCGTCGGCAAGACCGTCAACATGATGGAGCTCATCAACAACATCGCGAAGAAGCACAGCGGCCTCTCGGTCTTTGCGGGGGTCGGCGAACGCACGCGCGAAGGCAACGACTTCTATCATGAAATGAAGGAAGGCGGCGTGCTCGACAAGGTGGCACTCGTATACGGCCAGATGAACGAGCCGCCGGGCAATCGGCTGCGGGTGGCGCTGACGGGGCTCACGATGGCCGAGTACTTCCGCGACGAAGGCCGCGATGTGCTCTTTTTCGTCGACAACATCTATCGCTTTACGCTCGCCGGAACCGAAGTGTCCGCGCTGCTCGGGCGCATGCCTTCCGCAGTGGGCTATCAGCCGACGCTGGCCGAGGAAATGGGGCGGTTGCAGGAACGCATCACATCGACCAAGACGGGATCGATCACCTCGATCCAGGCGGTCTATGTGCCCGCGGACGACCTGACCGATCCGTCGCCCGCCACGACATTCGGCCACCTCGACTCGACCATCGTGCTGTCGCGCGACATCGCGTCGCTGGGCATCTATCCGGCGGTCGACCCCCTCGATTCGACGTCGCGTCAGATGGATCCCCACGTCGTCGGTGAGGAGCATTACACGACAGCGCGCGCCGTCCAGGCCACGCTGCAGCGTTACAAGGAGCTGCGCGACATCATCGCGATTCTCGGCATGGACGAGCTTTCTCCGGAAGACAAGCTCGCGGTGGCACGGGCGCGCAAGATCCAGCGCTTTCTGTCGCAGCCTTTCGACGTGGCCAAGAACTTCACCGGGCAGGACGGCAAGTACGTGACGCTGAAGGATACGATCAAAGGGTTCAAGGGCATCGTCAATGGCGATTATGACAATCTGCCCGAGCAGGCTTTCTACATGGTCGGCACCATCGAGGAAGCCGTCGAGAAAGCCAAGACACTCCAGTGAGGAGTAAGGCGTAAGGAATGAGACGAAGAGCGCGCGGGTCCGCCTTCTGAAGCCCGCGGCCTAACGCCTCACACCTAACCCCTCACGTTTTACCGGGACCATGGCAAACACCATACATGTAGACGTCGTCAGCGCCGAAGAAGCGATTTTCTCGGGCGAGGCCGAGTTCGTCGTGCTGCCGGGCGAAGCGGGCGAGCTCGGCATCTTTCCGCGGCATACACCGCTCATCACGCGCATCAAGCCGGGCTCCGTGCGGATCAAGGTTGCGGGTCAGGCCGAGGAAGAGCTCGTATACGTTGCCGGCGGCGTGCTGGAAGTCCAGCCGGGCGTCATCACCGTGCTCGCGGACACCGCGATCCGCGGGCACGATCTGGATGAGGCCAAAGCGCTCGAGGCGCAGCAGCGCGCGCAGCAGGCAATGCAGAACAGGACGAGCAAGCTCGAATATGCGAAGGCCGTGGCCGAGCTCTCGGAAGCGGCTGCTCAGATCGCGGCCATTCGCAAGCTGCGCAAGCGCTAGGCTCGCGCTTGCGGCGCGGGCGCTCTCGCCGCGCGCTATCATATTTCGATAAAAAAGCACCGGGATCGACCGCTCGGGCGCCGACTTCGCGACCCGGTTCGAGCGCCCGATTCTTGATCACGGCGTCCACTTGTGGCCGAACTTGGATTCGACTGCGACCTGCTGGTCATCGGCGGCGGCATCAACGGCGCCGGCATCGCGCGTGATGCCGCTGGGCGCGGGCTGCACGTCGTGCTGGTCGAAAAGGGAGATCTTGCGGCAGCGACCTCGTCGTGGAGCAGCAAGCTGATCCACGGCGGCCTGCGCTATCTCGAGCATTACGAGTTTCGACTCGTTGGCGAGGCTCTCGCCGAGCGTGAAGTTTTGCTCAAAATGGCGCCGCACCTCGTCGCCCCCCTCGCGTTCGTGATGCCGCATGTGCCCGAGTTGCGACCTCGCTGGATGATACGCGTGGGATTATTCCTGTATGACCATTTGGGGCGACGCACGTCGCTGCCAGGGTCGCGCAGCATCAATCTGGCAGTGCCACCCTACAATGCAGGCCTGAAGCCCTGCTTCACCAACGGGTTCGTTTATTCGGACTGCCGCGTCGATGATGCGCGGCTCGTCGTCGCCAACGCCATGGGCGCACGGCAACACGGGGCCGAAATCCATACGCGGACCGAATGCCTGAGCGCGCGTCGCGAACAAAGCGGCTGGAACGTGACAATTCGCACAGACGGCGCTCGCGAACACGCCATACGGGCACGCGCACTCGTCAATGCGGCAGGCCCGTGGGTAAAGGAGGTCCTCAACCAGCGTCTGGCGCAACCCAGCTCGGACAACGTGAAGCTCGTTCAGGGCAGCCATATCGTTGTGCCTCGCTTGTACGTCGGCGAGCACGCCTTCATTCTGCAGAACGACGATCGACGCGTAATTTTCATGATCCCCTATGAGGGCGAGTACACGCTCATCGGTACCACCGACATTGCGCTCGACCGCAATCCGGCCGCGCCGCACGCGAGTACGCAGGAGATCGGATACCTGTGCAAGGCCGTGAATCGATACGTCGCCGCGCCGATCGCGCCTGCGAGCGTGGTTTGGAGCTATGCGGGGGTGCGGCCATTATATGACGACGGAACTGCCGATCCTTCGGCAGTCACGCGCGACTACACGTTGCGGCTCGACGCCGCCCCGGGATTCGCGCCGGTGCTCTCGGTGTTTGGCGGGAAGATCACGACGTATCGAAGGCTCGCGGAACACGCGCTCGCCAAACTGGCACCTTGGTTTCCTGGCATGAAATCTGCATGGACGCAGCGCGTTCCTTTGCCTGGCGGCGATTTGCCTGCGGGCGATTTCGAACATTTTGTGGAGGATTTCGCGCTGCGGGACTATCCTTGGTTGCCCGGGACGATCTCGCGCTCGCTTGCGCGCCGTCATGGTTCCAACGTGGCCCAGGTGCTCGGCGATGCGAAATCGCCGGCGGATCTCGGCGCGCATTTCGGCGCAGGATTGTTCGCGCGCGAAGTCGATTACATGATCGCGCAAGAGTGGGCGACGAGCACCGAAGATATCCTGTTCCGCCGGACGAAAGCCGGCCTGCACCTCACATCCGCGCAACAGACCGCACTCGCGCAGTACGTCGCGCGGGCGACAGGGCAAGCACCAGCAACGCGATAAGTTGAAATCATGGCATTGAATGTCGTCATCCTCGCCGCAGGCCAGGGCAAGCGCATGCATTCGGCCCAGCCGAAAGTCCTGCATGCACTCGCGGGCCAGCCGTTGCTCAACCATGTGATCACGACCGCACGCGCGCTCGGCCCCGCGCGCATCTGCGTGGTCTACGGCCACGGCGGCGACCAGGTGCCGGACGCGATGCGTGCGGACGACCTCACGTTCGCCAAACAGGAGCCACAGCTCGGCACGGGCCACGCGCTCAAGCAGGCGCTGCCGCATCTCGACGCGCGATCGGACACGCTCGTGCTGTATGGGGACGTCCCGCTCACCTCGACTGCCACGCTTTCAGCACTGGTCGCCGGCAGCGGCGAACGCGTGAAGATCCTCACCGCCGAATTCGATGACCCGACCGGCTACGGCCGCATCGTGCGCAATGCCAAGGGCGCGATCACGGCGATCGTCGAGCACAAGGATGCGTCCGCCAAAGAGCGCCGAATCCGCGAGATCAATACCGGCATCATGCTGCTGCCCGGTCGACGGCTTGCCCGGTGGCTCGACCAGCTGTCGAACCGCAACGCCCAGGGCGAGTATTACCTGACGGATGTGGTATCGCTCGCGCTCAAGGATGGCGTCAACGTGGAAGCCGCAATGGCGACCGATCCGTGGGAGGTTCTCGGCGTCAACAGCAAGCAGCAGCTCGCCCAGCTTGAACGTATTTACCAATGGCGCAGCGCGACCCGGCTGCTCGAAGCAGGAGTGACTCTGGCGGATCCGCTGCGCATCGACGTACGCGGCGCGTTGTCATGCGGGCGCGATGTGCGCATCGACGTGAACTGCGTGTTCGAAGGCAGCGTGAGTATCGGCGACGGTGCCGAGATCGGTGCCAATTGCGTGCTCAGAAATGCCGTGATCGGTGCGGCTGCGCGCGTCGAGCCGTTCTCGCTCATCGACGATGCGGACGTCGGCAGCGGCTGCCGTATCGGACCGTATGCGCGCCTGCGTCCCGGCACTCGGCTTGCCGACGACGTGCACATCGGCAATTTCGTCGAGGTCAAGGCGAGCACGATTGGCGTCGGTTCTAAGGCCAATCACCTGGCTTATATCGGCGACTCCAGCGTCGGACGCAACGTCAACATCGGCGCCGGCACCATCACGTGCAATTACGACGGGGCCAACAAGCACCGCACGGTCATCGAGGACGACGTGCAGATCGGTTCGGACGTACAGCTCGTGGCCCCGGTGGTGGTCGGCGCGGGCGCCACGATCGGTGCCGGCGCCACGATCACCAAGAACGTCGTGCCCGGCGAGCTCACGTACACCGAGAAGAGACAGGTCGTGAAGCGGGGCTGGCAACGGCCGAAGAAACAGGTAAGGCGCGAGACGTGAGGCCTGGCGCGTCGGCAACACCCGGTCATGCGCGGCATTCGACCGCGCGCGGCGCTATCGGTAATTTACTTTGCGGAGAATTGCTATGTGCGGAATAGTCGGTGCGGTTGCTAAGCGCAATGTCGTTCCGATCCTGCTGGCAGGGCTGAAGCGGCTCGAGTATCGCGGCTACGATTCGGCGGGGGTCGCGGTCATCAACGGCTCGCTCAAGCGGCTGCGCAGCGCCGGCCGCGTGGCCGAGCTCTCAGCGCTCGCTGACCAGCAGCATCTGAATGGACACATCGGGATCGCGCATACGCGCTGGGCGACGCATGGCGTGCCGTCGGAACGCAACGCACATCCGCACGTGAGCGGAGGAATTGCGGTCGTGCACAACGGCATCATTGAGAATCATGACGCGATCCGGGCGAAGCTGCAGGCGGCGGGCTATGAGTTCACGTCGGAAACCGACACCGAGGTGATCGTGCACTTGATCCATACCAAGCTCAAAGCCAACGGCGATCTGCTGGCAGCGGTCCGCGCTGCCGTTGCCGAGCTGCAAGGCGCCTATGCGATCGCGGTTGTCGCGGAGCACGAGCCGCAGCGCCTGGTCGCGGCGCGCATGGGTGCGCCGCTGCTGCTCGGCGTGGGCGACGGCGAGAACTTTGCCGCGTCGGATGCGTCCGCACTGCTGCAGGTTACGGACACCATGATTTACCTCGAAGAGGGCGATGTCGTCGACATCAAACTCGGCGGATTCAAGATCTGCGATGCCAGCGGCGCGCAGGTCGAGCGCAAGATGCATGTGAGCGAGCTCACCGCCGATGCAGTCGAGCTCGGGCCGTACCAGCATTTCATGCAGAAGGAGATATTCGAGCAACCCGGAGCGGTCGCGAACACGCTCGAAATGGTCATCAACGCGCAGTCCATCTCGCCCCAACTCTTTGGAGCAGCCGCGGAAAACGTGCTACGCCAGGTCGACAGCGTGCTCATACTTGCATGCGGCACCAGCTACCACGCGGGGGTGGTCGCGCGCTACTGGATCGAGGCGATCGCCGGATTGCCGTGCAACGTCGAAATAGCGAGCGAGTACCGCTATCGCGCTTCCGTGCCGAATCCGCGTGCGCTCGTCATCACCATTTCGCAGTCGGGAGAGACGGCCGACACCATCGCAGCGCTGCATCATGCGAAGAACCTCGGTCATAGCGCGTGCCTGACGATCTGCAACGTACCCGAGAGCGCCCTCGTGCGGCTTTCGGACTTGCGCTTTCTGACACGGGCCGGCCCCGAGATCGGGGTGGCCTCGACCAAAGCATTCACTACCCAGCTGGCGTCGCTGGTACTGCTCACCCTCGTGCTGGCCAAGCTGCGTGGCCGGCTGACACCGGAGCGCGAGCGCGAGCTCATTCATGCGCTGCGGCATCTGCCGCTCGCGTTGTCGCACGTGCTGGAGGTCGAGCCGCTCATCAAGGGATGGGCCGCGCGCTTTGCGTCGCGCGAGCATGCACTCTTTCTCGGACGCGGCATCCACTACCCGATCGCGATGGAAGGCGCGCTCAAGCTGAAGGAAATCACTTACATTCACGCCGAGGCTTACGCCGCGGGCGAGCTCAAGCATGGCCCGCTTGCGCTGGTCGATAGCGATATGCCGGTCGTGGCCATCGCTCCGAACGACGCGCTGCTCGAGAAGCTCAAGTCCAATATGCAGGAAGTGCGGGCGCGCGGCGGCGAGCTCTACGTGCTCGCCGATCAGGATGCTCACCTCGAGCCGAGCGACGGCGTGCACGTGATCACGCTCACCGACCATGCGGGCATCCTGAGCCCCATCCTCCATACGGTTCCGTTGCAGTTGCTCGCGTACCACACGGCGCTTGCGCGCGGCAACGACGTCGACAAGCCGCGCAACCTTGCGAAATCCGTGACCGTGGAATGAGCTCACGGCGGCCTTGAAGCCGCCGTGCTCGCCGTGCGTCAACTCGAGCCGCGGCGCGGTTTGCGGGCTGCGCCCGCAAACAATCGATCGTATAACCAGCGCGGCATGACCCGCAGCGCAGCCGCGACCATCGCCATCGGCCACGGGATCACCGAATGCGCGCTGCCGCGCGCAACGACGGCCGCGATCTTTTTGGCCGCCGCGTCCGCGCTGACGATGAAAGGCATCGGATACGGATTGCGCGCAGTCATCGGCGTCGCAACGTAGCCGGGACAAATGGTGATCACCCTCACGCCGCTTGCGCGCAGCTCGACGCGCAGGCTCTCCAGATAGGCGATCGCCGCAGCCTTGGATGCGGAATAGGCGCCGCTGCCCGGCAAGCCGCGATAGCCCGCCACGCTAGCGATGCCGACGAGCTTGCCGCTGCGCGCTGCGCGCATCGGTGCGATGAACGGCTGAAACGTGTTCACGATGCCGAGCACATTGACGTCGATCACTTCCCGGAATACCGAGATGTCGTCCGCGAAATCGGTCTGTGCGCCGATGCTGATGCCCGCATTGGCGTAGACGATATCGGGACATCCATGTTGTCCGATGAAATCGGCGGCGGCGCTGCGTATCGCCTGCGCGTCGCGCACATCGGCAGGATAAATCGCGACGGGGGCCGCCAGGTTTGAGCGCAGGCGCTCGAGCGCGTCGCTGCGACGCGCGAGCAGCCCCAGCGTCGCACCCCGGGCTGCATAATGCCGCGCCAACGCGGCGCCGATCCCGCTGCTGGCGCCGGTGATGAGCACCCGGTGCATGACTGGAGGGATACCGCGACGGCGGTCGATCGCGCGTGGGGCCTAGCGGGCCGTTTTTTCGGCGCGGTCCCGACGTGCGAGACGCACCAGCCCGTCGATGACCGGAATCACGTCGGGCACGGTCGGCGTCATTCCGGTGGAGGTCAGGTATCGACCGTCCACCACGATCGTCGGTGTGCCCTGAATGTCGTAATCCCGGGTCATTCGCCGCGCTCGCTCGACTTTCTCCCGCGTTTCGTCCGAGCGGTAGATCGCCATGAATTTTTCGCGGTCGAGGCCCTGCTTCTCGGCCCACTCGGCGATGACTTTCTCCTGACTCATGTGCAGGTCGTCGACGTGGTAGCTGCGGTACGCCGCCGCGTGCAGGCGGTCTGCGACGCCCATCGCTTCCAGCGTAAAAAAAGTCTTCGCGAGCGGTACCCAGGAATCGTGACGCACCACGGGAACGCGGCGAAATGCGATGTCCGGCGGCTTTTTCTGCTGCCAGCGATCGAGATACGGTTCGAGCTCGTTGCAATACGGACACGCATAGAAGAAAAAATCGATCACCTCGATGCGATCACCCGTCGCGACCGGCTGTTGCGGGATCACGCGGTAATCGACATCGCGGCGCAGCTGCTGGCCGGCCGCAGGAGCGGCCGCGCACACAAGCGCGATCCAGCATAGGATTGCGTGCCATGCAAAGCGGGTCCGCCTGGACACGGGCTTACTTTCCGGAACGTTCTTTACGAGCCTGTGCGATCAACTGGTCGACCACCTGGAAAAAGCGCGTGTAATTGACCGTATTGTCAGGATTGACCGTCATCGACGGCGCCGTCAGATACTTACCGTCGATGACGAGCGCCGGCGTGCCGGGAACGTCGTAGTTCCGTGTCAGATCCGCGGAGCGTTGCGTGCGTCCGTTGACCGCAAACGAGTTGTACGTATCCAGAAACTTCTGCTTGTCGATGCCCTTGGTCGCCAGGAAGTCGGCCATGACGCGCGGATCATTGGCCATACCGCGCTGGCGCTCCTTGTGAATGGCGTTGAACAGATCGTCGTGGACTTTCTCGGTCGCGCCCATCGCCTCGAGGGTATAGAACGCGCGTGTAAGCGGCATCCAGGAAGGATCGAATACCGCCGGCACGTACTTGAATTCGACGTCTGCGGGCTTGCGCTTGAGCCATGCCTTGAGCGGGCCCTCGAGGTGGTAGCAGTGAATGCAGCCGTAATAGAAGAACTCCAGCACCTCGACTTTCTTTCCGCTGTCGGTCGGCTGCGCGGGGCTGATCAACGTGTAGTCCTTGCCGGCTGTAAGCTGGGCGACGGAGGGTCCGGCGGCCAGCAACGGCAGCAACGACACGAGGCACAGTACCCGTTTCAATAGCTTCATTTTGATCTCCAGTTATTTGACGGCGGGGTTGTCACGCACCCGGATTAGAGATGCGTCGATGCCGTTTTGTTTCAGCGTATCGCGTGCCCGGTTCAATTCTTCGACGCTGGTATAGGGGCCCACGCGAACCCGATGCCAGACGCCTTTGTCGGGCAACGTCGTGAGCTGAACCGACGCTTCCATTCCAAGCAGCGCGAGGCGCGCCTTGAGATTGTCGGCATCGGGTGCGCTCTGAAAGGCGCCGGCCTGCAGGAAGAACGTCTCTCCGGCCTTTGACGTTGACGCCTTTTGTTGCGCATCCTTGAACTGCTGCTCGCTCACCGTCTCTTCGGATCCCGGCAGAATCTTGTAGAAGTCGAACCGAGGCTTTTCGCCACCCGCTTTGTCGGTCTTCTCGTCGACGCGGGCCGAGGCGCCGGGGCTACGCTCCGGCACCGCCCCTTTATCAGGCGCGGCGCTCTTCGGCGGCTGGCTACGCGTCAGGAAAGGCGTCGGCATTTTGTTGATATACCACGCCACCGCGAGTGCGACGGCCAGTCCGAGCAGCAGACCGATGAGGATACCAATCAGCAGTGAACCGCTGCCGCTTCTGCCGTTGCGCGATTCGCGATGCGAACTCTTGTAGTCCCTGCTCATGGCCAATATTACATTTTTTCAGGTGCCGAAACACCCAAGAGCGCGAGTCCATTGCGCAGGACTTGGCGCACCGCGACCGACAGTGCAAGGCGCGCGAGCTTCAATGCCTCGTCGGTCACCAGCAGACGCGTCGCGTTGTAATAGCTGTGGTACTCACCGGCGACGGTCTTCAGGTAAAACGCGAGCTGATGAGGCGCCAAGTCGCGGGCGCAGCCGTCGATAACCACCGGGTACTCGAGCAGCCGCGATAGCAGCCCGTTTTCTTGTTCACTCGTAAGTGGGGAGGGATCGGCGCTCCCGAGCACCTGCACGTCTTCGCCCCATTGCTCGAGCAGACTGCACACCCGTGCATGCGCGTACTGGACGTAGTAAACCGGATTGTCGCTGCTTTGCGATTTCGCAAGATCGAGATCGAAATCGAGATGCTGATCGCTCTTGCGCAAGACATAGAAGAATCGTGCCGCATCGTTGCCGACTTCCTGGCGCAGCTCACGCAACGTGACGAACTCGCCGCCGCGCGTGGACATCGAAACCTTCTCGCCGTCGCGATACAACACGGCAAACTGCACGAGCGCAACGGTCAGGCGCTGCGGATCGATGTCGAGCGCCTGCAACGCACCCTTGACGCGCGGCACGTACCCATGATGATCGGCTCCCCACACGTCGATCGCGAGATCGAACCCGCGCGCGAACTTTCCGATGTGATACGCGATGTCCGAGGCGAAATAGGTGAACTGTCCGTTTTCTCTGCGCAGCACGCGATCCTTTTCATCGCCGAAGCTCGTTGAGCGGAACCATTGCGCCCCGTCCTTCGCGTATACATGGCCGGCGGCCTCCAGCTTTGCGACCGCGCCCTCGACCTGACCCGAGTCGAACAACGATTGCTCGGAATACCAGCAATCGAACGTCACCCCGAACTCTGCCAAATCGCTGCGGCCGTCCGCGAGCTGCTCGTCGCGCACGTAGGAGTGAATCACGCCATAGTCGGTGTCCAGCAGACGTTTGGCGTTTGCAATCAGCGCATCGAGATGGGCTTCGGGGTCGGATTCCGCGCTGGTCGAAACGGCAAGCGCAGGCGCGTCGCGGCGATAGCGCGCGCCATCGCGCGCCCGCAACGCCTGCGCCATCGAGCGAACGTAATCCCCCTGATATCCATTCGCGGGAAAAGGAACGTCGACATCGAGCTGCTCCAGATAACGTAGCCAGGTTGAAAGCGTCAGGATATCCATCTGTCGGCCGGCGTCGTTGACGTAGTACTCCCGCATCACGTGGTAGCCGACCGCCGCGAGCACGTTAGCGACGCTGGCCCCATACGCCGCACCGCGGCCGTGTCCGACATGCAAGGGGCCGGTCGGGTTCGCGGACACGAATTCAACCTGGATCTTTCTTTGGTTTCCGATACTGCTCTGTCCGTATGTCGCACCTTGCGCAAGAATCTCCGGCACGACGGACCGTTTGAGCTCGGGCTTGAGAAAGATGTTGATGAAGCCCGCGCCTGCGATCTCGGCCTTGTCGACGACGGGAGAAGCAGCGAGCGCCCGCACGACGGCCGCGGCAATCTCGCGCGGGCTGCGTTTCAGTGTCTTGGCGAGCATTAGCGCTGCGTTGCACGCAAAATCCCCGTGCTCCGGCTTTTTCGAACGCTCGAGCGCGATCGCCGCCGGCGCTTGGTCAGCCGCCACAGCGGCGATGGCGTCCTGCAGTAACTGCGCGACGTTCGATTGGAGGCTTAGATAGCCACCCGCGAGCAGCGTAGTCATCGCCCTCAGAACGAGAAGTGAGTGCGAGGCTGCTCGGGTGCTTGGACGACAGCCGGATTCTGGACCTTGATATCGTACAGCAGCAGCGCCCGTTCGATGTCAGGGTCCGCTATCGGCTCCACGCCGTGAAATGCGTTCGGCGTTTTCATGAAGCCGAAGAGCGTATTCGGGACGTATGGAACCGTCAGCAAGCGATTGAATTTGTCGAAGGAATGATGCGCTGTGCCGGGACACGTAAACGACGGATCTTTCGGCAAGTACATCGATGTGCCCAGGTGCGGCATGGACGCGTCGGCCGGGAGGTAAAAAAGAAATGAAATCACCTTGGCCGGGGTATCGGTATGCGGGCCGAGAGAATACGTCGTGCGGTCCTGGATTACCAGCGATTCGTGGAGGTAGTCCACGGCGATCGGATTTTCGAAACGCTGCGCCAGCAGCGAAGCAAACTTCTGAAGAACGGTGCGCCCGAAGGGGCCCCCCAGAAACCAGCCGCCGAAATTGTTCCAAAAGGTTCGATACGGCTCCGGCAGCGTCGCCACATCACCGGGCGTAAACGGCATCACCGATCTGGTGTCAGGGTATCCGCTACCGACGCGCCCGAGCGCTTTCAGCGACTTGTAGGCACTGGCGGGTGGCAAATGCGAGCGCAACTCCGCGTAGAAATCCTGTGGAAATATGTCGTGCACGAGGATGTGCGGATAAGGAAAAAGCTGTATGGGCGCGTTGGCGACCTTGTAGAGTAACTGCGATTCAGCGCTTGAAAACATATTCCGCACATCCCTTGAACGTGCCGTCTTTGCGCTCGGCAGCGGCGACTTGTGACGGCTCGTGTTTGTAGCCGAGCGCGTTGAGCTGAGCAACCATGTCACGATGGTCGTCGAGATTCTGATTTACTTCGATCAGCAGAGACCGCAGCTTCCGGCCGGTGATGATGCGCCGCGCACCGGCAATGACCTTGGGCTCGAAGCCGTCGACATCGATTTTGATGTGATCGGGCTCTGTTACCACGCCGCTCGCAACGAGGTCATCGAGACGCGCCGATACGCAGCCTTGCGAATACACAGGACGCATCGGGTCGTGTTTGAAGTCGACCTGCTCTCCCAACGAATGACACGATCCGCCGGCTACGAACTGAGAGAGGTGAAGCTGGCTCAGGCCCGCGACGTCCGACATGGCGAGGCAGTAAGCATCGATGCGGTCGCCGAGCTGGTTGAGAAAAATGTTGCGGTTGAGGAGCGCGAAATTCTGCGACTCGGGCTCGAACGCAAACACGCGCACGCCGCGGGTCTTGGCGGCCCAGACTTTCCCCATGCCAACGTTCGCGCCGATGTCGACAAGCACGTCGGTGGCCGCGAAGCCGCCGATCCATTCGATCGTGATCGGCTCTTTCTGAAACAGGGATTCCACGCGCCATTTGGTGAAGATGTTCGGCGTAGCGTAGGTAACGGCAACGTCCCCGAACTTTATCTCAGTGCGCGGGTTGAGTTTTTCGTACTCCTCCAGCGTGATCACGGTTGGCTGCCCGGCGGCGTTGAAAAGCCTGACATTTTAACACCTTACTGCGGGTTGCTCCTGCCCCGCGAAGTCAGATTTCGAGCGGGTCCACGTCGATTGCCCAGCGCACCTTGCGACCATTGCGCGCGAGGTGCGGTCGCCATGCGTGGAGGAAGGCATGCAGTGATGAACGCGAACGCGACTGCACCGTCAATTGGGCCCGCTCGACACCGGCGAGTCGCGTGATGCTCGCGGCGACCGGGTCGTAAATCGTAACGCCGGACGCATGTTTGGCACCCTCGCGGGCCGCCTGCTCGAGAAATTCCAGCGTTGTGTCCAATCGCGGCGACTCAGCGCGTACCAACGCCTGGTGGACAAACGGCGGCAACCCCGCCTGTTTGCGCTCGACCAGCAATTCCTGTGCGAACGCCGTGTAATCGTGAGTCTGCAGAGCGCGATACAACGGGTGAGCCGGAAACTGCGTCTGTATTAGAACGCGCCCTGGACGACTTCCCCGGCCGGCACGTCCCGCGACCTGGGTGAGGCGTGAAAACAGGCGTTCGCCCGCGCGAAAGTCGGTGCTGTACAACGAGCCGTCGGCATTGAGCACGCCGACGAGATTGAGCTGCGGGAAATCGTGACCTTTGGCGAGCAGCTGAGTGCCGACCAGAATATCGACTTCCATGGCCGTGATCTGGCGACGCATTTCATCCCAGCTTCCCCTGCCGCGAGTGCTATCGCGATCGATTCGCAGGACGCGGGCCGACGGAAAAAAGCGCGCCAGCGCTGCCTCGACCCGCTGGGTGCCGTGCCCGAGCGGTGCCAGATCCTGATTTCCGCACGCCGGACAGGCACTCGGAATCGCCTCTTCGCGCCCGCAATGATGACAGCGCATGCACTGTGCCTTGAGGTGCAACACGAGTTTGGCGGAACAGCGCGGACAGCACGACGCCCACAGGCACGCCGGGCAGATCAAAACCGGTGCATAGCCACGCCGGTTAATGAAAACGAGCGTTTGCTCGCGACGCTCGATCGCCGTCCGGATTGCGGCGAGGAGCGACGGTGTGAGGCCGTCTGTGAGCGTTTCCTTGCGAGTATCGATGCAACTGATGGATGAAAGCGTGGCGTTCGCGCGGTGCGGCAGACTGATCAGCCCGTAGCCGCCCGTGCGAGACCGGTGAAAGCTTTCCAGCGATGGGGTCGCGGAGCCGAGAATCACGGGAATCCGGCAGCGCTTTGCGCGCATCACGGCGACGTCCCGCGCCGAATACCGCAACCCTTCCGCTTGCTTGAAGGACGTTTCGTGCTCTTCGTCCACTACGATAAGCCCCAAGTCCGGCAATGGCGTGAAGACCGCAAGGCGCGTACCCAACACGACACGAGCGGCACCGCATTGCGCGGCGCGCCAGTTATGGAAGCGCTCGGTTTCGCTGAGCGCGCTGTGGAGTGGGACGATGCGCGTTCCAGGAAAGCGCGCACGGAATATCGCTTCGAGCTGTGGAGTGAGGTTGATCTCCGGAACCAGCACCAGAGCCTGGCGGTCGCGCGCGAGCGCATCGGCGATGGCGTGCAGATAGACCTCGGTCTTGCCGCTGCCCGTGATACCCGCCAGCAGCCAGGGCGCAAAGTGGCTCGGAGCCGCGCAGATGCGAGCAATCGCGGCGCGCTGGTCGGAATTGAGGATGGGACCGGGGTCACGCGATACTGGATGCGGGGCGACCGCGGCATCGGCAGGGCAAGGCAGCTCCACGTGTTCCACCCAACCTTGCGCCACCATCGCCCTGAGGGCGCCGGCGGCCTTGGGGACGATCGACCGCACCGTGGCTCGATCGAGCGCCGCCCGCGCCGTTTTCAAGGTTTCCAGCACTGCACGCCGGACGGGCGCACGCTGCAGCGATCGCGGATCGACCGCCTCGCCCGCCGGCGTGAGCCGGTAACGACGAACGGTCACGCCGGGAGGCGTGCGGCGCCGCAGTCGCGACGGCAACGCATTCATAACCACTTCGCCCAATGGATGGTGGTAATAGTCGGCACAGAAAACGAGGAGCTCGAGGAGCTCCGCCGGCAGCGGCGGCACGTCGTGCAAGATCGCAACAGCTGCGCGGATGCGCTGCGGGGGCAGCGAGGAGGTACGAGAGACCTCCATGATCACCCCGACGACGAGCTTCCTTCCCAGCGGCACGAGAACGCGTTGGCCTATGTCGTCCCGGGTCGCAGCGTCGGCCCGATACTCGAAAAGGCTTGCGTTGGGCACGTCGAGCGCGACGCGAATGAAATTCATTGAATCAGTTAGCGGCGATGGTTCCAGTGGATTCTGATTTTGGCCGACAAGTCACTTACGATGCAGCGATTTTGCGCCGCATTGCCCGCTGTGGATAAATATGTTGATGAAATCCGCGGGTCCATCGCCCCTTTTCGGGCGGGCCACAGGTTTACGCGAGCGGTATGCGCCGAAACGATGGCCGAAAAAAGTAATGTATTCAGTACATTACCGGCCTGCACCCGCGGCAGTGCACAGTGTTGCGCGGACGTCCGGACGTATTGGCGGATTATTGTGCATAAGTACCGCTCGGCTGGCCGCTAACGCAGTATTCAAGCGGATCTCAATGGTAGGTCGTGCTGGCGGCACGGACCGTTTCGACGAGCGACGATACGTGTTCGGGAGGGGTGGTTTGCCAGATACCGTGGCCGAGATTGAAAACATGCCCGGCGCCCGCGCCGAAGCTCGCAAGAACGCGGAGCGCCTCGCGCTCGACCACCGCGCCGGACGCCAGCAGCACGCCCGGATCGAGGTTCCCTTGCAACGCGACACGCTCGCCGATGCGCGCGCGCGCGGTGCCGAGGTCAACGGTCCAATCAATGCCGACAGCATCGCAACCGCTGCGCGCGATGCTCTCCAGCCAGCCTCCCCCGCCTTTGGTGAAGACGATCCTGGGCACGCGCCTGCCTTCGCTTTCTCGTTTCAGACCGTCCATGACCTGACATGTGTAAGCGAGCGAAAACTCGTGGAACCCCGCTTCGGAAAGAATCCCCCCCCACGTATCGAACAACATGAGCGCTTGGGCGCCCGCCTCGATCTGCGCGTTCAGATACTCCGTGACGGCGCGGGTATTCACCGCGAGCACGTGATGCAGGAGGTCCGGACGCTGGTAGAGCATTTTCTTGACCGCGGCGAAATCGGCGCTGCCACGGCCTTCGATCATATAGCACGCGAGCGTGAAGGGACTGCCCGAGAAGCCGATGAGCGGCACGCTGCCGGCGAGCGCCCGGCGCACCTGACTGATGGTGTCGAGCACGTACCGTAAATGCGTCGAAGGGTCGGGCGCGGCGAGATTGTTGATCTCCCATTCTGCGCGTAGCGGCCGCTCGAATCTCGGCCCTTCTCCTTCGGCAAAAGTGAGTCCCAGACCCATGGCGTCCGGGATCGTCAGAATGTCGGAGAAAACGATTGCGGCGTCGAGCGCGAACCGGGCGAGCGGCTGCAGCGTGACTTCGGTGGCGAGATCCGGCGTTTTACAGAGCGTGAGAAAACTGCCCGCCCGTGCACGCGTCTGGTTGTATTCGGGCAGATAGCGGCCCGCCTGCCGCATGAGCCAGATCGGCGTGTAAGGCGTCGGCTCCCGCAGCAAAGCTCGGATCAGCGTGTCGTTTCTGAGCTTGAACATCATCTAGGATCGAGGTGGACACCGGCGGGGCGACGGTGGCGACTCAATCCGCGGGTTCCTAACGCGGTAATAGCGAGGATCCCATCAGAAATGCATCCACGGCTTGCGCGCATTGACGGCCTTCGCGGATTGCCCATACGACGAGGGACTGTCCGCGCCGCATGTCCCCGGCCGCGAACACTTTCGGAACCGACGTCGCATAGGCGTCGATTCCGTCGGTCGTCGCGCGGGCATTGCCGCGGCCGTCGGTTTGCACTTCGAATGCCGCGAGCATGGACTTTACGGGCGACACGAAGCCCATCGCAAGCAGCACGAGGTCCGCCGGCAGCTCGAATTCCGTACCGGGTATCTCCTGCATCCTGCCGTCTTTCCATTCGACCCGCGCGGCGACGAGCTTTTCGACTTGGCCATCTCGGCCGAGAAAGCGCTTCGTTGCAACCGCCCAGTCGCGGTCGGCACCTTCCTCGTGCGACGACGAAGTGCGCAGGCGCTGCGGCCAGTAAGGCCACACCGGATTGTTGTCGACATCGGGCGGCATCGGCAGCAGCTCGAATTGCGTGATCGACAACGCGCCATGCCGGTTCGACGTCCCGATGCAATCCGACCCCGTGTCGCCGCCGCCGATGACGACGACATGTTTGCCGGTCGCGGAGAGTTCCGGAACCGATTGATCGCCCGCTACACGACGGTTCTGCAAGGGCAAAAAATCCATCGCGAAATGTATGCCGCGAAGCTCGCGCCCCGGGACTGGAAGGTCGCGTCCTTGCTCTGCGCCGCCAGACAGCACGACCGCGTCGAATTCTTTCAGGACCTGCCGAGGGTCCACTACCGTCGCGGCCGCATTGCCTGCACCCACGGGCGCCGGTCCAACGGCGTGGTTAACGCGGAATTCGACCCCTTCGGCGACCATCTGGTCGAGCCGGCGATCGATCAACCATTTTTCCATCTTGAAGTCCGGAATCCCGTAACGCAGCAATCCACCGATACGATCGTTCTTCTCGAAAACCACGACCGTATGGCCGACGCGCGCGAGCTGCTGTGCGCAGGCCAGCCCGGCGGGTCCAGAGCCGACGACCGCCACCCGTTTGCCGGTGCTGACGGCTGAAGGTTGCGGGCGGACCCATCCTTCGGCCCAGGCCTTGTCGATGATCGCGTGTTCGATCGACTTGATGCCGACGGGATCGTCGTTGATTCGGAGCGTGCACGCCTCCTCGCACGGCGCCGGACAAATCCGGCCGGTGAATTCCGGAAAGTTGTTCGTCGAGTGCAGCGTCTCGATCGCCTCGCGCCAATCCTGCTTGTAAACGAGATCGTTGAAATCGGGGATGATGTTGTTGACCGGGCAGCCGCTCATGCAGAACGGTATGCCGCAATCCATGCATCGCGCACCCTGGATCTTGGCGTCTGCATCGCTCAAGTGGTGCACGAACTCATGGTAGTGCTTCTTGCGCGCCTCCTTATCGTCGCTCGCTTCCTGCAGGCGCTGAAACTCGAGAAATCCCGTGATTTTGCCCATGCGCAAACCTTCGAACCGAATTTATCCTGCCGCGTCCCGCCGCGGCGCCAAAGAAATCAGGAAACAGCCGCCGCGCAGGCGTGGCGCGGCCGGGCGTTCATGCTGCGACTTTGCGGCCCGCGTTGGCGAGCTCGGTGAGCGCACGTTTGTATTCTTTTGGAAATACTTTGACGAAGCGCATTCGATAGCTCGCCCAGCGTTCGAGAATGTCATGAGCACGGCTGCTGCCGGTGTGGCGCGCATGATTTTCGATCAAGCGCTTGAGTAGCACCTCGTCGGCGAGATCCAGGTGCCACAAGTCGCGCGGAACCTTGGCTTGCTGTTCCGATTCCGCCAGCACCGGCTCGAGCTCGACCATGGCCGTGTTGCAGTACCTGATGAACTCGCCCTCCTCGTCGAACACGTAGGCGATACCGCCGGACATACCCGCCGCGAAGTTGCGGCCGGTCGCGCCGAGCACGGCGACCGTGCCGCCGGTCATGTACTCGCAGCCGTGATCGCCGACGCCCTCGACGACTGCCTGCGCGCCTGAATTGCGCACCGCGAACCGCTCACCTGCCACACCGCGGAAATACGCCTCGCCGGCGATCGCGCCGTACAGCACGACATTGCCCGTGATGATGTTTTGCGTCGGCTCACCGCGGAACTTAGGTGACGGCTGCACGCTGATGCGTCCGCCGGATAGGCCCTTGCCACAGTAGTCATTGGTGTCGCCGATGAGATCGAGGGTCACGCCACGGGCGAGAAACGCGCCGAAGCTCTGTCCGGCCGAGCCCGCGAACCGGATGCGTATCGTGTCGTCGGGCAGACCGGTATGGCCATATCGGCGCGCGATTTCACCTGACAGCATGGTGCCGACCGTACGGTTGATGTTGCGAATCGGCATCTCGATCGTCACTTTCTCGCTACGCTCGAGCGCCGGTGCCGCCAGCTCTATCAGGCGGTGGTCGAGCGCGCGGTCGAGGCCGTGATCCTGGCGCTCACAGTTGTAGCGGGCGACTTCCGCCGGCACGCGCGGCTGATAGAAAATCTTCGAGAAATCGAGGCCCTTTGCTTTCCAGTGCTCGATGCCCTTGCGCGTATCGAGCAGGTCCGATCGCCCGATCAGTTCATTGAACTTGCGGATACCGAGCTGCGCCATCAGCGCGCGCGCTTCCTCGGCCACGAAGAAAAAGTAGTTGATGACGTGCTCGGGCTTGCCTGCGAATTTCTTCCTGAGCACCGGATCCTGCGTCGCGACGCCAACCGGACAGGTGTTCAGATGGCACTTGCGCATCATGATGCAGCCCGTGACGACGAGCGGCGCGGTCGCGAAGCCGAACTCGTCGGCGCCCAATAGCGCTCCGATGACGACGTCGCGTCCCGTCTTCATCTGGCCGTCCGCCTGCACCGCGATCCGGCCGCGCAGCCGATTCAGCACCAGCGTCTGCTGGGTTTCCGCGAGCCCCAGCTCCCACGGTGTGCCGGCGTGCTTGATCGAGGACCACGGGCTCGCCCCGGTTCCACCGTCGTGGCCCGAAATCGTCACATGGTCCGCCTTGGCTTTCGCCACGCCTGCGGCCACCGTGCCGACGCCGATTTCCGATACCAGCTTCACGCTGATCGAGGCGCGCGAGTTGGCATTCTTCAGGTCGTGAATGAGCTGCGCCAGATCCTCGATCGAATAGATATCGTGATGCGGTGGCGGTGAGATGAGCTCAACCCCCGGCGTCGAATAGCGCAGCAGCGCGATGTATTCGGACACCTTGCGCCCGGGCAGCTGGCCGCCCTCGCCCGGCTTCGCGCCCTGCGCCATCTTGATCTGGATTTGCTCGGCGGAGGAAAGGTACTCGGCGGTCACGCCAAACCGGCCAGAGGCGACCTGCTTGATTTTGGACTTGAGCAAGTCCCCGGGCTGCAGCTCGATGTCCCGTTCGACCGTGCCCTTGCCGAGACGCGAAGCCAGGCTTTCGCCGGCAGTTACCGGCGCGTAACGGTTGCGATCCTCGCCACCCTCGCCCGTGTTCGATTTGCCGCCGATGCGGTTCATGGCGACCGCGAGCGTCGTGTGCGCTTCGGTCGAAATCGAACCCAGCGACATCGCGCCCGTGGCGAACCGCTTCACGATCTCCGCCGCAGGCTCGACTTCTTCGATGGGCACCGGCACACAGGCGTCGAAGCGGAATTCGAACAGGCCCCGGAACGTCATGTGCCGCTGCGACTGGTCGTTGATGATGCGCGCGTATTCCTGATAGGTCGCGTGCGAATTCTGGCGCGCGGCGTGCTGCAGCTTGGCGATTGCATCGGGCGTCCACATGTGCTCCTCGCCCCGCACGCGGTACGCGTATTCGCCGCCCGCGTCGAGCGCTTGCGCGAGCACCGGGTCGTCGCCGAACGCCGCCCGATGAATTCGAATCGTTTCCTCGGCGATCTCGAATACGCCGATGCCTTCGACGCTGGAGGTGGTGCCCGCGAAGTACTTGTCGACCAGCGCCCGCGACAGCCCGACCGCCTCGAAGATCTGCGCCCCCGTGTACGACATGTAGGTGGAGATGCCCATTTTGGACATCACCTTGCGCAAACCCTTACCGATCGCCTTGACGAAGCTCTTGCAGGCCTTGGTGCCATCGTGTGCCGCCGGTTCGTGCGCGCCGAGGTCGCACACTGTTTCCAACGCGAGATATGGGTGCACGGCTTCCGCGCCATAGCCGCCCAGCAGCGCGAAATGGTGGACTTCCCGTGCCGAGCCGGTTTCGACCACCAGGCCGGTCGACGTGCGCAAGCCCTTGGCAACGAGGTGATGATGGACCGCCGACAAGGCGAGCAGCGCAGGAATCGCGACGTGCGAGCGGTCGAGCTTGCGATCGGACAGGATCAGCACCGTATAGCCGGAACGAACGGCATCCTCGGCTTGGGCCCGCAGGTTGGCGATGCGTGCCTCGATGGCTTCCTTGCCCCACGCCAGCGGATAGGTGATATCGAGCTCGCAGGATTTGAACTTGCCGTCGGTGTAACGCTCGATGTGACGCACCGTCTCCATCTGTTCGAAATCGAGGACCGGCTGCGACACCTCGAGCCGCAGCGGCGGATTCATTTCGTCGATGCCAAGCAGATTCGGTTTGGGGCCGATGAACGATACGAGCGATGTCACCAGCTCTTCGCGGATCGGATCGATCGGCGGATTCGTGACCTGCGCGAACAACTGCTTGAAGTAGTGGTAAATCGTCTTGTTCTTGCCCGAGAGCACGGCGAGCGGCGAGTCGTTACCCATCGAGCCGACGGCCTCCTCCGCATTCGCCGCCATTGGCGCCATCAGGAATTTAATGTCTTCCTGCGTGTAGCCGAACGCCTGCTGGCGGTCGAGCAGTGACTCGCGTGCGGCCTCGCGCTTCTCCTTGGACGCGGGCAGGTCGTCGAGCTTGATGCGTATGCGCTCGATCCACTCGCCGTAGGGCTTCGCGTTGGCGAGCGTGTCCTTGAGCTCCTTGTCGTTGATGATGCGGCCTTTTTCGACATCGACCAGGAACATCTTGCCGGGCTGCAACCGCCACCGCTTGACGATTTTTTCTTCCGGGATCGGCAAGCAGCCGCATTCGGAACCCATGATAACCAAATCGTCGTCGGTCACGATGTAACGCGCCGGCCGCAGGCCGTTACGATCGAGCGTGGCGCCGATTTGCCGGCCGTCGGTGAAAGCAATCGCGGCGGGGCCGTCCCACGGCTCCATCATGGCGGCGTGGTATTCGTAAAAAGCGCGCCGGTTCGCGTCCATCAGCGTGTGGCTTTCCCACGCCTCGGGAATCATCATCATCATCGCGTGCGCGATCGAGTAGCCGCCCATCACCAGCAGCTCGAGCGCGTTGTCGAACGATGCAGAATCGGACTGGCCGTCGTAGATGAGCGGCCACAGCTTGTCGAGATCCTTGCCGATGGTCGGGCTCGAGATTGCACCCTGCCGCGCGCGTATCCAGTTCACGTTGCCGCGCAGCGTATTGATCTCGCCATTGTGTGCAATCAGCCGGAAGGGATGGGCAAGGTCCCAAGTCGGAAAAGTGTTCGTGGAGAAACGCTGGTGCGCGAGCGCGAGCGCCGAAACGACGCGCGGATCCTGCAGGTCCTGGTAATACGAGCCGACCTGGTGCGCGAGCAGCATGCCCTTGTAAACGATCGTCCGCGCGGACATCGACGGCACATAGAACTCCTTGCCGTGCGCGAGCTTGAGCGCCTGGATCGCGTGTCCGGACGCCTTGCGGATGATATACAGCTTGCGTTCCAGCGCGTCAGTCACCGTAACCCCGCGGCCGCGGCCGATGAACACCTGGCGTATTTTGGGCTCGATCAGCTTGACGGAATCGCCCAATCCGCTTGGATCGCATGGAACGTCGCGCCAGCCGAGCAAAATCTGCCCTTCATCCTTGATGGCGCGCCCGATCTCGTATTCGCACGCAAGCCGCGATGCCGGCTCGCGCGGCAGGAAGACCATGCCGACGCCGTATTGACCGGCCGGTGGCAGTTTCACACCCTGTTTGCCCATCTCCTCGCGGAAGAAAAGGTCAGGGATCTGGATCAGGATACCCGCGCCATCGCCGGCGAGCGGATCCGCGCCCACCGCGCCGCGATGAGTGAGGTTTTTGAGGATTTGCAGGCCCTGCTCGACGATCGCGTGCGACTTGCGGCCTTTGATATGGGCAACGAAGCCGACGCCGCAGGCGTCGTGTTCATTGAGGGGGTCGTACAGTCCTTGGGCGGGCGGGAGCGGCATGCTGGCCTCTCGAGTCAAAAAAGGCCGGATACGGCAGTCCGGCCTCGGCAGCGAAAAATCGGGCGAAACCCCCCGAATATACAGCCTCGCGCCGAAGACTTCAAGCCATAAAAGCCCTGATAAACCCGATAGTTAGGACGCCATCCAAGCGCGCCGCTGCACTGCGTCAAATATCGTCCACCGCGAACAGCCGGCGATGCTCCCGCATCGCATATCGATCCGTCATCCCGGCGATGTAGTCGGCGACCGTGCGCGCCGTATCGCCCTGCGCCTGTTGCTGGTACTGGGGAGGCAGCAACTTTGGCTCCTCATAGAAGGCGTTGAACAGCTCGAAAATGATGCGCCGCGCCTTATTGGTCATGCGCGCGACCTGATGGTGCTGGTAAAGATTGGCGCGCAGGAACTGCTTGAGCTCCTGTTGCTGGGCCTGAATCGGCACGCTGAATCCGATCAGCGGTGGCGCTACCCGCACTTCGTCGAGCGTCGCGGGCGCGGACGCCCGGATGTTGGCGGCGCTTTGGCGTGTCAGGTCGATAACCAGGGTTCCGATCATGCGGCGCACGGTCTCGTGGATCAGCCGCCGCGACTCTATCTTCGGGAATTCCCGCAGCACGCGCTTCATGTGGCGGGCAAAGATGCCGATTTCGGCCAGCTGGTCGACCGTCAGCAACCCGGAGCGCAGGCCATCGTCGACGTCGTGATTGTTGTACGCGATCTCGTCGGCGAGGTTCGCGAGCTGCGCTTCGAGCGAGGGCCGTCGTCTTGTGAGGAACCGCTCACCGACGTCGCCGAGCAAGCGCGCATTGTTCCGCGAGCAATGCTTGAGGATGCCTTCGCGCGTCTCGAAACACAGGTTGAGGCCGTCAAACGCGGCATACCGCTGCTCGAGCACGTCCACCACGCGCAGCGACTGGAGGTTGTGCTCGAAGCCGCCGTGTCCCCGCATGCAGCTGTGCAGCGCGTCCTGGCCGGCATGGCCGAACGGCGTGTGTCCCAGGTCGTGTGCGAGCGAAATGGCTTCAACGAGATCCTCGTTGAGCTGCAGATTGCGCGCGACCGAGCGCGCGATTTGCGCGACCTCCAAGCTGTGCGTGAGTCGCGTGCGAAAGAGATCGCCTTCGTGATTGACGAAGACTTGCGTCTTGTACTCGAGGCGGCGAAAGGCGGTCGAGTGGATGATGCGATCTCGGTCGCGCTGGAATTCGCTGCGTCCCAGGGGAGCGGTTTCACGTTGTCGACGACCGCGCGAATTGTGCGGTGCGGCGGCAAAGGCAGCGAGCTCAGGCATTAGTGACCGATTGCGTGAGGGCCGTCTCCAGGGTCTGCGGCGCCACGTCGGCGGTCATGAAGGCTTCGCCAAGCCGGCGCAGCAGGATGAAGCGTATCTTGCCGCCCTCGACTTTCTTGTCGAGGCCCATCAGCGCCCGATATCTGTCGTGACCAAGGTCCGGTGCCGTTACCGGCAGCCGCGCCCGTTCGAATATTCGTACGATGCGCTCGACATCGCCCGCGCCGATGAAGCCCATCTGCTGCGAAACCCGGGCCGCAATCACCGTTCCAGCCGCGACCGCCTCGCCGTGCAGCCAATTGCCATAACCCAGGCCGGTCTCGATCGCGTGGCCGAACGTATGGCCGAGGTTGAGCAATGCGCGCTCGCCGGTTTCCTCGCGCTCGTCAGCAGCCACCACCGCCGCCTTGTTCGCGCATGAACGCTCGATGGCGTAGGCAAGCTTCTCGGCATCGCGCGCGACGAGGGCGTCGATATTGCGTTCGAGCCATTCGAAAAATGGCAGGTCGCGAATCAGGCCGTACTTGATGACTTCGGCCAATCCCGCCGCCACCTCGCGCTGATCCAGCGTGCGCAAGGTGTCCGTATCCGCGAGGACGACCAGCGGCTGGTAGAAGGCGCCGATCATGTTCTTACCGCGCGGGTGATTGATCGCGGTCTTGCCGCCGACGGAGGAGTCGACCTGCGCGAGCAACGTGGTGGGAACCTGCACATACGGCACGCCGCGCAGGTAGGTGGCCGCCGCAAAGCCGGTGAGGTCGCCGATCACGCCGCCGCCCAGCGCGACAAGCGCCGTTTTTCTCTCGCAGCGATGCGCAAGCAGTGCGTCGAACACCGCATTCAGCGTCGTCCAGTCCTTGGTTTCCTCGCCGTCCGGCAACACGATCGGCACGGCACTCACGCCTCCAGCGGCGAGCGTTGCCACGAATGCGTCCAGATACAGCGGCGCGATCGTCGTATTCGTGACGACTGCCACCCGCTTCTGCGGCAAATGCCGCAGCAACAGGCTCACCTGGGCCAGAAGCCCGGCACCGATGTGGATGGGATATGCGCGCTCGCCGAGCGCTACGTCGAGCGTTTGCACGATGCGAGTCTGGCGTCAGGCCGTTTCAATGGCTGCTTCCGTGTTCGTCGCCGCTGGAACAACTGCGCTCGAAGTGCATGCGCAATTTCTGCTCGAGCGTGAAAGCAAGGCTGCGCACGCTTTGATTGCCGGTATCGACGGTGAGGGTAGCGACTTCGCGATACAGCGGATCGCGCTCCAGGAACAATTGCTCGAGCTTGGCGCGCGGGTCGGGCGTCTGCAGCAGCGGACGGTTGCGATCGTGCCGTGTTCGATGCCATAGGTCCGATGGCGACGCGCGCAGATAAATGACGCAACCGTGGGCAACGAGCGCCTGGCGATTTTCTGCAAGCGTCACCGCGCCGCCACCGGTGGCGAGCACTATGTTTTCCAGCTCGACGAGCTCGCGCAGCGCGGCTGCCTCGCGCGCGCCTTTCCAGCACAGTGGGATCCGAAGCTTGGAATTCACGTGACTTGAAGTCGCGGC
>JADMIO011434955.1_pt1 | contig 64694 bp, 55 predicted proteins | sample 8958161 | NCBI WGS metagenome assembly JADMIO01 (sample SAMN16585339, study PRJNA669376) | soil metagenome | isolation source: Crop rotation soil | place: USA: Cullars Rotation, Alabama | collected 2011 | reverse complement strand
CGCGACAACTTGTCCACGTGGAATTCTAAGCTTAGGATCCCAATGTGCTGGAAAGAATGAACCTTGTAATTAACAGCCGAACGGCGACGTAGATTGTAGTGATCGGAACCACCACGATCATAACTAGCACTGGTCGACGGTTCCGATTCATGTGAACGTGGCCCAATGCCGAGACTCATTCGAGGTGCTGGTTGTGGAGGTACTTGTACGCGAGCTAATCTTGCTATTCGAGACTGGTTCGACGGTGGTCGGCTTAGGTTATTAGCACGATTAGACGCAAATATGTCTCCTCTCATAAAGCCACCCACAGTGCGATAGATAAACGGACCGTTAGACACCGATTCCAACTGTCCACGTGGAAGAATTCGAGCTCGTTCTTGTCGCACTTCGATTTTAATTCGTCGCAACTGGATTCGAATTTCTCGCAGCTCATTTTGATTAGTTGGACAAGCAGCTCTTAATTGGTTCGCTTGCTGACGAAAGTAAAGAATGCGGGGATTATCAGTGACGATTGTTGGAGCCGTAGTCGACTTGACCATCTCATTTGACTTGACCACCACATTGGTGGGTATGAGCTTGTCCTGAGGGTCCAGCAACGGCAAATTAGCAATCAGTTCTCGAATGAACCGTGACGCTTGCAGTGTTGCAATGGTTAGCGCCATATTGCATGTTGGACATTGGGGATTGTGTTGCAATGCCGATATCATACAGCTGGTACAGAAGTAGTGTTCTTCGATGCAACCGGTCGGATTGTCTAGAACTTCCATACAGATCGGACAGAGTAGCATGTCCGACACTGGTCCAACGAACCGTTTCACATCGAAACCCATTCTTGATTCTTGATATTCCAACTAACCACACAATTAATCGATTCTTATTTTTTGGTCAACTGGTGATGACTAACAACGCTACACCGAGAGTGTCGACTAATGTAGTCGGCTTGGTCCTAAACTCGAATGAAAAAACAGATGAGTATTCGATTTCGGTGAAATTTACAGCCGCAACGTGTAGTCGGTGTAAATTCGAAAGATAAATAGAACCAGACGCTAACATTTTTTGCCGAAGGCGACGCCAACTGGCGAAGAACAAAGAAAACAGATTTTTTCGAATTTTTTTTTTTGGTTGCTTTTGTTTTCACTTTTATTGAGTTGTTTAATGAATGGCTCTATTCTTTTTTGAACGGTTCTATACAGGCTATTGTGATTATGGGGGGATAATGAATGTTTAAGAGGTCTCATCAAGACTGACGGCTATTTTGATTAGCGGTCGAAGCATCGAACTGGCCTGTTGGCTGTCCACGTTTCGAGCAGTCAGAACCCTAAGTGTCTTCATGGTTTGCGGGGCCTCTTTTGAACAGTTCTCAATCGAATTGAACTTACCACAGGCCACTTCCATGATCTGTCAAAGAAGCATCGGATCAACATTAATCGATTTGTGGAGAAGGTAAAAGAGTTGGACACTTACATCAGCCACAAGCGAAGTGATAGCACCTCGCATGTACTTGGAACTTTCAGCGGTCAAAGTAGAACATTGGGCTTCGAACTCGTTGGTAAGTTGCTGCATGATCGCATGGTAACTGCAGCAGGCCCAGGAGAACTGCACCAAAATCGTTAATAGCAATCTATTAGATCATTGTCTCCCTTACCTTAGCATCTTTGGTCACATTAGCGGCGATGTAATCAACAATCGACGAGAACTTGTTGATGTGGGTGTCCACCTTTGGTTTCACCGATGGCGTCAGACAGGCCATGTTCGACAAGAACTCCTTCTTACCGCTGTCCGAACACTTTCGCTTAGCGAACTTGTTAACATTGTTCGCCAACATCGAATAGATCTGTTTCGGCATACGCTTCAAACATTTGTTGTAAGCCTTGAAGCAGGTCACTGATTTAGACGCCATTCTAGCAACGATCAGGTCAGCAATCGACAGAGTTCTAACAACAGCGATATACTTACTCGCAATGTTCGTCCATCTCTTTCATAGTCATCGGAGTGTTCTGGCTAGGATCACCCAACAGTAGAACTCGTTTGAAACAAGCATCGGATTTATCGAGTTGCTCTTCTGTACAGTCACCCTTTTTCACTCGATTCTTAGGAGCGGCATGGACACTGGATAAGGCCAGTAGAAAAACGATAGAGACCGATTTGATGAACATGTTGATAGGGTAAGATTTAAAGAACTTGGTTAAACTTTTTCTGCTTAACTTTTTCTCAACTAGAGAAATTAATTGTTAATGGCTTTGGATACAGTCGATCAGCTTTTATACTCTGGCATCTCGCTGCAAAGAGAGAGAGAGAGAGAGAGAGAAACCACTGTAAGAACCCGAAGGCCTTGTCTGATTCGCTCTCTCACTACTAGATCAATCAGGTTCGATGACCACGAGAAGACATGGGGACTCCTCGACCATATCATTTCTATCGGTTTCGGAACCGCTGGCGATAATTGCTGCGACACCAGACAAACTAACTGCCTTTCAATCAAATTTTCGCTTCATTTGCCGAAACTGATTTAAGAGCGTAAAGCGACGATGGTAAATAGTGAGTCGAGGTCAGAGGCGAGTTTGTATCCGGTTTTAGATTTTTCTTTACTATAAGAAAAGAAATAATTAGTCTGTCTGAAGTCAGGATGTTGAAGGTCCTCATATCGTCTGATGACATTGGTTCGAAACGTTCGCTCGAAGCGAAAGTTGATCGCAAGCATTAAGTACAAGTAAGTGTTTGATCTCTCACTTTTCTCATGCGGCTGATCATCAGCTATTCATTTTTATTCATTTACTAGATACAGTTAGAAAAGCAAATTATCGGATGAGTTAGCCATGCCGCTCTTTCACAGAAGACACAAAAATATTCGCGTGACATTCAACGGCAAGGTCAGCAGCTAATGGCTTTTCACTTTTCTTTGGATTTCTCTATCGCACACTTAGCCCAAGATCCGCTTCTTCTTACCGCTAGTGAAAGCCAGCAGGCATGACGGGTGACAATTTACAAAAAGTCTAAACTGATTGCCGTGTCTCTTTGGTTATGCTGGTTTGTAAAAAAGAGAAAAGTGATGATACTGTCTCTCTCAAAGAGAGAAAGAGAGAGAGGGAGAGCGCTTCATTATGCTTTTTCCTCAATCGCCTATCGAGGTCAGGACACATAGCTGGCCAAACCGGCAGAAAAAAACGATCCTATTGAAAAAGCTAACGGTAAGCACCAGGAGCACAACGCTCCCCTAATGAATACCGCTAAAAAGTGAGACAACCCCATAACGATAGAGAGATCTGAATGTTTACATTTGTAATTTATGATAATCTGTTATTAATCGCCTGGCACTTTTTTTTCTAACTAGCAGGTCGAACCCAAAATGAGGTGCCGTTCAGATCGAATGATGGTTCTTAAATCCACACCCAGCTGTATGGCATCACTTTCCCTGACGAATGAAATTCAATACGATTTTGAACGGTTACATAGCAATGTAATCTGTCACTCTTTACACATGCAGCGTGAAAAAAGACAGATGAATTAGCAACAATCATTCCTATCAGATTTAAACACCAGCAGCTTAGCAACACTCATAAACATTAGTAATGGCTGACTGTTAAGCAAAACTGCTTATGTAATTTATCTAAATTGCTGAAAAAAAAAAATATAACCGTTAACTGAATGAGCACCGCCATACCCCAAACACCGTCGCCGCCACCTAACATCGAAATGGCCACATTCTATATGAATTCGCAGGATAGTATGGTAAGAGCCAACAGCGGCCGATCATCGCCACCCAATCCATCAACGCCGAAAAAACAAGGTGTGTCCAGTTAAGCACCCGATTAATCTAATCATCCAACTAAGACAGATCTTTGTCAACAGGTGGCCAAGTACGGACATGGCTTAGAAGTACCAAAGCAACGAACCGTTCTGAATCGTTTTACTGCATCAAATATCTGTGCATCACTTTTCTGTCGGTGGCGCTTCTGTATATAGTCATTGTGATGTCAGTGGGTTATGAACACGATGTCATCTACTACACCCAAGGCGGTATGAACTTTAGAGGCTTATGAAGTTAATTGCTCATCACTCTTTTTTTAGAGCTTAGCAAATTTTTGGTCGATCCCGATGCAAAACCGAAACTACCGGGCCAAACTTATTTTCTCATCAATTGTGGCCTTTCAATGGCCGTTATTTTTGGATCAATGTTTGCCGTGCTAAAAGAAAGTCCGACTCTATCGATCTCAGCGGCAATCTGTTTTATGCTCTCAATTCTAACATCGCTAAGCGGTGATAATTCGCTCACCTTTAGTTACTTCTTTTCGCCGATTTTGGTTGTCACAATCATTGGAATGCTGCTGTTGATCTATACTTCGATTATCTGGAGCTCGGAATTTGAAACACCGCCGGAAATTATCGAAGAGTATCGCTGGTATCTAAAGCGGCTCGATGAACAATTAGGGTTGGCAAAAATGGAACGAAAAGTTCAGTTTTTAGCACCTGAGGATTTAAAGGCATCTTCAAGTCGACGTTCTAGCTATCAGAGCCTCGAAACGTCCACAGAACAAACCACCGAACCGGAAGAGAACCAACCCACACTGGCCGTAAAAGACAAAGGCAAACGGAAAAAGATTAGAACCAACCTCGAAGTTCATAAATATTTACATGAAGATTAAGTTCCCAACAGCTTATCGTTAATTGCTTCACATTCTTTCTATTACCTAAAGATCTTGAAATGTTTTCAGATCGGAAATTGCTAGATTAACTTATCACCAAATTCAGTCTATTCAAGAACAAACAAATGTCTCCTTATCAAAATCTAGTCACTTAACATAAACAGCAGCTGTCTTATTTTCTCATACACTGAAACCATTTCATTAATTCCAATCAATAAAAGAAGTGTATTTAACTTTCTCTTTTCAGGCAACACAAAATTGCTCTTAAAAATGACAGATGAATCTACTAGAACTTTTCTCTCCCGTTTCTTTAATTTGGGGCTGCTATGGCCCCAAACACTTAATTTCCGGTCCAACAAATACCTAACTGCTAAAAGAGTTCTCTATATTCTCCTCCTGTTTAATGTTTTAATCACTTTATTGCTGTTAATCGTCGAATCAACAATATCCGGAAACTCGGCCGACCTCTCCGAAACCGATCGCAAATCGCAGCTGTTCATTATCGGCATGAGCTGTTTAATATCACTTCTTTGGTCATCGCTGGCCGTTTTCTTCGTTCGTCATGAACGGTCCAAAGTATTAGCCACAATTTTCTTCGGTCAAATCATCGGAACTTTATTGATCGGTCTTGTCTCGAACGATGAAAAGCCGGTATCACTGTGGAAACTCATGATCGCCGATGTCCTTTTAGGTGTCTCGGTTCTGATTTTTTCGATCGCCACGGCCATTTCGAATACATTGCGTCCACAAATCATCAATCGTCCGGCCACTTCCATCACGTCCGTTTCTCAAATGTTGGCTCGCCAATCTCAACCGGACCAATTAGCAGTGACCCCAAATCACGCGTGATAAAAAAAATGCCGCTGATCTTTCATCATAATCAAGATATGCATAAATCACTCAAAACATAATCAACAGTTTCTTAAGTGTGAAACTGTTAACTTTTTCGGGCAACCTTAATTACATTTAACAATCTAGCCAAGTTAACCATAATTTAGGTTAATTAGGTGTTATATCTTTTTTTTTTTTTGATAAGCAATGATGAAATTAAAATCCTAATTTATTTATTATGCTAATTTTTACTCTTTCAAACAAATTTTTTTACTTGAAAAGCTAAAATTTATTATTCTCATTCGTGCCAGCAAAGAAGAAATTATCATTCAGTCATCAGTTTGTGAGGGCTGATACAGTTTACTTTTCGTAAAAAATTGCTGATTAATTTGTTTTAGATCGAAAGTTAGTGGCTTACGGTAATCGCTCGATAAAAGCAGGACAAACTCTACACTATCAGATCAGGAAATGCAATTTGGTTTGATTTAAAAAGTAAAACGAATATTGAACGTCCTCTTTCAATTCTTCTAATCAATCAACTGTTATCTTACAGTGATCTTTCGTTAAGTAAATCATTCAACAGTCGGTTTTTTTGTAGATCGTTAACTGTAACTGTATTTGTTTGGCATAAGCCTTCAAATCAAAAATTTGATTGCGCTAAATTTAGTTTTGTTTGCCTAGAAAGAAGAAGGAGAAAGAGTAGTTGAATTAAATTGTTGCTTAACTATCCAAAAAAAGAGATTTGGTCAGAATAAAATACAGTTTTTTATTGTTGGCTTGAATGGGAGAGAGCGAGCGAGATGTTTTATACATTACATCAGTTGTTGTTTGCTTAAGGATGAGCCTTAGATGCTTAGTGTGTGTTAGCTAAGCAGTTAAGGTTTCGCTCATTTGATTGTATGAATGTGTGTGTGTGAAAAAGAATCAGTGTGCAAATGCGATCTTTCTGCTATTGCACAATGATACTTCTTTTTTGATGATAGTTTATGTGTGATTGTATGTTTTCGGGAGAAAATTTGCACTTTGTCCGTTTGTTGGTCGCGGGTGAAGAGGAGGATCGGACAAAGCAAGCTCGACAAAAATTGTTTATGGTTTGTAAGTTAGGAGATGAGAGAGGATGAGCTGTACGACTGTTATTGCTTAAGTTTGTGCCGCCGACAATGAGAGCAATAAATGAATGTGTGAGAGTTAAGGGAGAGAGAGAAAGTGAAAGGGAGATGAAGGAAGCGAGATAAGAGCGAGAGTAGAGCGTGCTATAGAAAATGCAGAGCCGTCTATTCTTATGAGAAAGTGAAAATGATGGGCCACAGATAAGAGAGAGCGAGAGAGAGAGAGAGAGAGAGGTGGTGGCGGTCGCTGGTTCGTGGTCAGCTATTTGATGATGATTGGTATGGAGTGGGCGTCTTTCGACAGTTTCAGGTCACATACAGTTCACCAGTGACCGAGTCCGGCGTACGACAATGATGACAAGTGAAATGCAAAACCAAAAGACCAACAAAAAAAAGAGAGAGATGAAACCTTGACTGTTTGTGTCAGTTAATGCAATGATTGAAATCCGATGCGAGAAAAAAAGTTTGGTGGTTCCTTCTCTTGGGTAAAGCCATTTCTTGTTTTGATGCTGATTGCTACAATTTGTTTGTGTTATCAGCTCATCACCGGCCAAACCCATAGCATTGTTGAAATTCGGACCAGTATTGTGAATCGAGGAACCATTGCGCATTACATGACTAAAAGCAATTTTCGATAAGAGAATGAGAAAGGAACAATTTAAACGGTTGCGAATTAATTTTCATAGTAATTGGAGTTGGATAGGAGCGCTTACTTTTGGTCCGGACTTGTGTATGCTCGCCAAATCAAGACAATCTAAATTTCAAAGTGGTTCGAAAAAGAGCGATTAGAAAATTGTTGACAGGTAAATTTATCTCGGCCACAAATTTACCGATGGTTCCGTCTTCGTTACAATCGAAGGCTTTAGCGGTGAGGTATCGGCGAACCGTTTCTTCGGCACAGTCTCGTTGGCCTACGCAACGTTCAAAGTCGAACTGAGATCCTTGGAAGCCAGCCGCTGTCCAATAGTTCCGGTCTAGAGCATAGGCGCCGCACACTTCGAAGGGAGAGAGAGAAAGTGGTCATTTGATAAGCTTAACCGGATTAAGTTCTTAATTACCCTGAGCATCCGGAGGTCCTGAACATTTCCGGTCGAAATCACATCCACTGCTAGCCTGCAAACAGGGTAGTTAAAAATGATGTTTTGGTTAACAATTCCAAGAACTGATGAGGTGCTAAACGTGTCGAGGGAGGAGAGAGAGAGAGAGAGAAGCTTTTCGGCTATTGTTGGCTGGGGTTGACTGAGCAGTTTGTCAACTGTCATGTATAATCAGTTTCATTCTCTGAGCCGTACAATAAAATTACATTTGCCATGCCATTTTACAAAAGGCGTTAATTGCTAAGGGGGAGTTAAGCTTGACCGTTTATGCTTGGTCAACTTTGTGAAGGGAGAGTGAAAGAGAAGAGAGCGTGCATTATGGATCATCCTAAGGGTAGCCTTTAGTAGCTGTGAAGGTGTAACGCTCTCCCTCTCTCTCTCTCTCGCTCTCCCTCTCTCTTTGGCCTTTGAGCCTGTTTGTGGTTCATTTGTTAAACGCTGCCGCTTTCTCGCTCTATCCTTTTCTATTATTAGCGGGTTAAGGGAATCCTATTGTTTGCTGGTGTGGTATTCGAGACTTCTTGCAAAAGCAGGGGAAGGTGGTAGAGAGAGAGAGAGAGAGAGAGCGAAAACAAGTGGGAAAGAATAAGAGGGAGACAGGAAGCCAATGTGCCAACTTGAATGGGCGAGTTAGAAGTGAGAAGAGAGAAAATAGGATCCGGACTCTGCCGGTTGCTTAAATTGTAAGCAGCAAGACACATCATGCCGAGCGTAGGAGAACCTTTAAGGTCATTCGTGTCTCCCTTCTTTCTTTCTCTCTCTCCCTCTCTCTCTCTCTCTCTCTCTCTTCTGTACTCTTTCAGGCTGCTAATAGGACGTCAGACACCGTATGTGTTCCTGTAGCAAAGGATAAGAGGAGAGAGAGAGAAGCGCGTTTTGGACATGAACGTTAAGTTATTGTTTGGCGTGTGTTTCTGACAGCAAGGTGAGTCAAGTTACGGTAGAAAGAGGAAAAGAGAGAGAGAGAGAGAGAGAGAGAGGTGTTGGAGATGTGCAAGATAAGAGCAAGAGATTTTCGGTCCTTAGTCGGCGGTGGGCCAGGTTCTGTTTTTTTTCATACGAAAGGAAAGTGAAAAGCAATAAACTAAAGGGATATATGAAGAGAGGGAGAGAGATACTAAACTAAGGCGTATCGAAGCTGTACTTGCATAGGTATAAACAGGTATTGAATGAAAAATAAAACAAAAAAAATCGCTAATAAGAACGTTAGCAAGCAAGACCAGGGGTTCCCTATTCATCGTCAGCATCATTCTCATTTCTTATTTTCGGGATAAGCCCGGATTCATTTGCATCTTTTTAGGAACCTGCTGATGCTTCTCTCTCTCTCTCTCTCTCTTCGTGCAAGAAAGACTAAATGTGCGAATCATTACTTATAACGAGTGTAATGCAGATAAAAGGAAGAAAGGCGTTAAAAGAGATGTGAGTGTCTTGTTTGGTTGATGGGAGAGAGAGCGATTTAGGGGAAAGAAATGGCTAATAAATGGAGAGAGGGAGAGAGAGAGAAGCCAGGCTGTTCATTATTGATTAACCAAGATAAAAACGGACTAACGAGTGGCTGTCAGATTTGTTTAGCCAGTTATAACAGGTGGAAATTATTTTCCTGACTGTTTCGGTTAATTGCATAAGGGCTAATTTTAGATCTGTAGCTGAAAAAATAGTAATAATGATGACTAGCTCTTTATTTGGATACAAGGTTAGTCTTTCTTTCTCTCTTAACTAATAGGCGGATTAATTAATGGCCAGCTGTTTTTCAACTGTCAGAGAATTTTTGCTGAGATAGTAATAAGCAATCTGAGAGATTTTGATAAGCTCTTAGAGAAAATTTTTCGCCTAAAGCTCATTCATAGAATCCAGCGGCCAAAAAAGACCATTAGGATCTAAGCTTTTCTCTCCCTCTCTTTATTGCTCTATTTGGACTTGTTAGTACATCACTAGGCTGCTGTTTCGCAAGTCGAGGCACACCTTTTCAAAATCCCCTCGGTCCTAATAAGCATCTCACTAATCCCTTTTATGACCTGTGACCTTTGCCTCTCCTCTTTTATAAAGTTGCTCCGATCGGATCCACCTGCACGATCTATTGCTCTAATTTCGTTCCGTCTCTCTAACATCAGGTCGCTCATCGATTTCTGGGGCACACATCTGGCCTAATGCGATACAAGATTGTGAGAACAGTCGGCTTCTCTTATTCAGTTGGATTGCTGCCCAATTCCCCCCGAATCTTTACTGTAGAAATCTGAAGAGCTCGATGGCAGCCTGATATGATTGGTGATCTCATCTCACAGTTGATGACTGATTCATTCATACCTCACAGATGCAGGACATGCATTCTTTGTTGATCTCTATGGGTGGCTTCTCGGTGGCCGTGGTGGCCGAACGACCACGCCAGAAAGCGGCTCCACGCTGGGCGGCAATGGTACGTCGTGGAGTGATCAGCGGCAGATCTGGCCTTGGTGTGGTAAAACCGAAAGAGTTTGGTCGTGTTGGACTACCGCCAAAAAATGGATTCGGATCATTCCAGCTTCGTGGCGGTGGCTTGGTCACCGGCAACGATATCGAATTAACCTCACGGGGCGTGCTACCAGGTAACAATGATGGATTGTGTGGCACATTGAAATGATTTGGACTTGATTCGGCACCTCGTCGGTCAGTGGGTGATCGACTATTGCGACCATCGAAGGCTGTCGATGATGATCCGGCGGCTGGACACTTTTCGTATTCTCGCCAGTAGTCGGTGGTGGTCACCGATTCTTCACGGCATTGGTGGGGGCCTGATTAACAAGTCAGTTAGATCATTCTATCGTAGTTAGAACAGTCCTACCGTTCTTATGGATGGCTGCATAATCATCACAATCAACAATGCCATCACCGTTACAATCTCGTGACCACTTTCTCATGTAGCCCTGAATGGCCGATTCAGCACATCGTTTGTCCAGTGCACATCGAACATAGTCGCCACCGGGTGATCCACCATCACGCCAATAGGACCAGGTGATTAGATAGGGTCCACAGAATTCGCCATGGCATTGTTTGTTAAGTTCACAGCCCGATGAGGCCCGACACAGACAGGTCAGACAATCGGCCGAAACGGGACCATTGTTGTTAATTGGCACATTGATTGGCGGCTGATTGCGGTTGCCACCAGGGACATCAACGGGTCGACTAGGCTGAACAGGTGCCGGTGCCGGCTGTGCTGGAACGTGTGGCAACGAAATATCAGGTCCCGGTCCGAATGGGCGACGTTCAGGTCGGAAATCGCGACCGCCTCGATTGTTGTTGCCGGGTGGGGCTCGTCCAGAATTGAAATTGGTGTTGCCATTTCCTGGTGCTGTTGGTCCGGGCAGGTTAAAATTAGGCTGTTCAAAATCAGGCCGTCGGAAATCGCGACCTCGATTGTCCGGCTCGAAAACGGCTCGTCGATTGTTTACGTTGTTTGGCGTCGGTTGTGGTGCCGGAACTGCGGGTCCTGGCCGATTGAAGCCACCCTCCGACACCGGAGGCCCACGATGACTCGGCACCAGACTGAGGACACCATCATCGCCCAGTACGGCCACACTGGTTGAGTTCGAAAAGGTCCAAGAGACGCGTCTGTCGCCCACCGGACCTCGACTGACACTCGACGGCTGTGATCCATGATCACTGTGGTCATCATGGAATGGTCGAGATTCGGCTGGTGATGGTTGTGGTGCTGGTGCCACCGGCTGTCGACGTCGAGGACCCGGTGGTGGTGGCGTTCGTGACCGTGGCGGCGGTTGCTCGTTGAAATGGTTGGGTCCTCGATTGCCGTTGCCGACACGTTCGTTTGGTTCAATGAAGGCTCGTGGTTGAGCTGATGATGATCAAGGTAAGGTCGGATTAGATAATCATCGTAAATCAGTTGATTGTGAGCGGACTGTTAATTATTGATTACAGGTTCGGTTGACTCATCATCAATCGATTGGATAAACACGCCCACCCGGTCTTATCGATGAGACCATCAGCTAAATCTGGTTCAAGATTATCGCCCCTACGCTCAGCAGTCTAACCCACGCTTTCTGCCTTAATTGCAATCAACGACAGCCGGCTGTTAATTGCCGGCACTCACCTGGCCTCGACACGACCACGCCGGCCTCTCTGAAACATTGCGTCCGTTGAAAGGCTTTCCAGTACTGGCTTCGAGGAAGCCAGTCGGGTCGACAATTTGAACCACCTACATACGAACATGACGGTCATCAGTTTAAGGATGTTCAGAATTGTCATCAACACACTAACCAGTCACGTGAATTGCCGCCCAATCGATGCAATCGATCCGGCCATCGCCGTTACAATCTTGGGCCCTATCAAACAATCAACAGTCAGTTTAAAACTGGATTTAGCTGATTTCAATCTAATCGCATACCATTTGTTCATGTAGCCTCTGATGGTGTCTTCAGCACACATCTTATTGTTGAGACAGGATTCGAAATCATCGGGACGTCCTCGATCACCGAGCCGACCACCATCAGCCCAATATGGCCAACTGATCTGATAGGCTCCACAAAAGTACCCGCCATTGGGGGCCGTGTGACATCGCTTTCCCAGGTCACAGTTAGAACTTGACTGGCAGATGCAATCAAGACATCGCTGGTTCACCTGTGACTGACTCTGACCAAATTCGGCCACGAAAACAAGGGCCAAAAGAACCAAATGTTCTAAACAAAATTTTTTTTAAGGACAAACAGACAAAGTTCGAACAAACAAAATAGATAGCGGTCAGAATTTAGTTTGCTGATTTGAACTGTACTAGGTCAAAGTCTATTTGCAGCCAGCAAATTTTTTCGAAAATTTGACTAAGGATAACGGTACTTACCTATTTGCCTGATTGTCATTTTTTGAACTGTTTAAATTGTGATTAAGCAGAAAAGCTTTCTTGTTTGCTGATTAGCGAAGGTCCTCGCTAACGGGCCATTCACGGTTCAGGTTTTTTCTGGCTGTTAATTTTCAATTAGCGCACAGTGTAACAAATTGGCCCGAAAATCGAAAGTGGTTCCTTTAGGGAAAGTTTTCGATAGTAAAAGTAAGATAGAAGATCTCTTTAGCAAATCTCTCTCTTTCTCTCTCTCTCTCTCACTCCGTTATTACAAAATAAAGATTGCGCCAAAGCAACATTACGGTTATGTCACGTGGTTTTTTGAGAACTTATATCACCATTCATTACTGTACTTGTGTCTGACAGTTTCTCCAATAGAGAGAGAGAGCAAGGGAGAGAGAATGGTCTGCTAAACTAAATTACTTTTTCTAATGATTATTAAGGAGCCGTGTCGTAAAGGACAGACTTTGCTGTTGGCAATTTTTCTGAATCGCTTTCTTCGAACTGATAAGGCTAATTAGGACCTCTAACTTTAGTAACTTTGATAAAGAGGCACCCTGAAAAAGCAACTATTTGTTACACTTACCTGGCTAGTCTGATGAAATTCTCTTTTCGTAGATTCACTCAACACATTGTTGTCTGGTCCTATATACCGATTCGCTCCAACTGTTCTAAATTATGTCCTGTGTTTTCTTTGTTTGTCTATCTGAACTGTCTTCTTTCTTTTTGATCAAATCCTTTTCATAACCGGCTTAAACATACACAAATCACGAATCCAAATTTGTCTTCTAAAAATTCGAAATTTTCTTGGCCCACTCGATGAGAATTTTTTTGGCAATTTTTTTTCACCCGTACAACAATCACTGATGCTTTATTAGGTAACGGAACCAAACAGAGCGTGTCCAAAATAAAAAAAAAATCGAGCAATGATTTTTGATGAGTGAGAACAAATCAAGAAGAATAAGAAAAAGAACCAGACACGATGAGAGCACGTGTGTTTGTGTGGGACCCCGAAACAGTTGCTTATCAAAAAAGTTTTAAATCGTGGGCCCACGAAACAGAAAATTTTCCCGGTGATGTGATTTGAAAACGGTTCCCGTTAATCGTGAGTACTGACCAAAAAAACGATTGGTGATAAATCACAGTTACAGATACGTTGGATTATATAATTTTGATTAAAGAAGCAGCGCACGTGAATGGTTAGTTAACGGCACTTTCTTTCTTGGCTGATTTAGTTTTTGTATAGCGTTCTAGCTTTTGCTCAGCGCGAAGACTTGAACGACTCTTAGCACTACTGGCCGACTGACTCTCATTGGGAAGACTCAAACACTCACACAAGCAAGCGGGGCGGGGATGCCGAATGCGTGAAAGCCCAGGCAAAACTTTCTCTACCGCTCTCTCCCTCTCTCTTTCTCTCTCCCTATTCTCGTGCCTGTATCAAAAGTTTTTCAAACAGGTTTGATGAGCCTTTATAAACTTAAGACTTGTAACCGCATACAGACTCTCTCCTTCGCTCATCTCTCTCCCTCTTTTTTACATAAGTGAAAGTCTCTCCCTCCTCTCTCTCTTTGCCATCAACATCTTTTTTATCTGTTAGTTTTCCTACTACAGATGGGCTTTGTTTTTTTCGGCCTGGCATTTTAGACAAAAGTTTTTAGACAGATGAAAGAAGGTAAGAGAGAGAGAGAGAGAGAGAGAGAGACGGGAGAGAGGAAGTGAACGGAGGACCTTCGTTCGCGGTTTTGAATTTTCGCTCTCACGTTCGCACAATATTATCATTTGCTTAGGCCGAAAAGTGAATGAAAGAGAGAAGAGAGAGAGAGAGAGTTTCAGTAACCTATCACCGCAACCGGGACATCGAGCAATTCGGCAGTATCATGCTAATCCGAGCAAGAAAGGCAACGAGATAGAAAAATAAGTGATGCTGTAGTTGATGTGATGGGATGCGATGTGCATGCACGTGTTAATTGATTAGGATTTGCTATGCTGCTGACTTAATCCACTATTAAAGCTTGGATAGCGAGAGAGAGAGAGAGAGAGAGAAAGAGAGAGATGGGCCAACTTAATTCCGTTTCTCTTTAGATTCAGTCAATTTTCTTCTTCTTTTCAAATAGCAAGAGGCCCAGAAATTTCTTTTTTTCTTTACAAACAGAAACTCAGCTTGGTCCGGGCCAAGATTAATGTTTGAGGAACTCAGGCACTCATTAGTGATAGTTCATCAACTCTAAACTTTCAAGTGCTAACTTTTCAAAAGCCATTCACTCTCCAATCTCTCTCTCTCTCTCTCTCTCTTTAAATTTGCCCTATCATCATTTCCCTCACTTAAACTTTAACTACCATTCATTCAGCCGTACCCATTCAGCTCAATTATGTTTGGTAACAATTGTAAAGCTGTTATAAATTATCGATATAGCCATATGGACTCCCATTCAACTTCAAATTTACATCAGAACTCAATTCGAATCTATTTACTGACCCTTGTAATAAAAAAGTTTCAGAAAGCTAAAGTCGCCTTTCTCTCTCTCTCTAACGACTTTCTCTGGGTTGAACCATTCACGCTCTCTTACAGTTCGAGAGAGAGAGAGAGAGAGAGAGAGCTCCGTACCTGTACAATGCTATCTAATCGCCTAAAGTAAACTAGACACTCTCTCCGGTAGATAAATTATGTTTACTTGTGACAAGCTGTTTTCTGTTAAGTTGGTCTCGTTGGCTCATAAAAGATCCATTCTCTACAGAACAGTTCACGCGCAGGTACTCGAAAAAAGTGAATTTGATTACTGTGTACGAGAGAAAGAACGAACAGCATAGAACCTACCACACCTCTGTTTTCTTTCTCTTAACGATTTACTAAAGATGAGACAATGTATTGTTGCTTAGCCAAATATTTTCTAAGAAAATTTTATGTTAATCACATGCTTTAGTGCTTAAACAATAGCAATTAATTATCTCGAGTCTTACAAGCGAATAGGCAATTAGCTAACTGAATATAGAACCTGCGATCATTGATCATTTTGGACTAAACTTTGAGGCTATTCAATCCTCTCCTAACCAAAAGAAATTCGTGACCAAACCTCCATAGACATCACCACCGACGTCATCACCATTAGCCATGGTCAAAAGCAACGAACCCATAACAATTACCATCCTCAAGGCCGCATCGATTGCCTCCACCGTGTTCTATCTGGTCTTTAATTGTGTCGTTGCCGGTCTGGCCTATCCGAAGGTTAACGAGGAGATACTCGATCTTTATGAACATTCGAGACTTCGACAAAGCGAAGATGAACCGTTTTACATTGTCAATGTGGTTCGATATACAATGGTTATGACAATCACCATGGCCATTGTGATCAGTTTGATTGGCCTTGTGGCGACCATTATCGAGTCCTCCGCATTGCTGACCACGACCAGTGTCCTGCTGTTCGCCACCTTCGTAGTCAGGGCCGTTTTCATCGGCCATCAACGGTTCGTACCTTTGGCCCTCAGCTTGCCGCTCATTCTAATCGAACTGGCGGTCATCGTTCTAACATTTGGACTGGGCACAAGAATCTGCGCTCGAGAATGTTCTGTCTCAAACTATGTTAGTGGCCTGTTTCAATCACTTTAGAACAGTTCAAATTATTTTTTTCAGAACCAAAAAGTTCATGCATTTAACTTTTGCTCTTTCTTTCTCTTTCTTAGGAAGAGGATGATTATTCTTCGGGTGATGAAGAGAGCAATCGCTATTAAGCTAATTAGTCACACTTGCAAATTTTTTTCGTAAGTGCAGGTCCTTCGGAATGTCCAAATTTTTTGACAGCTTTGGCCCTCAACAAAAGTAATAAGAAAGACAAAACCTTAACGAAACGTTTTTTTTGAAGGATCACATTACAATGCAAGCAATTTTTCAGCAGATAGTTACGATTGTGATTTATTTGCCTCCTGATTTAGTTACCTCAGCTAAACATGATTTAGCATGGCGAGTTTATAAGAGGGACCAATACTATTTATTTTATTGTAGTGTGAAGGTTACGTTATTGGACATCAAATAAAAAACCTTAGCAGGTCTGTAATTTCACACCCTGATCCCTAAGGGGCCACCAAAATCTTGGCTTTGCCTAAGCACTCATCACTAAGCCTTTAAGGCAGTTTACCTAAAATTAAATTTGCCGCTAACAATTTATGGTCCTCAAAACTGTAGCTCCCTATCTCTCTTTTCTCTCTCTCTCCCTCATACAGAAACTTATTCATTACTATCATGATTTATTGATTTCTGAGTTTATCTTTTTCCAAATATACTGATTTACTCTACTATAACTGAATTAGTTGTATTGTACTGAATTAGTCGAAGAAGATAAGAGAAAATTTTCGGGTGAAAAAAAGAGCCGCTATTATTTATGACGCCCTCGAGTAAAATGATGAGATCGTGTCTCCCCGATAGCGAACATCATCATTTTTCTGATGAAATAAATTCAATTTGCCTATCATAAAAAATAATCAACCATGATTTAGTTAACCACGAATTATATCATGGCTTCTTTCTCTCGCTCGCTCTGACTTGGCTGCAATTTTTTTTCCTTTTACTTAACATTCCCTTTTTTTCGGGGCTAAGAATAAAAACTATAGAGGGCCAAACCTTAGGTGATATGATAATGGGCAAAGTGCAATCATGATTGCAACGTATCGAATCGTAAAGAACACGTTCGGTGACTTAGGCATTTCGCTCTTTTATCTTTCGCTCTCTAATGTTAATGTCACGTTGACTTTTTGGTCCTATACTTTGTAAGGGAGAGAGAGAGAGAGAGAGAGAGAGAGAGAGAAAAGCCAAAGAATGGGTCAAGAGAAAACTGAGAGAGGGAGAGAGAGAGAGAGAGAGCGGAGAAAGACATCTCCTCTCTCCCTGAAGAGAAAAAGATAGGTGAGGTTTTTTCTTATCGCGTGAGAAAGACGTCAGCAATAGGAACCAGAAAAACCTATTGCCTGTCACAAACATGGAACTACGAAAAACCAAAGAGAGAATGTTCAAATGCATAATTGCTCACTCTAGTCGCAATCGTGCCTAATCACTGTTAGCTCAAGCAGCAGTTTACTGTTTTATCTTCCTAATTAAATCTTCACCTTAACGAAAGAACGAAGAGAGATCGTTCAGTTAACGATTTTGAGCTTTCAACTTTCACTTTCGCTTAAATTGAAATTCAATGCAGAGTTGACCCACCGACAGAGGAGGGGAATTCGTTAGGGTGATCTCTCCTCTCTCTCTCTCTCTCTCTTTCTCTCTCTCTCTCTCTCTCCATGACACGAGGGCCCCAGAAAAATCGACAATAAAAAAGCAAACACAAACTAACCAACTGTAACTGGTCATAAGGTTGCTCGCGCGTGACAAGTTCGAGTTTTGACCTTACAGCATTCAACTAATCTGGCATGAGAGAGCAAAAGAGATTTTTATAATCGGCTATGTGGTGTGAATAGTTAATCGTAATTAACTCGCTTAACTCTCTCCAACACTGATGGCCGCGTTAATTAGTCGGTACAGGCAGGCAATTACTTAAGCTCTCTCTTTCTCTTTTAATTATTTTCTTTCTTTTGCTGTTTAGCAAAAGTTTAACTTACTAATTTTAGCAATCAGAAAAAAGTTCTTTACGGTTTTGAATGTTAAGTAAATTAAAAGCAACCTTTCTCTCTCAAAGAGAGAGAGAGAAAGAAAGAGAGAGAGACAATCGAGTTAATTGAAAAACATGCGCAACATTTCGTAACGGTGAATTTTGATCTTTCTCTCTCTCTCCTTTTCTTGCTCTCTTCATTGAGTACTTATGATGTTGTTTTTAACAATAGGAAATTGTTATTAGAAACTCGTAGACATAAAGGGTTAACAATGAAATCTCCATCCAAGGACGTGAAATAGGCTCTTCTCTCTTTCAATGTAAACAAGCTCATAAAAGCAATTTTTTACATCAGACAATTTCTTAAACAGCAGTCAACAAAACATAAACCAGAAACCTTAAGCCGGCCACAAATTTTCATTTTGACAATTTATAGCCACACACAGAAATTTTCTAAGCAAACAATCAATCGTGATAGAGACAATTTCCTGATGATTAGAGAAGATTGCTAGTGAAAATTTATCCTATTCAATCGAATTAACTTTCTCCCTTTTTTGATAATAATTTGACAAAACAAGCACCTTAACCAGCCAAGCTTATGCAATTTTCAAGGAAGACTTCAATAGAAATTGATTGGAGAAGCTAACAATAAAATTATCGCTAATCGGCCCCGCTCTCTCTCTCTCTCTCTCTCTCTCGAATTACCTAAAGCAAACATTTTAGAGGGTCCACTCGATAAGCCTGCGTGCGTCAGAAGAGAGAGAGAGAGAGAGAGAGGTGGAAAGAGAAAGAGAGAGAGAGAGCGACTCTTCTTGGAACCCTTTGGGCAAATTTAAGAAATTTAGAGACTGATCAGTTTGGCCTTGATGACTCTCTCTCTCTCTCTCTCTCTCTCTAACCGACCAAAAACAATCTCTATTCGCCCGAAAAGATCAGCACACATCGTTAACTGATTGTAAAGACTCAGAACCGTTTTATCCTTGTCTTTGTTTTATCATCAAACACGTTGTCCTTAATTTGACTTTTACCCGACCGGACTCTCTCACCTCCGTCACCATGAACCTGGACCACAATTTACTAACGATACAGGAAAATCGCTCTCTACTACTTCGCAATCATTCGAACTGTTCCTTAATCAGCTACCAACTGAATCAACTTGATCAGCACATTCCGTCAACCGAGAAGTCGGCTCGATTGCGTGACTACGATGGTCACGAAGCCAACGGACATCGCATGGCCATATATGCGACCTCAAAGTTAATTCAATTTGCTAATGAACTTAATGACCCAAAGCAATCATTAGCTGTTCTAAAGTTGATCAACTTTATCCTATCGCAATTTGCTCGTTGCGATCAGTTGATCAAATCCGATCGAAATGGTAATCAATTCGAAAGTCCAATTCTGAACTGGCGTGAACATTTGCGACTAATTGTCGAATATAGAACTCTAAGAGAAGAACTGGGCGTGGTCATCTATTCAGGAAAATTTCCTTCGAGATTCTATACGGGATTTAGTTGGTTCCTATATTGGCTTAGCTCTCAATTTTTGTACCAAATGTACAGTGTCGATTCCGTTCGTAAGCTTTGGCCCCTACTGACCAGTCGACAGTTTCGAAAAAATGCCGTCATTGATTGGTTAACGGAAACCGATCTCGAAAAATGGGCCGGTTTGTACATTGGCACCGAAGCTCCATGGTTCAAGAACAGTTTTGGTTGGCTAATCAGAGTTCGAGTACCGGAAGTGATAACTGAAGAAAAAGTTCTAAATCTGAGTTCAAAGTATCAGATTACTGTCAATGAGGATCTATCGGACATTGGTTTGACTTTTCACGAAAGTTCGATTAACGAAAGGCCAATCCGGATTAAGATCTATCGTCACAAATCCAGCGACCGTAAGAAGAAACTGGTGTTTCATTGTCACGGTGGTGGTAAGTCGAGAGAGAGATCCTCATGGTCATATCCAGTACCAGTGTGCTAATGATCACTAAATGGCCGTTAAATTCTGGTAATTATAGTACAGCTTCAAATTACAACTTTTTTTCTTGACAATAGGTTATATGGGAATGTCCCCAGAAACGCACGAATCCTATCTGCCACTGTTTGCTAAACAACTGCCCGATTGCGTAGTCGTGTCCGTTGCCTATTCGCTCTATCCGGGCTCGAAATTTCCAAGGCCACTTCAAGAACTGCTCGACGTCTATCTATGGCTTTGTACAGACTCAGCTTCAGAACTTTTCGAAAATTCGATTGGTCCGGAATCTGTGGTATTTGAGGGCGATTCGAGCGGTGCTCAGTTGCTAATGTGTTTGATCAACGTACTAAATGATCTTCGGCATGCGGACATTTCTGAGCGGGTTCTAATGCCTCGAACATTTGTGTCGGTCTATGCCTCCTATTCGCTGCAATTGTCAGCACATGCCTCCCAGATCCTCGGTGCCACCGAATTTATTATCACCCCGGCAACGGCCTATCTGGCCATAATTAGCGCCTACTCTCCTCTGGACATTAACTTTAAGAACTTCGAATCCCGGCTCAACGATCGTGATGAACCTAATGAAGAGTTCGAACAATTGCTAACTAACCTGGACCGACTTCATGGACATCGATACATGTCAGGTCTTGCGGCCAGATTTGAACAGCTCACGGACATTCGAATGTCAATTGTGACCACCAACTATTGTCAGTACATTGATCAAAGTGTGACAATGGCCAAACAATGGCTTGGACCTGTCCAATTCAAAGTATTCGACAGATTAGCACATGGCTTCATTTCAATGAACCTTGTCGATTCGGGTTCTAAAGAAGCTCACGATTATGTTCTAAACTGTATTAAATTAGGTTTCGATTAAGTGAGACAGAAATTAAAAAATAAACTGAAAAAAGTTCTAAAACGAGCAGGATGAATTTTATTCTGCGACAGTTTCAGGTAAAGGTTGAACTATTCGAGGTTGCCGAAGATTGTAGTCGGCCGTTCTTTGAACCTGAACTCGTTTCTCCACCGGTAGCCGTTTTCGGTGGATCCTCGTGGCGCCGGGCAAGATCATTCGACCTTGATACCATCGACCTCGATACTTGCGACCAATTGGACGGGTCTGATACTCGTTTTCCGACTGGATGTTGAAGACCATCGTGGTGACGCGACGTCGACAGGTCGGACATGTGGGTCGTTCCCGAGTCCAGCGACTCACACAACATCGATCATAGGCGTGGCCACAAGGCAATAACACGGCCAGGTTGCTAATTGGGCTGAGACAGATCCGACATGGATCAGTATAATGGTGAGTTTCAAGTGAATTGGTCACTGTTGGCTTTCTCGGTGGCGAATTAGCCGTGGACGGTTCGGTAACTGCTGGTTTATTGGCCTCGGATAATAACATTCGAACTTCTTGATTTGGTATCGGATGTTCATTGGCTGGTCGAGGTTTTGATGCTGATGGTGATCCTATCGTTGCCTTTACTGGTTGATTGGCTTCAGATCGTAACAGGCCAACTTCTTGCTGTCGTACTCGACGTCTTCCTATTCGCTGTCGTGTGGATCGAGTAGGTTGCCGAATTGGGTCCACTAACCGGATTGATCGATTGGCTTCGGATCTTAATAGGCGTACTTCTTGACGTAATACTCGACGTTCCTCTAATCTGAGGTTGCCTCGACGGCTCTTCTTTTTGCCGCCACGACGACCAGCTCGCCTACGATTACGACTGCGGCTGCCACCGGATCGTCGCTTGTGACCACGACGGCTCTTCTTTTTGTCGCTACGACGACTGGCTCGCTTACGACTGCGACCGCGGCCGGATCGCCGCTTGTGGCCTCGACGGCTCTTCTTTCTGCGGCCACGACCGCCCTTTCGACGGCTACCTTTGCTTCGGCCACCCTTTCGTTTACGACTGCGATCATCCTTTCGACGACGGCTGCGACCACGACCGCCCTTTCGTTTTCGGCTGCCACCCTTTCGTTTTCGGCTGCCGCCCCTTCGACAGCCACCTTTACGACGGCCTCCGCCGCCGCCGCCACCACCACCTTTGTTCTTCTTCAAAGAGACCAGGCGCCACTTGGAACAGCCGCCTTCACCGTCGCTTTCTTCATCGGCCATATCTTATAGATCAGCTAATTGGTTGATTAAGTTCACTAACGTGTGTTGATAGTTAATTTAGATCAAATGGATATCCGAAAGAATAATTTGGTTTACTCAATCTCACACCTTAGCGAGAATTAAACTTTCAAAATAATTTTTTTCGCGCCTTTAGTTTTCTTTCGAAGAGATTCCAATTCGTCTGCGTCGCTACCACCACCGGCCCCATCGGTTTCTGGTCAATTCGAGTTTGTTCGTTGTCGAACAGTTCGGCTGGTTCGGTCGTGAAGATATACACATGTACCATTGGCTGAATATTTCACTTTTTCAACATTGATCAGTGCCGTTGATCCGGTTGCGGTGTTGGCCATCTTTCAAGAACTGGGCGTCAATAAGAGTCTGTACTTTTTGGTGTTCGGCGAATCGTTGCTCAACGATGTCGTGGTCATCACATTGTACAATATGGTCACAACGTTACACGGCTCACGTACTGACGGGGCGAACCGGTGAAGACACTCACCACACGTAAATGGCTTAGCACTATGCTTCGGTAGTGGAGTCGGCTTTTACGGCCTCCGGCTTAATACGCATTTTCCCATAAAATCCCAATCAGTATCAGATTCAATTTAAATTTTTGGTTAGCCGGTTCTACGATCCGGCTATCCTGAATTTAGAGGCAAATGCTTTTAAAGGAGGCACTGTCATCAGACGGAATGCGAATGGACATTTGCTCATAGGTCGATATATTGGATTCAAAAGGACCACGAAAATTCCATGCAAGATTAATTTCCGGAACTAAGCTCTCTCTCTCTCTCTTTCTCTCTCTCTCTCACAAACTTTATGTACAGTCTGGACCAATTATTCGCTCAATCTCTAGCTTCCCATTGGTCATCTCGAAACCAGAAAGTCATCACTCATTCAGTTGTAGGTCATTCGCCAGGAACTGTTCAGGATTTTCTGGACTTGGAGAGAGAATGTCCTAAGCTCTCACGATTTTTGCTATGAACAGAACGTGACCGATTATTGTTTACTCGCTTCGAAGGGTAAATGATGTGACGAGATCGAGTCTGGCTGAGTTCATGATGATCTAGAACCAAGTGCTAAGGTTCAAGGAAGTAAACATAGAATCGAGAAAAAGAACGAAATGATTGGACCCTTAGAGCTTTTCGTTGTTGAATTCTCAAGACAATAGAACCAAAGAGAAAATGTTGAGTCGAATTTATTTTTATTGTCGCTATGGTTTTCCCTAAGCAGAACTTTCGATTTTTTTTTGCTTTTACTTTGGTTCAAAGGAATCTGGAGACTGAACCATATTTCCTTGTCAACTTGTTTCAAGCAATTCGTTATTTTATTACAGCGGAAACCATAGCTCTCTCTCTCTCTCTCTCTCTCTCTCGCTGCTATCTCAATCTAATTTTTCTCTGCGACTCTTGTCTGCCAAGTATCATCACTACTTCATTCTTCACTTTCTTTTAGTTCTAACAGATTCGAGCTTTTATTCTTCGAGTTCTAAAGTCATCCTTTTGAGGTTATTGTTTTCTGGTAAGGAGAGTTTTTTCTTATTTGGCTCCTTTGCTTAGAACTTTTCTTCATTTTTCAAGTTGGGATTGTGAAGGCTCTCTCTCTCCCTAAGCGATCTAGTATTCTAAGAGTTCAGCTGTGGCCACACAATGGAGTGTAGCAACCACAAAAACGAGGAAAAGTGAATGAACGAGAGAAAGGGAGTGAGAGAGAGAGAGAGAGAATGAAAGATGGCCCGTTAGGGGTTAACGCTATTTGATAGTCATGAACTCGAATAACTAAGTGCATCGACTTAATTGTACTTTTTCTCTACTAAACTGATAGCGGTTACAGAAAGTGATACTCTTATAAGTAGGGCCTCGTTTACTGTCTAAGGACTTTTTTTGCTTTCTTAACCAAACTAGGCTCATCACTTATTGCATTCCAACAACGAAATATTCAGAGCCTAACATATATACACACAAAAATGAAATATTTGAGGTTCTTTTGGGGCTAAAAGCTGCCGAATAGTGCTCTACTTAGGCTCTCACCAAAATATAGCAAAGTGACTATAGGAAGAGCAGTTGGTCCTGATGACTGTTGAGATCGCTCTCTCTCTCTCTCTCTTCTCGATTTTCGGAGGCTCTTTCGAGCCCGCTATTCTCAAGTGTAAGGAACCAGTATCGAATAGAAAGCGCGAAAGAAAAATTCACGTTCCGATAGAGTGAAGCCCTCATTCTTTCATCGGCACACACTTGGCTGCTCTTTCTCTCTCTCTCAGCGAATTTTTCCCATAGGAACCAATTTCTCCTATCGTCCTTCTCTCTCCTTCTATCACTGAGAGTAAAGAGAAGCGAAATTTTCAAGGATGGCCTTTCTAGTGCTTTTTGCTAAGACAAATTGACAGCCGAATCTAGAACAGTTCAAAATTTTGCCTCGTGAAATAGTAGTAAATTCGGTCTAAGTTTCAAAAATTAAATTTGAACCTTTCGGGTAGTTCAAAATCATGTTCTAGAAAGTTCAAGCTATTAACTGAGACCCAAAAAGTTCTTAAATGTCCAAACAAAAGTTTAAGCCCCGGTTAGTTTTTTTTATAGGAACAGTTCTAGATCGGATATAAAAACTTGATAGTTCTTTTGAGCTCACGACAAATTCTCATCAAAAATTCGAACAGCTGCACACACATGGTTCCTACTTTTGCCAAAAAGCGGCTCCTCTCTATTGTTACCGAAAAAAGGAAAGAAAAAAGAAATGAAACTGGCAAAACCCGTCAACGCCGGCGCCCGAAAAAACCTGAAATATCATAGACGCAACCGAATGAGAGAGAGAGAGAGAGAGAGAGAAAGAGTGGGGGAGAATCTCGTGCCACATTTCTCTAAGGGTTTGCCCGAACTTTCTATCAAAACATCATAGCGGACCAAACGGGCAACAAATAACAACAAAAAATTTATGACCTTAGTACGGAAAATTTTTCTCGGTAGCAAAAATGTCCGAGCCATCAGTCTCATTTTTGTCTCTTTCTCTTTCTCTCTCTCTCTCTCTCTCTCTCTAGCTGCTCTCTTACCAGAGTTATTAATAATGATAATGAGATAACAGTAGTTCCTTAGTGAGCCTCTCTGTAAGCACATATAAGGTCTCGATGATATAGAGAATGACCGAAATGGTTGCTAAATAAATCACTAATTTCGGTCAGGCCCACATCAGCGCAAGAGCCCCATTCTCTCTTAAGTCGTTACTGTGGACACATAATAGCTTTGAGAGAGAGAGAGAGAGAGAGAAAGAGAGAGAGCAGAAGAGAAAGACTCGTAAGGACAAAAATTACCCACCATAGCTTTGATCAGTATTGAAAAACAAGTCCATTGATTTTATGTAAGAACCAGCTGATGTCAGTTTCGATATCCTTACAATAAAAATCATATCTCATCAGGGCGCCATTAATCGATCGAATCCAAAGAAATTTCAAAGAGATCCTTCTCTAGATGGCTTAAAATCGAAATTTTATCGAAGATCTAGAACTCGAACCAGATCGAGAACTTTTTCGTTCAATGACTTATTGTAGCCGGAAATTGTGTCCCGATTCCTGAACATAAGCCGATCTTTATCAAACTTATACAGAAGACTTCATAGAATGTTCAGAAATCGAAACTCTCTCAGTCATAAAATGTTCATTCGAGTTCTATCATTACGAAATCATAAATCATTAGAACTGTTGTAAAGAAAGAAAAATTTTCATCTCTATGGTAAGGGTTTTCGCAAACATTCTTATTGGTTCAGTGCACGTTTCAAGTCGAGTTTTGATTCTCTGAACAGTTCAAAGGATTGCTAAGGACTAAGTAAATTTATTCTGTGGTTCCTATACGCATTGAATAACCAAATAAAATCGATTTTTAATTTTCATCTTTCACTCTCTCAAAAAATTACAATACAACTCCTATCTAACACGCCAGCTATTTATTATCGAACAAAGTTCTGTAAAGAGCTGAAAAGTTCTTAGAGAGAAAGAACCAAAGGGAGAGAGACTTAACGAAATGTGGCTAATGAGATGTGAAGCGAAACACTTTAAGCGGCTTCTCCATCTCCAAACCATTTCCTTAGTGAAAAATTCTTAAACCAACTTCCCAAATTCGTTACCAATTCCGCATATGTAAGAAACTAAATCGGCTCCCAAATCAATTAGACGCCTTTCTGGTAATTCCAATGTAATTTTATTCTTCACAATTAAGCTCGATATGTATTGGTTCTAGAACAATTTTCATTTAGGACATTTCGGTTCTAAGATGAGTACTAAACGGGACTTTCGAGTTGTTCGATAGAACTGTTACTAATAGGTGGTCTATCGCTTTTAACGGATTCATACAAACCCGAATCTAAATTTCTTTGACTGTTACTCTCACATTTAATCTGGTTAATTTCACTAATCGTGATACTATCGGACCTTATCGAACTGTGCGTGTCATCTTCGATACTGATTCTAACGGCACCGTTAGATAACGGGCAACTGGGAGCATGATCAGCACTGGCCTCGAACTGTCCATTGATGATGGACATCGGCTTCCGGCCCGAAGTCGGATGGATCTGATGATGACGATCGTTCTGAAGTTTCATCTGCTTAATCGCCTTTTTCCGGAGATGAAGACTGACCCACATCGATTGTCGAGACGGGCTCATCTGTAATATCAATGAGGCAAAGAGAGAGAGAGAGAGAGAGAGAGATCAGCAAAAAAAGTTCTAACGGCTCATCTGAAGACGATTTTTCTCTTGTACCTTACGATTTTTACAGAGGCCACAGGATATATAGATCAGCACCAGTACAAACACAACCTGGGCCGCAATCAGTGTCGATAACGAACTTATCACGCACTGATCACCGGAGTTGTCAGTCATCGTCGAGAGTTCGCAGACACTACTGATCACTAGAGAATATCAAAAATCAGGTCACACATAGCGGTTGGTCTTGACCATAAGCGTGAAAAGATCGAAAGAGAGACGGTTTCAGTTCGAGGTTCTAGAACTTATTCTGTACTATTCTCAAGTTCTGTCTGTATGTCTCCTTCCAAGTGTGAAGTTAACTGATGTACAACGTTCTTTTTGGACCACACATACTCGATTCGATCCAGAACTGGCTCTCTAAGCGGCTCAGATACTAAACTTTACTCGATTCGATTTCGTGGTCCTATGTTAAGGACATGCGCAGCTCGAATACAACGGCTCCTTATGAATCGATTTTAATTTCTTGCCCAAATGACAGCCCACCAATATCGCGACTGATTTTGACAGTCCATATCAAACTAGAGAACTATTTAGAGAACTATTAACAAAAATCGATAAAAGGCGAATAACCAATTAGAACTTTTTTTTCAATCTTAGAAAATTTTTTCTATTAAACAACTTTTTTCCGAATCGAAATTAACTTTTTATTGATTAGGAAGTTAATTTATGCTTTCGGAATTTGATCTACTGTTGAGGAGCACCGCCGTCACCTTCGTCAGGTGTAGCACCAGAACCACCGGAAGCTTCAGAGCCGACTGATCGATGTCGTTCCAGCACGGCCACGATCTTGCCGCCACCATCGGATCGTCGCTTGTGATCTTGACGGATCTTCTTTTTGCCGCCACCGGATTGTCGCTTCTTGCCTCGACGGCTCTTCTTTTTGCCGCCATGACGGCCGGCTCGCTTAAGATTGCGACTACGACCACGGCCGCCACCGGATCGCCGCTTGTGGCCTCGACGGCTCTTCTTTCTGCGGCCATGACCGCCCTTTCGTTTTCGGCTGCGGCCGCCTTTTCGATGGCCACTGCGACCACAGCCACCTTTACGACGGCCTGTGCCGCCGCCTTTGCCCTTCTTCAAAGAGACCAGGCGCCACTTGGACCAGCCGCCTTCTTCATCGGCCATATCTTATAGATCAGCTAATTGGTTGATTAAGTTCACTAACGTGTGTTGATAGTTAATTTAGATCAAATGGATATCCGAAAGAATAATTTGGTTTACTCAATCTCACACCTTAGCGAGAATTAAACTTTCAAAAGAAATTTTTTCGCGCCTTTAGTTTTTTTTTGCTAAAAATTTAAGTAATTTTTTTTCAAGCACGCACAACTTTTTTTTATTCAACGATTAATGAGATTAATGACTTTATAAAAAAATTGATTTGTCGCATAAAATAAAGCTCATTTAGAACCTTGCTTTGGTTCAATTGTCGAGGCGGCAGTTTCACTATGAGATGATGCCGTGGCCTCTTCGATTGCTGTTCTGACCATTTGATCGGCTATTTGCTGGACAATTTGATTATCAGGTTCAGCTGATGTCGGTGGTGCTGGTGGTGATAATTGTGTTTCTTGTGGACCGGGTGCTGATTCGCTCGCAATAGAAATGTCCTCATCCAGTTTCGATACAGCATCGGCATCACTCGAAGTGTAGCCGTCTCCTTGATCCTGTCGTCCCGGTGTTGCACTGGCCTCGCTGGCCTTTCTCGAATCGATGCAATCAGCACTTGACTTACTGGCCATGCTGGCCTTTCGTTCGTCTTCCCATTTCTTTAGCAGAGCACCTTCGGCAACGGCAAAGAACGAGCTTCGTTTAGCCGCTAAAAGCTTTCGAAGTGGTCCCAACTCGTCTGTATCGCCACCGCCACCAGCACCGGCTCCATCCGTAACGTCGGCGCCACCGGCCCCATCGGTACTGGTCCCAGAGGATGGGGGCTGATGTGAGCCGGCAGCCATTACCTCCAGTCGGGTTTTAGCTGATGTCCAGCGGTTGGCTTTGCGTCGATCGGATGCTTGTCGTTTGGCTTCGCGGGCTTCCCGTTGCTGCCGTTCGTCGTCGACCTCGTCCTTCTCCGGCACCTGATAGAACGCATTTCGAGCAAAAGCCGCCGCCAACGTTCGCAAATCATCCTTGGAGTCCTTATCTTCAAGCGATGACCGCGAAGGCCGTTGACCTTTGCTGCCGGCACGTGTCAAATGTCCAAGGGACGTTTTGAAGCTTCGCTGTTTCTTATGTTTGCCACCTTCGGTGTCCTCATCACCACTGTCTTCGATTGCAGTCGGTGTTGATGCTGGTTCATCTTTGAACACTTCATCATCATCGACGCCAACGGCCGGCGCCGAATGAGTCCACTTCTTCGAACGGTGCGGTATGATGTTGTACAAAAGTTCGAAAGTGTCCGTAAATGAATGTCCATCGCCTTGGGTCAAGAAGCCCTTGATGTATTTGTCGTTGAATCTGAGCAGTTTCTGATTCCAGTAGTTAGCCGATCGGTGACCTGAGACCTCCTCGATGCCGGCCATGACCGTCTCCATCACTTTGTTGTTGATTTCGCCGAACATCATCGTGTCCTGATGAACATGCAGTTGAACTTCGAGCCATCGAACTACCGGCTTTGTTGTCGAGCCCAGTACCTATCGAAACAAATCATGATTAGGCCTAAAACAATCCAGAACAGACTCGAACGTACAAACACGGTGAACAGTACAATGAACAGCGATGTGGTGATGAAAATTCGGGCATGTTTAACGTGGGCCTCTTCGAGCAATGTGGCCAGCGAGAACGCAATGGCCCCTCGAAGACCACCGTAGGCCATTAACAGTTGCTCTTCGAAGTTGATCAATCGAACTCGTTGAATCTTTCGATTCGCTATCGAGAAAAACAACAAAGAAGGGACGCCATCCCATTCCATTGTTATTGTTTTGCTTTTCTCAACATTTGGCCTTAATTGCTTACCGATATAGGTCAACAGAAAGACCGACACGAACCGATAGAACACACAGAAGAATGTCGAAAAGAACACAAACCCAGCTATCAAACAGTTCCAGAACCAAATTAGTACACAATCGAATCAGCGCGGCTACTTACTGTCCCAAACATGATCGTCTCGAATCAACACTCGACCAAGAAAGTAGAAGATGATTACGTCCGCAATCGAACTAAGCGTCTTCGTAAAGTATTGGATGGTGGTGAACGATCGAACGGAAATGTTGTCCTTGACATATTCGGCCTGCATCAGTCCACAAGCAATCAACGCAATGATGCCCGAAAAATGGAACAGTTCGGCAAACACGTAGCTGAAATAGGCCAAACAGACCACAATCAACGGCTCGACAACCCGGACATCGTTGGTGACCCGCGTGACCAGAGCCGTGATGGCACCCATCAACACACCGATGACCAGCCCGCCACCGGAAACGGTGACAAAGTTTAGAATGCCGATGATGACATCGTAGGTCGAAATGACTCGCGACACAGCGAACGTTGTGACCATATTGTACAATGTGATGACCACGGCATCGTTAAGCAACGATTCGCCGAACACCAAAAAGTACAAACTCTTATTGACGCCCAGTTCTTGAAAGATGGCCAACACCGCAACCGGATCAACGGCACTGATCAATGTTGAAAAAGTGAAACATTCAACCAATGGTATATCTTCGCGACCGAACCAGCCGAACTGTTCGACGACGAACAAACTTGAGCCGACCAGAAACACGTTAATTAGAGTGCCAACCACCGCATAGAGCAGTATGGCCCGGATGTTGTTGAAGAAGGTCTTATCGTGGAGCGAATAGGCCGATTCGAGAATGATCGGCGGCAGCAGGATAAAGAAGAACCGTTCGGACGAGAACATCGGTATCGCACCCTTGATGTCCATCAAATGGATCACGACACCAACCAACGTTCCCAGCACAATTAGCACACATGATTCTGGTACGTGGGTGTGTAACGAATGGCTATGATGGTAACAGATCTTGATCGTGGCGGCGCCGAGCAAGAACAGTGTAACCACGAGATAACTTTTCACCTCTTCCCATCGCCAAGAAATTAGCGACAATCGTGGATGTTCGTCTTCGGTTTCAGTCTGATCTACCGGATAGCAATCAACGACAATCGAAAGCAACACAACTGCAAAAGTGACCACTGTCCACGATGGCCGGTAGGCCATGACTAAGAGATAGGCCGATGAAAGATGGCCTAAAGCTAGTCAGGCGAGTCTCTCTTCTTTACTAGGAACCGATAAGGACCGTGAGAATCCTCTAAGGCTATACCGAAAAACGAATCCTCACCGATTAGGAACCAAACAAAAGTCGTCGCTGAGAGCAAGTTGATCTTTTGATCCGCTGATGCCAACACACTTGGGACCGTACACTATCACCAACACCAAATAGTTTTCGTTTGCCGAAAAAGCGACAGAATTGCTCTATAATAACCATCCACTGCATGGTTGGTTAGAGAACCAAATCATACTGAATTCATTCTTTCCAAACGAATGATGGCAAGCGAGAGAGAGAGAGAGAGAGAGAGAGGGAGAGAAAGAGAGAGAGAGAGAGACTGAATAAGCCGAAAAAACTTTCTCTCTTCATAATTTGCCTAGACTCAAAAAGTTAATAGATGAAAGGAAGTCTTTGATTAGGTTGATGCCAGGAAATGAGGATCTCACACGCCACACATACTCGGAATGTTCAAAAACTGTAAATGAATTCGAATAAGCGCCCGGTTTTGCTAAATTAATTTGGATGGTTTCGTCTGAATAGCTCGCAAATTGAATGAGCGACGCTTTTCTTCTTTTTCACCCCAGAGCGAGAGAGAGAGAGAGAGAGAACGGATCTGATACAGTTTAGTTCAAAGGCAGCGCACTGTTACGTAACGGCCTTCATAAGGATGCGATAATAATCGAGCCCTGTTTGTGCAGTGGCTAGAGAGTAGACAACTTTATACTCAATTTAGGACCAACATTCTGGCCGAGCCCAAGTTGATTTAACCAGCATAAACATTCGGGGCCTCTCGACAAGCCCCCTCACGATCAAATTGATGGATTGATCCTATCGATTCTAATTAACTTCGACAGCAGTACCTGTGTGGGGATTCGCATGACCACCAATTGTCAATCAATTCAACAATGTCAAAACAAACGAAAGTTCGATTACGATTCGAACCACTTTCGATTGCCTTGCTTGTTCTTATGTCGATCATGTTTGTGCCAATTCGAAATACGAAAATTTACTATTGCTGGAAAAGCATTCTAATTATCGTGTCCTTAACCGGATTTAGCATTCAGACAATTAACGTGTCTCAAACCTATTTTGATTATCTAACAGAGACCAACACTCGAATAGAGAATGAAAAACTCTTAGATCCGCCGGCGCTTAGCATATGTGTTCGATATGCCGACATGATCGAACCGGACAAATTGAAAACTGTCCTAAACCAATCCGATTTGGTGTTGCTTTCAGCTTTGATGCCGAGAAATGAACTTTATGAACAATTTATCGAAGATCATTTGAGTGTTCGGGACTATTTTCGATTGTCAGAAAACCTTAGAGCGAAATCCTGTCAATTAAGGCTACCAGGACGGTTCAAGGTATTTGATTCGGTCAGTGAGTATTGTCATCGCTACTTGGACATCACAAAAGTTCTGATGCCCGGTTACATTTGCTATCAGATTCGACCTAACTTTACCGGACAGTACCATTTTAGCACGTAAGTTTTATATATTACAACAGTTCTTTCTAACCATAGAACATTCATATTTAGAACTATGAAAACACAAGAATGGCATGGTCTGGTAATGCGAACGGTCTTTGATTATAAAATTCTAAGCAAGGCCAACTATTCGTTGCCGATGGTCCACCAGCCGATCGCTAATGGTGAAACAAGTCGTCTGTATGCCACCAGCACTCATCTCCACACCAATGGCAACAACTACTGTCGACTGTCCTATATGCGATTTGTTACTCGACTTTTACCCTATCCGTACAACACTCGCTGTCAACAATTCGACAATTCGACCATGAGTAAACTGTTTCGTGAACGTTGTCACAAAAAGTGCATGGTTGACAGCATTGCACAAAGATTTCAGCTGGTTCCTTTTACCGAAATCTACCAAACGGCTGATCTGAACAGTTCATGGGCTGACCTGAAATTGCTTAGCCAACGACGTGATACGCCGACAATGTCCAAACTGCTGAATTCGATCGGTATCAACTGTAGCCAGCAATGTCCACAGGTTTGTTACACAGACATCTATGTCACCAAGGTTCAATATTCGGCCAGATTTACGGAGATTGACGGCATGACCTTTCGACTTGATCTGCCGTATTGGCCAAAGATCAATATCGAATTCAAACCACGACAGAAGCTTTACGAATACATCATTTACGTCATGAGCTGCGTAGGTACCTGGTTGAACATTTCGATCATTCAGTTGAATCCCTTTCAAAAAAGTCCAACTGTGAAAAGGCTGTTGGTGCAAAGCGGATTTAGAGAATTTGATTCGGCGGCTGACCTCAAACGTCGGGAATACAATAGATACAGACAAAGAATTCTTACAAAATTTCGTAGTCACTTGTATCCGCAAAACTGCTATGTGTACTAGGACAAGTTGACACAGATGCTTTCTGTTGCAACTATTTCAGATTCTTTGTTGGGAATTTTATTTAGTATGTCATTGATTCACTTGTGAAAGGAGAGTTGACATGATTATTTAAAAAAAAGAAATACATCTTAGGTAAATGATTTATGATCAATTTAAATAATTACTGGCTAAACCAGTTTAAAATGACAGATTACAAAAAACGAACGTTTACATATCGGAAGTGTCTGTGGATATTAAGAGCTGATCCCAGTCTATGTGTGAATGATACACTTCACGATCTAACCATTGTTCATAGTTGCGCTTAAATTCATTCGTTAATTCTATTTCGGTATTCAATACGCTTAAAACATTCGTATCCACCGATTGCATAAGATCAATCTCACCCATTGAATCGTCCATGCCGAAATTGGGCTGACTAGATCCGGGCGGTGGCTGCGTCGGATGCTGAGCGACGCCGGCTGTTCCACTTTTCCCAAAGCGTCTAAAATGGAAGCGATTTATACTGGCCTATGGGAATTTGATTGAAAGTTAGTTTTGTAAATGTCCATGTATAAACTGAATAACTTACTTGAAGAGCGAATTCTTCGGCTTGAAAGTCCCAAGGTCTGGCATCAAGATCGTTACCATAGGCCCAGTCATCGGTGATCCGATGACGAACTTTCTGATAAATGGCCGACATTGTTTTCATGTTTGACTTTCTCCACTGTCGTCCCAAATATTTGGCCTTGCGAAAAAGGAGTTAATCAATTAATTATTTCTAATCAGTTGATATCTAGCAATAATACCTGCATCTTTAATAGTTTGAGCACATAGAGTTGTAGCATAGCTTGTCGAACTTTGAGTGCCCGTTTCAATATTGGGGCTGATTTAAACACAACCAGCATCATTATTCGTGAATGTTTCCATTTGGTCAGTTTGTTGAGAATTCTTAGTAGATTGATGCACGAAAACATATTTCGCCAAACGTAAGGTTGTCCTGCAATGTCACCAGAGTCGATTAAAAATGGATCAATTTAGAGAGCAGGAAAACTTACCTGTTCCTTCGGACATTTCTAGAATTTCCAAAGTTATTTCTGGTTGCTCTCCAATTACGCAGGCTGGAAAATCAATAACGCTAATAGATGTTTTCGAGCCAATGTACTGACAAATATTTTGATTAAAGAATTTAAGTACGAGCGGTATGCAATTGGCAAACATTAGCTGCTGGCTGATGTATTCAAATTGATAAACGTGATTAATTTTGTAGTGTTTGAGCAGTAGCAATAGAATAGCAGACACTGCTTTGATAATGATCTCCTTGTGTCGGTTCACATCGATGCCCAGCTTCATCGAAGGCACCACTCCCGAAGGCATCTCTGTACATGTCCAAATAAATGTTGCATAAGCAATTAATAAAAGATTAGCTTGCTAGATACAATTACTTACCTTCGGGAAGCATCTCGGACATTACGTTTATCGATTCGGTTTTGGCTTTCGAAGTTGGCGCCGCTGCTAATAGGATCTTCAGCAAAGCTATCATATACTGCGAAAGGCTGGGAAGCATCGATTGATAGAGCTGCTCGGAGGCTGACTGCAAAGATTGTAAATGTTCTTCGGTCATTGTTAGCGGATACTTAATCAAGTCCTCTTCTTTCTTGATCTGCAGCTCGGTTAAGGAAATGTACATATGGCTTTGCAGGATTTTGATCCCTTCGAGTATAGGTTCAGGCAGACCGGCTGATGTTGTTCGATCACCGGGCAGCAAAAAGCGAACAAATTTGCTTCGGGTCTGATTAAAGAAATAGTCCAAATCACGCTGTCGGACCTTTGGACTCCACGGAAGTCCTTTGTTGAACACCGGAAGATCATGGATACCACCGTCATTACCAGAGCAGGTTGCTAGATGCGGTGGTAGAAGAGGCAATTGTCCGGCATTGGATGGTCTGGGCGAGGCCGGACGAGCCCCGATGTCGACTTTTTCTTCCTGTGGTACATTTTTGCGCAGCTCAGCATCTGCTGTGTTCTGATCGTCCAGATTAGATGCATCAACCTCATCGGAAACGTCTACATCCTGGTCATCGCTGTTGCCCATTGATGGCTGCTTAACAATCATCTGTCGTCGAAATGGACGATTGATCTTTCGCTGATTTTGCGCTTCCATTATTTCTGCGGCTGATGCTGGCGGTGATGAGGCTCGCATGGTTCTGGTCACTTCGATCGAATCATCCGGCACCGGCGGAAGACCGGATTCGTGTCGGTAGGTGTTTTTCAGTGATCGGAGAGTTTCGATACCGCCTAACGAGACCAGGATTACCTTCCATAGAAGCAGAAGAACTTTTTTGATCGGGAATTGTGGGGCTGAACCGTTACAAAATTTGGTGGCCATTTGAAACAGTGTGATGGCCAAAAGATCATTGGAGTCGTTGATTGGAGTGGTTAGCTCTTCCATTAGTTGTTCCCTTAGTGATTCATATTCTTCGTTCTCATCTTCCTGAGGTGCTCGAATAATCTCGACAAACAGATAGAGAATGTTGAGAATGGTTCGCATGTCGGCCGAATCGGAAAGGTTCGAAGGCAGCTTTCGTTGGGGGCCGCCAGTGGCTGCGTTGATGGTTAGCGCTTCTTCGATTTCCATGAGCAACAATTGAATGATGGTGGCGAAAAAGCCCTGTTTGTACAGTTCGAAAACGTTCTCACGAGCCAACTGGGCCTGTTGTTCGAGTGTAGCACATTCGCCGAAATTTCCCTGGGCCATATACAGAACGGCTCGAACGCCAGTCATTCGCGATTGTTTCACACTTAGTTCGAGCGTTTCGGCAATTAGGGCCAACGTACGTTGTCGTTGTGATCGGGTCATGTCGGTCCATCGTAATGGGAAGCCATTGTCTTCCATGAGTTGTTCGAAACCATTCTTGTTCAACGAAAATTCGGACTCTTCGGTATACGAGTACAGTTCAGCAATCTCATTAGCGGCAACGTCAGCGTCCTCATAATTAAAGTCCAGATCCACATTGTCGAGATTGCCATTCCAGACGGCCATGGTCTACCGGTTAGAACCGTTCTCAGAACGATGTACAAAGCCAAGAACCTAATCCGGTTGTCGAATGGTCCGGTCAGGGAGTGACATGTAAACAAATCGAGTCTCCGAAAAAAAAATCGAACCGAAAATTCTCAACCGACGCTAACTCACTCTAGCGTCTGTCTCGAGCAAAAACAAATGAAAACAAAAACAATCACATTTTCATCGTTGTTGTTCTGATTTATCCGACTTTAGCGTCGATTTAATCCGGTTCTGAACGGACAATTTCAACTGTTTTTGGTGTCTACATTTGCTTTGAAGACGCAGCTATTCGAGCGGATGGATGCGAAGGACGAAATGTTTTTGCCGGCCTTTCGATGGGCCTTTAACGTTCGGGATTGGCGACCCAGTAAAGAACAGTTTCTGTTCTGTTTACGATGCATTCAACCACAAGAACGTGAACGAGTAATGGGCTTCGTGTACAAAAAGGACGCCAAGCCGGCCCTAATCGGTCGTCTCATGCTTCGGAAATGTGTTGCCGAAACCTTACGAGTCCCGTACGATTCTGTACTGTTCAACCGAAGCGAAAAGGGCAAACCACAAGTCAACGCCGGCGACGGAAATGGCAACTATACGGGAAAGTTTGATCTGAACGTTTCACATCAGGGCGACTATTGTGTTCTGGCCTCTGACGCATACGAAAAGGTTGGCGTGGACACGATGAAAGTCGAATTCCCGCAACGTCGAACACTTAAGATGTTCTTCAGTAACATGACTAAAGTATTTACCTCGAGCGAATGGGACTATATTAAAGAGCCGGGAATCAATGAAAGTACACAGCTACTTCGATTTATGCGTCTCTGGACATTGAAGGAAAGTTACGTAAAGGCCGAAGGCTTCGGAATCACCGTCGATCTACAATCAATTGCCTTCGAATGTCCTGACAAATCACTGTCTACCGATGAGGTCTACACGAGCACCCGATTGCTACTTAACGGCAAGCACAGTCCCGATTGGACATTCGAAGAATCGCTGCTCGATTCTGAACATACTGTAGCAGTGGCCTTTAATGAAACAACAGCACAAAGATCGAACATCTTCAAACATCTCAACTATAACGAACTAATCGAAGGGGCCCGACCACTCGATGAAGAACTCAATTTAGAACTATGGGACCAATACAACCAAAAAGAAGAACGACCAGGACAACGATAGCTCGAAATATGTTCTAAATATATATTTTCACACTGTACAAATTAAATCAGATTTAAAAAAAAAATTCGAAAAAATGTTCGAAATTTTTCGGCGGTCCCTTTCGAAATTTCAAAACAAACTCGCAATCGCCTTCGCTTGAGTCACGATTTTTCCGTTTCGTTAGCTGATTAAAGGCCTTAATCACCTAGGCGCTGCCTAAATCAACAGCTTAACTTGAGTCTGCATTGTTAAACTAATTTAGTCAGTCCATGGTTAACTGCTGGTAACAACAACAAAATGAATTTCTTCAAAAAGCCCGATCCAAAAGGTAAGCCTAACGAAAGATTTAGAACTGTTCACAGATGTAAACAAACAATGGACAATTACTAAATGTGATTCTTGCAGAGCTAATGAGACAGCAGAACACTGAGCTTCGAAAGGCCACCCGAGAAATCGATCGGACCAAGCGTGATCTGGAAAAGCAAGAGAAGGCTCTCGAACTCGAAATCAAGAAGGCTGCTAAATTGGGCAACAAACAAGTCTGTGCTATGTACGCTAAACAGTTGGTTCAGCTGCGAAAACAGAAGACTCGTATGTACACGGCAGGATCGCAGATCGGTGCCGTCGGCGCCCAGGCCAAGGTCATGCAGGCCAATCAGAACATGGCCGGTGCCATGGCTACAACGGCCAAGGTAGGACCCATTCGAGTTCTTGTATCACACAACTAATCCGATTCTTTCTAGACCATGGGTAAGGTCAACGCACAGATGCAACCCGGCCAGGTCATGAAGACTATGCAAGACTTCGATCGTGAAAACATGAAGATGAACATGAAAGAAGAGATGATGGACGACGCTCTCAGTTCCGCTTTGGACCATTCCGATGACGAAGAAGAACAGGATGCCGTCGTTAACCAGGTACTCGATGAGATTGGCATCGAAATTACCGACAAGCTGTCCCGGGCACCGGCCGCGAGAAATACTTCGCTGGCAGAGGGTGGTGCCAAAAAACTGACCGATTCCGACCTGGAGGCACAGCTAGCCAAACTAAAAATGTAAATTGTCCTGAATAACTAATTATAATTCCCTTAATTGCTTTAGCTTTAACTTGTCACAATCACATTGCTACAGAACAATCTTTAACGCTGTTCAATTTTATTTGTAATAAACCAGAAAGTTAGCACCATTTAGAACCTTTTAAAAGTGACTAATGTTAAACTAACGGCAGTGACCAGAAATCATGTTCTTGATCGAGTTCAGGCAATTGAGGTCGTCCGAAACGTCTTTCGAGTTTTCTTTCGAGCTTGAGTCGTACATAGTCCTCCCATCGCTTTCGAGAAACGACCGGCTTGACCAGGAACCGCTTCCAGACTGAAAATGACACCTTGATGGTTTCATCGTTACTTAACGGAAACTCCTTTGAGGGCCAAATTTTCATCTCGAAAATCGAAAACAGCAATTAAGAACAATACAAAAGTCAATTTGGTCTTGTTTACGATCGGATCATTGATTTACTTTGACTGGTACGGTAGTTACGTTAAGGATTGCAGACATCTCTCTCTCTCTCTCTCGGTTTAGATTACATTTGGGAACGTAATGACATTTGATTACTGTAAATCTGGACTCGGAATTTTATTCGAAAGTCATATTTCCTCTTAATCCAATTGTCATATAACTGCAAAGAGTTTCAATTGGTGATGTCGTGAGAGGGAGAGAGAGAGAAACGTTTGAGTCGAAGTGTTCTATTTTCGTCTCTATCTTACATGTCTTGTACATAAAAATTTCTAATGATGAACGAATAGGACTTCTTATATTATTTTCGAGATCCGTTAATTTCGTATTTAGTTAGGTACTTGCTGGTCAGCTCTACTAGATACGCTTCCCATTCTTCGACTGAATAAATTCGACGTAGAACATTACGGGCCCACCACGAAATCGGCACTTTGATTGTTTGACCACTTTCGGTGAGAAATTCGATGCATCGACGAGTCATGATCGCGGATTAGGTCTTATATCGATTCGACAAAAAAATGTTCAATAGAGAATTTCAGCTGACCATCGGAGGCGTAAATATGGATTGTCTCTTAATCCAATTGTAGCATTGCTTTTTTACAAGGACTGGTAGAAAATTTTATAGTATTATTTTGAACCTTTATCAAGAACTTTGTGTCAAATTGTTAGTTCCTATGTTATTTTTTTTTTGCTGTACAGGTGCAAGTTGCCTTAATGACTTTTTTTTATTACGATGGGAACCGTGACAGCTGTGTGTCTTCGATCTGATGTCTATCTCATTTTTCCTAGCCTTAGCGACCGAATGTTTTGTCAGTACTAAATTACAAATATGTGTCCTTAACGACAACCAATCAAAATTCCGGTTTTTTAACAAGTTAATGAGAATTACTTAAGTTTTTCATTAAGGCTAATAAAATTTCTTTCTAATTCCAACAATTTGCTTCGATAAGCCTGAAGTTCTAAAATTAAATTCACTTTAGAGCAATTGCATAGGCAAGTTCTATTTGAAGCCAGAGTTCGTTTATGTTCTTGATGTTTCCGTTTGAAAGGATTTAACTGAATCATAGAGACTCCTAACCAAGCTCCTAGACAGGACATTACGTAAATTAAGAACTCGTTGAATTTTAGCGCTGGTTTAAAGGTGACTTTAACATAAGGTTCGTAAGGCAAATCTAATCTAAATGAGATTCCAGGTAGAAAGCCGTAATAAGCCGCATGTCTAATGCTGGTGATGTAATCTTCACGATGACACTCAATTCGACAACTTTGATTACAGTCAGTACCCAACTTCACAATTAAATCATTTAGTCGGTTATCATCAAATTGGTTTGAGTTCAAAATGGTCAGACCGGAAAAATTCGAACTTAGATCATTCAGCGTGTACAGTTCTGAGAACGGTAGCTTGCCAAAATTTCTAATTACCGACTCGATTTTACATCGCTTGTAGCAAAGGGCCTTAAGCGGAAGTGGTTTAGAAATAGCTAAACATCGAGTATCATAGGGATACGGTAGTCTATTGATAATTCGACGCCAATATGAAATTCGAACAAAGTTCTGTTTCTCAGTACCGGCTCCCATCCAATGGGTCGTCGTTGCATACAATCTTGAATTTTCACCATTTCCGCTCTGTCGATGTACGATAGGAATCGCATATAATGAATGGTTAAAATAGTTATCATCGAAAAAGGGCTGAAAAGCAAGACCCGGAAATTGAATCGTTCTCATCGTAGTCCCGAAATGATATTGACCCTTTAGAACCATTTTGGTCTGATAGCAAATTCTATTTTGCATTGCCACTTTGGTTACTTGCAGATGTTCATGACAAGAAATTTCGTTAAGTGTTAGAACATTAATATGTCCTGGTTTTCGAATTCGACATTTCATTAAAGTTATATTCGGCGTCCATTCGAAAACGTTTCTTAGGGACATTCGATCGAGAACAAAATCTTCATAGGCCGGACTGACCTTGTCCAAAGTTCGAAATTCGGCCAAATGGCCTAGCTTGCCTTCAGTTACGGAAGGTTCGATCATATCCACGATTCGAACACATAAGGTAAATCCAGGTGGATCAACAAATTTTTCTGTCAACACACTGACCTCTCGAATAGTTGAAAAGGACAGATAGGACATGGTCATCAGGCCGGCTTGAATTGTAAAGCCGATTAGACAAATTAGTCCTAAACAAGCTTGCCAATAGTGAAAATAGGATAATCGAAAAAATTTGAACTTAACCGCGACATTTTCGAGCGAGGCCATGATAACTAGTGCTCTCGATAAATTTTTCTCTAATTTCTCCATTAAACAGTCTCGAAATGTACTACAGGAGTACAAAAATGTGTCAAAAACAACCTGATTGATCATAGTCGACACAATTAAAGCCACACTAAAGTTTGACTTTCTAAGAAAAATTTGCCCATAAATAAATCCATTGAGAAAAGTTTTAAGTTATTAATCATTTTTTTCGCAAGAAATTAAGCAAAAAAGTTTTTCGCTATTCACATAAAAAATTGTCAAATAGAAACTTTAAAAAATTCAAATAAACATTTTCAAAAAATTACGGTTGAAAAAATTCGCACATGCGCAGTTGCGCAAAAATATCGAAAAAAAAATCACATTCTTTTCGGTAATCAACAAACACACTCAGACACGTTTTCTCGTTTGTTAATCAATAGTTTACTAATTATCCATCGATCAACCCAATCAGTGAACATAGCAGGGCCTAGTGGTAACGCTAGAAGAGCCGATTGAATTGATTGTAACCAAAAATAACAATCAAAACAAAAAGGCGGGACGCTAAATGTGAGTGACTAATTGTTGTTGACATTTGTCGAATCGTCGAATCGAACTGAAACGAACACAATCGAACACAATTGAATTCGAATGAATGTTTTCTAAGATTGCCGCCGACACTAACAGCTTCAATTTCCTACAGGCGACACAATGAACGGTCCACGACAGCGCATACAACTTGGTTCAGACAATCAACGACCACGAAACGTGAGCGGCCGAATCAATCTGAATCCAAAAAATGAAATGAACGGTTCTGGAAATTCGACAGCGAGGCCTATTGATGAGAGCCAAGAACTGGATCTGATTGACTCGGCCATCATCGATTTTCATCCGGAATACAAACGGGCTCCACACATTCCCATTGAGACCAACACGCCACCGGACAGCCTGACCGCAATGGTACAGTCATCAACGGCTTCTGATCTTATCAGTTTTGATTGTTGCTGACCACTGCGTCTTTGTTCTTCTATTGCTTACAGAAAAATCCTATTTCGGTGCTACAAGAGTACGCTATTCGGAATGGTCTCGGCTTTCCAATCTATGCTGAGCTGGCAGAAGAAGGACCAAGCCATATGCGAAAATTTACCATGCATGTACAGCTGTATGGTTCCCAGGCCGAAGGTGTGGGCGTAACGAAAAAGGTGGCTAAAGCGGAAGCAGCCAGAAAACTGTACGCTCAGATACGTTGTCGTGAACGGGGCATCGACTACAAACCGGAAGATACTGAAAAGATTGCCATCGGTGCTCTTAAGGCCATGAACGTGGCGGTGATTAAAACCGATCAACCTGATGCCACCAATCGGTCAAATTCGTCCACAGCCGAACTTAACGCAAAAATTGATCGTCTGGTTGTCACTGATACGTCACAAGTGCCGCTTGAAACGAAGAACATTGTTCAGCAGCTGATGCAGATCTGCAAGATTAACGGACTATCGGCGCCCGAATATGAACAAATCGGTACCATGACTGGAGAAGCCCATGATCCACAGTACACATTCCATTGCACGATTAAGAACGTCGAATCGGTGGCGATGGGCAAAGGTCGTAGCAAGCAGATAGCCAAGCGTGAAGCTGCTCTTGCCATGTGGAACCATTTACAAAACAAGGACAACATCAAGGAGGTCGCTGTGGTTCACTCACCGCCTGCACCTCGAAAGCAAACCACTGTGATCACTGCTAATCCTCCCGATCTGACCACCAAGGTTCAATTCTTTGAGCAAATCGAGACGAGCCTCATCAAAATCATCCAGCAAGTTCAAGGATCTGTCTCTACCAACGATCAATCACAGATACTTAAGGCCGTGGCTGAAGAGTTGGGCGCTAAGGTTCGCTATTCGCCTATTAACAGCGAAGCTAATGTCGAAGGTGTCGCCAGTCATTTCAAGTACATCATCGAGCTGGTATCAAAAGACAATAACGTGCTGCTGACCAGCTACGGTCGTAGTTTAATGAATACAGAGGTTGCAATGCAACAGGCGGCAAACCGGGCGCTGGACATGTTGGGCATTATGGCCTTAAAAAGCAGCGACCTTCATTCGGACTAGCCTAAACAGTTCAAATTTCGTTTAGCCTCCTGTTCCTTATATACCAAAGCTCATTAAATCAACCTGAAAGATTGTGGCTTAAAAACAACAGATATTAACGATAAAATCAGATCAGCTCCGAACTAATCAATGAAAAGTTTAGTAACAATTTAAATTAGCTTCATGATATAAGTCAGCAAATGATAATGTGATTTCCCCAGTTAGTTTTTGAAAGTAAATCGTCGATAATTATGTGCTCCAACCAGAAGCTTTACTTTCAAAAAAAAAACGCTGACCTTTTTCTTGAAACTGATTAAGTTGCCACTAACCAAACCTCTATTTACATGCTTAAACTATTTGAAACAGACACTTAACGAAACAAGAACATTTCTTTCCTGTCATGACCTTAACCAGTCTCCATATCCGACATTTTGAATTATTCTAAAGTTCTAGAACTTAATGTCTATGATTTACATTCATTATGTTAACAATAAAAAAGATGTCTAAACGTTCGTGACTGAAACGGATGATAAATTAATCATTTGATTTAATCAGCCTCAATTTTCTTATAAGTTAAGAACTAAACAGTCGCTCAGACATTTTCGACAATGGCCTCGACTGGTGTGAAACCGCAATTCACAATCGAAGATCTCAAATCAGTATCGGTAAATTGATTACATCCTAATCCATATAACTTGAAACTAATAAAAAAATTCGCTTAGGACTATGAGCGATACATTTTAGCGACGGGTTTCGAAACCCGCCGCCACCTGGACCAACTGCAGGCCTTTGAAAATCAGCGATTGCCGGCCCACATAATCCGACCAAAGCTACCGCTCAATTACAATGAACCATTCAACTACGATGAACATTTGGCTAACATTATCTTTACTCAGCAAAAACGAGGACGTCGTGGTCGTAATCGAAAAGGTCCAAAAATTGACCGGAAAGGCGCCACCAAAGACGATGCCGATGTCCAAGATCAGTCCGAACCGCCGGGCACTCCCATTAAACAGCGAACCAAACGTGATCTGATATATTTCAAGAAAAAGATCAATCGATGGTACACCGCTCGAGGTTGGTACATGAGAATAATGACGATCGCATCAGGAGTTCTACTGATCTGGCAGGCTCAAGAAGTTCTAGATCTTTATCTCAAATACGAAACCAGTTCGACCATTAGTGTGGCCGTGACCGGAAACACCACTCGTCAGACCTTGTCGGTCTGTTTGCCCTACTATGAGGTCATGCAACCCGACAATATGTGGACGCATAATCGTGACCTGTATAAAATCTGGACAGAACGTCCGTTAACGGTCGACGATATGGACAACCTAACATTGTCGGACATTTTCAAAATGTCACCGAGCGAAGATGGCATTCTGGTTAGATCGGTTCTACTAATTCTTCTATCTGCTCTAATTGCTCTTGTGTTTAATTTAATTTAGATCGGTTGTAAGTATCGAATAGTTTGGCAGGGCAAGCTGATGGAAAGCGGATGTGAAGATGGCTACAAGATTACCAAATATTTCACACAGATCTATGTTTGCTACGCATTCGAAGCGGTCAATTACATAGAATATAATTTACTGGACATTCGAGCGGCACTACGATATGCTGGAGTTTTCTATGAGGTCACACTGAACCTTTCGATGTTATCGAGAGTTCGAGAATTTCGAGTTCTAGTACATTCGCTGGACGGTTTACCACGAGGCAATGTGAATTTTCCGGCTGTAGTTACTACCGATAAGAACACGGTGACCGATTTGAAAGGCCAGACGGTTAGAACCTATTCGAACCGTTTTGATCTGACCTATTATCGAATCGACAAATACTTTGAGCCTCCTCCTTACAGTACCTGTATCAATTACACTTATCTTGGTTACAAGTCGCGTGAACATTGTATCGATGACTGTCTGATCGACAATGTACCGGCCAAACTGAACAATTTACTTCCGTTTTCGCCGATCTATACTGATCCATTTCGACAAAAATTAATCACCGCCCGAATGACCGACGATGGGAATGTGTCGAAAATTCTGACCGAAGTCCAAGATGGCTGTGAGACCAAATGCAAAGCCATTGATTGTTTTCAATCGATTTTCATCACTAGCTATCGTCGAGATTACTTTGATCCGAGTGTGGACGGAATGACATTTACCGTTTTCGTTAAGAACAAACCGGATCTGACCTCGAGTATGATCATTACGAACCCGTTCAATATTTTTCTGAACGCTTTTTTGGGCGTGTTCGGTTCCTGGTACGATTGGGATTTCATGACGTTGGTATCGTTGTTTCAGGTTGGACTGGTGATCTGTTCGCAATGGAACTGGATTTAGTACAGTTCTATGTCGGTGGGATCGCGCTTCAAATTCTTATCGCACCACGTGTAGTTTAGAACGCAGTTAAAAAAAGTTTATCAATAATTTAATTAATCATCACGGTCGGGACAATACCGGCGACAATGATTCTCAACGTAATCAAATTCGATTTTCACTCCGTACTTAATTAACGCAGTTAACTAATCAATCAAGGCTAATCATTATCATAAGGCTGTGAATTTTTAATCCGGTATGTAACTCAGACTCTCCCACTGGGAGAGATATATGAACACAATTAAAAGATCAACTCACAGTTGGTTCATTCATTGAATTGCTCTTTCAGTGGTTAATTGTTGAATTAATCGTGAAACAATATGGTTTTCACATCACTTCGATGGGTCATCATAGGACTTTGTGTAGTTGCCACCGGTGTCGATTTCATCACCCGGACCAACATCAATATCGCTATGGCAAGTAATCACACGATCAGTTAATCAACTCGACCAAATAGAACTAATTTAAAATGTCCATAGGTTTCTATGGTCCCGCTTAAAGAAGGAGAGAACAAAACTATCGATGAAAATTCTTGCCCCTTACCAGAAGAACTTCTCGAAAAGTACAGAAAAGAACGAGAAGAGGAAGCTCTTAATCACACTTTACCAATGTCCAAAGTTAATCTGATCAGATATGATTGGTCACCGAAACTTCAAGGTACAAACTTCTTAATTGTTCAGATGATCAGCTTTTCATTTTTCTATAGGTGTCATTTTGGGCGGCTTCTTTTATTCGTATGTGATAATGCAAATCCCTTCCGGTCGATTGGCCGAAATTATCGGAGGCCGATGGATTATGGGCGTAAGAACTTTAATTGTGATCATGATTAGGCAATAGTGAACTGAAATTTGTATATTGTAGATTGGCATTCTTGGCTCGGGTATCATTAATCTTGGTACGCCTCTTATAGTAAAATCAGTTCCAATACTGATCCTATCGAGAGTCATTCTAGGAGTATTGCAAGGTATGTACTAAATTATCACAATTAAGGCCAATCGAACTCTCTCTTAGCCGCAATTTATCCCGGTGGCTACTGTCTGCTTAACAAATGGTTTCCAAAGAATCAGCGATCGATAGCCTTTGGTCTTCTTGATCTCGGTGGCAATTTAGGTCAAATAGTGGCCACCATAATGACCGGATTTATCTCAGAAACGTATGGATGGGAACTTTCATTTTATGTAGCAGGAGCGATCGCAGTTGTTTCGTTTTTGATTTTCACACCATTCGTGACCTCAACTCCCGAGCAGCATCGATTTATCACCAAAACCGAACTCAACCGAATTAAACAGGGACAAGAAATCGAAGAGGAAACGGAAGTACCTAAAGCAAAACTAAAAGTTCCCTGGATTCACATTCTGACTTCGAGACCTGTGTTGGCCTTAATTATTGCCAAATTTTCCATTGCTCAAACCCGACAAATGATCTCGATTAAGGTTCCAGCCTATATGAGCGAAATTCTTCACATTCCACCGGGAGAGGTAAATTAAATTAAGAGAGGCAATTTGCTCTTAATTATCTGCTTGATTTTAAATTAAGAAAGGCAATTTGCTCTTAATTATCTGCTTGATTTAGAACGGAACATTGAATGCCCTACTTTTGGTCGGTCCCTGTATCAGTTTGGTTATCTGTGGACCACTATCAGGTTTGAGGCAACTTAAAATTCGCTATAGGAATTTAACGAACTTCTTAATTGTGATTAGAATGGATCATCACTAAAGGTTGGCTGTCAAGAACCAGAACGAGGAAAACTTTTGTCGCCATAGGTATTTAATCAATCAGCTCAATTGGTTTTAATGGAAAATTTTCCCTTAGCTTATCTTGGAACGAGTCTATGTATCATGATGGTTCCAATGGTCAAATGTTCAGAATATTCGGTAACGGGCTTGCTAGTCACCGCTCAGTTCTTTAGTGGCATGATCAGTGGTGGTGATCTGCCACTTCCGGCTGAGCTCAGTCCAAAATTTCCGGCCACAATTTACGCATTGAACAATATGGTATCAATGAGTACCGGTTTTATTGCCCCTTTGGTGGCTGGTGAAATTCTTGAACATGGTTCTAATGCGATCACACAGTGGAGCATTGTAAGTTCGAACAGCCAAATAAGTTCTAATCTGGATGTTCTTTGATAGATCTTCTATATGAGCGGACTGATTTCGATTTTCGGAACTGCTGTGTTCCTATGGTTCGGTTCGGCCGAAGTCCAACCATGGAATGATTTGGATCAAAGTCAAACTGAAGAACAGATGTTGGAGATTTGCGAATCCTATGATTCTCAGAACAATCGCGTTAAGCCGGTCACCTACGATGAATGTAAGAGAGAGTAGCTCTCGTGCTATTTTAGGATTGTGTGAATTCTGAGGAATTTGTTAGTTCAAAACAAACTTGTAACTTACTTTTTATTGCTTTTGTCTATTTTTGAACTTTCTCGAACACTTTGCTGTTGAACTATATAAGCTGAACTGAATAAAGTAACTTCACTTTGCCTCTACTTTTGTTGAACCTCCGTTAACTATAAAATGATATTTGCAATTGTCAGCAGTTGCCTGTAAACAACTTGAGACCAACATTGGTCCGTCATAGATAGCATAGGATAAAGAGATTGACGTTAGTTTTTTCATGACCGGCTTTGAACTGTACAAACGCAATGCTGATCCAATCTGTTGATTAATTCCTGAACCTTGAAATCTGTTGCTGATGATTAGCAAACTTTCGATTGCATCACATTGAGATAATATCTTACACAAACATTGAAATTCACATTCCGTTAAAAACAAATTGTGCAATCCTTGTGTTATACTATTTAAAAAAGTTCTTTAGATTGAACTTAATACCTTGTTAATATCTACATGTAATTGCTGATGCAACAGTCTATTCTTTCTGAAGTCTTTAACTCCAAAATTTCAGACAGTCTCTATCCGATCGGCGCCTTTGGATCTATGTTGGCCTCAAGTGTATATCAGTTAATAGATAATGCCAAAAAATTGCTGAACGGTTCGATTTTTCGAATGCAATCCAAGAGGTGGTTCTGGGCACAATCGGTTCAGTCAAACTTTGGGAAATGTTCTATGGCAAGCCCGAAATTCCCGAAAACAAATTCGATTTCTAAAGAATTCCCTAACTTGAATCATATCAAGATTTTCTTTCTCTCTTTACTGTCACTTTTATCTCTTTACACGCTGCTAAGCCCAAAATTCACACAAAGTTGATCACTTACTTTTCTCTCAAATAAAAAGTTTCCATTCCACTAATTAAATTGAATTTTATTAATACATTGTTAAATAAGAAAAGTACTTTTAACAATTTAGTTTAGATACAATCTAACAGCGAGCAACATAAAAGAGATCATTTAAATCAATCTCTTCAGATTAAATCGTGTAACACTTTTGAACTTTTCATTTCGTTTAGTGCTTTTAAAGTTTAGATATTTGACACTTAGAATCAGTGACGTAAGAGGAGAGAAAGCAAGCCAGAATGAGATGCAAGATAGTACATAGGTGACAAAATCGATCAGCAACATCATTGGCGTATACAGGGTGAAAAATTTTGGAACCGACGGAGCCATCAGGATCAAATGAAATCGTTCGCCACTCACTATTCGTTTAATCAGAACCAGATTGAACCGGTTCGAAATGCAATCTTTTCGACGGCAAATGTTCTGACAATGTTCTATCAGTTTGTCATATAAGTTTTTGTCCTGTTTGCGTAACACTTTCGTAAGTGCCATTGATATGTTGTACGGGATTTCGGTTGAAACTTCAACCGGAAACTTTTTGAACTGTCCAAGAAAGTTCTTGATGATGCATTGATTGCGGCATTCGAATCGTGATTGAACATTCACCAGACTCTGATAATCAGCACAATCGGTTGAATAAGGATGTGGCAAAAGTTTACTGTAGTATTGAGTATAGCTAAAGAAAAACCGAGCTCGAATTTTTGATAAATTGTACATTCCCATCTTTCTGATATCGAAACTTTGAATTCGAGTTTCGTTTGCCATTACATCAATGAAAGCCATCTGTAGAGAACTGTCTTTGTTCAGTTCAAAAAATGTCTGATTTAGTATCAAAGTATTGATGATCCCCTGAAAACCAATTTCAGAACCTTTATCTGGCTTCGAATAATCGCTGCCAATTACGTAACAGGTTAGAGCCGTGTTGATGTATCGATAAGAAATAAGCGAAGAGTTCGAAATATAGTTCTTAAAGGTGATCAGAATCTGTTCAATCTTAGGACTCTCATCGAATCGCTTTCGAATCGTATGTTTGATTTTGCCTACCAAGAAACAGAAGATTATTTTCGGCGGTTCTAATTGTTCTGGATCTTCGATTGTAACTTGCGTAACAAATTTATAGCTGAAATATTCACGTGATACATAATGAAGTTGCCAAATTAAGCCACCAAAACATAAAAGAAAAATAAAGAACTTTGCAAGCGCCGACTTGTCCATCTTTGTACATTTAGAACTGTCCAAATCCGGAATCCATAAACAACATAAAGCAATCAAAGAAAGTGTTGTTTAGAAGACTATAAAAAAGTTTACAATAATCATTAAGGGTGTTTTTGGTTTGATTAAATTTGCCGAGAGAGAGAGAGAGAGAGAGAGAAAAAGGGAGAGGGGAGATACTATTTTTTCTTAATCATGATGAAATTCGCAGACGCAATTTCTTGAACAACACATTAGATTTTCTTTATCTTGAAGATTCTTCGGCAACCTTTCTTCGGGCGTGGTCAGGACAATGGCCACATTGAGGTCTTGAACAAATCGGTTTCTGGTCACAGTATTGAACCAAATTAAGATCTCTGTTGATTGTTTGATTCAATTTGCTCAGCTCACCGTCACGTTCAGATAGATCATTAAAGATCTTCGTAACGATCGCTTCGTTATCTAGTATCTCTATTTTTGAATTTTCTCGAACACTTTGCTGTTGAACTATATAAGCTGAACTGAATAAAGTACATGGTGAAATTTTTGAACATGGTTCTAATGCGATCACACAGTGGAGGATTGTAAGTTCGAACAGCCAAATAAGTTCTAATCTGGGCGTTTTTTGATAGATCTTCTATATGAGCGGACTGATTTCGACATTGTAACTTCACTTTGCCTCTCACAATCGGAGAGAACTGTTCACTCTTTGAAAGACAAAAGAAAATAATTCTGCAATTTAATTAAGTTGAAAAATAAGGCTGTGAAATAAAAATTAACTTGAAAAACAGTAATAATAATTGATCAGTTCTTATCAGAACAATTTAAAGAGCCTTTCGCTTTTCGATAAAGTCCAAACTAGAAAATAGCAAAGTTTCTTTTGGTGGTTCATAATTAACCATGGTAATTATTTTATCAAACTCGTTCATATGTTCTCCCAATTCTTGTCGACAAAATTGTGGGCTATTGTAATTAATGTCACAATTAGCTCCATAGAAAATTCTATGCAGCATGTTATTAAAATAATTTCTTGTAGCTTCTCCAGTCAAAGCGATTCGATCACTAAGATCAGTATGGGCTCTTATAAGGTACTGAAGTGCACAACAATTGCCAACCATTTGGTCATCGTAGCTAACATTGTAGCCAATGTACTTGATGAGCATAATATAACGAACCCAGATATCGTATATGGCTAATTTTTTCGGTTCGTCAATACATTTCATTGTCAGGAGGACCACTGATTAGAGAGAGAGAGAGAGAGAGAGATTAGGATGATTAAATTTTAGAAATTACCCGGCTGAACATCAGGATCGCACATATTGTCCTTATATTCTCTATGAATTCTAGGAATGATCATATTCATCATCGTTTTCCGAATTCGACTTTTTTCACAGTTCTGCTTATATTTTTGTAGACAGTCGATAGCATCCATTAATTGACTAGGAATATAAAAATCTGTTAACACTTCATTTTAAAGAGTTGTTGAATTACGTACTTACAGAATGTATCCATTTCGTTCAAAGTTTTTGGAAAAATTATCGATCGATCACCAAGAAACTCAAGTCGCTGGCTACAATTAAGAGCCTTCTCAAAGCTGATTGTACATTTCCTAATTCTACGATTTTTGGGAGCGGCAGTATTAACTGTAACAATCAACATAGCACAGACATAAACCACAAAAGTGTTAATCAGTGCCATTATGTTGACAAATGAGGAAAATCTTATTCAAGGATCTTTTGTTGATAGAAAAATTCAAGGTCTTGCTTTAAGCGATTCATAGAATCCTTTGAAAACTGATTGAAAGGGAAAAGATGATATGTCTCCATCTAGTTACATCTATACATATAATCATTTAAAAAAAGAACCCTCAAGCATTGCCTCACAGTTATCCATCATTCATACTTGTAATTTAAAGAACGAATTACTAAAGCCCAATAAGAATTTGACTAAATTATTTTCAATTTTTTTTTAAATTAAGTTAACTCAAAGTGGAAAATTAATTTAAAAAAATTGATTTTTTCGTTGACAAAGTTTCCAAACTCAAATTTAAACCTTTAATGAGTACTAATTTAGTTGCCCTTTGACAGATCTTCTATATGAGTGGAATGATTTTCGGAACTGTTGTGTTCCTATAGTTCGGCTGAAGTCCAACCATGGAATGATTTGGACCAAATTCAAACTGAAGAATAGATGTTGGACATTTACGATTCCTATGATTCTCAGAACAATCGCGTTAAACCGGTTACAATTTATCACAAAAGCAAATAATTTTACAATTTAATAAAGTTAAAAAATAAAAAGCTAAAAAAGAGTAATAATAATTGTTGATTAGTTCTTATCAGAACAATTTAAAGAGCTTTTCGCTTTTCGATAAAGTCCAAAATTGAGAATAGCAAAGTTTCTTTTGGTGGTTCATAATTAACCATGTTAATTATTTTATCGAACTCGTCCATATGTTCTCCCAACTTTTGTCGGCAAAATTCCGGGCTATTGTATTTGATGCCACAATTAGCTCCATCGAGATTTCTATGCATCATGTTATTAAAGTAATTTCTTGCTCCTTCTCCAGTCAACCCGATTTGATCACTTAGGTCAGAGTAGGCTTTCGAAAGATACTGAAGTGCACAACAATTGCCTATCATCTGGTCATCATAGCTAACATTGTTGGCAATGTATCTGATGAGTATAATATAACGATCCCAGATATCATACATTGCATATTTTTTCGGATCATCCATACATTGCATTATCAGGAGAGCCACTGATTAGAGAGAGAGAGAGAGAGAGAGATTAGGATGATTAAAAAAGTTATAGTGATTTACCGGGTTGGACTTCAGGATCGCACATATTGTCCTTATATTCTCGTCGAATTCTAGTAATGGCCAGATTCATCATCGTTTTCCGAATTCGACTCTTTTCACAGTTCTGTTTATATTGTTGCAGACAATCGAGAGCTTCCATTAAATGACTAGGATGAAAATTTGTTTAATTTATTTAATTTTAAAAGAGATGCTAGATTACGTACTCACAAAATGGATTCATTTCGGCCAAATTTTTTGGCAAAATTACAGATCGATCGCCAAGAATCTCAATTCGTTGGCTACAGTTCAGAGCCTTCTCAAAGCTGATTGTACATTGCTTAATTTTACGATTTCTGGGAGCTGCAGTATTAACTGTAACAATCAGCATAACACAGACACAAACTACTAAAGTGTTAATCAGTACCATTATGTTGACGAATGAGAACAATCAATAGATAAAAAGTTAGATTTTCTTCCTGTAAAAGGGTACCATCGAAAGAGAAAGGAGCATCTTATTCAACAATCTTTGGCAGGTAGCAAAATTCAAGGTCTTGCTTTAGGCAGTTGATGAAATTTTTTAAAGGTTGTGCAAAGGAATAGATGAAATAAGATGAAATAAGATGAAATAAAATGAAATAAGATGAAATATAATCATATAATGTCTCTACCTCTACGTCTAATAATCATCGTTTAATTCTATCAATCAGAAAGAGAACCCCTTAAGTAATGTTTCAGAGTTCTTTATCATTCATACCAGTGAAATCTAAAAAACGAATTATCATCGATTCTAGTTCGAAAAGTATTAGAGAAACTTAAAAAAAGATTTAATTTTTTTCAAAATTAAAAGTTAACTCAAGTTGAAAGATTAACTTTTAAAAAAATTTCGTTTTTTGCGGTGACACCTAGCGACAAAAGTTTCAAACTCAAATCTAAACACAAATTCGCTGTTGACAATAATCTCAGATTCTTGCTCTTTTTTTAATCTTATCCAATTTCGAGCTCGATTTACATGATTGTCAGGCCCTCGAATCTAATTGCTGACACGTCACAAGTTTTGTCGAACTTCTTAGGTTCTGGCCATCATGTTGCCGACCTGGCAACAACAGAAACCCGGCCTGGCCGGTTCAGGATTGCGTCTGTTCGCTAAGCGTCGAGTAAGTGTTCTGTTGATGTTTTTGTTGACACAATTAAGACCGCTTTCAGAAGGTTCTAACTAACACTGAACTGTTCACAGATGCTCTACGCAGCCGCTGGTATGGCCAGTATCTTTCTGTTGTATCAGATCATTTCGTTGGGATGGATTGAAGATCGAGATCGAGCTTCGATGCTCGAACAGTTGAATGTGGTTAAGAATGCCAAGTTGAAGGTGATTAAGGGCTTTTCGAAGTTGCCTCTTGTGGACATGCCGGTCGTAGACAAGCCCGGCCAACAGCCACTACATGACATCGATGACAGACTAAACAATCATCCATCAACGAGTGTGTTTAAGTGTCTACTATCAGGCGAAACGATTCCTATCGAAAACGTTAACGACGATTACTGTAAGCCTAAGCTAACTGTTGATCAGGTTCTAATTGTTCTCTTGATTGTCTAGGTGATTGTAAGGACCATTCCGATGAACCTAAGACGGTAACAACTTAACCAATCTCCAATCAGTCATTCAATGTTCTAACCATATTTCTCTCCTAAATCATAGAATGCTTGCCCTGATGGTAAATTTGTTTGCGAAGTCCCGAAAAACCACCATGCACATCCGGTCATGCTGCCGACTAGCCGAATTAACGACGGAATCTGTGACTGTCCAAACGGTGACGATGAATGGCATCGACCAATCACACACTCACCAAGTGGCCTTTACGCACTGCAGCTTGCCGCCAAGCTTCATTCGAAAATTTCGATAGTACCGTGTCCAAGGCATTAGAACGGTATCGATTCAATTGATAATGATTCATTTCATTTTTTGATAAGCAGCTTTATTCAAATTGCTCATACGCATAGCGAAAAAGTTAACCATTGATTGTTGCTAATCAGTAACTGTGATCTCAGCTCATGCATTAATCAATATTTTTTAGTCAGACAGAAATCTTCCCCGCCCTTGACCGAAAGCAATAAACAACCTCGTTAACTAAAAATCATTAGTGGATTGATCAATAACGGAGATCTTAGCCTGCAGCTCTCGTAGCTCACACTTCAGCAAATCAAATTCGACTCGACAATTAACAGCCGAATGAGGACAACGTCTCTCAAATGTTTCAATCTTTGTACGTTTCTTTTTAGAACTAAACCATTTGCTATGCAAAGACAAAGGTGCAAATCCGGTCCAGAAGCCAATTGTGCTTAGAACATAGGTCAGAAAATCGATCAGGTTAACAGCCGCTATCGATTGAATGAAAAAATCCGGTTGTTTTGAAGCCATTAGTTCAATAGCAATCTTTGTACTGTTCTCTAGAAAGTAATCGTGAAAGGCTGGTACGAACTCTTCGTGAACACAATCAACTTGTTGACATATCGTCATACAATAATAATCAACCTCATCAACAGCTTGACGATTTTGTACTAAAAGTTCATCATATTCTTTGAATGGCATATCAAGATCAATACGATCGCTCGTATCGATCAGAACATCCGATATCGTAACATTCAACGCCTTTTGAATTCCTTGAGCCAAACAACTATCAAGACAATGGGCTTGCGATCGATAGTTGATGTCTGGATAATTCTTACAATCGGTTCTATATGGCCACTTTTTCAGTTCGATTCGATAGAGACTGTAGGTCAATCGAATTCCGGCCATTTCTATCTTCGGCCTGAAAAAAACAAATCCAATATCTTTATAATTGATTCGTGTAGTTCGATCATGAATGAACAGTAGCAGTTCTTCAGTATCATTGATCCGGACATTACGATTGTTAAATACGAACTTTAACAGAAAGGGTACAGTAAAATCATTGACCAGATCTCTTGATTCTAACTCTTCACGAAAATTTTTGTACACTAACGTATAACAAGGATGATAGTACTTTATCGAATGTTCAACTATCCATTTTTTCGCGAAGTTCAAATCTGCGGTGCTAATTGGATTGTCGTATTTAGTATAAATTGTGACCTCTTCAATTACGTCCGTTAATTTCAACATTGAATTCAAATATTTTCGAGGAACCTTATTAGTGAACTTATCAGACCTAAACAATAGAAAAGTTCTAAGAGATTCAGAAATTGTTTAGAACTTTACCCAAAGCAAAAGGTCAGAGCCGGTGGATCGAGAAATCGAGGCCGCTTGACTGTGACTTTAGTACTGACATCGAATTTAAAGTACTGATCACAAATGTGAAAAAGCTGCGTGATCAGTCCCGCTAAGGTTCCGCTAATTACGAATACCTTCCAAAAATTCTGTTTAGTACATTTAAGCTTTATCATCCTAATAGGACTGAAAATGTCCTCCAAAAGAGTACAACTGTTGACCGATAGAACCTTTGGACAATTTTTACATTTGTCTACTCCCCTTAATTTGCATAGGAAATGCTTATTATTCGTAAATTTGACATTCAAAACAAAACAAAAATCAATAGATCATAACATAGAACTTTTATAAATTATAACTTTTACTTGCAGATACAGATGAAACTTTTTTTGATTAGCTCACCGAAACACTTTAGCTTGCAAATCGAATATCATACTTTTTAGCAAATTGATTTCGACCATACAATTAGCCAACGAATGAGGGTAACACTTCTCAACAGTTTGAACATTCTGAACCTTTGTACGTTTTTCTTTTGAGTTGAACCATTGGTTCTTCAGAGCCAAAGGAGCGAATCCGGTCCAAAAGCTAACTGTGCTTAGAACATAGGTCAGAAAATCGACCATGTTAATTGCCGGCACTGCCTGGATTAAGATATCCGGTTGCTTTGCAGCCATTAGAGAAAAAAATATTTTTGAACCGTTCACTTTCAGAAAATCATGTACTGCCGGCACGAACTCTTTATGAACACAATCATCTTTCTCGCATCGTGTAAAGCACAGATCATCAAGTTCAGCCATCATATTTTCATCGACCTGCTGATCTTCTTGAAACGATATGTCCATATCTATGCGATCATTAGGACCAATAAGAATGTCCGGCATCGTAATGTTCAAGCGTTGCTGTCCTTCTCGACCGAAACAAACATCCAGACAATGAGCTTGCGATCGATATTTCAGCTCTTGATAGTTCTGACAGTTAGTTCTAAATGGCCACTTTTTCAGCATGGTTTGATAGAGACTGTAAGTCACTCGAATTCCAGTTTCGGTATCGATTCGAGGTCTAAAGAATAGAAATCCAATGTCTCTGTAATCAATTCGAGTGTCTCGATCGTGAATGAACAACAGCAAAGTTTTATTTTCTTCGATCCGAATGTTCTGATCATTCAACTCGAATCTAAGCAAATACGGGACAGCAAAATCATTGACCAAATCCTTTGATTTGAACTCTTTGGGCGAATTTTTGTACACTAGGGTATAACAAGGATAGAGCAATTTGATCGAATATTCGAATTGCCAAGATTTGCCGAAGTTCGAACTGATTGGTTTGCTAGGTGTTTCGAATTTCGTGTAAATTGTGATATTTTTTACAACTTCTTTTAGTTTGAGCATTGAATTGAGATGTTCTCGAGGAGTTCCATTTATGTACAAATTATTTCTGTAATCGAAAAAGGTTCTAAATAGGCCGAAATGTTCAACACTTACTTGAAACAAAAGGTCAGTGCCGGTGGATCAAGAAATCGAGGTCGCTTGATTGTGACCTTAGTATTGACATCGAACTTGAAGTAATGGTCGCAAATATGAAAAAGCTGCGTGATCAGGCCAGCCAAAGTTACGCTAATCACGAACAGTTTCCAAAAATGTTTCTTAGTACCTTTTAGGACTACCATCCTGATAGAACTGTAACTGTAATCTAACTTCTTACCACTCTTCGTAATTGAAAGAACTTCAGAACAATTAACCGTAAAATGATCTGGAACACAATCTCGATAAGTGGTTCATATGTTTATAAATTTGTCCTAAAAATGTCCTCTGATAGTTTACAAAGTGTCCAACTAATAGACCTTAGAACAATTTGAATTTTTCTCGATTCATTTATTTGCATAGAACAATTTGTTTAATTGTTGTTGTAGAATTTACATAAGAATGATAAATACTGTAAATGCAAATTCTAACAATTTATCTAGAGGCCATTAGTACGGTTCTATAACGGAATGTTCAAACTTGGCCTTCTTGATCTAGATGAATCAGATCGTTTCATTTGTTTTAGTTCAGATTCGAGTATCGTTATTCTTAGGTCCATCGCTTCGATAATCTCATGGAACACCTCATCAAGTCTCTTAATTTCACCACGGAGCAATTGATATCTTTTTTTTGGCCTATAATCTTTCGAAGCCACAGAAGGTCCAGTTCGATTTTCGAACCATTTCTTATGAAGCCCAAGAGGAGCAAATCCGGTCCAAAAAGCGATCGTACTTAGTACATAGGTAACGAAATCGATATGATTAATTGCTGGAACGAACTGGATCACAATGTCCGGTCGTTTTGGTGGATCGACCGAAATCGATAGAACCGTGTCCTCGGCACCCGGCTTTCGAAAGTTCGGCACGTACTCTTCATGAATACAATCGGGTTTAGAACATAAATTCGACGTACAGTACTCATACCAATCGACCATTTTGATGAATGTTTCATTGCTGTCATCTCTTCGATCACCGTAAAATGGGACATCGTTAAAGTCCTGCTCAGCAGCATGACTCTTTCGAATGAGAACTTCGGTTAAAGTTCTATTCAGAATTTCGATTCCGCCGATCCACAAACATTCGTCTATACAAGCCGCTTGTGATAGAACTGTTAACTTTCGATAGCGATCGTAGTGTCGACAATTGGTACTGTAAGGCCATTCGAGTCGTTCGCTCCGGATTAGGTCATAGGTGACTCGGGCCGGCGTTTCCACTTCGAGATAAGCGCTGCCTAAGTAGTTGGCCCTAACTCGGTTGCTATGGAAATAAACCAATGTCGTGTAGTTCAGCGATTGTAACGGACGGAATTCGACACGGTACACATATGGTGCGTCGATATTGTTTACAAGATCTTTTGTACTAAACGTTCTTTCCGGTCCAATGAAAATGGCCGAATAGCACGGCATTTGGTTCTTAGTGGAACGTTCGACGGCCCAGTACTTTTTGAATTCGTTACTGCTATAGTTAAGTTGAAGCGCTGGTTCGAGATTTAACCAAATACTTTCAATGATGTCCTCGGGAGGGACCAAAGTTTCAATTAGTTTCAACGGTGATCGAACGTTCTTAAGCCTCCGACTAATTGTGTGTGATTAGCAAAAATTAGATTCATTGTTTTGTATTAGAACTTTTTTCGAACTTACTCATCGAAGCAGAATGTTAGTGATGGTGGCATGATGTACTGTGGTCGGTTAATTGCGACTCTTGTGACCACATTGAAACTGAAATACTGTTCACAGATATAGTACAACTGAGCAGCTAAACCAAAAAAGGAACCAAAAATGATAAAACATTTCCAAATTAATTGTTTCGAACAGTGAACAGTTCGAGCCATATTCTTATTGTTTTATTTTCTGACCATAACAACTACAAAATAAGTGAATCAGAAAATAACAACAAATAGGCAATAAAAATGTAAATGTGCTAAGCCGATCGATATTCTGAACTGTTCTATAGAACAGTACTAATGATCCAGTCTCGAGTTTGCTCTATAGAGTTGTCGAATAGTAATGACCTATTTTGGTTTGAAATGATAATTAGTAAATGGCCTTGTCTGTTCAAAAAAAGTTTACAAACAGTTTTGTAAGTTACGTAATTGCTGTTGTCTCAAATTAACAAGGATGTGTTAATCCGGTTAGTAGTAGAATGTGATTGAATCATCTGAACACTTATGAGTCTTCTATCAGGTTCGATTCAAATTACCACCGACGTCATGAGCCGCTGGTACAAAAGCCATAAGTTCTCTCCCTTTCACTCGCTCTCCATCTCGCACTCAATCAGTCTCCCATCATCTCTATTAGAAACTTGCTCTTAATTAATTCCAATCATAAAAATGTCGATCATGATTTTCTGCTTCATCCTTTCGATTCTTCCTTTGGCCAATCTTAGTTCAGTTGCATCGCTAAACGGACCGGATCCCCTTCTTTCTTATCAAGTGTCGTCAGAGCCTCAAAAATTAGACCGAGGTACTGTAAGTAATTTAGGCCAAATAATCGAATCTAATGAACCTGAATTCTCTCTCTCTCAGCCATTAAACAATGCGAAAAGCAAAATGCCGATCTGTTTGAGCTTCGAACTAATCAGCAGCTACAATGGCTTCGTGAATTTAATCAGGAACATGTGCTCTGGACAGGACTAGTTCGATACGGCCCTCGTGAAAGCTACGTCTACCTCAGCGATAAGGGCGTGGCTAATTGGTTGCCGAATTTTCAGAAGTATCCGGTATGTAATGGAACTTGTTGCGGTCTGCTATTCGACGGGCATTCGTTCTACGAGGCCCGCTGTAAGCAACCGGCCTATCTGATATGCCAGCGACCAAAGTTGGCCGGCATGTACAAGGGTCTCAAACGATTTCAACATGAAATCGCAATAATTAGTTTAAAATTCGATCAACTAGAAAATCGAACCAAGAATTTAACAAAAATAATCGAAGAAATGAAACTTGAAATTGGACATGGTTCTCATGAAGAGAGCAACTATTTTGTACCTTTGCTAAGCTTTTTCAATTTGCTAATTCTTTTGGCCGGCGCTGCCTATGCAACAACTTTGATTTCACCTCGACTGATGCGATTGATTAGAACTGTTCGGGATCGTCGACGATTAGCCAGAGAAGTACAAAGAGCTCAAATCGATTTAGAAAAGCTATCGCCAAGCATGCATCCCAGGTTCCGGTTTGAGGACCCGATCACACCATCTCCACACAAAAAATTCTATGGTAAAACTGTAGCAAAAGAACTGGCCACCAGAAACAAATCTGATCAATCTAATCAATCCTGTAGTTCGACTTTAACCAATCCAAAGGAAACCGAAGTTAGTGAAAGCAAAGTGTAATTTATCGTAATTTTAACAGAGATTTATTGTTCTTAGAAATATATTTTGTATTTTATATTTTATTATATTAAAATGACCAATTGCTTAGTGAGTTTAAAATTCGATGAATCGATACTCTTCAAGCGTGAACCGTTCTTGTAATCGAGACAAAGTATCTTTAAGAGCTTCCGTCCTACTTGTTATTTACACTTTTAAACAAGTACTTCCGATTCTTTTTTTTTGTACCACATGGGAGTACTTCGGTTACCATGAGTACTCGGATTCGAATAAATTATCAGCTTTAACTTTAATTTTTTTATTTTTATTTTTCTAATAAATTATTTCGGTTAACAATATTTTTTATTTGCTCTCTTAGTTGTTGCCTTTCTAAATCATTGGTTAACTGAATTGTTCGAATCAGTTTTAAAAGTTGTCTCAATCGTAAACTTTTCGGAACTTTAATTATTGCAAGTGTCAGCGGTGCAAATCCAGTCCAAAAACCGATCGTACTTAGTACATAGGTGACAAAATCTATCAAGCTAATTGCTGGTACACACTTGACATTGAAGTCCGGTCCTCGAGGCGGTCCTAAAGCAAAAGTTAAATTTTGACCCACATCAACCTTGCGAACGCTTGGGATAAATTCTTCTCTGATACAATCTTCATTAGCACAGCTATAATTTACGCAAAAGTTCTCAATGTCCAAACAAATGTTCTTGATTGTTTCATTGTATTCGATTAGTTCATCAAATCGTATCTCTTTTGGATAATGATCGTTTTCTTCGATTAAGATTTGGCTCGAGAAAATTTGAAGCTTTTTATGGTAACTGACAAATCGACAATGATCAATACAATGGCCTTGAGTTCGAAAGTTCGAAGTTTTATTGTAGTGGCGACACTTTGTTCGATATGGCCATTCAAGTAGTTCGTTTCGATAGAGATCATACGTAAGAAATATCTCGCTAATTGTATCGTTCATAGCGATTTCTAGGTAGGAATTGTCCTGAGCGCTGTTTAAAACATTTCTACTGTGCAGATAAACAAATGCAATTTTATCTCGAGTAAAATTGTGATCGTTTTCAAACAAAATTTCATAAAGGTAAGGTATAAATTGATTGTTTATAACGTTTTTCTTATCGAATTTGTTACCTTTGTAGATAAAACTATAGCAGCTAGACCTTTCTTTGATTGAACGACTTGCTGACCAGGCTTGATCAAAATCAGAATTTCGAGGATTATAAACCAGCGGAGGCCAATCGATTACAGAGATCTGCTTAATCAAATTCATAAATGGAGGCATTTTATCGAACATTTTCTGTGGTGAAGACGAATTTTCCGTTAACGCTTTACTAGAGATAAAATTGGTTAAACTTTAACACAATTTAATTTTAATTACCTTGAAAAGCATATCGAAATTGAGGGCGGATAAAAGTGATCGGGGCGCTTAATTGTGACCTTAGTAATCACTTCATAATTGAAGAACTGCTCAGATGTAAAAAAGCTGAGCGATCATAAGGGAAAAGGTTCCTATGATCACTAGCATTCTCCATAGGTTACGTTTATTACAGTTATTTCTTTGTAACAAATTCATCCCGTTAGTAAATTTGATGAATTAAAACAAGGAAATTTTTTTAAATCGGCTAAAAGTAATGGACCTATAAAATTAAATTGTTTTGATCAATCAGTAAGATTGCTCGCTCATCAAATCAAAAAATTTTGAACCTATAAAACCATTTTTTAAAAAATTTGAAAACGTACTTCCTTGAATATTTCTAGATAGAAAATTTTCATTTATTAAATTTAATGCAATGCAATGCATTAATTCGGCTAAAGAGAGTTTTGATTTTCTGATTAATGTTGTGAGTTGTTTCAAATGCTCCTGAGCCTCCTTCTGCACGAAAGAAAGATCCTCTATAAGTTTCACTTGGTAAGTCTTGATGCTCTGTTGCATTTCATACAATTTTTCATACAATGACAAAAGTTCAGAGGTTGGGTCATTTCCAGGATTAAATCCAATCTCGTAATTTTCCACTAATTTTTCCGCATTCCTGAACAAACTTACTCTTGGTTTACCGTCTGTTAAATTCCAAACTTGGTCATTGATTTTGTTCAAAACTTTAAAGTACATAGCAGCAAACGCTGTATTTGGTCCATAATTTTTTCTTTTCTTGAGTATTCTTGTGAATGTTTTCATAACTTTGTCCATATCAGATAGATATTCAAAATTGTACAATAAGATGTAAATATCGTTGTCCAAATGTTGTAATAAAAACTGTTGCAAAAACACGCTCTTGTTAAGCATGGTAACGTTCATTGTCATCAAAAATTTAACGAATGATATTTCTTGCTTTAGGGAGTCAAAATCGGCCATTTTGAATCAGCTTTTCTCCACGAATAAGGGTCTTCTAAAGATTGAATTAAGATTTGTTCGAGTTTGTCAACACTCACTTCCAGATCGAGCAAGAATAAGATTTTCAGACAAATTTCTCTTTACTTTTGCTTGATATAAATCATAGTTGGACTGTAAATCCTTTACTTCTTCAATTTGACTTGTTCCGATGAATTCTCCCAATTTATTAATGTCAATAATCAAATCGTTCACTTTTTGCTCAACTAAATTCATGTTATCGAACAATGTTACACATTTCTCAACTATTCCTTGGTTAATTCGTTTAACTAAGGACTTCTCTGCGATATTTATTTGCCATAATTTTCTCAAAACATTAATGGGTATTACAGTGTATCTTTTTGCTTTTCCCTTTCCATCATTCGCTGCTTTCAAAGCACGTGGAGCTCCTTTTATGACGAAACAATTAAGTCAAAATCAATCAAGGCACCCATGTTAAGCAACAAAGAAGCAGACGAACTACGAAATAGAATTTACAAATTTTACTTGAACCGACCAGAAAGTAACGAAAACACGAAAAGAAAGTGTACCATAGATCACTTTGTCGACGAAGGACACACATAACCGGATCTATAAGATGTTAATTCAATCAATTAATCATAATAGCAGCGATTCAAAGAAAAATTTGGTCGGCCACCAAAAGTTAAGCCATCAGATATAAAAACAGGTTTGGTCAGCATAACTACTATAGGGGTTACTTTGGGACAGTCCACCTTCGGTATTCGGTCAGTCCACCGCTTCGTGGTACCCTTTCCCAAAGTAACCCCTATAGTAGTAAAAAAGTTTTAAATAAGAATTTAATTGGAAAAAAATAATATTTTGTTTTGGCTTAAAAGTTTCATAATTTACCGAATACGAGTGCAAATGTGAATCTTTTTTATTGAATAATCATAGTCTCCTCATGAGCTTCATTTAGATATATAATATGCCTGGATAGCTTAAGACATAAGAGTTTTGGCCCGGCGGAGCAAAAAGTGGCCCAGGCCATCCCCCTTCAGGTTTTGACAATATATATATATATCACTAGAGTCGTCTCAAAGAGCTGATTAAGAATATGCATTTTTCTGATCGAACCCGGGGGGGGGGGGGGG
>JADMIO010606976.1_pt1 | contig 64700 bp, 59 predicted proteins | sample 8958161 | NCBI WGS metagenome assembly JADMIO01 (sample SAMN16585339, study PRJNA669376) | soil metagenome | isolation source: Crop rotation soil | place: USA: Cullars Rotation, Alabama | collected 2011 | reverse complement strand
ACGCGACGACGCCAACGTCGCCCATATGGCGCGACTTATCTTCCGCTTCAACCGCCGCAGCCTCGGCCGCCTGCGGCAGCTGATCGATCATCTGAATCGCCTCGCTCCGGCGAACTAGCGAACTCGGCGGAACGGTTTGTCGGTTGTCCGCTGTCGCCGAAAAGTCGTTTTATCGTTTCACACACAAGTGATTTTCGCGAAGACGCTGATTTCATTGGACTTACGTAGCGCGAAAACGGTCGTGAGACTACTTCGCGAAGTGAGCGTGAAACGACCTTGCGAGACGGCGTAGTCGCCGCATCTTTCCTAAAGCAGTATGTCGTTGGGTGGGACCCAAATTTGATTGGCCTACGCTCGCTGTTTAAACTAGCCGTCCGCAATCGCCCGCTCTCTTCCCGCCGTATGGAGTCTCGCCGTCATGGGTGCTTTTCGTCTGCATGTGGAAGGTCGTTCGTGGAATCGTCGGGCGTTTTTGCAGACGGCGGCCGGGTCGATCGCCTGGCCGATGTTGTCGACGGCGGCGTCGGCTTTTGTGCGCCGGCGAGCCGTGGCGAAGAATGATCCGTTCACGCTCGGCGTTGCTTCGGGTGATCCGACGCCCGACGGCTTTGTGCTTTGGACGCGTCTCGCTCCCCAGCCGCTGGAAAACGGCGGCGGGATGCAGCCCGAAAACATTCAGGTCCGTTGGGAAGTTGCCGAAGACGATGGTTTTGCGAAGGTCGTCGCTCACGGAACCGCCGTGGCCACACCGGAGTTGGCTCATTCGGTCCATGTCGAAGTGCCGGGCCTGGAAGCGAATCGGTGGTACCACTATCGCTTTCACGCCGGCGACGCGACGAGCCCCGTCGGCCGGGCCCGCACGGCTCCGCGAGCCGACGACATCGCCCAGAAGCTGCGGTTCGCCTTCGCTTCGTGCTCCCATTGGGAAAGCGGGCTCTTCACGGCCTACCAGCACATGGCCAAGGAAGAACTCGACCTGGTCGCCCATTTGGGCGACTACATCTATGAAGGCGCAGCGAAGTCCGGTGCCGTGCGGAAACACAACAGCCCCGAAATCATGACGCTCGATGACTATCGCAACCGCCATGCCCTTTATAAGACCGACGAGCATTTGCAGGCGGCCCATCAACTCTGCCCATGGCTCGTGACTTGGGACGATCACGAGTTCGAAAACAATTGTGCCGGGGATATCTCCGAAGATTCGGCCGTAAAGCCGAAAGACTTTCTGAAGCGGCGAGTCGGTGCCTACCAAGCTTATTATGAGCACATGCCGCTGCGGGCCGCGCAGTTGCCAAAAGGCCCGAACATGAAGCTGTATCGCCGCGTCGGTTTCGGGCGCTTGGCCGAGTTTGCGATTCTCGACACCCGGCAATATCGCAGTGATCAGCCAAACGGCGACGGTAACAAGCCGCCGAGCGCCGCTTCCGATGATCCCCGTCAAACGCTGCTCGGTAAAACACAAGAAAACTGGCTCTACGAAACGCTCGACGCTTCGCCGGCGAAATGGAACGTACTGACGCAGCAAGTGATGATGGCCCGGGCCGATCGCGCCACCGGCGAGGCGGTGACGCACAGCATGGATCAATGGCCCGGTTACGAAGCCAACCGACAACGCGTGCTCAAGCACTTCGCCGGAAAGCCGAGTTTGAATCCGGTCGTGATCACCGGCGACATTCACAGCAATTGGGTCAACGATCTGCAGGTGAAAGAACAGGACCGCAAATCGCCGGTCGTGGGCACCGAGTTTGTCGGCACGTCGATCTCGTCCGGCGGCAACGGCAAGCCGAACCAGGGCACGCCCAGCCAAATGGTCGAGAATCCGTTCGTTCGCTATTGGAGCGCCGAGCGGGGCTACGTGTCGTGCGAAGTCACGCCCGAACGCTGGACGTCGCACTATCGCGCGGTGCCGGAGATTGCGAAACCGGGCGGCGCGGTGATTACGCGGAAAACGTTCGTCGTGGAGAACGGCAGGCCCGGCGCGCAGGAAGCTTAAAGATCGCAAATCCGCCGGAATTCGCCTTGCGTCGCGGTTGGCCGGCGACCGATTCTCACCTATAATTGTTCGTCTCGATCTTGCCGCATCTTCTCGTTGAGGAAATCGCCGATGGCCAAGCAAGGCCCTCGTAAAAAGCTGCCGAAAGAGTTGGCCGTCATCAATGCCGACAACTGCACCGGCTGCGAATCGTGCTTAGAGGTCTGCCCGGTCGACTGCATCATCAAGATTCAGCAGTACGACCAATTCCAGAACTTGCAGAGCTGGTGCCAGATCGACCTCGAACGGTGCGTCGGCTGCGAGGTCTGTGTCCATATTCCTCAGAAGAAGACGAATCCTTACGAACTGACGGTCTGCCCGTGGGACGCCATTGAAATGGTGCCGACCGAGCAGGTGGCAGTGGCCGTCGCTCAGATCGGCGGCCCACCGGAGTACATCCACGCCAACTGGGACCGACTCGTCGGCACGGCGCAACACCTGGCCGAATTAAAAGCCGCCAACGGTTAGGACGGGCGGTTGATCGCGCGAAGATCGAACGCCAATAAGGCTCGCCGTAAGCAACTGCCGGGCAGTTGCTTACGACGAGCCTTTTGCATTAGCGGAGAGGGCGGGATTCGAACCCGCGGTACATCTTTTGGACGTACAACGGTTTAGCAAACCGTCGCTTTCGACCACTCAGCCACCTCTCCGACGGCACCGCAAGTCGATTGGCCCCCTGCGGAACGGGTCAATTCTAGGATTTCTTCGGCTATGAGCAAGTCGATTCCAGGGCCTCTTTTCCGCTGAAAGCGGTCCCCGGCACATTTTCTCCCGTCGTTCGAACCGTTCGATTAACCGGCGACAATCTGACGCTGACCGCAGGATTCACGGTAAATCTCTTTTCTTCGGCGCTGCGGCAGTTATGGTGCAGGGTATCTTTTCTTCTCCGGGGTAGTCGGTTCCTTTCGAAAGTCGGTCCATGCATCGAATGCGCGCGCTGGGCGTCGTACTGGTCGTTCTATCTTTCCTGATCTCCGCCGCTTGCGGCGCAACCGAGCTGAGCGCTCGTCTAGCGGCGCGCAATTCCGTGACCGCCGGCGAATTGCGCGACCACGTGGCCGTGTTGGCCAACGATACGTTCGAGGGCCGTCAGGCCGGTTCGCGCGGCGGGCGAGCCGCCGCCGGATACATTATCGAAAAACTGCGCGGCCAGGGGCTGAAGGGAGGCGCCGAAGACGGCGGCTTTACGCAGTCGATCGACGCCGCTCAGCGCAATATCCTGGCGATCATTCCCGGCTCCGATCCGGCGCTGCGCAGCGAAGTGATCGTCGTCGGAGCCCACTACGACCACGTCGGCTACGGCACGAAATCGAACAGCTACGGGCCGACCGGCTACATCCACAACGGCGCCGACGACAACGCCAGCGGCGTGGCCACGGTACTGGAAACGGCGCAGGCTCTCGCGCCGCTACAGGGATCCTTGCGGCGCACCGTCGTGCTTGCTTTTTGGGATGGCGAAGAACAAGGGCTTATCGGCTCGACACATTGGATTCGGCAACCGACCGTGCCGCGCGCGAATATCAAATGCGCCATCAATCTCGACATGGTCGGCCGGTTGCGTAACGGCAAGCTCGACGTTTACGGTACGCGCACGACCTACGGCATGCGCAAGCTGATCAGCCATTGCAACGAGCACGAAAATCTGTCGCTGCAGTTCATGTGGGAAATGGCTGAAGACAGCGACCATTTCCCCTTCTATTTCCGGAATATTCCGTCGCTGATGTTCCACACCGGAAAACATGCCGACTACCACCGACCCAGCGACGACGCGGAAAAGATCAACACCGAAGGCATGCAGAGCATCGCGCGGTTGATCGTGGAACTTGTCATCGCCGCGGCCGACGCCGATGCGTCGCCGACGTTCCGAGCGCGCTGCCAAGGGGAATGCCGCGACGAACGGAGCCGAGACAGCTTCGAACGGCCGATGCCCGCGGCACCCGGCCGCCTGGGGCTGAAATGGCGCCCCGAAGACTCCCCGACCAACGGCATCATCGTCAGCGAAGTGCCGCGCAACACGTCCGCCTGGCTGGCGGACCTGCGTCGCGGCGATCGGATCATTGCTTGGAACGGCGAACCGCTGACGTCGTACGATCGCTTTCAGCAGTTGATTTCCTTGTCGCCGCAACACACGACTCTGTCCGTCGTGTCCTGGGGTCGCGAAGCGCCGAAGGACGTCAAGGTGACGCTCGACGGCGGACCGGTGCGGATCGGCATCGCTTGGATTCGCGACGACGCCGAGCCCGAGGCCGCCGTCGTCAAGCGAACGTTTCCGTCGTCCCCGGCCGCCCGGGCCGGCCTCTTGCCCGGTGATCGCATCCTTTCCGTCGACGGTTCGTCGTTTGCCGCCGACGCGGAATTCGAGGCCTTGCTGCACGCCACGCGCGACAAGGCGTCGCTGGTAGTCGAGCGGTACGGTCAACTGCGGACCGTCACGCTCGACGTCGGCGAACCGCTTCCGGCCGAGTGACGAGACGATTCGCCGCGCTAAGCTTCGAGCGAGACGACCGTTCCGCGGTCGACCGATTCTTGCGCCGCCAGGCAGAGGCCGACCGACCGCCGACCGTCGTCGGCCGTCGCCGCCGGCGTCGCGCCGTCGCGAACGACTCGGACCATCATCGCCATTTCATCCTCTAGCTCGAACACCTCGCCGCCCGCCCGCTCGAACGTCGCCTCGCGGACTTCCGTGCCGTCGAAGTGTTTCAAGAAGAACGTCGGGTGCAAGGTGCGGTCCATCGCGCCGCTCCAACTCGCCCAGAGGGCTCCGCGGGTGCCGGTGACTTTCACGGTCTGATGATGCTCGAAGGCGGCCAGCGTTTGTGTGATGACGGCGTACACGCCTTCGGGGAAATGCAACATCGCCGAGAAGTTGTCTTGCAGTTCCGGGTGATCCGGCTGCCGGGAGTTCGCTCGGGCATAGACATGCGTCGGCTCGCCGACGCCGCCGAGATACCAGCGAGCCAGGTCAAAGAAATGGATCGGCTCTTCGAGGATCCAGTTGCCCACACGTCCGATATCGTAGCGCCAGCCGGAAGCTCCCAGCCGGTACGGCCGCCGCGCCAGTTCCACGAGCAAATACTGGGGCTCTCCGATGCCGTCGGCGTCGATAATCTCTTTCGCGCGTCCCCACAGGCTCGAGAGCCGCATCTCGTGTCCGATCGCGATCGTTCGCCGGGCGCGACCGGCCGCCGCGATCAACCGATCGCACTCGGCAAGGGTCACGGCCATCGGTTTTTCCAGCAGCAGATGCTTGCCCGCTTCGAGCACCGCACAACCGATTTCGCAGTGCAAGTGACTGGGCACGACGACGTCGACAATGTCGAGATCGTTGCGGTCGAGCAAACGGCGATAATCGCCGGCAACGTCGACGCCGGGAAACGCCGCTCGCGCCGCGGCTTGCGATTCCTCGGAACGTCCGGCGATCGCGACCAATTCCGCGCCCGGCGTTTTGGTGATCGCCGCGGCATGATGGCTCCCCCACGCGCCGTAGCCGACTAATCCAAAACGAACGTTGGACACGTTAATCTCCCGAACGAGCGGATTTCACCGAATGTCTCGTGCCGGCAATGGCACCGAAAAGCCGAGCATATCGGATGACTTGGCTGGTCGCGACGCCGCAAAATGCATATCCTCAGGAATATCAGCACTGTGAAGGGACTTGAGGAAGTTGTCGACCGTTGCCGTCAGTTCGTCCGTCGATCTTTCCAACGCCGCGCTCGTGCGGCGAATGCTGGGCTTAGCCTGGCGCTATCGACTCGGATGTGTGCAGATTTTGGCGCTGCAAATGGCGCAGCTCGCGATGAGCGTTGCCGCGCTGACGTTCCTCGGCATCGCGATCGACGTGATTCGTCATGCCGCGGTCCCGGGCAGCCCGGCCCCGCGGTTTCTCGGCGGTTGGACTCCGCCAACGAGTTGGACGGCCTGGGACACCGTGGCGACCCTGGCCGCCGGCGTGCTGTTCGTCGGGCTGGTGCGGGCCGTCGTAAGTTACGTGCTCGCGGTCGTCTCGGCCCGCGTGGTGTTCCAGCAGATCGTCGTCACGCTACGGGCGACGGTATACGACAAGCTGCAGCGGCTCGGCTTTCGCTTCTTCGATAAGCACACGACCGGCTCCATCATTAACCGTGTGACCGGCGACGTGCAGTCGGTGCGGATGTTCATCGACGGCGTCGTCGTGCCCGTCGTCCTCGTGTTGCTGACGATCGCCTTTTATCTGACGTACATGCTTCGGTTGCATGCGGGCCTGACGTTCGCCTGCCTGGCGACGACGCCGCTGATGTGGTTCTTGGCCGTGCGATTCTCGCGGCGCGTCCGTCCCGCCTACGAGCGGAATCGCGAGTTGGTCGATCGAATGGTTCTCACGCTCACCGAGAACATTCGCGGCGTGCCGGTGGTAAAAGGTTTCGGGCGCGAGCCGGAAGAGATTGCCAAGTTCGCCCACGACAGCGGCGCCGTGCGCAAGCAGCAACAATGGATCTTTCGCCGCATCAGCGTCTTCACGCCGAGCATCGAATTGCTCTCCGCTCTGAACCAGACGATCCTGCTCGGCTACGGCGGTTGGCTCGTCATCCAAGGCGAGCTGCCGCTGGGCTCGGGACTGATCGTTTTTTCAGGCCTGCTGCAGCAGTTCTCGGCGCAAGTCACGCGGGTCACGAGTATCGTCAACAGCGTGCAGCAAAGCCTGACCGGCGCTCGGCGGGTGTTCGAGATTCTCGACGCGCCGCTGGAAATCGCGTCACCGTCCGAGCCGGTTCGCCCGCGAAAACTGCTGGGCGAGGTCGTGCTGGAAAACATTTCCTTCGCTTTCGGAGGAGAGAAACCGGTGCTCAGCGACGTGTCGCTGCATGCCAGGCCCGGGCAATGCGTGGCGCTGGTCGGAGCGACCGGAGCCGGCAAGACGACGCTCCTGAGCCTGATTCCGAGGTTCTACGATCCGACCTTCGGCCGGATTAAGATCGACGGCATCGATGTGCGGCGATTCGACCTCGACGAGTTGCGCCGCAACGTCGGCGTCGTATTCCAAGAAAGTTTTCTCTTCAGCGACACGATCGCTGCGAACATCGCCTTCGGTCGTCCCGACGCCACCCGGGAGCAAATCGAACGGGCCGCCAAGATTGCGTCAGCCGATGAATTCATCGGCCGGCTGCCCGACGGTTACGATTCGGTGTTGCGCGAAGCCGGCTCGAATTTGTCGGGCGGACAACGGCAACGGCTGGCGATCGCCCGAGCCGTGCTGTTGGAGCCGCCGATTCTGCTGCTCGACGATCCGACCGCGGCGGTCGACCCGCACACGGAACATGAGATTCTGGAAGCGATGGACGGAGCGATGGCCGGCCGCACGACGATCGTCGTTGCGCATCGCTTATCGATGCTCCGTCGCGCCGACCTGATCGTCGTTCTCGACGACGGTCGGATCGTCGACCAAGGGACGCACGACGAGTTGATGCACCGGCCCGGGCCGTACCGCCGCGCGGCCTGCATTCAAGCCGAGATCGAGGTCACCGACGCCTTGCCGAAAGCCGGGTGATTCTCCTCAATGAAAAGATTTTCTAAACAACGCGACGCCGAGCAACGGCAGGGCTCCGCCGACCGGCGGGCTACCGAACCGCGTTTGCGCCCCGTCTTCTCCGGGCCCGTTTCCCAGAGCGGCAAGCGGAACGGAATTGACGACGAAACTGCGGAGGCGCATTCGCGGCCGCTCCAGTGGTCGCTCGTCTGGTGGATCTATAGCTTCACGGCGCCGCACGCTCGCCGCCGCAACCGGCTGTTCTTCTTCGTCGTGCTTCGCTCGATGCAATTACCCCTGCTGGCCTGGGCCCTCGGTCGCGTGATTGAAGGCCCGATCGCCGGCGGGTCGACGATCGGTTTGGCTTGGGGAGTCGCCGCCTATTTGACGCTGGCTGCATTCACGAACATGACGCTCCATTTCCGCCAGCGGCTGGCGCTGGAGCTCGGCGAGTCGGTCGTGCAGGACCTGCGGAACGCGATTTTCACGCACTTGCAGCGGTTACGAATGAGTTTCTTCAATCGAACGAAGCTCGGGCGGATCATCAGCCGCACGACGTCAGACGTCGAAGCGGTCCGCGCCGGTATTCAAGACGTGTTCTTCGTCAGCATCGTCGGCAGCGGGCAGATTATCGGAGCCGCCGCCTTGATGGCCTATTACGACTGGGTGATGTTCCTAGTCGTGCTCGTTCTGGCGCCGGTCGTGTGGGGCATCAACCTGATCTTCCGCAAACGGCTGAGCCGCGTGCATCGCGAAGTGCATGAAAGCTTTAGCCGCATCACGGCGTCGTTGGCCGAGGCCGTCAACGGCATCGAAGTGACGCAAAGCTTCGTCCGCCAAGAAGTGAACGCCGAGCGGTTCGGCGACCTCGTGGCGGATCACTCGCGCTACAACATGAAAGCCGCGCGAACGGCAGGCTCGTTCTTGCCGCTGTTGGAATTGAACAACCAAGTCTTCCTCGCTCTGTTACTCACCGTCGGCGGCTATCGCGTGCTGAGCCCCGACGTGCAGATGTCGATCGGCGATCTGATCCAGTTCTTCTTCCTGGCCAATATCCTGTTCCAGCCGATTCAGGCCCTGGGCGAACAGTACAACGCGGCGCTCACCGCAATGGCCGGAGCCGAGCGAATTCGTGAACTCTTGGATACGCCGCTCGATTGGACCGATTCGCCCGGCGCCCTCCGGCCCGAACGACTCGCCGGCCGCGTTGAGTTCGACCGCGTTTCGTTCGGCTACGATCCGGCCGTGCCCGTGCTGCACGACATTTCGTTCGTCGCCGAGCCGGGCCGGACCGTGGCCCTGGTCGGTCACACCGGCAGCGGCAAAACGTCGATCATCAATCTCATCTCGAAGTTCTACCTGCCGACTTTCGGGCGATTGACGATCGACGACGTCGACGTGCTCGATCTCGATACCGACGCTCTGCACCGCCGGATGGGAATCGTCTTGCAGCAGAATTTTCTCTTCTCAGGCACGGTGCTCGACAACATCCGCGTCGGCCGACCGGACGCGACGGATGATGAAGTCCGCGACGCCGTAGCGCGCATGGACTGCGTCGATTTGCTGGAGTCCCTGCCCGCCGGTTTCGCAACGGAAGTCGGCGAGAACGGCTGCAACCTGTCGCTCGGCCAGCGGCAGATCGTTTGCTTTGCTCGGGCGATGGTAGCCGATCCGCGAATTCTGATCCTGGACGAAGCCACGAGCTCGATCGACATTCTCACCGAAGTCCGCATTCAGCATGCCTTGCAAAGACTGTTGGCGGGGCGCACGTCGTTCGTGATCGCCCACCGCCTGAGCACGATCCGCACGGCCGACCTGGTGTTGGTGCTGAACCAAGGCCGCATCGTCGAACGGGGCACGCACGGAGAACTGGTCGCCGCCGGTGGAATCTACGGCGAGCTCTACCGCCAGTTCGTCCAAGCTACCGCGGCGTAGCGATGCTTTTTCGTTCGCCCCGCCTGGCAAAATAAGAAATCGTGCCTGTGTGAGAGGAACGACACTGCGACAGTTTGTCGCGTATTCGCTTGGCGAGTGCCGTTCAATCGAGGGGCTTTTTCGACCGGCGCGAGAAGATGCGGTTTTTATGCGGAAATTGCGGCTGACACAGTTCCGAGCCGGTTGGCGGCGTCGCGACGTTTCGGTCCGCACGAGATATGAAATCTCCTTAATTAGACGCTCAACCGCGGCGAAGTTGCGCATAATAGGGGGCAGACGATCGGACCCGGTTCCTGCAGTAAGATCGTCGACGATTCCTTCCCGTCCCGCCCCGTCGTCTTGCGGTCTGCGTGAGACGTCCCGCCCGGTTGAGAGAAGTCGCCCGCCATGAAACTTGGCGAACGTGAATCCCTACCCGCTACGCCCGTCGCGAAAAGTGCGGAGCCGCCTCGGCAAGCGTCTCGCGCGATCGCCGGCGCGTTGGCCTGGCTCGTCGTGCTCGCCGTGATCGGCGGCGTCGGCTACATCGGCTACGACCGGATTTACTTGCCGCGAACGATGCCGGTCGCAGCGCCTCCGAAACGTCCGATCCCCGTGTTAACGTCGACGATTCGGCAAGGCGATATGAGTCTGTATCTGAACGGCCTCGGCACCGTCACGGCGTTCAATTCCGTGACGGTCCGCAGCCGCGTCGACGGCGAGTTGGTGAAGGTCGCCTTTACCGAAGGCCAACGGGTCAAGCAAGGCGACCTGCTGGCGGAAATCGATCCGCGGCCGTTCCAGGTTCAACTCAACCAGGCCGAGGGACCGTTGACCCGCGACCAGGCGGCGCTTGAGATCGCAAAGCAAACGCTCGAGCGGTTGAATCAATTGTCGGTTTCGAATGCCGTTTCGCAACAAGAGATCGACACGCAGACGTCGCTGATGAAGCAAGCCGAAGGTGCGATTCAGACCGATCGCGCCCAAATCGCCAACGCCAAGTTGCAGCTGGACTATTGCAGCATTACGTCGCCGATCACCGGCCGAATCGGCCTGCGCTTGGTCGACCGCGGCAACATGATCCGGGCGAACGATCCAAACGGGCTGGCGATCGTGACGCAGTTGCAACCGATCGCGGTGATTTTCACGATTCCGCAGGACGAGATCGGACGAGTCCGCAAGCGAATGCTGGCCGATTCGAAGCTCCAGGTCGAAGCCTATAATCGCGATTTCTCGATCAAACTTGCCTCGGGCACGCTGGCCGCACTGGATAACCAGGTCGATTCGACGACGGGCACGGTCCGGCTCAAGGCGGTTTTCGACAACGAAGACGAAATGTTGTTTCCCAATCAATTCGTGAACGTCCGGTTGCTGGTCGACGTTCGTGAAAAGGCGGTCATCGCTCCGGCGGCGGCCATTCAGCGCGGCCCCAACTTCACCTTCGCGTACGTCTTCAAGAACGACTCGACCGTCGAACTCCGCAAGCTAAATCTGGGGCCTGCCGAGGGCGCGGAAGTAATCGTCGCCGAAGGGCTCGAGCCGGGCGAGCGCGTCGTGACCGACGGGCTCGAGAAGTTGCAGCCCGGCGCCGCCGTGGCGCTCCGCGACTCGAAAACGTCGGCGGTTTCAGGCCGCACCACGGCGCCGCCCGTGGCAACCGGAACCGCAACGGCCGACCGCGCACGATCTCCGCAATCGCCGTCGCCCGCCGCGTTGCCGACGGCGACGCCCACGGCGACGAAAGGCGATCCGGCGAGGCCGTGATGAGCCTATCGCGGCCCTTCATTCTTCGCCCCGTCGCCACGGTCTTGCTCATGACGGCCATTCTCTTGGCCGGGATCATCGCCTATCGGCAGCTTCCCGTTTCGGCGCTGCCGCAAGTCGACTATCCGACGATTCAAGTCGTGACGTTTTATCCCGGCGCGGCGCCCGACGTCGTCGCGTCATCGGTCACGTCGCCCTTGGAACGGCAGTTCGGCCAGGTGCCGGGTCTGTCGCAGATGACCTCGAGCAGTTCGGAAGGCTGCTCCGTCATTACGCTGCGGTTCGATTTGGCGTTGGACATCGACGTGGCGACGCAGCAGGTCCAGGCGGCGATCAACGCGGCGGCGATGTTGTTGCCGCGCGACCTGCCGAATCCGCCCATCTACAGCAAGACGAACCCGGCCGATGCGCCGATTCTTACCCTGGCGCTGTCGAGCGAGACGCTTCCGCTGACGAAGGTTCAGGACCTGGCCGACACGCGGCTGGCGCAAAAGATTTCGCAACTTTCCGGCGTCGGACTGGTGACGATCAGCGGCGGGCGAAAGCCGGCCATTCGCATTCAGGCGATGCCGACGGCGCTGGCGTCGCTGGGCATGAACCTCGAAGACTTACGGACGGCCCTGGTTCAGGCCAGCGTCAATCAGGCGAAAGGCAGCTTCGACGGCGCCCGGCAGGCGTTCACGATCGGCGCCAACGATCAGCTGCTGTCCAGCGAGCAGTATCGCGGCCTGATCATCGCCTACCGCAACAACGCGCCGGTGTTGCTCTCCGACGTGGCCGAGGTGGTCGACGACGCCGAGAACATTCGCCAGGCGGCGTGGATGAACGACGTGCCGGCCGTCGTGCTGAACATCCAGCGTCAGCCGGGGGCGAACATCATCGACGTCGTCGATCGCGTGAAATCGCTGTTGCCGCAACTGCAGGCGGCGCTGCCGTCGGCCGTCTCGGTCCGGGTCCTGACCGACCGCACGACGACAATCCGCGCCTCGGTGCACGACGTGCAAGCCGAGCTCCTGCTCACGATCGGCCTGGTCGTGCTGGTCATGTTCTTGTTCCTGCGCAACGTTCGGTCGACGATTATTCCCAGCGTCGCCGTGCCGCTGTCGCTGGTCGGAACGTTTGCGGTCATGTACCTGCTCGACTACAGCCTGAACAATCTCACCCTTATGGCGCTGACGATTTCGACCGGATTCGTCGTCGACGACGCGATCGTGATGATCGAAAACATCGTGCGCTACGTCGAAGAAGGCGAATCGCCGTTGGCGGCAGCCCTGAAAGGGTCGGCCGAGATCGGCTTCACGATCATTTCGCTCAGCGTCTCGCTCATCGCGGTGTTGATCCCGCTCTTGTTTATGGGCGACATCGTGGGGCGGCTGTTCCGCGAGTTCGCGGTGACGCTGAGCGTCACGATTCTCGTCTCGGCGATCGTTTCGCTGACATTGACGCCCATGATGTGCGCCAAGCTGCTCCGGCACGCGCCGATCGAGAGCCATAACCGGCTCTATCGGGCCTCCGAGGCGACGTTCGATTGGATCATCCGTCAATACGGCGTCACACTTTCGTGGGTCCTGCGGCATCAATTCCTGACGCTCGTGGTCGCGCTGCTGACGCTGGTCGCCACCGTGGGACTCTACGTCTTCGTGCCGAAGGGGTTTTTCCCGGTCCAAGACACCGGCGTGATTCTCGGCATCTCCGAGGCTCCGCAGTCGATTTCCTTCGCCGCCATGGCCGAACGGCAGCAGTTGCTGAACAAGGCGATTCTTACCGACCCCGCCGTCGAAAGCTTGTCGTCGTTCATCGGCATCGACGGCACGAACGTCACGCTGAACAGCGGGCGGATTCAAATCAATCTGAAGCCGCTCGAAGAGCGACGTACCTCGGCCTCCGACGTCATTCGCCGATTACAGCAACGTTTGACTTCCGTCGAAGGCATCTCGTTGTTCATGCAGCCGGTGCAGGATCTGACCGTCGAAAGCCGCGTCAGCCGTACGCAGTATCAGTACAGTCTGGAGCACCCCGACTCCGGCGAGTTGTCGGTGTGGGCGCCGCGGTTCGTCTCGGCACTGCAGGCCCTGCCGCAACTTCGCGACGTCGCCAGCGACCAGCAGAACTCCGGCCTGCAAACCCGCGTCGTCATCGATCGCGACGCCGCTTCGCGGCTCGGCATCACGCCGCTGATGATCGACGATACGTTGTACGACGCCTTTGGGCAGCGACAGATTTCCATTCTGTTCACGCAGTTGAACCAGTATCGAGTCGTGCTCGAGGTCAAGCCGGAACATCGCAATCAGCCCGACGATCTGCAGGACGTCTATATCCAAACGGCGACCCGCGGCAAAGTCCCTCTGAGCGCGATCGCCCACACCGAGCAGACGACGACGCCGTTGTCGATCAACCACCAGGGCCAGTTCCCGGTCGTGACGGTTTCCTTCAATCTGGCTCCCGGCGTCTCGTTGGGCGAGGCGGTCGAGGCGATCCATCGGGCCAAAGACGAGCTGGCGATGCCGGCCGGCATTCAAGCCGGTTTTCAAGGGACGGCCCAGGCGTTTCAGGCGTCGCTGGCCAACGAGCCGCTGCTGATCCTGGCCGCGCTGGTCACCGTGTACATCGTGCTCGGCGTGCTGTACGAGAGTTATATCCATCCGCTGACGATCTTGTCGACGTTGCCGTCGGCGGGCGTCGGCGCCCTGCTGGCCCTGTTTTTGACGCGCGACGATCTGAGCGTGATCGCGCTGATCGGCATCATCCTTCTGATCGGCATCGTCAAGAAAAATGCGATCATGATGATCGACTTCGCACTCGAAGCCGAGCGCAACGAGAACAAGTCGCCGGCCGAGGCGATTTACGAGGCGAGCTTGTTGCGTTTTCGTCCGATCATGATGACGACCATGGCGGCCATTCTCGGCGCGGTCCCGTTGGCGATGGGCTCCGGCGTCGGCTCCGAGCTGCGGCGACCGTTGGGCATTACGATCATCGGCGGGATGATTTTCAGCCAACTTCTGACGCTCTACACCACGCCCGTCATTTATCTTGCCTTCGATCGCTGGGCCGCGCGGTGGGGCATTCGCGCCGCGGCCGCCATCGGCCGGCCGACCGCCGACGGAAGCAGCGACGACGATGACGCCGGGCGCCGCGTAGGCAAGGCGAGGTAGGGCATGAATCTATCCACGCCGTTTATCCATCGTCCCGTCGGTACGGCGCTGCTGACGATCGCAATCACGCTGGCCGGGGCGATCGGCTATTTTCTGCTGCCCGTTTCCCCGCTGCCGCAGGTCGAGTTTCCGACGATCCAAATCTCCGCCATGTTGCCCGGCGCCAGTCCCGAAACGATGGCTTCGGCCGTGGCCACGCCGCTCGAGCGACAGTTCAGCCAAATCGCCGGCGTCGTCGAGATGACTTCGACCTGCTACCTCGGCACGTGTTCGATCACGCTGCAGTTTGAATTAAACCGCAACATCGATGCGGCCGCCCGCGACGTCCAGGCCGCGATCAACGCCGCTCGCGGTCGGCTGCCGTCGAACCTGCCGAACAGCCCGACCTATAAGAAGGTCAATCCGGCCGACTCGCCGGTGTTGATTCTCGCCCTCACGTCCGACACCTACACGCGGCCGCAAATGTACGACGCCGCCCAAACCATCCTGCAGCAAAAGCTCTCGCAAGTCCGCGGCGTCGGGCAGGTGAACGTCAGCGGCGGCTCGCCCCCCGCCGTCCGCGTCAGCGTCAACCCGACGATGCTCAACCAATTCGGCATCGGCCTGGAAGACTTGCGAGCCACGTTGGCAAGCGCCAACGCCAATCGACCGAAAGGACAACTGGCCGGCGACGCGTATGCCTGGGAAATCGCCACCACCGACCAACTGCTCAAGGCCGACGAGTATCGGCCGCTGATCGTCGCTTATCGCAACGGGGCCGTGGTGCGTCTGGACGATGTCGCCCGGGTCGAGGACTCGGTCGAAGACGTTCGCTCGTACGGCCTATTCGACGGCAAGCCTTCGATCACGCTCATCGTCTATCGACAGCCGGGAGCGAACATCATTCAGACGGTCGACCGCGTTCACGCCCTGTTGCCGACGTTGTCGGCGCAGATCCCCGCCGATATGGCCCTGCAGGTGGTCATGGATCGCACGACGACGATTCGCACCTCGGTCCAAGAAGTGCAGTTCACCTTGTTAGTTTCCATCGGGCTCGTGATCTTCGTCGTATTCGTGTTCTTGCGCGATGCTCGGGCGACGTTCATTCCCAGCGTCGCGGTGCCCGTATCGCTGGTGTCGACGTTCGGCGTGATGTATCTGGCAGGCTACACGATCGACAACCTCTCGCTGATGGCCCTGACGATCGCCACGGGATTCGTCGTCGACGATGCGATCGTGGTGATCGAAAACATCGCCCGGCACTTGGAAGACGGCGTGCCTCCGCTCCGTGCCGCGATCATCGGCGCCGGCGAGATCGGCTTCACGGTCTTGTCGATCAGCGTTTCGCTCGTCGCGGTCTTTATCCCCATTTTGCTCATGGGGGGCATCGTGGGGCGATTGTTTCGCGAGTTCGCCATCACGCTGTCGGTCGCGATCGGCATTTCGCTGGTCGTTTCGCTGACGACGACGCCGATGCTTTGTGCCTTGCTTCTGAAGGCCCGCGGCGCCGAACGGCGCGGTCCGTTGTTTCGGTTCTCCGAATGGGTATTCACGGCCATTCTCCGTGGCTACGAACGTTCCCTGGCTTGGGTGCTTCGCCACCAGCCGCTGACGCTACTGGTGACGCTGGCAACGATCGGCTTCACGATCTATCTGTATGTCATCATTCCCAAGGGATTTTTTCCGCAACAAGACACGGGCCGGCTCGTTGGGCAGCTCACGGCCGATCAAGACACGTCGTTCCAGCGAATGCAGGAGCTGCTGCAACAGTTCACGGCCAAGATCGGCGAGGATCCGGCCGTCGTCGGGGTCGCCGCCTTTACCGGCGGCGGCAGCACCAGCGGCGGCGGCGCGGCGAACGTGTCCCGCATGTTCATTACCCTGAAGCCGTTGCGTGAGCGAAAACTCACGGCCGACCAGGTCGTGGCCCGTATCCGCGGTCAGACGTCGCAGATCGCCGGGGCCGGGCTCGTTTTGCAGCCGACGCAAGACCTGCGAATCGGCGGCCGCTTGAGCAGTGCTCAGTATCAATACACGCTTCGCGGCGACAATCTTCAGGACCTGGCCGTTTGGGGGCCGCAGTTGTTGCGCGAGTTGCGCTCGTTGCCGCTCTTGATCGACGTCAACAGCGACCAGCAGAACCGCGGATTGCAAGCGGCGTTGAACATCGATCGCGAAGCCGCCGCGCGGTTGGGGGTGTCGACGCAGCAGATCGACGACACGCTGTACGACGCCTTCGGCCAGCGGCAGGTCTCGACGATGTACAAGTCGTTGAATCAGTATCGGGTCGTGATGGGCGTCGAGCCCGAGTTCTGGCAAAATCCCGACGCGATGCGGCACATCTACGTCCGCTCGAACACGGGGAAACAGATTCCGCTGAGCGCCTTGCAAGAATCTTCGTCAAAAAACACGCCGCTGGCGGTGGCTCATTCCGGCCTGTTTCCTTCGGCGACGATATCGTTCAATCTGCCGTTGGGCACGTCATTGGGCGAGGCCGTCGCCAAGGTCGAAGAGACGGCCGAAGAAATCGGGATGCCTGAAACGATTCACGGCAACTTTCAAGGCACCGCCGAAGCGTTCCGCGCTTCGCTCAGTAATCAGCCGCTCTTGATTCTGGCCGCCTTGGTGACGGTTTACATCGTCTTAGGCATGCTGTACGAAAGCTACATCCACCCGATCACGATTCTCTCGACGCTGCCGTCGGCGGGAGTCGGCGCGCTGTTGGCGTTGATGATCTGCGGCTTCGAGTTGAACGTGATGGCCTTGATCGGCATCCTGCTATTGATCGGCATCGTCAAGAAAAACGCGATCATGATGATCGACTTCGCCCTGGAGGCCGAACGGGTTCACGGACGTGCGCCGGAGGCGGCCATTTTCGAGGCCTGTGTCCTGCGATTCCGCCCGATTACGATGACCACGATGGCGGCCCTGCTGGGCGGCCTGCCGCTGGCCGTCGGCGGCGGCGAAGGTTCGGAGCTGCGGCAACCGCTGGGGATTGCGATCGTCGGCGGCCTGATCTTCAGCCAGATGCTCACCCTCTACACGACGCCGGTCGTCTATCTCTATCTCGACCGGCTGCGCCTCCGCCTCCTGCGCCGCGCCGGCAAGACTGACGAATTGACCGCGATCTAGGTCGACGCTTGATCCTCATCGGCGTCCGCCTTGGCCAACAGTGCAATGCCACGTACGAGCCGGAGGCCGCCGTAGAGAATCGCACCCCAAGCGACGAGGAAGCCGCCGCCTTGCGGTGAGTTCACCGCCGCGTCGTAGGTCAGCAGCGTCACGGTAACCCCGCCCAGAAACCACAAACCGCCGACGATCACGGCTCGAGTTCCGACCTTGGCGTACGCTTCCGACCGCGCTTCGCGAATCGCATTCGCCCGCGCCGCCTTGAGATTCGCCACGATGGATTTCGCCGCGGCCGGTTCGACCCCGCGTTCGACGAGTTTGCGTTCCACGCCGGCGGACGAACGGCCCTGGTGGAGTTGCTCGGCGGTAAAGTCGAAAATCGCCTGCAACGCTTGTTCGGGCGTCACGGAATCAGACATCGGATTGTGACTCCATCAGGAGCGAATCATCATCGCCGAGCAGGAAACAGTTTTCAAGTTTATCCGGTCGCGCTATCCGTTTCGAATACTCTCCGCGATGATCATGGCCACGCCCTTGGCTACTTCCGCCATGAAGTCGTAATCGAGCGTGTCAGGGGCGTCGGTCGGTTGGTGGTAGTTTGGATTGCGGAACTCGGCGGTGTCGGTGAGCATCGCGGCCGGAATTCCCTTTTGCCAGAACGACGCGTGGTCGCTCCGCAGCAGATGGGGCGACAGCGACGCGATCGTCGCCAGGCTTGTGGCCGAGTCGGGTACGGCCAGGCCGATGAACGGCACGTTGCAGGCGCCGGCGCCGCGAAGAATTTTGTCGAGCAACGCGTCTTGGTTCGTCACGACGCCTAAAAAGTCGCCGGTCGTCGGCACGCCGGTGAGCATCGGCAGCGGGTTGGTTTGCGAGTTTGGGCGGCGATTGCGATAGCCAACCATCTCCAGAATACATGCCGCTTCGAGCTTATTCTCGCCGAGGTTTTCGACGAACTCACGCGAGCCGTCCAAGCCGAACTCCTCGGAATTGAACGCAACATACACTAGGTCGGGATGAGGGCCGACGGCACGGGCCACGGCCAACAGCACCGCGACGGCGCTCGCATTGTCGTCGGCTCCCGGCGTGCCCGGAACGGAATCGTAATGGGCCCCGAGCAAGACTTTGGCCGTGGCCGGATCGCCGGCGCAGACATTGTGCAGTTTGCCCGTAAGTACGGGCGAATGAAACTGGGCGAGTTCCGCGACAATGAATCCTCGGGCCTTGCTGTTTTCCGGAGAGCCGACGGGCCTGGGAATTGCCAAGTTTAGGACGACGTCCCGCAAGTAGTCCGGGTCGATCCGAAACCTGGACGGCACGGAATCCGGCCTGCTTTGTTTCAACTGGGGTATCATCGAATCTTCGCGGTCGTTTAGTTGCTGCGGCGACGGTGTATGATACCGCGTTCAGGAGGAGCGGGAATCTACAGATCGAGGCTGATCATGACAGACCACCTTGGTAACACGTCGTCCCACGGCGACGCGATTTCACGACGCGAGTTCGTGCGCGATTCACTGCTGGTCGCCGGGGCGATCGGTTTGACCCATCATGCGTCGCCCCCAGCGGGGGCGGCGGAAGGAAAAACGGCCGGCGACGATGCGTCTCCGGTTAAACCGCATCCGCTCGATCCGCTGTCGCCGGCGGAGATTGCTCGGGTCGTGGAAATCGCTCGCAGCCACGAGCGGTTCCCGCAGCGGCCGCGATTCGTCAGCGTCGTATTGCACGAGCCGACGAAAGACGCCGTGCAGGACTTTACGTCCGGGCAGATCGTGCCGCGCGAGGCGTTTTTGATTCTGCTCGACAATGCGACCGGCCGGGCGATCGAGGCGGTCGTCGATTTGAGTCGCGGCGCCGTGACGTCGCTCAAGCAACTCGCCGCCGACGTCCAGCCGCCGATCATGGCCGACGAGTTCGTCGAGTGTGAAGCGGCGGTCAAGCGATCGCCCGAGTTTCAGGCGGCGCTCAAGAAGCGCGGCGTCGCCGACGTCGAACTGGTGATGGTCGATCCCTGGTCGGCCGGCGTCTACGGCACCGAACTCGAGAGCGACAAAGGCAAGCGACTCTCGCGGGCCCTGTGTTGGGTCCGCTCCGAGCAGGCCGACAACGGCTACGCCCGGCCGTTGGACGGCGTGATCGCGGTCGTCGATTTAAACACGATGGAAGTCGTCCGCGTCGAAGACTACGGCGTCGTGCCGCTGCCGCCGGAAAACGGCAACTGGGGACGCAAGTACGTCGCCGAGGTCCGCCAGGATCTCAAACCGCTGGAGATCGCGCAGCCCGAAGGGCCGAGCTTCACGGTCGACGGCTACCAAGTGTCGTGGCAGAAGTGGAAGTTTCGCATCGGCTTTACGCCGCGCGAAGGCTTGGTGCTGCACACCGTCCGCTACACCGACGGCGATCGCGAGCGGCCGATTTTGCATCGGGCCTCGGTTTGCGAGATGGTCGTGCCTTACGGCGATCCGGCGGAGCGGCATTTTCGCAAAAACGCCTTCGACATCGGCGAGTACGGTATCGGCACGATGGCCAATTCGCTGTCGCTCGGCTGCGATTGTCTGGGGACGATTCGCTACTTCGATGCGCATCTGACCGATAGCCGCGGCAAGCCGCTCTCGATCAAGAACTCCGTCTGCCTGCATGAGGAGGACGCCGGGCTGCTGTGGAAGCACACCGACTGGCGGACCGGCGAAAGCGAGACGCGCCGCTCGCGGCGATTGTCGGCGTCGTTCATCGCGACGGTCGGCAACTATGAATACGGGTTCTTCTGGCACTTCTATCAAGACGGATCGCTCCAGTGCGAAGTGAAACTCACGGGCATCATGAACACGACGACGTTGGCGCCGGGCGAAGAACCGCAATACGGCGTTGAGGTCGCTCCGCGCCTCCACGCACCGTTTCATCAGCACATCTTTGCCGCGCGGCTGGACACGAGCATCGACGGCGCGGAGAACTCGGTGTACGAGGTCAATACGATCGGCGTCCCGCGCGGGTCCGACAATCCGCACGGCAACGGCTTCCGCGCCGAAGAGACGTTGCTCGACCGCGAACAAGCGGCCAAGCGCATGGTCCACGGAGCGAGCGGTCGCTTCTGGCGAATCGTCAACGCGAGCAAGAAGAATCGCCTCGGTCGGCCCGTCGGTTATCGGCTGCTGCCCGGCGAGAATTGCCCGCCGCTTGTTCAACCCGACGCCGCCGTGATGAAGCGGGCCGGGTTCCTCGCTCACAATCTTTGGGTGACTCCGTACCGGCGCGACGAGCGCTATCCGTCGGGCGAGTATCCCAATCAAAGCCCCGGCGGCGACGGGCTGCCGAAATGGACCGCGGCCGATCGCAAGGTCACCGAGACGGATCTCGTCGTCTGGTACGTTTTCGGTCACAACCACGTGCCGCGCCTCGAAGACTGGCCGGTGATGCCGGTCGCCTCGATCGGTTTCATGCTCAAGCCCGACGGCTTCTTCGAGCACAATCCGGCGCTCGACGTCCCGCCGCCGGAGTCGACGGGTTAGACCCGCTTAGCCGCTCCCGTCCACGGCCTGCAGGCGTCCCTGCCTGCTAAGATGAATACATGAGCGACAAACATCGGAAGCAGAAGGCGGATTTTCGCAAGAACCGCACGCCGCGGACTCGGCAAAAGGGCTGGGAGAAACATGTCGGCGACGATTCGAGCGGGCTGGACGACATGCCGCGCGAAGAACGCGTCAGCGGCAAGGGCGATCTGACCAAGAAGCGGACGATCGTCACCAGCGGCGGGGCGGACATTGGTATCGACGCGGACCTCGGCCGGCGCGGCCGTGTGCTCAGCGTTCACGGCCTGACCTGCGCCGTGGAAGCCGACGACGGAACGATATTTCAATGCGGCGTTCGCCGAGTGTTGAAGACATTGACCACCGACGAACGGCACGTCGTGGTTGCCGGCGATGCCGTAATGTTTCGGCCTGCGCAGGGCAACGAAGGTTTGATCGAGCGAGTCGAACCGCGCGTCGGCGTCATTAGCCGGACGAGCCGCGGGCGACGGCACGTCATCGCGGCAAACGTCGAGCAAATGCTGATCGTCAACAGCGCGGCCGAGCCGTACCTCAAACCGCATCTGATCGACCGCCTGCTCGTCTGTGCCGAGCAAGAAGGAATTCAGCCCGTCATCTGCATCACAAAGATCGACCTCGCTGAGCCGCACGAATTGCAGCCGTTGATCGGCGTGTATGCCCGGATGGGCTACGACGTGCTGGCGCTGAGCGTGGTCGACGGCACGAACGTCGAAGCCTTGCGGCAGCGCGTCGTCGGCCGGCGGAGCGTCGTCGTCGGGCAAAGCGGCGTCGGCAAGTCGTCGCTGTTGAACGCCGTCGAGCCGGGCCTGAATCTGCGCGTCGGCGTGGTCAGCGAGGAAACGCAGAAAGGAAAGCACACGACGACGACGGGCCGGTTGATCACGCTGGCCGTCGGCGGTTACGTCGTCGACACGCCGGGAATTCGTTCGATGGAACTCTGGGACGTCATTCCGGAGGAAGTCTGCGGCGCGCTGCGCGACCTACGACCGTTTGTGAATCTTTGTCGCTTTCCTGACTGCACGCATCGACACGAGGCCGACTGCGCGGTGAAAGACGCGGTCGCCGACGGCCGCCTCGACGCCCGACGCTACGAGAGCTACTTGCAGCTCTTTGCGGGTGATTAGTCCGTCGTCCGTGGTCAGTTGCCCGTTGTTTTCTCGACCACTGACAACGGACCACTGGGGACTACATGCCGCAATAGTCGATGATATGAGCGATCTCGCTCTTGAGATCCTTGCGGCTGACGATGCGATCGACGAAGCCGTGCTCCAAGAGGAATTCGCTCGTCTGAAAGCCTTTGGGCAGCTCCATGCGCAGCGTGGCCTGAATCGTTCGCGGGCCGGCGAAGCCGATGAGGGCCCGCGGTTCGGCCAGGACGAAATCGCCGAGCGAGGCGAAACTCGCGGCGACGCCGCCCATCGTCGGGTTGGTGAGGACTGAAATGTACAACCCGCCTGCTTGATCGTAACGAGCCAGCGCCTGCGAAACTTTGGCCATCTGCATCAAAGAAAGGATGCCTTCGTGCATGCGAGCGCCGCCGCCGGAGCCGCTGACGATGATCAGCGGCAAGCGTTCGGCCGTGGCCCGCTCGACCAGGCGCGTGAGCTTCTCTCCGACGACCGAACCCATGCTTCCCATGATGAATGCGCTGTCGGTCACGCCGACGGCCACGCGGCGAGCGCGGATCATTCCGCCGCCGGTGAGCGCCGCGTCGCGCAGACCCGTTCGTTTCTGTTCGGCCTTCAAGCGATCGACGTAGGCCTTGCTGTCGTTGAAACGCAGCGGATCGGCCGGCTCCAGCGCCGCGTCCCACTCTTCGAACGTCCCGTCATCGAGCAGTTGCTTCAAACGCTCAACGGCCGACACGGCCCAGTGATGGTCGCACTCCGGGCAGACGCCGAGCATTTGATCGGACTGCTTGCGGAAGATCGTTTGTTTGCAGCTGGGACAGCGTCGCCAAAGTCCCTCAGGCACGCCGCGCTTGACGTGCTTCGGCGCGGCGGCCTCGGCGTTCGGGTCGGCCGAAACGTCGGCGGGGGCGTCGGATTCCTTGCTCGTCGACATGCTTCAAACGCCGGGGTGAAAACGGCCTAACTTCCGGTGGCGACGGGCGTCGCCGAGATCGAAGCCGGTTCGCGACCGACGGCGGCACCGGCGTCGCTCCGGTTCGCTGCTTGACCATTCAACTCGCTGGAGCCCATGGCGTGCAACTCTTTATCGTTCTGAGGAGTCTTCCGTTTGCGGGTTGCAGCCGGTTTGGCAGGTTTGGGAGAGGCCGCGACGGCCGGCTGTTCGCCGGACCACTCGATGACGGTCCAGCGGCCATGTTCACAGTTGGCCTGCCACAAGTCGCCCAGAGTTTCGCGGCTCAAAAACTCGCGGACGACGCTGGCCAAGGGCTCGGGCACGATCAAGCCGACGACGCCTTCCTTGTGCTTTTTCAGCATCTTCGCGAGGGCGGCGGCGACTCGCTCACGGGCATGGTCGATCGTTTCGCCTTCGGGAGGACAGACGCTTTCCGGCTGTTCTTGCCACTGTCGATAGACCTTCGGCTGTTTCTGCTTCACCTCTTCGATCAGCATGCCCTGCCAGAGGCCGTGGTCGAGGTTTTCCAGGTGATCCAGCTTCTTGACTTTCACCCCCAGCAGCTTTCCCAGGGCCTCGGCCGATTGGACGGCCCACTGGCAAGCCGAGGTGTACAGCACGCCGATCCCGAGATTCTTAAGTTCGCCGCCCAGCCGTTCGACTTCGGCTTGGCCTTCGGGGCAAAGAGGCAAGTTCAGGTCGCCGTGAATCCGGCCTTGGAGTTCGTAATCGGTGGCGCCGGGCAGAATCAGAACAATTTGGGACATAAGTTTGGGGTTAAGGAATCGTTTCCGCGCCGCTTGCAGGGGCCCGGAAGCGAAAAGGGGACGGCGACCGGGAGGCCGGTGCCGTGGAAGAGGACGGCGTCGTTTAGCGGGCAACGTCGTCGACGTCCCGCCGTTGTCATGTGCAAACAGCCCTTGTGGGGACAGCTCGCAAGAAGCCGAAGGAATCCAACCGCTGCTCTCCACGCGATGTAGAGAGCGGCGCGAACGAGTCATTCTATCATCGTCATTCGGCCGAGTCAGGATGGGCCGAGTTTGGTAGGTAAACCTATGTCGAATATCGGGTTGCGTTATTTTTTATTCGAAAATCGAGCGAAATGGCGACTTCCCGCCTTCCCGTCGGCCTTCCCTTTTCTTTCGGCAAATCGTATGAATAGGATATATTTGTTCACTATGCTAGCACTTCTCTCGTCTTCGGGGCTTTCATGTCGGTTGGCGTTACCGAACTTCGCGAGCAGTTGCGTCGCGCCATCGAACCGTTGACGAGCCCTTGGGGAGTCGTTCGCACCGGGCGAGCGGCTCTGGATGCGCTGTTGAGCGAGCAGGGTTTTCGCCGCGGCACGATCGTCGAATGGTTCGCCGAGGCGTTGGGGTCCGGGGCCACGACGCTCGCCTTTACCGCGGCCCGCGAAGCCGCCGCCGACGGTCGGCCGATCGTCGTGATCGATCGGTCGGGCCGGTTTTGCCCGTTGGCGGTGATGAACGATTTCGAACGGCGCCGGCTGCTCGTGGTCCGTTCGCCGCGGCTCGACGAGGCCCGTTGGGCTTGCGATCAGGCCATGCGGACCCCCGGCGTCGGCGCCGTCGTCGCCTGGATGGAAGAAGAAGACGAACGTTGGCTGCGGCGGTGGCAATTGGCCGCCGAAACGAGCGGCGTCTTGGGCCTGGTCGTTCGCCACATGCGGCATCCGCCTGAGGCTTGTTTTAGCCATGTCCGGCTCCGCGTCGTACCGCTGAGCGGGGCGTCTTCCGCCGTCGGTCGACGGCGGGTTCGTATCGAATTGCTCCGTCGCCGACAGGGAGGACTCGGCACGGTTGCGGAGGTATCGCTCGATGACGATGCGGGTGTTGTGCCTGCGGTTCCTGCCGATGGTCAGCGGCGAGCCACGAGTGCCTGAGCAATCGATGTCGCGACGGATCGCCGAGTGCGAAGAATTCAGCTCGCTCATCGGCTGGGTCGACGGCTTGGCCGGACCGTGCTTGTGTCTGGAAGTCGGTGCCACGGCTCATTGGTTCGGCGGCGAAGCGGCTTTGGTCGAGCGAGTCGTTGCTTGGTCGAGCGAACGGCTGCTCTCGACCGTCCTGGCCGTCGCCGACACGTTGGGCGCCGCCTGGGCCGCGGCTCATTTCAGTCCGACGTCGCCGTGGTTGGTTCCTTCCGGAGAAACCGCGGCCGCGCTGGCGCCGTTGCCGTTAGAAGCGTTGCGTCTTTCGAAGTCGACGATCAATCTGTTGCGCGAATTGGGTCTCGACACCGTCGGGTCGTTGTCGTCGTTACCGAGGGCCGCGGTGGCCGAACGTTTCGAGCCTGAGTTGCTGCTGCGTCTCGACCAGGCGCTCGGCTCGACGAGCGAGGTGTTCACCGCCTATCGCCCGCCGCCGCAGTATGAAACCTCCTGGAGTTGGGAGACGCCGGTCGACTCTGCGGAACCGCTGCTGGCCGCTTGCGAACGTTTATTGCCTCGTCTGGTTCGACCGCTCGGCGAGCAGGCCCACGGCGCGGTCCGGTTGGTCGTGGAACTCGCCGGCGAGTCGCACCGGTTGCGGCGCTTGGTCGTCGGCCTGCTGCGGCCGACGCTCGATTGCCGTCATCTGCTCGACTTGGTGCGGTTGCGACTCGAATCGTGCCGCTTGGTCGAACCGATCGCAGGCCTGCGGTTAATCGTGCTTGAAGAGGCGCCCTTGGCCGTCGAACAGCGGACGTTGTTTGCCGACGTCGCGCCGCCGGTCGAAACGCATGCTTGGCGGACGCTCGTCGAACGACTGGCCGGACGATTGGGAAATGACGCCGTCTGCCGCGTGCGGCCCGTCGCCGATCACCAACCCGAGCGCGCTTGGGCCTTCGAGCCGTGGCTCGACGCGCCGTCCCCTCAGACGACGAGCAAGTCGAAACGCGGAAAGCCCCTCACCCCCGGCCCTTCTCCCCGGAGTACCGGGGCGAGGGGAGCCAAACCCGGCATAGATCGAGATTCGCTCCGTCTCATCCCTCGCCCGCCGTTGTTGCTTCCCGAGCCGCGGGCCGTCCGCGTCGTGGCCTCGCAGCCGGGAGGTCGGCCCGGCCAACTTCGCGACGGCGCGACCGATCATCGCATCGTTCGCAGTTGGGGGCCCGAGCGGATCGAGACCGGCTGGTGGCGCGCCCCGAGCGTGCGTCGCGACTACTACCGCGTCGAAACCGAAGCGGGCACGCATTTTTGGCTGTTCCGCGACCTCCGCACGCGCGCGTGGTTCCTCCACGGTTGGTTTGATTGAGGCTCGACGATGCAATCGCTTCCTCCCTACGCCGAGCTGCATTGCCTGACGAACTTCTCGTTCTTGCGGGCCGCCTCGCATGGGTTTGAGCTCGTCGGGCGGTCCGTCGAGCTAGGCTATGCGGCGTTGGCGATCACCGACCGTCACTCGCTGGCCGGAGTCGTGCGGGCCCATGCGGCGGCGAAAACGCTGAAGCTGAAACTGCTCATTGGCGCCCAGTGTCATCCGGTCGATTCGCCTCCGGTCGTTTTGTTGGCGACCGATCGCGCGGCCTATGGTCGACTGACGCGATTGCTGACGCTCGGCAAATCGCGAGCCCCCAAAGGCGAGTGCCGGCTTACGTTCGACGATCTCGCGGCCTATGGAACAGGCTTCTTGGCGTGCGTCGTCGGCGAAGCGACGACGGTGCCCGAGGCGAGCGCCGTGGCTCGTTATCGCGAGGCGTTCGACGACCGCGCGTACCTGCTGGCCGAGGCGCATCGCGGAGCCGACGATGCGGCGGGCCTCGCGCAACTTCGCGCCGTCGCTCGTCGCGCGCACGTGCCGCTCGTCGCGGCCGGCGGCGTCTATTACCACGCCGCCGAACGACGACCGCTGCAAGACGTGCTGACGGCAATTCGCCTGGGGCGCACGGTTGCCGAATGCGGCACCGAATTGTTCGCCAACGCCGAGCGGCACCTGAAACCGGTTGAAGAGTTGGAGCTGCTCTATGAGTCGCTGCCCGGCGCAATCGAGCGAACCGTCGAAGTCGCCGGCCGCTGCACGTTTTCGCTCGACGAACTCCGCTACGAGTATCCGGAAGAGCTGGCTCCGCCGGGCGTCACGCCGTTGGAGTATTTGAAACAACTGACTTGGCGCGGGGCCGACGAGCGTTACCCTGCGGGCCTCCCCGAGAAAGTGCGACGCTTGCTCGAGCACGAGTTGCGGCTGATCGAAGAGTTGCACTACGAGGCGTATTTCCTGACGGTCTGGGACGTCGTTCGTTTTGCCCGTTCGCAAGGCATTTTGTGCCAGGGGCGCGGCTCGGCGGCCAATTCGGTCGTCTGCTACTGCTTGGGCGTGACGGCCGTCGATCCTGACCGCGTCGACATGCTCTTCGAGCGGTTCATCAGCCGCGAACGCAACGAGCCGCCCGACATCGACGTCGATTTCGAGCACGAACGCCGCGAGGAGGTCATTCAATACGTTTATCGCAAATACGGCCGCGAACGAGCCGCCATGACGGCCGAGGTGATTTGCTATCGCTCACGGGCGGCGGCCCGCGAAGTCGGCAAGGCGCTCGGCTTTTCGGAAGAGCAGATTACGGCGATCGCCAAGACGATGGTCGATCACCATCGCAACCCGGCCACGAAGTGGCAGGAATGCACGAGCGACGGCGGGCTCGATCCGAATTCGCGCCTGGGGCGACAGTTCATCGCCCTGGTAAGCGAACTGGTCGGCTTTCCGCGCCATTTGTCACAACATGTCGGCGGCATGGTCATGACGCAAGGTCCGCTCGTCGAGACGGTGCCGATCGAAAACGCCGCGATGCCGGGACGCACGGTCGTCGAATGGGACAAAAACGATTTGGACGAACTGGGCATTCTGAAAGTCGACTGCCTGGCGTTGGGGATGCTCACGGCGATCCGCAAGGGTTTCGATTTGGTGCGGTCGCACTACGGACGCGAGCTAACGTTGGCGAACATTCCGCCCGAGGACCCGGCGGTCTACGACATGATCTGCGAGGCCGACACGATCGGCGTGTTTCAGATCGAAAGCCGGGCCCAAATGAGCATGTTGCCGCGCCTGCGGCCGCGGGATTACTACGACCTCGTGATCGAGGTGTCGATCGTGCGACCCGGGCCGATTCAGGGAAACATGATTCATCCGTACCTGCGGAGGCGCAACGGTCAGGAGGAGGTCACCTACCCGAACGAGGCCCTTCGCGGCGTGTTGGAAAAGACGCTCGGCGTGCCGCTGTTTCAAGAGCAAGCGATGCAGTTGGCGGTCGTCGCGGCGAACTTCACGCCAGGCGAGGCCGACCAGCTTCGTCGAGCCATGGGGGCGTGGCGACGTCACGGCGGCATCGATCATTTTCGCGACAAACTGTTCAGCGGCATGCGCGCCAACGGCCTGTCGGAAGCGTTCGCGGGCGGCGTGTACGAGCAGATTCTCGGGTTCGGCGAGTACGGCTTCCCGGAATCGCACGCGGCCAGCTTTGCCCTGCTCGTCTACGTCTCGGCATGGCTGAAACATTATTATCCGGCGGCGTTCTGTGCGGCGCTGATCAACAGCCAGCCGATGGGTTTTTATGCCCCGGCCCAGTTGATCCGCGACGCTCGCGAGCACGGCGTCGAGCTTCGGCCCGTCGACGTAAACCACAGCGACTGGGACGCAACGCTTGAGGCGGCGGAAGACTTGGAGACGAGGAGACGAGGAGACGGCGAGAACCATAGTGCTTCTCTCCTCGTCTCCCAGTCTCCAAGTCTCTCCGTCTTCCGCCTCCGTCTCGGCTTTCGCCTCCTCGGCGGGTTGCCTCAGGCGGCGATTCGGCAACTCAGCGCGGCGCGCGAATCGGGAGCGTTTCGGTCGTGCGAAGACTTGGCGCGGCGAACAAAGCTCGGCCGGCCGATCATCGAGCTGTTGGCTCGCGCCGATACGTTCGGCTCGTTACGACTGAGCCGCCGTGCGGCTCTGTGGCAGACCTTGCCGTTGAAACATGAGGGATCGCAGCGGCCGTTGTGGGACGTCTTGCCGACAAACGCAGACGAAGCCGTGCCGACCGCCCTGGCAAAACTCACGCCGTTCGAAGAGGTCTTGGCCGATTACCGTACGACGGGATTATCGTTGCGGGCTCATCCCATCTCGTTCCTACGTGACGAGTTGGACCGGCGGAAATGCGTCACCGCTCAAGGCCTGGGCGAACTGGCCGACGGTTTGTTCGTGCGCACGGCCGGCCTGGTGCTCTTGCGGCAACGGCCCGGCACGGCGACCGGCATCACGTTCGTCACCTTGGAAGACGAAACGGGCGTGATCAACCTCGTCGTCTATGCCGACGTCTGGCAGCGGTTTCGCGACGTGGCCCGGGCTGCCAAGATTTGGCTCGTCGACGGCCGGCTGCAGCGCGAAGGCCGCATTACGCACGTCGTCGCAGCTCGCTTGATCGACTTTTCGGCGGCCGTCGACACGGTCCGATTTCCCAGCCGCGACTTCCGCTAGGACGAACTCTCATTCGCCTTCGGCCCAGACGCGGGCTTCGCCGTCGACGTCGATTTCCACGTGGATGACGTTCGGTCGGCAGCAGACCGGGCAGTCTTCGACGTACTGCTGTTGCTCGCCGGCCGAAAGGTCCACCGGGATGACGATTTCCTCGCCGCACGCTTCGCAGACGTAGCGGCCTTCGTCGTTGGGGCGGCGTTTTCGTTTCTTTCGTTTCATGGTGTTCGGCCCGCCGCGATTTTAGGCGAGCCGAACACCCGCTGCACGTTTCGATAGACGATTCGCTTTTCTGGAAACGAAACGGCCTGCCGGAACGTCTTAAGGCGTGGCGGCTTTAGTAGAAACCGATGCCGAAGCCGGGCCGATACCCGTAACCGTAGCCGCCGTAATACCCGGGATAAAACCCGCGGTAACCGCCGTAATAACCACGACTAAGGCCGTAACCGATGCCGACCCGAGCCGCGGCGGCGATACCACGGCGCAACAGCGGCCGACGATAATAGGCTTGAGCCTCCGACTGGGGCAGGCTCGCCCCGACGAACAGGACCAACAGCAGGGCCAAAACGATGCGCTTCATCGAACTCCTCCCAAGAGAAAATGAGCGATCGAAGTGATCGCTCGAATCTCGAACGATGAATTCTAGGAGGCGCGTCACGTGACATTTCGTTAAGATCAGAGACGTAGGCTTCCGCCCCCTCTGGAGTTGAAATGAAAGGCCAGATCGCCATGATTCGGTTCACGTCTCGCGGCGTTGCCGTCATCCTCCTTCTTGCGATTTCGCCATTCACCGCGGGAGGGGCCGATTACAAGGATGCCGACGCGGCATATCGCGACGGCGTCGCAAAGCTTCGCGACATGAAATACGACGAGGCCCGGACGCCCCTCGAGGCGGCGCTCGATCTCGCCCTCGATGACGAATTCCGGCTAAAGACGTACGACGCATTGCTACGGGTGTATCGCCGCATCCCGGAGGCCGGCCCGATGATTCAGGCGCAGGAGTTCGTGATTCGTCATTCGCAGCGGAAAACGGAACGAAGAACCGCAGCCCTCGATCTCACTTCGTTCCTGCATCAACGAGGCCTGCTCGACAAGCAGACGGAATTGTATGAACAGCAATGGAAACAAAATCCCGACGATCTGGTTTGCTTGTCGGTTCTCGCAGTGGTGTATTCCCGCGTGAAGCGCGACGCGGCGCACAAGGATGAGGTGACCGAGCAGTGGGAGAAGGCCGAGAAGGGCTTGTCACTTAGCTTGGCCGAGAAACTCGAGAAGGAAGCCGTCGCGTCGCCGCAGAAGGCGGCTCAGCTGTGGAAGGACGCGGCCGTCGCCTGGCGTGATGCCGGTCAAAAGGAAAAGGCCGTCGCGGCCGCCGATAAAGCCGAGAAGGCGCAGCCCCAGCCGTCCGGCCTCCTGGAGCACTTTTTTCATCGCCATCTCGGCGAAGTGTATGCCGATTGCGGTAAAAATCCCAAAGCAATCGAGCATCTCCAGAAGGCGGTCGACACGACGACGATCAAGGGCTATCAACGCGATTGCCAAACGCGAATCAACGAGCTGCGCGCGCTGCAGGTTCCGTAGCCGATTCGACGTCGCATTCTCGTTGAGCAAAAAGAAACTCGGTCGTGTCGCCTTGATGCAAGCGGCACGACCGAGTTGACTTGCATCGCAGATCTCGCGATCGGGCTGCTTAGTGGCAGGCCGGAGCGTAACGGTACGACGGAACATACGCCGGAGTCGAGTAGGTCGGTTGGTAGCTCGGCACGTAGTTGTACCGCGGGGCATACGAGTAGTTGCTGCGGTAGGTCGGGGCGTAACCGCCGTAGCCGCCGCTATATCCACCATAACCGCCGTACCCGCCGGCCGACGCCGACTTCGCACTGACGAAGCTCACCAAACCGACGATCACGGCAGCCAGGACCACTCGACGAAGGATAGCGAACATGACGTAATTCCTTTGCTCACTGAGGTTTTTTGGCTCGACCCGGTTGTTCAGGTCGTCGCTCTGCTGGTAGATGCGGAGCGGCCGCGGCGGGCGGACACGAACCCTAAAAACTTTCCCAGTCACGGCGGCCTTCGAGGTGGAAGATCCACTGCGCGGCGGCGCTAATCAGGTGGGCATAGCCGCCGGAGTCGGAGAATTCGTCCTTTCGTACCCCGGGCAGCCCGGTTTGGCAGCCGATCCCGGTCGGAATGTAGCCGTATTGATCGAAAACCGCTTCCCAGGTGCGCAGCCCGCCGCCGAGTTCTCGTTCCAGCCACTGGGCGACCGTTTCGCGGCTCATCGGTCGCTTCTCCTGGTCGACCAGCCCGAGCTTCTCAGTCCCGGCGTCGGCCAGAGCCTTGTCCCACACGTCCGGATAGGCGGCCAACGCCTGCAAGGCCCAGCCGCAGCAGATCATGTTTTGCGGACCCATGCGCGACCCGATCGGAACCGGACCTTGAAACGGACCTTTTCGTTGCGACCGCAAATGCTCCGGCTTGCCGTTCACAAAGTAGAACGGATAGAGATCAAAGCGATTCACCCCCGGCGGCCGGGACGCATCATCGTAGTAGGCGTCGAACAGGCAGCCTTCGGTGAACGCGTCGTAAATGCACCGCCAGGCGGCGGGTTCGGCAAGCGTCGCGGCCCGCGCCGCACTCGCGTAGTAACGATACTGTTGATCGTCGGCAAAGCCGGGCGCCGCCGTGCGCTGATCGGGCACGACGTCGACGACGGCGCGACGATAGGCGTTTTTCGACGCGAGAACGCCCGACCACGTGTCCGCGGGAATCCGGCGGAGCAGCTCGGCGTCGTTGTGTGTTAAACCGGCGGCGGCGAGCACCATCGGAATGTTCGCAGAGCCGTGCCGCACCCGACAGTGTTGGAGGTTTATCGCGGCTTCGGCAATGGCTTCGGCGAGCCGTCGATCGGCCGGTGCATCCGAGTCCTTCAAAAGTAGCCAAGACGACTGCAGCATGCACGCCAGGTCCTGCGCCAGGTGATTCGACGATCCGAACGAATAGCCCGACAGGCGATACTCCGAGTTCGATTGCCCGACGAACTCATCGCGACAAGGGAAGAAGGCGAGCGGCTCTTTCTTTCCAGTGCGTTCGAGGCTGACCGACGCGCCGTCGTCCCACCAATAAGGAACGAAGCCTTTCTCACGACCTTGCAACAGCCATTCTTTGCCGTCGGCCCAAATGTTGCGCTTATCGGGATGGGCGTCGTTGCGTTCACTGGTGAATATCTCGTCGCCCTGGTTGAGCATCGTTAAGTAGAACGGCAGCTGCCGGGTCGTCAGTACGTCTTTGTAGTAACGATCGCCGGTCGCACGATAAGCGTTGACCATGGCGCAGGCGAACCACGCTCCATCGTGCATCGTGTCGAGGGCTTCTCCTTGAATCCACTGCTGCGGAGTCCCCTTCTTGGCGACCCAGAAGTATTCGTAAATCATGCCGCGCTGGGGCGAGCGGTCGTCCGTCTTGAGATGATGCTCAACGACGTAGGTCGCCAATCGCTTCATGAAGGCCTGCGCCTCAGCAACGGTCATGGCCGGCTTATCGTCGGCTGCTTGCGTCCAGGAGGGTTCGTCGGCGGGCGCCGGCGAAATCGAAGCGAGACTCGCCCCGGCTAAGGCCGCGAAGAGGACCGCCGTGAAAGTGCCGCCGTTGCTCATGAGCGCCTCGCTATGTCCGTGTGTTTCGCGGCTATCCTACTCGACGGCGCCGCCGGAATCGCGGCGCAATCGTCACCACCGGAATATCCGCCTCGCGATCCGAGGTCATGGTTCGCCTCGGAACGTAATCTATCCTTCTTTTGGGTCTATTTCTTGAGCAACGTCAATCGTTGCCGCGAATCATTCAGCGCACCTTCTATCCATGTCGAAAAGCACCATCGACCGTGAAGATCCGCGTTTGGAGCTGGTCGGCAATCAGTTCGTCACCGTAACGATCGAATCCGACGACAATCGGGCCGAACCGAATACCGTCGCGGCTCAATTGTTGAATCTCTCGGCCGCCGGCGCCAAGCTTTCGGTGCCGCTCGACCTGCCGCGCGACAAGTCGATTCGGATCAAACTCACGCTCGAGGAATTCGCCCTGACGATCTATCTCTCGGGAACCGTCTGCTGGGCGGCCAAAGAAGGAACTCAATCGAGCTTGATCGGTTGCCGTCTAAGCCCGACGATTCCGACGTCCATTTTGGAACACGTAGCTCGAGGAGGCACGCTTGATCGACGGGATGAAGATCGTCGGCCGACGGAGAACATCGTCGATCTCCTTCGTCGCCGCGCGGCGCGCGGCCCCGCCGAGCAGGCCGAGTTGCGAAACTATGCCTCCGGCGGCGTGTGTCTGGAATTGTCGCAACCGGCCGAGCTCGGCGAGCACATCCGCGTTCGGTTCCGACAGTCGGCGTCCAAGTCCGCCGTCCAATTCGATGTCGTCGTCCGCTGGCAGATGCAACAATCCGATCATTATTTGATCGGTTGCGAATACGCCGACTCCCAGTCGTTCGAACTGGTGAAGACCGTCGTCGAAGACTGACCCGCCCAACCCGGCTACGAGGCGGTCCGCACGTGTTCGTCGCGGGTTGAATAGGCTCCGTGCCGCCGGTCCGATCGTCGGACCGTCATTCCGCACTTGGGCACTGCCGAGTAGAATTCTCGTCGCACGGGCCCGTAGCTCAGTTGGTTAGAGCAGGGGACTCATAATCCCTTGGTCGTGTGTTCGAATCACACCGGGCCTACTTTCGCACTCCGTCGCATCGTCTCGCGTGGCATCGCACAAGTTCGCAAGTTGTTGGGACTTGCGATCGTCGCCGACTCGATCGACGGAATTCGGTTCGTTGTGAGGCGTCGCACTCCGTCGCATCGTTTCGCGTCCTGCGCGCTGCGCCGGGCGCTGCGCGTTGAAGGGTATCACTCGAGCCGTTGCATCGTCTGTCCCCGTCCGGCGAACCTCGTTGATTTGCGGGGTCATCATGGCGTGAAGCCCGGCCGCCGCGTCCGACTCTTGCCCGGGGAACAAATGTCCATAGGTGTCCATCGTCAACGTGATCGCACTGTGCCGCATGACGGTTTGAATCACTTTCGGGTGGGCGCCATCCAAGGCCAGCCAGGCGCCGCAGGCGTGCCGCAGGGTGTGGAAGTCGAATAGGTCGCCATCGTGGTTCTTCGCCGCTAGGAACTCGCTCTGCTCGCGTCGGGCGTATTCCTGCGGGTCGTCGATCGCCTCTTTGATCCACGCAGCGCGAGCCGCCGCCAAGTCTTCCCGGATCATTTCGGCGACCTCGGTCTTTTCCGGCATCGCGAAGACCGGAGCTTGCGGGGCCTTGGTGGCAACATGCGCCATCAGGTCGGCCGCGAGCCGTTCGTCGATGTACTGCCGGGCCTGCTGCTTGTTCTTCGTGCTGCCCGCGTCGCACAAGATGAAAGGCTTGTCGACCGTGGCGATGATGGTGCCGGGCTTCAGGCTTCGCAGCTCGTTTGACCGCAAGCCGGTTTGCAACGCGGTCCGGTAGAGCAACGCCCGTTCGGAGCCGCCGATATCGAAACGCTCGGGACCGTTGACCGTCGCCGTTTCAAGGCGATGCCATTCCTCTTGCAGCAGCAGACGACGCTTGCGGCGACGATCGGCCTTCGGGTTCGGCTTCTCGACCGACAACAGCGGATCCCGGGGAAGCTTGCTGTTTTCGGCCAGCCATGCCGTGAACGACTTCAGCGCCGTCAGGTGAGCGTTGCGGGTACGGTTCGACCGTCCCGCATCCTTCAAGGTGTTGGCGTAGCGATTCGCCGCGTCGGCCGTGATCGCCGCCGACGTCGTGATTTCGGCAAACGCTGCGAACTCGGTAACAATTCGCTTGGTTCGTGAAACATGGTCGTCAGAGCAACCGGCGGCTGTCATCTTCGCGTCGAACTCTTTAACGTGTTCTTCGATCGTCCGCTTCGACTCGCTCAAGATCGCATCAAGGGCCGGGTCAATGACGCCACGGACACGCACGGCCCGATCGTTTTCATACTTCGACGCGATTTCTTCGGCCGTTTTCTTGTCGGTCGTTAGCGTGCAGAGCGTGCGACGCTTGCCGTTGTGGTCGGTCCACGAAACGTAGTAGTAGCCGCCGCGGTTGTTCTTGCCGCCCCGTTTGAAGACCGATGCCATGATCTATTCCCCCTTGGTTTGCTTGGGCGATTTGTTCTTTTTGGTAGTGATGATCTTCCAGCCGAGATAGTCGGCCAGTGCGTCAAGGTTCGGCATCGACAGGCCCCCTTGGCCGTTCATAAACCGGCTGATGGTGGCATGGTCGATCCTCGTTTCCACGCCGATCCGATAGCGGGTCTCGCCGCTCGTCTCAATTAGCGTTCGCAACTGTTCGGTGAAGGTAGGAGTTCTCTTGCTCATGTCGGCATCGTAGCCACTATTTGATGAATCGTCAAATATCATTTGTACCTCACGTGCGATCGTTATCCCCCATAGGTGACGGTTTAGGCATGTTTCAATGGCCTTCGCTCGAAAGGTTCCAGGTCGGTCCGGCCGTCGGCGAACGTAATGATGACGACCTTGCTCACGGCGCCGTCGGGCTTGGAATCGCAGCCCGGGCAACTGGTCGTGCCGTCGGTTCGCAGCCAGAAAATCGCGCTTCCGCAGTTCGGGCAGGCTTGCGGACCCGGCTTTCGTACCGGCTCGCAAATTTGAGGCTTCCCCGATCCGCTCGGCCCTTGCGTAGCTCCGTTTGCGGCGGCGGCGTGAACACCGTCGGCGAGCGCCGCCAATACCGCGGCTTTGTTCTCCAATAGTCGTCGGGCCAGAGCATCCGCAGAGCGGGGGCCTCGGATGATGAGCCGGGAGCCGTCTGCCGCGACGATCAAACCGGCCGCTTGGGCTTCGGCCATCAAAATCATTCCGACCATTCGACCACCTCGTTGTTGTGACCGTTCGCAGAGATGCTGGCGGGAAGATCGTCCGAACCGTCCAAACCGTCCAAATTCGTCGCCGCAGTCGTCGGCTCGCGGGCCGTCTGGACAGTCTGGACGGGCTCGCCGCCGCCTTCTCTGCGAATCACCCATGCCCGGCGTCCGATGCTTCGATCAGCTTTTTCGACGACGATGCCGACCGCTTTCAGGGCGGGAATCAATCGCTTCAAGCGGCCGCCCATTGCCGCCGCACCGCTCGGCCAGCCTCGAGGAGGATGCTCGGAGGAAATCGCGGTCCGCAAGTCTCCAGCCGTACCGACCCACTCGCCGCGAGTAGTCACGAGGCTCACAATTGCCCCGGCGACGGGATCGCCATCGATGACGTCTGCCGCCAAGCGGTTGTGCTGGGTCAAGTAGATGTTCAGGGAGCGACCGTCCGAACCGTCCACCGCGTCCAACGCCGCCAGAACGCGGGCAAAGTCCGCCATCCGCGGTAGCCCTCTCCGTCGCACCGTAGGCAACTGTCGCAGCACAGCCGCCACGGCATCGAAGAGTGCGCCGATGATCCGCGGCTTTAACCGTTCATAGGCCGCCATAATCTCCGTCTCTGGTTGTCGGTTTGCCTCGTGGATCGCTTCCAATTCCACCTGTAGGAGCCGATCGGCCAAGTCGCCGCGCAACGCCCCAGCGTCGATGCTGGTCAGCCCGATGATGCGCCGGAAGCTTAATACCGAGACGTCGCTGTTCGTGTAGAGCGTCCGGCGAATCCACCCGTCACCCGTCACTGCTTTGCAGAGAGCGTCGGACAGCCACGGCGGAATTGTGCTGACGTTATCCAGACCGACGACCCAGCTACCGGCCGCGGCCATTGCCCATTGTTCGCCGTCTCGCGGTTCGCTCCGTAATTGAGCTGGAGACGGATCAACCACGCCACAGAGCAGGCGGAGTGCCGTGCTTTTGCCGGTCCCTTGAATTCCCCCCAACATCAAGATCGGATGCGGGATCGACGGCCGCAGCGACGCGACAAGAAACCCTCGGAGCAACAGCCAGTTTTCCAAGTTGACGTTCAACAGAGCCCGCAAGTCGTCCAGGCTTCCGCCGCGTTCTGGCAACGGCATCGCGCCGGTCAAGCCGGTGCGCCGGAACAAGATGGGCGAACGATCAACGATGTTCCAGCCGTCAGAGTTGACGATGACCGCCTTGCCGTCGGCCCGCCCTAGGTCGATGACGATCCCGTCGTCGTAGTCTGCGACGCGCAGCGCGACGTCTTCTGCCTCGGTCTCCAACGCTTCACCCCCCAAGACAAGCAAGGCATCTGCAAGCGCGGACGAATTCGGAGTACGCCCCACCTCGCGACGGTAATCCCGCGCCAGTACCGTGCGGAGTGAATCACTGCCTCGCAACGGTCTCGCGATATTTGGGCCATCCAGTTCCACGGCGAACGGTTCATCAGACGAATTGCGGCCGAAGCGAAACCGCTTCAATGCCAGATCGACAAGATGATCCGCTGTCGAACCTTTCTCATCCGACAAATCGATCTCTCCAAAACTACTTCGTGTCGATTTGGCCCTGTGCTCGGGTGCTCTGTCGCGAAGATGATTTCTAGGCCCAGGTTGCTTGGCTGCATCGTCGAGCTTGTGCATCAAATCCTGGTCAGTCCACGGTGGTTTGCAATCGACGTTCCATTCCTTCAGCAAAGGGAAGGCTTCTTCCGGTGTGAGACCGAATCCCTGAACCAGAGCGCAAGCCGCCTTGAAAGTGACGTTGTGCCCGCCTTGCTCACTCACGGCCGGTGGGATTTGCGCCAAGTACATTCGCGCTCGTTCAGTCACGTCACCGCTCATTGACACTGCTACCTGTCCTGTCGAGTCAGTGGGGACCGTGGCCCTTGCTGGCCAGAAGTGTGCGGCCAGAGCTTCGAGTTTGTCTTGGCGGTTGTTCACCTCGGCTGAGAATTCGGCTAAACGATGCCCCGTCGTGGCGAAGTATCGGGCGTGGTCATACACTTCGACGCCTGGTTCCTTGTCGCTTGTTTTCGGGACGTCAGCGACCGACGTCTTGCGCCCCTTGGGGAAGGGCGACTTGCCTCGGACGAACACTTTTACTCCGGTCCCGGAAGGCGAAACTTCGCAATAGGAGTCGAGTTCGGCAATCCAGTGTTTTGCCCAGTCGGCGATTACGCCGGATTGCGGGTCGCGGCAACCATCGAGATCGATCCCGCAGAAGTCATCATCGGCTGAAAAAACGTAGCCAATTCCCGCATGCCGCTTCGGATTAAACGAAGCGCTTGCCGCAGTGAACGTCGTCCAGGTTGCCGGGTCATTCGACTTGGCCGGCGCGCCGTTCAATTGAAACGGCTTCTTTGTCTTCTCGCCGTCGCGGGTGACGATCTTCCATAATACCCATTGTGGGCGTTCGCGAAGCTCAACGGGAACTTCGTTGAACAGGTCTTGCTTGCTCACCGCCGTACCTCCTGCCGTTGGGCGGCGATAAAGTCGTGCAAGTCCGCTATGGCGTACAGCACGCGACCGCCGATCTTGATGACAGGAATCCGCCCGCGCGGGGCGCTCAACGCCCAGAGGGTTCGCGTCGAGACACCTAAGGTTTGCGCGGCTTCCCGCGCCGAGAGTAGAAGTTTTGTCGATTCCATTTTTGAGTTCCGGGTCTCGGCCGCACCGTGCCGCCGCATACTCGTACGCCAGCGTTGCGCGCAACGGTGCCGATTTAGCACCAGCAGGCGGGGAAACGCCGCAGAATGCAGCGTGAAGAAAATCACCACAGTGTTGCGCATTAAACGCGCAACGATGCAACACCCGCCGTTATTCCTCGGCGTCGGCTACGGAATCAGGCATCCTGGCTTGGAGGAAATGACGCGGTGCGAACTCGTTGTTCAGCGCCTTCATCGTCGTCACAAGTAGGGCGGGCTGATTGCATGACACCCGATAACGCTCGTAACCTCCGAACTCCTTCTGAAAGAAACGAGACGCAGTGCCTCGATCCACTTCCGCCATCCGGGCCAGCTCATTGTTCTTAATCGGGTCGGTATTGAGACAGCTACCGTTGTTGTATCGATGGTGCTTTGTCAAAAGCGAAATCAGTTTATCCCGAGCCTCGTTCGGCTGTGTCGATCTCTTGGGCGGGAGAGGCTTCATCACGCCGCCATTCCGGATGATGGAGGGCTTCGCATTGTCCGCCAATTTTGGATCTCTGCTCTGTTCGTACCGGTCCATCGCTATGACCACATGCTCGGCCACGACCGCTAAAGTGCGGAGAATGACGTCGGCTATGAGCTGCAATCCGAGTAATCTCGCGTACTGACCGCCGGAGAATTCGAGCGGATTCGATGGATCCTCCCCAACAACAAACCGAACTGCTGCCTCCCGGTACTCATCGGTTTCGCGGAGAAGTTTCTCGCCGTCGGGTCCATAGCCGATCTGCCGGAGATATCCACTCACCAACGACGTTTCATCGATAACCGAGCCACAGTAACAGAGCGGCATCTCATCCGCTTTTAACCTGTCGACAGGCGATGCTTGCGAAAAACTACGAGCGTTCAACTTTTCCTTTGGCACGTCGAGATGCTTACGCTCACCTTCCCAAACCGGCGTTATCCGCGGCAGAATCTCAGAAAGCCGTCCCAAGGCTGGTAGAAAAACAGCATCCATTGCTCACCTGATCGGGTCGGCCCGGTGACGAAACGGGCAGGTGAGGAACCGCTTCGTCACCCGGACCGCTTGGACGACGGAGTTGCAACTCCGCGATCCGTCCCGTGTGTCTTCAGCGTACTGAACTGCGCCGGTTTGTGAAATCGGATTCTGTTAGTTTGCGGCGCGCACAGGTCCGCCGTCGAAGTGGTGCGGTGGGTGGTCTGACGCTGCACCATTTCTTTCTCTTGCGCGTAGCGTGACACTTCTCCGGTGCAACCTAGGTCGCGTATGCCAAAATCCAAGACCACTGGCTTGTCGAATGACGCCATCGGACGTTGCCCGTCCTTCCCTTTTGCCGCCTTTAATTACGCCGACGCCATTGCGCAAGCCAGCGGCCTTGGATGAAGCCTCAACGGCGTCGGCGCCGAACGCTCGGACGACCTCGTCGGCGTCCGCGCGGCCCCATTCGGCGATATAGCACGCGAAGCTTCAAAGAGCCGCGCTTTTTTGGCAAACGTCCCAGCATTCCGCAAGCGAAGCCCCGGCCTCGGCAATCGTGGAAGCAATGAACCTGTCCTGGTCTGCGCATAGATCACTCCGACGAATTTGGATGGATATGGAACAACAGCAATGCCGCCGACGCCCGACGACCTAAAAGGCGTCGACCACGCGATAGACAAGTCGAACCGCAATGCCACAGCCGGAGCATCGGTTCAGCACGATGATCTCGCGTGGTTCATGCTCCAAATCTTCCGGCGCCATTGAGGCTCCGCAATTCATGCAACTCGTGCCACCGCCGGTAAGGTAGTCCTGCAGCAGACCTGAAGCTGGTTCGAATAATCGCGCTCCCTCGCCGAACCGCGGTATCGGGGGTCGAGGATTGCCGCCAAAGTCCGAACGTGAAAACCTGCTTCGCATGTTGGGCCCTCCGAGTCGTGTTAGTGAGGGCCAAAGAATAAAGCCCTCTACCATACACGTGAGTTTTTTGGGCGACTCGACAGCGCCCGCGCGTTGGCTGACGTGCGGGCGCGTAGTACCACACGCGTGGACGTATAGGGACGGTACTGCTACTGGCTAGCCCTGAAGCACGGAGGTCTTCCACAGGCAGGAGGGCATCGCGGCGGTATTCTATGCACCCCACCCAGCGTGCGTGGACCGCGGGCTCGGCGAGCGACCCGGTTCCTTGCCGACGGCCGGCATCGCTAGGTCTCCAACGGACCCTGAACAGTGCCCCAAAATGCCGTGACTCGTTGAACGGTCTGCAATAAAGCAATCCGTAGCCCGCCCGAAGCAATCGGATGTGTTCGAGCCCATTTTTGGCACTTCCGCACGCTCCCTATCGCGGTAAAGTGGCCCTATGAGTTACCCATCTATTTTGTACGGGCCGGAAGACTTGGCTGCGTTCTCCTTCGCCATCGATCCGCAGAACCCGAACGTAGCTTTTAGCGTCGTCTATCCGACGCTTAGTTTTCGCTACAAATGCGAATCGTGCGGCGTTTGGGCCGATTCACATAACGGCAAGTGCAAGGGCTGCTTTATTGGCAAGCCGCCGAAGCGGCAGGCGGGCCAGCGAGACAAGCTCTATCTGTGCTGCGACGATCTCGGCTGCGAAGTGCGACAAGAGGCGTTCTCAATGCTTGGAGACGCCGGAATGCCGCTCGGCATTGCTAGTGATGGATTTGGCGCTACCGGCTATGTAATGATTTTGTTTCCGAAGGATTGGTCGGAACAAGATCGAGTTAACTTCAATTTGAAGCTGAGCGGACTCTGCGTAAGCAAGTTCCAAACCCGCAAACTCGACTGCAATCCGAACAAAAACTTGAGGTCGAAGTTGGCGAAGTATCTTGCGAACGCCTAGTTAGTAACGAATACGCAGCTGCCCCGTGGTATGACGACATGCTATTCTTCGTCGGCGGCGGTCAGGCGGGCATCCTGCCAGTCGGCGTACGTTTGGTCCGTGCCTTCAATGCGCCACGTCACGCGCCCGTTGCGGTTGCCGCCGGCGATCACGGCGGCCGCGGCGCTGGGGCTGCGAAACGGCACGTCGTCGGCGAACTCAAAGTATTCGCCGTTGAGCGGGCGGAGCTTGCCGATCTGCACTAGTTCTTCCCGCAATTCTTTGTAGCTCGTCCACGAGGGATTCCCTTCCCGGCGGGCCGTCGACCCCTTGAGCACGACGAATTCGCCGTCCGACTCGATCGCCCGGGCCCGGGTGCCGACTTCCGACGACTCGAACACGATTCGTTCCCGGCTCGCCGCCGGAACGGCTTGCAAGAACGACAGGCCGAGCACGGGAAACACGATCTGCACTTGTTCCAAAAAATATTCCATGTCGGAGACGTCCGCCTCGGGCAACGTCTTTTGCTCCGGCTCCGTGCCGTTGACGAGCGCGGCCCGGTCGGCCCGTCGGATCAGTTCGATCAGGCGGCTTTCCAGAAACCGCCCGTGCGACTTGGTCAGGTTCTCGTCCTTGCTGACGCAGATCACGGCCTTGGTCCAAAACTCCTTCGACTCGTCTTTGCTATGGGCCACGAGTCGATGGAAAACACTGTCTCCTTCGCCGACGTAGACCGAGTCGCGATTGGGGGCGATGGGATCGGGTCCGACCAGGCAATAGACGCCGGTTCGTACCGCTTCCCGCCGCGCCGCCACCTCGGGCAACTGGCTCCGCGGCACGACCAGAATCGCGCCGGTCCAGTTGACGATTTCGGCCGTTAAAATCCCGTTGGGATTGCCATTCACTAAGAAAATGCGAATCTGACGACCGGCCATAGATTCTTCCATCAATTTCTCTAGGGAACCGGCGGCTCAACGCACGCGGACTTATCGGCCTGCGGATCGTTCACCGCCGACATCGGCTTGCTTGTCGGCGCTCGTAATGCGCCGCAGGGAGTGGTCGACTATCATTCGTCGTCGCTCAATAACCATTCCTCGACCGTCATGCCAGCTTTTGCAGCCTCAGACTCAATTGCTGCTTTTATCTTCCGAATGGCTCGCTGTTCGATAGACTGGACCGACTGGAGAGATACGCCAAACATTTTGCCGATCTCAGACAAAGTCATTGCCGCAGTGCCGGATGCAGCGTTGCCGAAGACTCGTCTTTTTGTGTTCGACTCTTCCATCTGCGCTTCGTAATTGGCTGTGCAATTGATACCGAGCGGCATTGTCAAGATGACGCTGCCGACCCCTGTGCATTAAAGGCCGGAATCCACAGCGACCGTGTCAGCTTAAAAACGTGTTTGATGAGCGGAGTCGTCACGTCGCGTGTGTATCGTGACACGCCTGGCGACGGCTCATACCGGCGAAGAAACATCTTCTTTCCATCTTCCAGTGAAGCGAAAAAATCTAGGGTTGGATAAGAAAGTGCATGCCACTCCGCTGGAGGCTCATTTGGAATGGTCGCGTTGTCATAATAGGTGTGCGTCTCGCGGTCGAACTTGTATCCGAACCGGTCTAACAGCGTTCGCTCTTTCAGTTCGGATCGGTAGCAAATGACACCGTAGAGCGGCTCCGTAGTACCCTTCAACGCACGAATCTTTTTCGCCTGAGCTTCCGCACCGTTCAGGTCGCGTCCGGTGCAATTCCCCTTTACTTCGATGATGCAGAGTGCGTCGTCCTTGGTCACCATTGCCTGCATGCCCATTTTCCGGACATGTGCGTGAGGTCGGCAAAGAATGATATCAAGCTGTCCGGCGTCATCAGTATCGTCTGCGACCGTACCCTTGACGAATTTGGGTTGTGGATCGGAACACGACCCGAGCGTGGAAATCAGAAAGTCCTCTCGGACCTCTCCCTTCGTGAGTTCGTGGCTAATGATCTCCGAGATATCGTACTGACTCATCAGCATATTCTCGGAGTATTGATCGTATTCGTCGAATATCATTTCTCCTCCGCTCCCCAAATGCGGGCGAGGACGGCGGCGACCTTTTGCCCCATCCGCTCAATGAGCTGCCTATTCCCTTCCACCAGCCGCTGCTCGGCCTCGATCTCGGCGACGATTTTCCGCTGCTCGGCGAGGGGCGGGAGGGGAATCGGCAGTTCCAAGACGTGCTCACGAGAGATGCCAGGGATGGCCGCGCCGTTTGCAAGCGACTGGAAGTGCTCAAACTTCGACGCAAGGAATGCGTGAACGAACAGCGGCTCTGCGTTTCGAACTCGAACCGCCATTAACTGGCGACTGATTGCGGCTTTGTCAATGTCAAGCAAGTTGATAGACCCAAGACCGGAGCCTTTCACCGTAATCAGAATGTCGCCACGCACAGCAACGGCCTCCGGCAGCTCCGTCCATTTCGTAATAACTGGCGAACGTGGACCGAAGTCAGACGGTCCGGTCAGATAGCTAAGCCCAACGCCGTCTGTATTGTAGTTCGCCTTGTCGACATGCCTTCCCGAGATGAGTTCGCAAACGTCTTCCAGCTTTCCGATCGGCCACTCGGGGTTAATGGAGATGTGAGGGCGGTAGTGGTCGAGGACGGCGCGGGCGCCATCGATCACCTTCTGGTAGGCCTCGATCTCCGCCACGATCTCCTTCTGCACCTCCAACGGCGGCAGAGGGAAGCGGATAGCCAACAGGTCGCCCGTGTCGATCTTGAGCGTCCCGTGCGCCGCAGTGTTCAGGACTTGGGCCAGCTGCCCGCGATCACTTTTCAAGATCATGCGCAGGTAGGTCGGCACAACTCGGTCCGAAGGATGAATCGCACGAATGTCTTGATTGAACGCGCAAGGCGACGCAACTTCCACGATCGGTATTCCGTTGGCGAGACCCATCCCACGCACGAGCACAAGTAGCGAGCCAATTGGCGCGACGGACGTAGCTGATTCGCGTAATGCTTCCTCGGAGATGTGTAACTCGGCGTCACGGATCACGTCGCACTTCAAATCCTTGGCCGAGACCCACGGAATCTTGCCGACCCAGTAGCCTTCATTCGCTTTCGACGGCGTTCCGCCGCTTGTGAGCGTGCAAACATCACCGAGTGAAACCATGGGGAAATCGCTGCCATCAACGCCCGTCGCGCGATGCCGATCTCCACTCAGGTTGAAATCCCCATTCGCCGCGATCTTCTTCTTCTCGACGATCAGCCCGCGCGTCGGTGTGAAATCTTCCTCGACGACGGACTCTTTCACTCGCAACCGCCGGAGGTATTCGTTGATCTCGGCCAGCACCGGTGGCAGGTCGTTCTTGTCGATAGGCCGGCGCTGGGCGCCCAGGCCGAAGCCGTCGTTCTCCACCTTGAAGAAACCAATCATGTCGGACTGCGTGGCAAGCGATTTATCGAGAAGGAGGATGGAGGTCTTCACGCCGGAGTACGGCTGGAACACGCCAGCGGGCAGGGAGACGACGGCGACGAGGTACTTCTCGATGAGCATTTTCCGCAGGGTTTTGTAGGCCGTCTGGCCCTGGAAGATGATTCCCTCGGGGACGATGATGCCCGCACGGCCGCCGGGCATGAGGTGCTCGGCCATGTAATCGACGAACAACACTTCGCTCCGCTTGGAGGGCACCGAAAAACGGTTGTGCGGCTTGATTCCCCCCTTGGGGCTCATGAACGGCGGGTTGGCGAGGATCACGTCCGCCATCTCGTTCCAGCGGTCCTGGCTGGTGAGCGTGTCATATTCGTAGATATGCGGGTCGGTGAAGCCGTGTAAGTACATGTTCACCAGTGACAGGCGGACCATGTCGGGGGAAATATCGTAGCCGCGGAAGTTATCGGCCAGCTTTTTGCGCTCATCGGGAGTGAGTAGATCACCCTTTGCCGCTGGGATCCTCGACGTGTGGATTGCGGCCTCGGCGTCGCCGTTGCTCTTCTCGATGGCCGCCGGCGTGCTGTTGGCCCGCAGGATGTGCTTGAAGGCGGAGATGAGGAACCCCGCAGTGCCGCAGGCAGGATCGAGCACGGTTTCATTCTTCTTCGGGTCGACGATCGACACGATGAAGTCGATGATGTGCCGCGGCGTACGGAACTGGCCAGCTTCGCCTTGCGAGCCGAGGACCGACAGGAGGTATTCGAACGCATCGCCGAGGCGTTCGGAATGGTCATACTCGAATTCGTTAATCGTCTTGAGAAACGCCTTGAGCGTCTCGGGGTCGCGGTAGGGAAGATAGGCGTTCTTGAAGATGTCGCGGAAGAGCCGCGGGATGCCGGGATTCTGCGGCATCTTGGCCATCCCCTCGCCGTACAGAGCGATGCGCTCCTCGCCGCTGACGTCGGGAGCCATGAGCTTGGCCCAACCATATTGAGCGAACTCGCCGGTGAAGAACTTGCGCTTCCCTCCTAATTCTTCCGCCTGCGAGTCCATGTCGTCCATGAACTTGTAGATGAGGGCGATCGTGATCTGTTCGACTTGCGATTTCGGATCGGGAACCTTGCCCACGAGAATGTCGCGGGCGGTGTCGATACGGCGCTTCGTTTCGGAATCGAGCATGCGTGTCTAAGCAGCGAATAGGTTAAGGGACACGTAGTCTTTGATGTACTCGGGAATCAGGCTGCGATACTTTTCGGGAACTTCCTTGAAGTCGGCCAGCGACAACGTCGGATTGGTGGCTAAGTCGGCGTAAGTCTTGTTGTCGACGATGTGCCGCACCTGATCGCTCACGGCGTAGGCCTTGAAGAAGGTCTTGATCGCCGGTAACGCCTCGACTTCGGTCGGCTTGTAGTCGGCGACGAACTTCGCGAACTCCTCTTCCAACAGATCGTTCTTGCTCTTGAAGCCGGGGATCAAGCCGAACACTTTCTGCAGAATCTCGCGCAGCGTCAAGCGACGATCCACGGACGCGGCACGCCGCAGCTTGTCGAGCGTGTAGAATTCGTCGGGCTTGTCGAAGATTTCGCGATTGACGTAGTCGATGACTTCTTCCCAACGCCCGTCCTGAACGGCGGCGGCGATCTTCTCATCGGACTTGACCGTGTCTTCGAACTTCTGGAACAGCATCCGGTCAATCTTCATCCCTTGCGGTCCGACTGCCTCTTCCTTCATTGAGGCAATGATGTCGGCGCCCAAGTGCTCGTACGATCCGGAAATGGGTGCGGGGCCGGCCCCTCCTCCACCTCCGGCACCGCTGCCGCCCGGTTCCGCACCGCCGCCCGCTGTACGGGGCGGAAGCTTGACGACCTCGTCGTAATTGAAGTCTTTTTCGAAGTACTGACAATTGGCAAAAAAGTCGAAGAGCTTGAAGTGTTTCTTCAAGGGCTCCGTCACCGACGAGCGAAGTTGGTCGTCGAAAACCTCTTCGCGGAAGTCGTGTAACCGCGTGCCGCGCCCCTTCATCTGCACGAACTCCGTCGGCGAGAAGATCGGCCGCATAAATGCCAGATTGAGAATATCTTCGCAGTCGTAGCCGGTCGTCATCATCCCGACGGTCACGCAGACGCGAGCCTTGCTGGTGCGATAGTTGTCGACAAAGTTGGCGCTACCCAAGAGATTGTTGTTGGCGAAGTTGATCGTCATCTGTTGGGCGCCGGGAATCCGGCTGGTGACCTGTACGGCGAAATCGGATTGGTATTTGCCCGCGAACAGCTTATCGGCCATCTCGTTGAGGATTTTCGTGAGCTTGGCCGCATGGCCCTGGCTGACGGCGAAAACGATCGACTTGCCGATCTCGCCGCTGACAGGATCGCGGAGCGCCTTTTCCAAGAACGTCTTGCAAAAGACCTCGTTGGTGGCTCCAGCGAAGAACTTTTTCTCGAATTGGGTTTGCTTGTAGGTCTCTTCGCGGTCTTCTCCCTCTTCATCCGTGAAGGTGACGACGAAACCTTGGTCGGAGAGTAACTGTGTGGTGATGTCGGTGCGGGCGTCGACGACGATCGGGTTGACCAGGAACGGGCCTTCCGGGTCGTTGATACCGTCGATCAGGGAATACCGAAACGTCGGCTCGCCGTTCTCACAACCGAAGGTGCGATAGGTGTCGAGCAGGAGCCGCCGTTCCGTCTCGCGCGGGTCGCGCGTCGTCGGTTTGGCCGGATTGAAGTTCTTCAGAAAGTCGCGCGGTGTCGCGGTCAGGCCGAGCTTGTACCCGATGAAATAATCAAATACGGCCCGCGCGTTGCCGCCGATGGAGCGGTGGGCTTCGTCGGAAATGATCAGGTCGAAATCGGTCGGCGAAAAGAGTTGTTGGTATTTGTTGTTGAAGAGCAGTGACTGGACGGTGCTGACCACGATGTCACCCAGCCGCCACTCATCGCGGTTCTCCTTATAGACAACCGTCTTGAAATCGTTCTTGAGGTAGGCGACGAAATTCTTCTTGGCTTGATCCTCCAGCTCGAGTCGATCGACGAGAAACAGGACGCGGCCGGCGTTGGCGGTTCGCAGGAACAATTTGATGACGGCGGCGGCTAGGAGCGTCTTGCCCGTGCCGGTCGCCATTTCGAAGAGAAACCGATCGTTTTCTTGTTTGACTTCACGCTGGATCGCTTGAACGGCCCGCTGCTGGTAGCCGCGGAGAAACTTTAGCTTGTTGGCCTTGATAAAATCCGGGCGCTCGGCTTCGTTCTTCCAACTCGCGTCGTCGGCATAACTCGGGCGTTGCGTGAGGGCGATGTAGTCGCGGCCGACGGTTTCGTCGATCAATCGCTTCGGATCGGGCAGGGTCTTTTCAAAGTGGATCGCGGAGGAAGGCGTCGGAAAGGTCGTAATCACGTTCGGGTTGCCGCGGCGGAGGTCCCAGAGGTAGTGCAGGTTGCCGTTCGAGAGGAGCACCAGCCGGCAATTCAGCGACTTGGCATACTTTCGCGCTTGTTCCTTGCCGTCGAGCGGGTCTTTGTTTTCCGCCTTCGCCTCCAGCACGATGAACGGATAGCCCTTGTCGTCGAGCAGCAGGAAGTCGACGAAACCTCGCTCCGTCTTGTCGAAGTTATCGCCCAGTGCGTCGAGGTCATCGGTCGTGATCGTGACGCTCGGCTCCAGCTGAATATTGGCCGGGCCCTTCGCGTCCGGGAAGAATCGCCACGATGCCGCTTCCAGCAACTTGTTGATTTTGATTCGCGCGGTAGCTTCTTTGCTCATGTGATCTTGTTCTGGTTAGTTACTGCGATCCTGCTTGGCGCAGTTCGGCATGTCTACTTATGAACGGCCGATGAATCGGGACTACTCTCTCAAATGCACTCATTCCTCTTGAGACTTGTATTGCTCTGCGAGCGATTCAAGCTGAGCGGTCACTTCATCGAGTAGACCACCCAGCAGGGACGACGATAGTCCGTGGACTACAGCTGAAAGGCGCGACAGCAATTCTGCTTCTGTCGGGACGTCAAGCAATGACGTCTTGACCGACAGCCTATTGAGAGTGCCGATCCGTTCCTGGGTATGGTCTGGTGACGAAAAAGCCTCTGCCGGGAAGGGACGTCGGGCCAAAAACACGCACGCAAATTTTTGACCGTTCTCGTACATCGCTCTGAAGTGCGGGAACAATGGTTTCAGGTCCGACTGAAACCATGCAAGCCGCTCGTCTTCTACTCTTTTTAGCGAGCCCCAGAAACGTACTAGTTGATCTCGGTTTATCGCGACGCAAGCCAGATCATCTTCCCATGCCATCAAGGCCAGATAGGTTCCCAGCATTCGATTCTGACGCATCACGAAGACGCGATAGATTTCATCCGTCGTGGCCATGGGGAGTGGCGCCTGTATTAGGTAACATTCAAAAAACTGCGCACGCCGATTGCGACCTAACTGGTTCGCACAGATTAGAGATGACCGGGCGGTGTGGCTCAAGTTTCTAAAGCGTGGGGCCCCCAACGCCGGGCGCAGCAGGCTCTAACGCACGTACCTTCGCCCGGTCACTCCGTCGGTTCCGCTGGTCGGCTCAGATGCGGGAGCCGTTCCTGTAGGTTTTCCCACAGGTTGATGCCGGCAGATGTCGCCGCCGTTGCCGGATCGCACGCCAATTCATTGAGCCAGTCCGCACTGTCCTGGTCGGCCGACGGGTCTTCCCGATCTTCCTCCGTGCCGCCACGGTTCAGCCACGGCTGAACCGCGCTCGGATCCCACCCCAACATCACCTCCGCTTGCTCGATCGCTTGGGGCAGGTCCTCTCTCCGCTCCGAATCGAGTTCTCCCTTGTCCCAAAGCATCTGCAAGCCGTCGATTGCCAGTTGGAGCGAATACAAGTAGACCGGGTTCTGTTCCGAATCGATCGCACTCAGCAGCTTCTTTGCCGCTTGGTTGTAAGCATTGCCGTTGAGACTTAGAAACTCATCTCGTTCCTGCCGGACTGGCTGCTGGTGCCGGTCTACGTTGTCGTTCATCGGGAGCCTTCACTAAATAAGGTGACAATCCGACGAGATTCAGAGCATCGTCGGCGCCAATGCGATGCCCGGAACGACGGCCGCGATCGCGTACTCAGGCGCTGCATAACAGGCTACGAGAATTCAGTTTTGCATGCGACAACCACTCCGGCAAAAAACCGGCATTTTTCCTGTGCACCGGACTATCAATCCGCTTCAGAGCGCAAACGGTGCAGCTTTCGAGAAACGCGCAGCGCGCGGAACAGCAATCGACGCGCGGCGATTCTCCCAGGCCGCCAAACAGGTCATCCTCGGTGCCATTGAAGAATCGACCACGCCGCCCAAGGTTGCTCAGGAGTGAAAATCGGACGTGTTGGAGGTCGGACCTGACCCTCGGCGCTCGTCTGGCGCAATCCTACGAGGTCGTTTTTCCGCTTGAGACCCGGTTTCGGTCCAAACTGGCAAATCCGGGTGAGAAAGTGACACAATGTCAAAGCCACGTAAGGCGTCTAGCGTCGCGACTCACGAGACGACATCCGTGCCACTGTCGGTTGCGAGGGCCTGCAGTTCGAGGACAAGGGGTGTTGACGTTGCCATAGTGCTCGCTTTTCGTTTTTATCATCCGGCGTGGACGGGCAGCGGGAAGCCGGTCGGGTTTGCGTTGATTAGATCGAGTGCATCACTAATGGGGTAGCTGATGATGATGCCCGTGTTGTAATTCACCTGGAGGGGTGATGCGTCTTGCCCAAGATAAACCGGCTCGCGCGTCGAACGGTATCCGGAGATCACGGCGCCGACGCTGAACTGCTGAGTACCCGCAGGCTTAAAGACTACCGGGCCTCCGGAAAAACCCGGATTGTTATGACCGTCCAGAAGCCAGACGTTTTCGTTGAACTGCGAGACGATCGCGCGTTTTACCCACGGCAAGGGAAACCCGTCAGGACCGAAGTTCCAATCGCTGACCAATCCATATGGGAAGCCTAAAAAGTAGACATCCTGGCCGTAGTTGACGCTGTCGGTGGACGGCAACTCAAGGTTATTGTGCGGAGTGAGTTGTCGATTCGCTCTCAGGACGGTGACGTCGATCGGGTCATTCGCAACACCCACTACGTCGACTACCACATCGAGCCAATGGTGATTCGAGTAGAGGCTAATCGTAGAATTGTCAGCGATTCCAGGCACAACGTGCTTCGCGGTGATCAGGTACTGCTTGCCAGCCACGTCTATTGCAAAAATCGTCCCCGTGCCTGCCCCGAACCGAATCTGGAACACCCGATGGATTACGTTGGCTGTGATCATTCGTTGCACCCTTTCAGCTTACAAGCGGTTCAACGCATTCCGGCACGTCGTTCTTCGGTGAGTTGACGACCGTCGACACCGGCACGTCCGTCATGACATCGTCGGGCAGCGACCGCAGCATCGCCTTGAGCTCGTCGACGGCCTGGAACTCCGGATCGAGCCACACCGCGTATTGCTCGCGGTTGAGAATGACCGGCATGCGGTCGTGGATCCTCGCCAGCTGCGAATTGGCCGACGTCACGATGATCGTGCACGATTCGACCGGCTTCTCCCCTTGCGTCCATCGTTCCCACAAACCGGCCATGCCGAACGGCCGCCCATTGGGGAACTGGATCAAGTGCGGCTGCTTGATCGGCTTCTTTTCGGTGCCGCCGACAATCTGCCATTCGTAGTAACCGTCCGCAACTACGAGACACCGGCGCCGTTTGAAGGCGGAACGAAATGCCGGTTTCTCGGCAACCGTTTCGGCGCGCGCGTTGATCGTGCTGTAGGCAATCTTTTCGTCTTTCGCCCAAGACGGAATCAGGCCCCACTTCAACGGGACCAACTCACGGTGCCCGTCTTCGGCTTGTCGAACCGCGGCGACCATTTGCGTTGGCGCAACGTTGTAGCGGGCGACGGGCTGATACTCCGGTCGCGCCGATGCCTCGAACTCGGCGAGTATCTGATTCAGCTTCGTTCGCAGGGTGTAGCGGCCGCACATGCCAACCGTTCTACCGCTCGTTGCGTCGCGAGACAAAGGGGGGCGGCTTCAGGCTTGCGGGATGGAATGCGTTTGTCGCCGCTTGTGGGTACTGGCTGAAATTCTCGTTGCTACTAGGGATTGGGCAGCGCTGCCAAGTGAAGCGGCAGGCGAGTCAATCTTGGGCCGGAAAAAATGGGAACGACATAAAAAACACGAATGCCACCCACGCTATAGCGACGATTTCCGCCACGGCGAGGGCAGTGACTAATCGCGTTCCCCACCATCCGCGCCCTCTCGCATATGCCGTGAATACGATCGGCAACCACAGGCATGCCGTCAACGTGTAGGCGTAGAACAGAAAGAGGAACAAGTCGCCTATCGCCTTTATCCCTTTTGGGTCCATCCCCTCATCTTACCCGACGGCGATTTGAGCGGCACGGCTGGGCGGCACTGTATGGCCAAACCCACTCAGGGCTGACGCTCACTTGTCGACCTGAATCTGTACCGTAGGATCGGTCGGCGCGTTTCGTTTCAGGGCGTCTCTTCGTATCTCGCGCCTAGCTGACCTGTAGGCAACGACAAACAAAACGAAGATCGCGGCCAGCACGGCGGCGATGATGAAGATAACTCCGTACTCGAAATAGACTTCTTCGAGGGACGGAGCGCCGCCAAATTCAAATTCCGTTTCTTCTCCCATGCGCCACCTATGAACGAATTCACCGCCCTACGCGCCCGGGCCCGCGACCGTCGCGACAAGGGTGCCACTGAATTTCAGGTCCTGGTAAGTCATCGTGTGGGATGAAAAAATTTCTCAGCGAATGAGCGCACACACCCAAAACACCGCGAGCATTATCGCGGCGTAAGCAAAGGCCAGGGTTTCTTTCACCCTTGGCACTTCAAAGACCTTCTTCATTCCCGTTGGGTCCGCCGGCGTCCCCTTGCCCGGCAACATGCACACCAATAGCGCAAATACGACCGTGCATATCGCGACTGCAACGAGTCCTCGCCGCCAATTGATTTTGGTCATGTCCGCCACTCTGCTACGCCGTTAACACTCCGCAGCCCGCTCAATCAGTTCCTTGACCGTCCACGCCGCGTCAGCCGGCCCGCTCACCATCGACTGCCATTCCGTTTCACGTCGGGTCATTTCGTTTCAGGCGGCGGCGCGTTTCATTTCGGCGCGGCAATAACGGAGTCGACTGCCACGCTACGAACCGCTGCTGAAAATCGAAAAGAAACCACTCGGCTCATCGGGTCTCTTGGGTCTCGGAGGCTGTTGCCGGATCGTCTCGATGAGGTCGACTTTCCAGGCTCCTTCGTCGAATAGCAAGTAAACACGGTCATTGCCGAAGGCCGACGCTTTCGCCCGTCGTCCCTCAATCTTTACGTCTTTGATCGGCGCTTCCGACATCCCTTTGAGCAAAGCGTAAATGTTTGGTTTGCATTCCAGGACTTCTATTATTTCAACGACGAAAGCCGTCTTGTCTTTTACGGATTCGCCTAGGACCGTATAGCTGTCCTTGCCGTCCTTCGCTTCCTTCTCCGCCTTGTCGAGCTTGACCGTCAACGACGTGAAATCCTCCGGAAGGCCGTGTCGCTTCAGCACCTTGTCGATTGCGTCATTGTGTTCCTGTTCCCGCGCAGTAGGTTTCGGTGGAGCGCGGAAAAGCACGAAGGGCCGTTTCTCGAATGCAGCCCCAACTGCCATCCCGCCGGCGACAAACGACTGAGAGTCCGGCGTGAGGTGTGACAGGACGGCCTTCACATCCCGGTCCTTCATGGCCGAGGCAGCGGCCGAAAGAGCGTCTTCCGGGCTTTTGGCCGGAGGGTCCGCAGAACGGACGAGAAAAGCGAAGTAGCCACCGAGGAGCACCGCAGCGGAAACGACTAGCCGACGGTTCATCACTACGACTCCTCAGAATGGGTTCACGTTCCATCCCCTCACGCCCCAAACAATTGTAGCGAGGGCGGCGGGGCGGGGGTCTTGAGGTTGTGTGCAGGTTGAGTCAGTCTTGCGGAAACTCAGCTGGTAACGGCTCGATCCGCTCGAAGTATTCGGGGAACCGCTCAAACACTAGGCTTGATCCAGAAAGCGGAATGGACCATTGCTGCTTTTCGTCAAACGAGACATAGAGCAGAAATTCGCAGTCAAATTTATTGAACCCCGTTAGCAGCAAGAGCCATTGCTCACCGACCCGATGGTGGGTGCCATCAAAGTCTGTAAACGGCTTGATGACTCGGTACTTTCCTCGCGGGTATAGGTCACGGTCAAAGCTGGACCTAACGGCCGTCCACACCCAATCGGCGATCGGTGTTGGTCCTTTCATGTGCCGCCTCACCCGCCTAGAACCGCCTGAAACAGTTCGTCGAAACTCCCCACGTGCCCGGTCAGTCCCGCCATCATAGCAGCGGTCGGGCCCGCGCCCGTATCTTGTGGCCGTCGATCGTCACGCCTCCAAATTCTGCCGTCCCCGTTGGCCGTTCGTCGGCGGCCGGTATCATCGGCGCCACGGAGGGCAGGGGCAAATGACCGACAACCGAATCACGATAGAGCAAGCCGCGGCGTTGGGCGAGAAGATCGGCCCGATGCTCGCTTACCTAGGCCGACTACAGCAGCGCATGGACAAGACCGGCCGTCACGCCGACGAACTCTATCCGCTCGTCGAGAAGGCGCACAACGCGATTCATCACCTCAGCGTTGAACTGCACTATCGGACGTGCCGCAGCGGGGTGGGGCGGCCGAGCGAATGAAAAAATCTCGGTGGCACTCACCCACCACCGAGACCCATTGAAGGAAACGCCGGCCTAGTCTCCGGCGTCAGTTGAAACGTACCACGCGACTGAACCCGTGCAACGTCGCGAACTGTTCGCCGGTGCCGGGCCGTAGTGGATTCCTTGATGCATTGACGATCGTCGGCCGCACAAACGATCGGACCAGCACGCTACCACGCCCGACGCTACCGTTCGCTCCTACAATCCGTCGTAATGCGTGCCGGAGCAAGAATGAAAAAGTCTCGGCGGCAGGTGAGTACCGCCGAGACCCGGAGGCCACGGACGAAGTTTGGCTCAATGGAAGCGTACGACGCTCGCGGGCGACTGCAATCTGCGGATCGCTCTTCGCTCGTTTTGTAACGGGTGGCATTGGGGGGCGTCGCTGGGCATAGGCCGAATAGGTCACATGATCGACAGTTGAAGTCGGCGCCGCTCTCAAGCCCAGTTCGGCTGTTGAGACAGTCGACGTTCTAGCCGCCCGTCTTCAAGAACTCGACGACATCGCGAAACGTCGTGTACAGCGGCGGCACTCCGCGGCTGACGTCGAATGCGACGTGCTGGCATTTCTGCGCGGCGAATTGTGCTTCATTGGCGATCAGAAATTCGGCCAACTCCGCGGAGGTCTTGAACGACCAAACCGGGACGTTTCGGAATCCAGCGGCCGGGCGGTACTTGTCCTGGTGGTGCCGTTCTACTTTCTTGCGGTTCGTGAACACGCACAAGCATACGTTGCCGTCGATCTCGACAATCTCGGGCGTCCCCGCCGGCGTCTGCGGCACGTAAGCCGGGTAACGCATCGTGAAGTCGGGCGAGTCGTCGGGCATTGCGGCAGTCTACCGACCTGGCCAGACGATCGCCAACACCGGCGCCCGCTGTTCGTCAGTGAGCGTTTGTTGCACTGCCCGGCGCCTACTTCGCCTTCATTTCCCGCCCCACCGTCCACACGTCCGCTTCGGTGAACAGCTTCTCGTTGCCAAACTTGCGGCCAATACGACGGTGACGAAGGAACGCTTCGACGTCTTTGCGGCGCTTGCCGACCTTCTTGGCGACTGCGCCGACGTCGAATAGCTCGGCGTTCGGTTCGGCTTCGATGTTCACCGTTGCGGGCAATGCGAACAGATTGCAAGTCACGACCTTGGCGATCAGTTTGCCGTCGGTCGTCTTGAGCTTCACCCGATCTGCGTCGAAAGTGCGTTTCCCAATCTCCACGGTGTTCCGCTGGTTGGGATGGCAGGTGATATGCAGAGTCTTGGTTGAAACGCGCATGGAACGCCTTTATTTGTTGGCATGGCGTCTACCACGCCCCGCGCCGCACGTGGACGCCGGCGACGTATTCGAGTTCGTCGAGTTGCTCGAGTAACTCGCCTTCCCGCTCGCTCACGTCCCCGCCGGTTCGAATGCCGTCAGCAGCGATCCACGCGAGTTCTCCCGAGGCGTCACGGAAACAGTTGTTCCATTCGTCGGGAGTCATGGCTTTGGCACTCGCAACGGGAATTCGTAGATGAACTTGAGCAACATTTCCGCGAAGGTGATTAAGTCAGTTGCATCCGACTGGGTCATGAGGGCGATTTCGTGAGTTGCTTCGTTCCCCTTTTTGCGAATGTGGTCAACCCATCCTTTGCCGTTCGGTGGAATGAAGCCGGCGTTTGCCAAGTGCTCGACGTAGGAAACGAACGACTCGCCCGGCTTGGCGCCTTGCGCGACCGCAATGTTCATCAACAACTTTCGACACGCCAAAACTGCAGCAGTGTACGACGCGACCGAGATGCAGTTTCGCGCCTCCCGATAAAGCGCTTCTACGTCCGGCGGAAGATTTGTGACTTCGCTGCCGGGTGCGACGCCCGGGATCTGTACGCCGCCGTCAAGATACGTCGGCTTCGCGCATTGGGGGCAGATGCAAATGAGAACGGGCTCGTGGTTCGACTGATAGCCGCTAGCCGAAGCGACCACCAGCCCGCAATATCCACACGTGTACGTTCGGGGCGAGAGACCCTGAACGTTCTGCCAACTAAAACGCATCATCGTGGCAACCCCAATCCCGGCAGGATCGTTGAACAATGGAGTTTACCGCCGCCGCGACTGGAAATCGAATCGCTACCGCAACGCTACTCGCGCGATCGGCTCAAGGTCCGGATTCCGGGTCGTCAGACGCTGCCGAGAGTCAAGCCGCTTCCTGGCGCGTCGGCGAGATTGAAGTGCGGCCGCGGGCTGCTAGGCACGATGCTGGGGCACGTGCAGCAAACACCGCGGCCGCCTTTAAGGAACAGCACGCGCAAGCAAATGGCCGGGGCGTCAGTGCCGCTTGTGTCAGCCCGGCATTCGCTACCGCGATACTTTCGTTCTTCGGCCGGGCGGCCGTCGAACTTGATCAGTCGGCAACGGGCTCGGCGCATAAAAAGGCCCGGCTCCGCGGGTGTACGGAAACCGGGCAAGCAAACTCAATCGCGTGTTCCAGGCATTTCAGTGGTCGCCACCACCAGCAAGAACGCTCCCCATCCCTGCTAATCCGGCATCGATGCGAACGCCGGAATCGAGCGATTGCACTAGATGTTTCGGCAAGTGCGGTCCCGCCGGTTTGGTTTTTTGTTCTCATTTCCACGGTGCTGTAAGGGCTACCATTACCTTCACGCAGAGGCTATGCGGAAACCTTCATTCCATTTGTCGGAAGTCATGGGCGGCAGTCTAACTTCAGGAAGCAGCGGATAGATAGTCACGTGGGGATTACGAAAATCACGGGCGATTAGAGATACGCGCAGCGCGCCGAACAGCAATCAGTGACGATTCCGCCTCTCCCTCTCGGCCTTCCGCTCGGCCTCTTGCAACGCCGCCGTTGCCTTCGCCGACTTGCAATCGAAGCGAATCCAATCCTCAATGTCCGACCGGCGGAAGCGAACGCCTAGACCAGCCTTCTTGATCGGCCTTGGCATCCTGCCGGTCGTGTGGAGCGTCGAAACGCTGCCCGCATGAATTCTGAGCAGGCCGGCGACCTCCTTGATGGTCATAAGCGGGCCGGGTTTGGTGTCGGCGGAGCGAATCTGCGTGCCCGTGGTGTCGCCGTCTGTGGTTTCGGGAGTGGGCGCGCCGTCGATCGCATCGGCGAGCAGTCGGAGCGTCTTCGTTAGATACTCTCGCTTGGCGACGGGCAGCCCGGCCTCGGGATTGATTTCGAGCAGCGGAACGGCACCATCCTCGGGCCGTCGCTTCCGTTTCGGCGTGAATAACGTCGTGCCCGGCGCCGTGGCGTAGTCGATCGTGTCGATAAGCAACTGGTCGAGTTCGTCGACGGCGAAACGGAGCGACGCCTCAATTGCACGCAGCTTTTTGCGGTCGCATTTCACGGCAACCCTCAAAAAAACTCAGAGTCTACCGGCAGGTGATGGCCGGTTGTAGATTGAGTGTCACTCGGCGTTCCATCAAAGGCTAGCAAAATGAAAGTGTTCATCAGTTGGTCCGGCGAGCGAAGTAAGGCCATTGCGCTTGCCTGGGAACGTCTCTTGAAGGACGTGCTGCAGCATTGCGTCCCATTCATGTCGAAATCCGGAATTGAACCGGGTGAGGTTTGGTTCAACGTACTCGCAGACGAACTGCGCGACACGCATTTCGGCATCTTTTGCCTGACACCAGAAAATCAGAACGCACGCTGGATCTTGTTTGAGGCGGGAGCAGTTTCCAAGCACGTCGAAAGGGCAAGAATATGCCCGTACCTGTTTGATATGTCTGCAACTGACGTGGAATTTCCTTTGGAGGCTTTCAACGCTTCCCGCGCCGACAAAGACGGAACGTTTGGCATCGTCAAATCAATCAATAATGCAATCGAGTCGCACCGGCTTTCCGAATTAGACCTCAATCGAGCGTTTGAAAAGTGGTGGCCTGATTTCGAGGCACAATTGGCGGCAGCAAGAAAGATAGCCGTAAAGACGCCGGACCGCAGAACGGACCGCAACATGATCCAAGAACTCGTAGACCTATCGCGAGCAAATACCAAGACCGTCGGAGTGATGAATCAGATGCTCCATCGAGCATTCCCATCCACGCCGCATTATGAAGGGCCGCGTCACAGGTTTATGGCAATTCGAATTAGGTTCATCGGCGGTCCTCGCGACGGTGAAATAATTGAAGGGCCGCCGCAATGGAATATGAACAGCCTGAATTTCGAGCAGGCAGGATTCTACTATGAGGTGACGGGAGGCGAAGTCGGCGGTATCTGTAACTCCGCTAGCATGCTGTCAATTCTGACGCGAGGTAGTATGAGCCATGCCGCCCATCGACGTCTCATCGACGAGCAGCCTGAGATTTACGGCGTGCAGGCGTATCAAGTAGTTGATCGCGAAGAAGACGGACCAACGCTCAAACTGACAATGCAATTCGTTCCGCATGAGAAAGGAAAGGAGGCAAACGAATTTCAGCGAAGAATGAACGAAGAGCGCGAGCGGAAAGCAGGCGAAGGCTCCAAAGGAGGGAATCAATCATAACTCCCAACGAATGGCGCCGACGCTCAGCTGTCGGCCGCGAATCCATACCGGCGCGGTTCACCATTTGAGCGTTGAGTTGCACTATCGGACGTGTGTCGCAGCGGGGTGGGGCGGCCGGTACAATTTAGAACTGGGGACAGCCGACTGAACTGCGTCGTGACGAAGGGACAAGCCATTCATGAGCGAGCAGGATCGGAATTTTTTCGTCTACGTTATCGAATCGCCTTCCGCGCCCGATTTGTATCATCGACGAAGTGAAGGTGACGTCCTTGCTCAAACTCTCAGGCTGAGCGGAATCACTTGCGTCTCTCGCTGCGCGATCTCAAAAGCGGCATTTCAGGCAGCGATTATGATTGGGCTCAAAGAGGAAATGGCTCAGCTGAGTCAATGGGTACCAATCGTACATATCAGCTGTCACGGAAACTCAAATGGCATTCAACTATCTTCTGGGGAATGCATCGCATGGCACGAGTTGGCCAATCTTCTTGTGCCGATCAACAACGCCTTTTCAAATAACTTGGTGGTGGCAATGTCGTGCTGCAATGGGTACTCAGGCGTTCAGATGGCAATGATTGACGACGATACGCCCCTGCCATATCTCGCGCTCATTGGCACTTCAGAGAGTCCAACTTGGTCGGACACCGTGGTTGCATTCTCAGCGTTCTACCACCGAATAAGAAAAAGCGTGCATATTTCTGAAGCAGTCCAAGCTATGAGTAGCGCTAGCGGCTGTGAGTTTTGGGTGGAGTGGGCCGAAAACTCAAAAAAGAGCTACTTGGAATACTTGAAGCAACCAGACTTGGCTGGCGCTCAGCAGGCCCTTGAGGCTAATGCACAAACACAACCACCAGGGCATTTGGAAAAAATGATAACGCTTGAGGGCGCATCAGCCAACGGAGGCAAACGACACGAGCCTCAAGAAGCTTCGACTGTACCTAAATGACCATTGCCAAATGGCCTGCGAGAGGGCGGTGACGCCGATGATTGGCAGCTTTCGCTATATGGTCATCTGCGAATCGGTGTCTCGATTGCTGGAGAACAACCGCGTTTCAATTCGCGGCATCATTGACGACGTCTCAGTTGAGGCTGGCGGTTCGTGTGAATTGTACGTTTTGTTCTCTGCGCTCGCGGGCCCGGGGATGGCTGGTAGGACAATTGAAATCCGACTTGAGGAACCGCCCCTAGGTCGAAGTCCTCCACGAACTCTCTTGGCTTTCCAGACAACCGAACGACAGGGCGTCGGACCTTGGATTTTTGGTCAAGGCTTTTCCTACTCTCCGACGTCGAGCGGTCTTGCCGTGTTTTATGCCGTTGATCTTGACGGAGCTTTCGGGCCATCGGGGGCAGTCCTTTCGACGTTCAAGTTTTTGGTGAATGTAGTTGGGCCCGCGAAATCGTGATGCATCAGGGACCGACGATCGCCAACACGGCGGCCCGCTGCTCGTAGGTGAGCATTGGCCAAGCTTCGACGACCCGGGCAAGGTCGGGATCGTCCGCCAGTCGTTGCGCTAACTGCTGCGCGTAGCGCTGCGCATCGCTCGAAACCGCTGGAATTCCCGACGTTTCGCCGGGACTCATAATCCCTTGGTCGTAGGTTCGAGTCCTACCGGGCCTATTTTTCAATTCGCCGCTCTCGTCGAAAGTTTTCTTTCACACGGTCGGCCTGCCGTTTCAGCCGTTCGCCGGCGCGCCTTTACGGACGGAACGCCCGGGCCCATAATTCACGGCTGCGATTATTATATTCAGCGGAGGATGTCATGCTTCGACGAGCGGCTCTCAAAACGGTGTTCTTCGTCTCGATGTTCATCGCTTCGACGGCGACGGCCGACGTGCCGTTGCCCCCGGATCTGCACTACGTCGATCCCAGCGTGCGTCTCGAGGGCGTCGACCAATATCCCGATTACGTGTTTCATCTGCGGTATCTCACATTTACGGGTGCGCCGACGGTTCCCTATCGGGTAATCGAGGTGAAAAGCTCGAAGGCGTTTCCGCTCAATGCCGAACGACGTCTGTCGGACATGCGACTGCTGGCGCTGAAGCGCGACGTTTTTGAACGACGAAAGAAAGCAGATCCGTCACTGGCATGGCTGAACGACAAAACCGACGGTGTTTTGGAGGCGCTTGTCGACGCGCCCTCGACCGTGGCGCCGAAGAACAAGCCCGTCCCGGTGACCGCCTATCGCGTGCTCTTGAAAGACGGCAAGCTCACGGCCGAAATGCTGGAGACCGCAGAGGACAAGCAAAAGAGCCTGGTCGTCGGCGGGTGGCCGACGTTGATTTCGGGTCTCGGCTTGTCGGCGGCCTGCGCGGCGATCGGGCTTTGGATCGTGCGAACGCGCTCGACTTGGCGAGACATCCGACCCGCGGCGGTCGGCCGACCGGCCTAGCGATCCGTTGGTCGCCGCCTAAAAACGCGGCGGCAGTCGCATCATTCGCCTGACGGGGGCGGTTCGCCGCCGGGCTCGCATTCGACGTTAAAGCTCGCCGGCAACACGAAGTTGCGAACCGTACCCTTATCGTCGCGGCACGAAATCATCCAGGGATCGACCGGTTTTCCGCCGGGCGGGCGAGCGCCCCAGCAGGAGACGACGGTGTGCATTCCCTTCGGCAGTTCGACCTTTTCAAATCGCGGGACGACAAATTCGAAACGATCGCCGCGGGACAACTCGTGCAAAGGTCGGAGCATGAAAGACAAGTCACAAATAGGGTGACGCGGGACGGCGCTTTCATAATGGAAAGCGACGTGATGTTCACGAATTTCGAGTCGTAGGACAAGAGGGGCTATGCGGGGCCCTACTCGCCCACCTTGCCGCAGGGTACGACAATCTGCAGGCGAACGATTTTGTAAAAACACGCACTGCATTGGCGCGCCGTGTTGTGCGAGGAGCCGGCCGCCGGCCCGAGGACCCTGATGGCCGCCGAAGTCCTCATGGCTTCCGCTTGGCGGCGGAATCGCCGGTTTGCGGTTCTCCACTTAATCCGGCGTTGCTCAGAGGAGTCCGGATTAAAACGGGCCGGTCGGATTTTCTTTTCCCTTCGGATTTGATTGCCGAAGAAACGACCGGAAGCCGATCGTAGCGACTTCCACCCCCCGTTGCCGGGAGTTATCTTAACTCCCTTCGATATTCGACACGGAGGGAAAACGGATCGCGGACGCCAGTGGCAACGGACGCCGACCTCGGCGAACCGTTCGTCCGCAACATGAGTAGTACGCAAGAGCTGCGGAATACCCTATGAGCGACAAGCCTTGTCGTCCGCGACGAACTCCCGACCCGAACGAACTTCTCAAGCAGATTCCGAATGACGCGCGGCGGCGCGGCTATTTGCCGGCCTTGCCGGCATTTGTCATCGATTACTTCGGATATTTCTTAGGCGCCACCGGCGCCTGCATCGTCCCGACGTGGTGGGCCAAGGCGCTCTGCTGCCTCCTGGCCGGTTTCTCCATCGGCGGACTGTTCATCATCGGTCACGACGCAGGCCATAGCAGCTTCGTGCCGTCGCGGCGAATCAATCGTTGGCTCGGTCGGCTGGCGTTTCTTCCCGCCTACGTGCCGTTGGCCACCTGGCGGTTCAATCACAACGTGCTGCATCATCGCTACCTCCGCGTTCGCAATCACGACATGGTCTGGCAGCCCTGGAGCTTCGACGAATATCGCAGTCAATCGTGGCTGCGCCGCGCCTACTACCGATTGCTCCGGACGCCGCTCGGACTGCCGCTCTATTGGACGATTCACAATTGGGTGCCGCGTTTTCTTTTGGCGAAGCGCGAAGACCTGAAGAAAGACTGGCCGCAGTTTCAATTCGACCGCGTCTGCATCGCCGCGTTTGTCGTCGCCATGTATTCCCTGATGTATTCGGTCACGGGCTTCGTTGCCGCGCAGGGTTGGAGCTGGACCGAACCGGTCGGGTCCGTCGGCGTGTTCGCGTGGGTCTTGGTCGTGCCGTATGTCATGTGGTCGTGCCTGATGGCGTTCGTCGATTTCATTCAGCACACGCATCCGCGGTCCGTCTGGTTCAATTCGCCCGAAGAGTGGAACTACACGACGGCCAACCTCCGCAGCTCGACGCACATTCTTCTGCCGTTGAACCTCAACAAGGTGTGGCACCACATCTTGGAACACTCGGCGCACCACGTCGATCCGCGGGTCCCGCTCTACCGGCTGAATCGCGCCCAAGAGTCGCTGGAGCAGGCGTATCCTGACGACGTGCTCGTCGAACGGTTGACGCCGGCGTACCTGTGGCGGCTCTATCGCGTCTGCCGCTTGTACGACTTCGAGCGGCAGCAATGGCTCGACTACGACGGCCGGCCGACGGCCGAGGCCCAGCGACCGCTGTTGGAACCGCGGCTGCACGTGCTGCCGATCGGCCCGCAACTGGCGCCGTTCCCGGCCGGCGTGGCGTCGTAAGGCGTCACACTTCCCAACCCTTGCGATACGTGCGTCGCAGCAGCGGCTCGACGTCGGGCCGACTCGCCTTCATCGCGGCTGCGTCCCAGTCGAATTCACCTTGCACGCGGTAGGCGACGTTGGCCAGCAGCACGCTCTCGGCCATCGGTCCGGAGTAATCGAAATGGCACGTCGCCGGCGTTCCGCCGCGGCACGCGTCGAGCCATTCTTGATGAAAGCCCGGCGTCGGCGGCAACGTCGTTGCCGGTCCGGCGAAGCCGGCGAATTTATCCTCGGGCAGCAGCTTGTACGCGCCGAAGCCACACAGCAGCGTGCCTTCGCTGCCGACAAACAAGTTGTTCATGCTTTTGATCTTGTCGACGCCCAATTGGCTCAAGATCGGCGGCTTCCCTTGATACCAATGCACGCTCACGGCCGGCCGCTCACCCTTGGCCGGGAAGTCGAGCCGCGAAACGAGCGACTTCGGCGTCTTCTGCGGGTCGGGCGTCGGTCCGGCGCCGACGACGTGCGTCGGATGCCCCAGATCGAGCGCCCAAAACGGAATGTCGAGAATGTGGCAGCCCCAGTTGCCGGTTTCGCCCGTGCCGAACTCCCACCAGAACCGCCAGTCGTACGGCGCGAAGCCCTTCGTGTACGGCCGCTCGGCGCACGGGCCGAGCCAGAGATCCCAATCGAGCCCGGCGGGCACCGGCTCCGTTTCGCCCGGCGCTTTCCAGCACAGTGGGATCCGAAGCTTGGAATTCACGTGACTTGAAGTCGCGGC